>PPFU01023882.1_pt1 | contig 10568 bp, 7 predicted proteins | sample 1535991 | NCBI WGS metagenome assembly PPFU01 (sample SAMN04901290, study PRJNA319586) | Hypolithon metagenome, whole genome shotgun sequencing project. | isolation source: Antarctic Hypolithon | place: Antarctica: Miers Valley | collected 2014 | reverse complement strand
GATGATTTGTTCTCTGACGTGCCTAAAAGCCACTTAAAACACCCCTCCCACAACACTTAGATGCGCCCAAGAGCTTAGCTTTGAATCCTAAGGATTTGAGTTTGAGTGCTAAGAGCTTGGCTTTGAATCCTAAGGACTTGAATTCGAGTGCTAAGGACTTAGGCTTGAAGGTTTTCTATGATTATTCGTTGATGCATAGAAACATCCATGCTTTCTGGCATGTTTTCTGGGGCTCTATTTTTGGCGAAGCATGATCGCTTGCAGGGCTGGATCAACTGCTTGAGCTAAATGCAGCGGATCGACCCCGAGCAAAGTGCGTTGAGTGCTCGCGTAAATGGCCGCTTGAGAATGCCACCAAACAGCGCCTAAAACGGCTGAAGTCATCGACTGAATTAGCTGCTGCGGGTCGTCGCTGTGCTGCTGGCTAGAAGGTTGGCTGGCCTGAGCGGCTGCGGTGGCGAGAAGTCCACCCATTAAGCCTGTCAAAACGTCGCCGCTACCGCCACGTGCAAGCGCTGCCGTACTTTGGGGGTTAAACCAAAGCTTTTGGCCTGAAGAGGTAGCTTGGGCAATAGCACTTCTGGGGCCTTTTAATAAAACAATGGCGCTGCTGGCTTCGGCGGCTTTTAGCGCAGCTTCACCCGGAAGATCGTCTGAATCCTGACTGTGAATATCTGGAAAAAGTCGCTTGAATTCTCCAACGTGAGGCGTGAGGACGGTGATAGCTTTGCGATCTTGGAGCTGCTGAATGGGATTTTCTTTGGAGAGAAGGTTCAAGCCGTCGGCATCTAGCAGCAGCGGGCAATCTGTAGCAAACACCTGAGCTAGGAGATCGGGGACGGTTGGCGTGAGACCGGGGCCGAAGGCGATCGCATCATACTTGCTCAAGTCTGTGCCATCAGGGAATGAGGCGATCGCCCCTGCTTCAGTCTCCAGGCAGCCCAGCAGCAAAGCACCGGGTAGCTGAGGCAACAGCGATAGCCTAATTGATTCTGGAACCGCTAAGGTGAGCATACCGACACCGCTGGCGATCGCCCCCAATCCAGTCAGCATTGCCGCCCCAGCATATTGATGTGAGCCTGCCACAAGGAGTAGATGACCGACTTTGTATTTATGAGCGGTGGGTGAGCGGTCGAGCGGGAGGTGGGCGAGTCCCTGCTGATCGCTAAGCCTTTGCATTACCGGCTGATCTCCAAGCACCGCCGTGATATCTGCCAGTGGGATATCAAAATCAATTAGGTCGCAATCGCCCAAAAAGGTCAGCGCGTTTTCCTGCATAAAGCCTCGTTTCCACAGGCCCAAACAAGCCGTGTAGCTCGCTTTAATCGCTGTCCCCATCACTTTTCCAGTATCGGTATTAATTCCCGATGGCAGGTCGATGCTAAAGATGGGAATAGAGAGTTGATTGATAGCTTTGATATCGTCAGCGAGTTCGTCGATAATTGGGCGAGTGAGGCCAAAGCCAAACCAGCCGTCGATAATGGCGTCGCAGTCAGTTAGGGCGATCGCTGATTCCACAAAAGCAATGCCCAGCTTTTTAGCATAGTCAACATGCTGCTGGGTCAAAGGCTTGCACTTTGGAAACGGCTGATAGACCCGTACGCTAAAGCCCAAATGATGCAGTTCTCTAGCCACAACTAGCGCGTCGCCGCCATTGTGACCGGGGCCAACCAAAACGCCTATCCGACCCGTCAATTTGTCGTTTAGCTTTTTGTAATGGGCTAAAAACCATTGAACAATTCGCGCAGAAACCTTTTCCATCAGCGAAGCTACGGGCATTCCTGCGTCAAAAATGCGCTGCTCAATCTGCTGCATTTGCTCAGCAGTGACTAAGACGCTTTGAATTTCTGGGCGGGCCGGAGACAAAGCCGGAGAGAATACTGGAGAGGTTGGCTTCATGTGGTTAGATATCGAGAATTTTATCTAGCGCCCTCTCCCCCTGGGAGAGGGCTGGGGTGAGGGCGGCGGAAATCGGGCAAATGACCAAATTATTTAATCCTCGTCCCTACGTAGGATATTACACAGCTACCGCGAGGCCGACTGAATGATAGCCATAAAAGAAGCGCAACCTTAGCAAAAAATCCAAGGCTGCGCTCGCTGGCTAGGCTACCCATAACAGCGACGCTTGATTAACCCTACCTAAAAGAATGAAAACCGCCGTCTATCTGGGGCGTAAAAATTGAGCCGTTCGACACCTGCGTACTGGCCTTCGGATGCGCCGGCAGGGTAGGCCGCAAGCTGATATACATAAATGCCGTCGCGAGGATTGCGGGCCTTGAGAGCAATCGTAATTTCGCCGCCGGGTTCTACGGGCTGATCAAATTCGACGGTGATCGTCCTTTCGTCTTCATTATCAACAACGCTGACAGGCAGGCGAGCGCGGCTATCTGTGACAAAAGCGTAGCTGTCGTCAGTGTCGTAGCGGGGATAGTCAACGCCTTCGATCTGCTCGAAAACGATTTTCTTCAAAGGCTCCACGGCCTCGGCAGGGAAGTCGAACGTGAACAAGTACTCTGACTGGCGATATTGCCAGTTGGTGGGGACGCGCACGTTGTTGACGCGCAACGGTCTGCGAAAGCTGATGGCTGAATTTGTGGCTGGGGTTAGCCCCGGTTCACTGGCCGGTTCACTGGCCAGTGCATTGGCCGGTGAACCGGCCGGTGCGTTGGGGGACTGGGGGGCTTCGATTTGGGTAGGGTTGCTTGTTTGGGCGATCGCAGGCCAAAACACCGCTCCTGGAAATAATGCCACGGCGCTCGTTAGCAGGCAAAGTGAACGTGAGAAGCTGATCATGTGTGGGTAAATATATAAATTTTAGGCCCGGTACAATGAAATCGACAAAACCTTTGGCTTACTATGCTTCTAAGGGCACGGTTCGGTTTTTTATGTTGCTAACGATTACGACAACTTATTCGCCTGCGACTGACCTGGGCTATTTGCTGCATAAGCACCCTGGGCGGGCTCAAACGTTTCCAATGAGCTTTGGGCAGGCCCATGTGTTTTACCCAGAGGTGAGTGTGGGGCGCTGTACGGCGGCGTTGCTGCTGGATGTTGACCCGGTGGGGCTGGTGCGAGGGAAGGCGTTTGAGCAGTATGTGAATGATCGGCCTTATGTGGCATCGTCTTTTTTGAGTGTGGCGATCGCAAAAGTCTTTAGAACCGCTATGACCGGGCGCTGCAAAGATCGCCCCGAGCTAGCCGATACGCCGATTCCACTGACGGCACATATCCCGGTGCTGCCCTGCCGAGGTGGGGAGACTTTTTTGCGATCGCTGTTCGAGCCGCTGGGCTACGAAGTAATGGCGGATTCCATTCCGCTGGATGAGACTTTCCCTGACTGGCAAGATAGCGAGTATGTAGCCGCGACGTTAAAAAGCGCGGTGCGGCTGGCCGACTTGTTGAATCATTTGTATGTGCTGATTCCGGTGTTAGATAATGAAAAACACTATTGGATTGGCGATGAGGAAGTAGAAAAGCTGCTGAGCCATGGGGAGGGCTGGCTGGCTAAGCATCCTAGCCGAGAGGTGATTACGAAGCGGTATCTGAAGCGCAGGGGCCACTTGACTAAGCTGGCGTTTGCACGATTAGAAGAGGATGATACGTCTGATCCTGAGGCGGAAGAGAGAGAAGCGGCTTGGCAGGCGATCGCAGCCAAAAAGCCCAACAATCTCAATCAGCAGCGACTGAGCAGCGTAACGCAGGTATTAAAACGCTACGATGCAAAACGAGTAGTCGATTTAGGCTGTGGTGAAGGAAACCTGTTGCGCGCTTTAATCGCGGAGAGCACCTTCGACAAGTTAACGGGTGTAGATGTCTCCTACTCCGCCTTAGAAAAAGCTAAAAAACGCTTGAAGCTAGATGACTTACCCGCTCACCAACAAAGCCGAATTCACCTGATGCAAGGCTCTCTAATCTACCGAGATGATCGGTTGCAGGGCTACGATGCAGCTACCGTGATAGAAGTCATCGAACACCTCGATCCTGACCGGCTAGCTGCTTTTGAGCAAGTGCTGTTTGGCCAGACTCAGCCCAAAATGGTGATTGTTACCACGCCAAATGTTGAATACAACGTGCTGTATCCTATGCCCGCAGGAACGTTTCGCCACCAGGATCACCGCTTTGAATGGACTCGGCAACAGTTTAAAGAATGGGCTGAGCCGATTGCTGCCAAGTACGGCTACGCTGTCGAATTTCAGGGCATCGGGGATGAGTATTCTGACTTGGGCACGCCGACCCAAATGGGTGTATTCAGACGGAGGCAGGCTAACCAATGAATCAGACAGATGCCGTTACGGAAGCAGGTGAAAGGGTGAAAATTACGTTTCCAGAACTCTCTTTAGTGCTATTAATCGGCGCTTCGGGCTCAGGAAAATCTACGTTTGCTCGTAAGCATTTCAAAGAGACTGAAATTCTCTCTTCGGATCACTATAGAGCCGTAGTCTCAGACGACGAGAGCGATCAGAGTGCTACTAAAGACGCTTTTGAAGTTCTACATTTCGTCGCGGCCAAACGGTTAGCGGCAGGACGGCTAACGGTAATTGACGCGACTAACGTACAGCCTTTTGCTCGAAAGTCGTTGCTGAAATTAGCGAAGCAATATCATTTTTTTGCCGTAGCGATTGTGTTCAACTTACCTGAAGCGGTGAGTCATGAGCACAACCGGCAGCGTCCCAATCGGCAATTTGGGCCGCATGTGGTGAATCGGCAGGTGAAGGAATTGAGGCGATCGCTCAAAACCCTAAAGCAAGAAAAAATCCGCTACATCTACGTTCTCAATTCCATCGAAGAAGTTGACTCTGTTGAAATAGAGCGACAGCCGCTATGGAACAATAAAAAGCACGAGCACGGCCCCTTCGACATCATCGGCGACGACGTGCATGGCTGCTGTGATGAATTAGAACAGCTTCTGCAACAGCTAGGCTATCAAACAAACGATAATTCGCAAGCGAGTTCCTTCTGGGACTTTCCTATCTACACTCATCCCGAAGGACGACAGGCTCTCTTTTTAGGCGACTTGGTTGATCGCGGGCCGCGCATTTTAGACGCCGTAAAGCTAGTGCATAACATGGTAGAAGCAGGCTCTGCCCTGTGCATCGTGGGTAATCATGAGAACAAGCTCATGCGCAAGCTGAACGGTAAAAACGTAAAGCTCAATCATGGTTTAGAGCAAACAATGGCCGAGATTGAGGCAATTCCAGCAGACAGCCGTGACTCTGTTGTAAATGAGCTTCAGACCTTTTTCAAGTCGCTGCTAAGTCACTATGTGCTAGATGACGGGGCGTTAGTCGTCGCTCATGCTGGGCTACGAGAAGAGCTGCAAGGTCGTGGATCGGGCTATGTGCGTGACTTTGCCATGTACGGCGAAACCACCGGGGAAACAGATGAGTTTGGCCTGCCGGTTCGCTATGCGTGGGCTAATGAGTATAGAGGCAAGGCAGCGGTAGTGTACGGCCATACGCCCGTTTTAACGGCGGAGTGGGTAAATAATACGATTGATATTGATACGGGCTGCGTATTTGGCGGCAAGCTGACGGCGCTACGCTATCCCGAAAAGTCTTTAGTGAGCATACCGGCAGCGCGGGTTTATGCTGAGCCGGTCAAGCCCCTAGATTATGACGCGGTGAGCAAGCTCAGCCCTCAGCAGGAAAGTGATGAGGTGCTTAATATTGCTGATGTGCTGGGCAAGCGAGTTTTGACGACGCGGCTGTATAAAAAGATTACGATTGAGGAAGAGAGGGCGATCGCGGCTCTAGAAGTCATGAGCCGCTTCGCCGCCAACCCCAAGTGGCTGATTTACCTACCACCCACCATGTCACCGGTCGCCACCTCAAAGCTACCCGGAATGTTAGAGCATCCTGCCGAAGCCTTCGACTACTACCGACAGCAGGCCGTCAGTTCTGTTGTGTGTGAAGAAAAGCACATGGGCTCACGAGTGGTTGTGATTGTGTGCCGCGATGAATCTGTTGTAGAAAAGAGATTTGGCATTGCAGGCGGCGGCATGGGCATTTGCTATACCCGCACGGGACGACACTTTTTCACCGACCCTGCCCTAGAAGCTGAGCTGCTGAAGCGTCTCAACCAGGCGCTAACGGCAACCAATTTTTGGCAGACTCATTCAACCGACTGGGTATGCCTGGATGGTGAGCTAATGTCCTGGTCAGCCAAGGCTCAGGGACTGTTGAAACAACAGTATGCACCCGTAGGCGCGGCAGCAACGCATGGTTTACAGGCAGCGATAGATTGTTTGCAGCAGGCTGAGCCCTCTGCGGAAGTCACTAAATTACTCGCTAACTATCAGCACCGCTCTGAGCTAGCCCACAAGTATGTAGACGCCTACCGTCGTTACTGTTGGCCGGTCAATAATCTGTCGGATCTCAAGCTAGCGCCGTTTCATATCTTAGCGACCGAAGGCAAGGTGCATACAGACAAAACTCACGAATGGCACATGCAACAGATTGCTCAGTTTACGCAGGCAGATGCTGAACTGTTGCTAACAACTCGCCACAAGACCATCAATGTAACTGATGAATCAAGCTGCGCGGCTGGTATTCACTGGTGGGAAACGCTAACCGCTGCGGGTGGGGAAGGCATGGTAGTGAAGTCGGTGGACTTTATTCATCGCGGGCAAAAGGGATGGGTGCAGCCAGCGGTGAAGTGTCGGGGGGGCGAGTATTTGCGGATTATTTATGGGCCTGAATATACGCTGTTGGAAAATTTGGAGCGGCTGAGGAAAAGAGGATTGGGGAGGAAGCGATCGCTCGCCCTCAGAGAGTTCTCACTAGGCATAGAATCGCTTGAACGGTTTGTGGCTAAGGCACCGCTCAGACAAGTCCACGAATGCGTTTTCGGCGTTTTAGCGCTGGAGAGCGAACCTGTTGACCCACGGCTGTAGACAAATCAGTCTTTGTCTGGTGTTATGCTATGGATATTGCCAGTAGTTATAGGCTAAAAAGTCATCCCTTTAGAGATAGCAATGGCAGAACCGGACGTCTGCTGATGAATTTGCTGTTGCTAAAAGCGGGATTCCCCATTGTGACGATCTCTAATGAGAAGCGGCAAGCCTACATTGAGTCGCTGGTTCAAGCACGGATATCTCAAGACGATTTGACAGGATTACTCAACCTAGTTTGTGAGGCTGCTCATGAATCTTTGGTTGAAACGCTATCAGTTGTGGCAAGTGCGGCTGACAGTAGAGGCAAGGGACTGGCTTTCTACGGTGAAATGACTGCGTTTTTAGAGCTGAAAAGTGCTGAAACAGACTCTATCTAAGCCATTTCTGCGGACTATGGCGGCAATTGTCGCAACTGCTTAAGCATTTTGCGAGTTCCCATCTGTTCGGTTTCTGCGATTAAACGCGGAATTAGCTCGGTGATTCGAAAAGAGGGGAAGGTAGCACTTTGCGATGAAGGTTGATATCTACCGTTTTTAAGTAGGTGAATGCTAAGCTGCCGTTTGTCATAAATCCAAACCTCTGGAACCTGCAATACCCGATAAGTTTCTAGCGTTGTTTTAGAGGTCACGTCAGATTCAATGGCCAAATCAGGCGGCGGATCTTGACTAGGATCAAACCGCTTACAGGCTCGCATTCGCTCAGCGTTTTTTATGTAAAAGCAGGTATCTGGTTCTAAGCCTGCTTCCTGCGCTTTGCGAAAGGTGGTCGAACCAAAATCTTCCCAGTCGCGATCTTGAATGTCCAACAATGTCTTCACGATATCGGCCATTATGCGGTTGGGCCGCTCGTGAATGGGTAATGGAGACATTAGCTCTAATGTATTGTGGCAGTAGTTAATTCTGGGGACAACTCTGTCCTCACCTAGCTCAGCTAAAAGCGCCTCATATTGCTGCCAGGAGACATCCTCAATGAGAAGATGACTGCCGGGAGAGAGCGTCATTGCCCGAATTGGAATTGTGACGGGGGCCGTAGCTACCATGCTTTTACCTTTACTGGCCTTTACTGGCATAGCTGCATCTTAACCCAATTTGATTCAGCGCCTGAGCACTACAGCGCTGACTTCCGCTAGGCTAAGGTTGTACGTTAACTGCTTACTTCGTGTCTATCCTGACGCCTATTCAAGACTGGTTCGCTCAGCAAAGCTGGGAGCCAATCGCTTTTCAAAAAGACACCTGGAAAGCTTATCTCGCTGGTAAAAGCGGTATTATTCAGGTGCCGACAGGTTCAGGTAAAACCTATGGGGCGGTGATGGGGCCAATAGCGCAAATGCTTGCCAAGATCGAGCACACGGGTAAGCCCCTCAGTGGCCTTCAACTGCTATACATCACGCCCTTACGAGCGCTGTCACGAGACATTGAAGCCTCGATCCATAGGCCGATTGAGGAGATGGGCTGGCCGATTACGGTGGAGTCGCGCACGGGAGATACGAAGGCGTCGGTGAAGACTCGGCAGATTAAGAAGATGCCGAACATTTTGATTACGACGCCGGAATCGCTAGCGGTGTTGCTGTCGTATAAGAATTCGGCTAAGCGATTTGAGAATTTGCGCTGTGTGATTTTAGACGAGTGGCACGAGCTGATGGCTTCTAAGCGGGGGACGCAGACGGAGCTGTGTATGTCTCGATTGCGATCGCTGAATCCAAGCGTACAGACCTGGGCGATTTCGGCGACGCTAGGAAATTTGCAGGAGGCGGCGGCGGCGGCGACAGGAATAGACAGCGGCCCGGTGATTATTCGGTCAAAAATTGAGCGGAAAACGGTGATTACCAGTGTACTGCCAAAGGAGGTCGATACGTTTCCCTGGGCGGGGCATTTGGGGCTGCGGATGTTTGAAGAGCTGGTGGCGGCGTTGGATATTGAGCGGTCTACGCTGATATTTGTGAATACCAGGTCGCAAGCCGAACGATGGTATCAGGCGCTTACTTTCTCACTGGCTGACCACGAAAAACAAATCGCCCTTCACCACGGCTCTATCGACTTTGACACTCGTTTAGCGATCGAAGCTGGGATTAAAACGGGCGATATCAAATGGGTCGTATGCACTTCTTCGCTAGATTTAGGCGTGGACTTTCAGCCGGTGGAGAGAGTTGTGCAAATTGGCAGCGCTAAGAACCTAGCACGACTGTTGCAAAGAGCAGGCCGCTCAGCTCATTTGCCGGGCGGCACTTCTGAAGTGTTCTTTTTGCCCACCAACGCGCTAGAGCTGTTAGAGATATCAGCCTTTCGGCGAGGGCTAGCCGATGGCCAGATAGAGTCTCGTCATACTTTAGATAAGCCCTACGACGTGCTGATCCAACATCTGGTGACGCTAGCCTGTGGTGATGGGTTCAAGGCTAAAGAGACTTTTGACGCAGTGAGAAAGACGTTCTCCTACAGGGAGATAACGGATGCTGAGTTTGAATGGATGCTGGACTTTTTAGAGCATGGTGGCAAGAGCCTGAAGGCGTATCCGCGCTATCAAAAGCTGACGGTGGAAGATGGCGTATATATGGTTTCTACGCCCCAGATTTCGCGAATGCATAAGCTGAGCATCGGCACGATTACGGGCAATCAGCAGGTGAAAATTGCCTACGCAAAAGGCGCTCGGATTGGCACCGTAGAAGAGAACTTTGTTTCGCGGCTCAAAAAAGGTGATGTGTTCTTTTTTGCGGGGCGTCAGCTAGAGTATTTTCAAATGAAGGATATGACGCTGTATGTGAAAAACGCAAAGCAGAAGTCTAACGTCGTTCCGGTGTGGAGCGGCGGATATTTAGCGATTTCAGACTGCTTGAGTAAATATATTAGAGAAGAGATTACACAGGCTAAGGAAGGGAACGTGAGTGAGGAAGTGGCCTGCATTATGCCGATTTTGGCGGCGCAGGATCGAATTTCGCATTTGCCAGGATCGGATCAGTTTTTAATTGAATGCTGTCAAACTAGGGAAGGTCGACACCTTTATGTGTATCCCTTTGAGGGGCGCAATGTGCATGAGGGGCTAGGCTTTTTGTGGGCTTATCGATTCTCACAGTTGGGGAAAGCAACGTTTACCGTATCGGTGAATGACTATGGGTTTGAGATTTTAGCACCGAAGGACTATCCTTTTAAGGCGCTATTTGACGAGAGTTTTTTCTCTACGCGAAATCTGTACGAGGAGATAAAAGAGAGTTTGAATATCTCTGAGCTGACACAGCGTAGGTTTCGAGGTATTTCTCAGGTGGCTGGGCTTGTGTTCAAGGGCTATCCGGGCTCGAAAAAAACGGCAAATCAGGTGCAGATTAGTTCATCCCTCATCTATGAGGTGTTTAGCAAGTATGAGCCGGAGAACTTGCTGCTTCAGCAGGCGGAGAGAGAAGTGATTGATTTACAGATGGAGACGCCAAGGCTGACGGCTGCGCTGAAGCGGATGAAGGGTTTGGAGCTGATGTGGCAAGATATACGACGGCCTTCGCCGCTAGGATTTCCGCTGTTGGTGGAGCGGCTGAGTTCGCGGTTGACGAATGAAGGGTTGCGCGATCGCATCGCCCGCCTCAAACAGCAGTGGGATAAATAGCTTTCTACCGCTACATCCAAAGGGGTACCAACTTAAAGCGGGACAAAGTGCCTCTAGCAAGGCTGTATCAATAAACACGCCAAATAAA
>PPFU01023711.1_pt1 | contig 10570 bp, 10 predicted proteins | sample 1535991 | NCBI WGS metagenome assembly PPFU01 (sample SAMN04901290, study PRJNA319586) | Hypolithon metagenome, whole genome shotgun sequencing project. | isolation source: Antarctic Hypolithon | place: Antarctica: Miers Valley | collected 2014 | reverse complement strand
GCGTGGCTGCGGTCGCCGGCGAGCCGTGACCTCCGGCTGCGGCGGGTGGATCGCGTGCCGCCGCTGTCGTTCGCGATGTACGCGACGAAGATCAAGGAAGCGCTCGTGGTCGAAGATCCGACGGAGACGATGGAGCGGTTGTTCCATCATTGGTGGGAGCAATGCGAAGGGCTTGAGGGATCGAAGGCGACGGCGAAGTAATTTGCGCCGCGGCGGCAGTTGCCGGTGCTCGAGTCCGGCACATGAACGCCACCGGGCGACGGGCGAACCCCAGCAACCTCAACGACCGAGGCCGGCGAAATACCAGTCGCCGCTCCGCCGGAAATAACCCGTGGTCTGGCTCCCATCGTCGGGAGAACGAGCCGTGCCTCTCCCCGCCTCAGCCTCGATCCACCGTCTGCCGCCAGAGGTAATCGAAAAGCGCCTCGAACTCCGCGCGCTGCAGCGCCACCAGCGACCGGTGCTGCGTGTCGTCGCCGAATTTCTCCTGCTCGCAGAGGCCGGTGAAAAGATACGGATCCCAGCCCGGTTGCTTCGCCATTTCCTCCGAGTGCGGAATCGTCGCGCTGTGCAGCGAGGCGAAAAACGGGAGCTCGCCGGCCCGGCGAAACCAATAGCGCGCGTTGTCGAAGTCGCCCTCGCGACGGTGGAGCATTCCGTGCAGATAGGCGGCGAGATCCCCATCGCTCTGCTGCACGATCCGGTGGCTCTCTCCCAGCGCGTCGATCGCATAGAAAAGCGCCGCGCGCACGAGCGACAGCAGCCCGATGTCCCGGATAACCCCGCCGCCGGAGAGCGCGTCTTCATTCGCCTCGCGCAGGCGGAGCACGGCGGCGGTGTCGCGCGGCTCGGTGGGTGTCAATTTTGAGAGGAGGTCATCCTGCCGCAGCAGGCCTGAAACGAAGTCGGAGTAGGCAGCCATGCCGCAAACTCGCGCGTCATTCTGGACGCGCCAAGTTTTTTCCGCGCTGGCGCAAGCCATGCTCGTTTCTCATCCATGATTCAGCCCAACTACAAAGCGTTCGCCATTCTCTTCTGCGTGCTCGGTGCCGGCGCGTATGCCATCTGGCCCGACACCAGCGCCCCGACCGTGCCTCCGGTGAGTCCTAAAACCGCGACGGCTCGCGCCATCGACGCAGCCAGCGCGGAGTTCGAGCCGATCGATTTTGCGGATGCGATCGCCGCACGTGAGATCACCGCCGAGCTGTTGGGAAATGGTCGCGACACGATGGCAATCACACTGCAGAACAGCAGCAGCCAGGCTCGCCGCGTGCAACTCGGTGCCGGGGCGGTTTTTCACTCCGGAGAAAAACACGTCGTCCTCGTGCGCGACTTCGAGATCGAGATCGCGCCGGGCCAGGCAATCCGGACGGAGGCGCAGACCGCCGCCGTGAGCTCCACGAACACGCTCGCAGAGAGCGCGTATGAGCTGCGCGGAATGCGCATGCCGCAGCTCGACCGCCTCATCCCCCACCTGCGCGAGCATCCCGAACTCTCGGTGCGCGCGGTGCAGACAGCCGTGCTCGCGCTCACGGAAAATCTGCCGGCCAGCGCCTTCGCCAGCTACGAGCAGGTCGGCGGCGATCTGCCGACCCAGTTCGATACGAGCGCTTTCCAGGCGCCGACCTCCGAGATTGTCGAGGCGCTCATCGTCCTGCGCGCCATCGGCTGCCGCGACGACCAACTCGCGCTCACGGTCGATCCGCAATTGAAAATCGAGGCAATGATCGACCCGCTCGCGCACGCGCTGGCCATGCGCTACTACGGCATCGCGGCAACGCAGGAGTGGGAATATTGGAAGACGGAGCTGCTGCGAGGGGATGCGAGCACGCGCCATTACGCGCTCTACGGGATCGCGCGATTCTTTCCCGATGTCGCGCTCGACATGCTGCCGCGCTGGGCGCGCGAGACGAAGACGAGCCCGGTCTATCGGATGTCCGCCATGCGGGCATTGGCCGAGACCCAGCGGCCAGAAGCGCTCCCGGTGCTCCGGCAGCTCTCGTATGAGTTTGGCACCGGCACCGACCTCGGCCGTGCCGCGCATGACGCCGCGGAGGGGTTGGAAAAGCAAGTCAACCGCCCAGGACAGATCGCCGTGAACTTCCGCGCCTCCAGCGCCATCACGACGCTGCCTGAGCTGTAGAAGAGAACTAACGAAACCCGAAACCCGCAACTGCGTCTGCGAGATTATCAGCCCGCTCGGTTCCGGCCTTCGTCATTCGTCAATCGATTCATCATTCCACTCCGGCGGGTGCTCGAGGCCGTAATTCAGCAGCGCCTTGCTGTCCTCCCAGATGCCCGGGCGGTTCGTGTGCAGCACGACCGCGATCACCTCGCGATGATCCCGCAGCGCCGCGCTGGCGAGGCACTGCTGCGCCGCCCGTGTATAGCCGGTCTTGATCCCAGTGGTGCCGGGAAAAGCCCGCAACAACCGGTTGTGATTGAAAATATCCATCGGTGGCTTGTCCGGCGAAACCCACGGATGCACCAGTGTCCCGGCGATGCGGTGGAAGAACGGCTGCGCCATCGCCGCGCGTGAGATCATGGCCAGATCAGCCGCTGTCGTGTAATGCTGCGGGTCGGGCAGCCCGTTCGGATTGGTGAAATTGCTGCCGGTGGCCCCGAGTTCGCGCGCGCGTTTCGTCATCTTTAGAGCAAAGGCTTCCACGCTCCCGGCGTTGTCCCGCGCGAGCGCGCGCGCCACATCGTTCGCACTCTTGAGCATCAATCCATATAACAACTGCCGTCGGCTGTAACGCTCGCCCACCTTGATGTAGAGCGCGCTCGGCTCCGCCTGCGTGTCGGTGAACTCCACCACCACATCGCGATCCAGATCGCCGGCCTCGATCACCAGCAGCGCCGTCAGGATCTTCGTCGTGCTGGCGGGATATTCGCGTTCGTGCGGCTTCTTTTCATAAAGCGTTACGCCGGTGAGCCCATCAATCACCGTGGCGGCGCGCGCGGCGAGCTTCAGCTCATCCGCCGACGCCTCCTCTTGGCCGCGCGCCCCCATCGCAGCCAGCAACAACACAAAGCAACTAATTACAAATTTCACCATCGATCATCATCCAATCTATCGGTTTCCGGTTTTCCACAATCGACTCGTACGCGTCCCCCTCCGCGCAGGGAACCGCGATCAGGTCCGCGCACGCCCCCGGCACGATCTGGCCGAGCCGCCCCGCCTGGCCCAGTGCGCGGGCGGGATTCACCGTCGCCATCCGCAGCGCTTCCTCCGGCGCGAGCCACGGTGCGCTCGCGAGCAGCGCGCGCAGCTCGGCGAAGAGACTCAACTCCTCCGCGCTGGCAAGACTGTCCGTGCCGAGGCAGAGGTTCACCCCCGCCGCCTGCAGCGCCGCCAGCGGGAAGGGCGAATGCGCAAAATAGGAATGGCTCTGCGGGCAATGCACGATGTGAAAGTCGCCGCAATTCGGGTGCCGCGCGAGCAATTCCAAATCATCGGTGTCGAGCTCATTCATGTGCGCGAGCAGCCAGCCCGGCCCGATGTTCCCGCGCCCGAGCAACGTCGCGAACGGTGAGCCGTGGCCGCAGTCGTCCATCCGCCGCCCGAGCTTCGCGACGAAGTCGTGGAGAGGCCCCTCCGCATCGTGGAACATGCAGTACTCCTCGCGCGACTCCGCCACATGCGTCGTCACCGGCATGTGAAACTCGCGCGCACAAGCTCCGACGAGATCGTATAGCTCCGGCGACGCCGTATAGCTCGCATGCGGACTGAGCCCGAACCCGCCCAGCCACTCCCGCCTTTCCTGAAAAAACTGGAGCGCTCCCGCCACCAGTTCCTCCGTCGGATCACGGGACCGCAGGTCCATCATCTCATAGAACCACCAGGTCCGAATCGGCGGTGCCGGGAGGCGCGGCATCAACTCGGGAAAAGACTCGATGTTGCACACTGTCGTCGTCCCCCAGCGCGCCAGTTCCTCGAAGCCCGCCGCGATGGCCGCGAGATAATCTTCGTCGGCCAGGCTGCGCTTGAGCGCGTTAATGCGGCGCACCCAGTCCGTGAAACTGCGCGGCGGCGTGATCGCCTTCCGCAGCATCGTGTAGTCGAGATGACAGTGCGCATTGATCAACCCCGGCAGCAAAATCACCTCGCCCAAATCGTCCACCCGACCGGCCACGGCTCGTCTCTCGGCGCTCCATTTTCCCACCGCCGCGATGCGACCGCCCTCGATGACGACTGCCCCGTCGTCGAGCGGAGGCCCATCCATCGTGAGGATGGTGCGGGCGCGGAGCGTGCGGTTCATCGGCGCGCGCAATGAAGCAACCGCCGCGGGTGGCGGCAAGGCCGGTCAGCGCGTCAACTCGCTCAGCCGCTTCGCGTCGGGGCGCAGCGTGATGAGATCGGCGGCGCGCACCGGGCTGCCCGTGCGCAGCGATTCGTTCGCGGCGATGCCGACGATCACCGACGCCGCGCCCTGCTCCGCGCCGGCGTTGCGGCCGAGTTTTTCCTCCGGCGGATTCGTGGCAAAAATCTGCTCCGCCAGCAACGGATCAGCGCCGCCGTGGCCGCCGTGCTGCGCGGGGATTTCCACCGCGCGCGCCGGTTTGAAATGCGGGCGCACCAGCAGTTCTTCAAACTTTCCGCCCGACTCCTGCTCCGCCGCCAGCTCCGCGTCCGTCTGCCCGGCGATGATGTGCGAGCCGCCCCAGTGCTGATATTCCAGCCGCCCGCGGCTCCCGTGGAAGACCACGCGATAGCCCTCCACCGGCGAGAACGCATTGAGCGAATAGGTGAGCACGACGCCGGTGCGATACTTCACGAGCATGGCCAGCGTGTCCTCGATCCCGATGCCCTCGCGGAAGACATTCCGATCACGCAGATAGCCGGTCTCTTTCTCGGCATGAAGATATAGCTGGCGGAGATTTTCGTTGGCCGCCAGATCGAGGGCAAAAGGATCGCCGGCGCTTTCGGTGCCGGTGTAGCGGTCATAGCGGGTCAGCTTCTCGTCGCCCCGCGCCAGCGCATTTTCTTTTCCGTAAAAAACGAGGCCGCCATACGCGAAGACCTCCTCCGGGATCGCGTCGATCCACCAGTTCACCAAGTCAAAATGATGCGTGCTTTTGTGAATTTGCAATCCGCCCGATTGCGACTTGTCGCTGTGCCAGCGGCGGAAATAATCCGCGCCGTGCCGCGTATCCAGCGCGTAATCAAGATGCACGCTTTTCACCTCGCCGATCTCGCCCGCGGCGATCAATTCCCGGATACGCGTGCTGCTCGCCTGCCAGCGGTAGTTGAAACAGACGCGCACCTCGCCCTCGCTAGACTCGGCGGCCTCCAGGATCGCGCGGCAGGTCTCCGCCTCCGTCGTCATCGGCTTCTCGGTGATGGCGTCGCACCCCGCCGCCAGCGCGCGCACGATGTAATCCCCATGCGTCGAATCGACCGACGTGACCACGACTGCATCGGGCCGCTGCTCCGCCAGCATCCGGTCGAAATCCTCCGCGGCATAGACCGGCACAGGCTTCCCGCCCCAGTCGCCGCCAATACGGTCGTTGTAGAACTGCATCCGCGTCGGGCTCACATCACACAGCGCGCAGAGCTGCGCGGCGTCGCGATGGGAGACGACGATGCCCTCGAGAAACGTGGTCGCGCGACCGCCGGTACCTACTAATGCGTATTTTTTCATTTTTAAAAGTGTCAGGTCAGCACCTCGAAGTGACTCATCAGCTTGAACATCTGATAGCGCTGTTGGATGTCTTCCAGCGTGAGCGTCCGCAGGCGTTCGAGGCTGAAAGCTTCGACATTGAAACTCGCCAGCACACTGCCGTGGACGACCGCCCGCCGCAGATTGTCGAAAGTGATCTCCTCGCCGTCGAGGCTCGCCAAGTAGCCGGCCAGCCCGCCCGCAAACGTATCGCCCGCGCCGGTCGGATCGTGGATGTCCTCCAGCGGATACGCCCCGCAGCTAAAGAATTGCTCCTCGCCAAACAACAAACAGCCGTGCTCGCCTTTCTTGATAGCTACATATTTCGGCCCCAGCTTGCGGATTTGCGCCCCAGCCCGCACCAGCGAAGTTTCGCCCGTGAGCTGGCGCGCCTCACCGTCGTTCAGAATCAGTAGATCGACCCGCGACAGCAAGGCAAGCAGGTCGTCCTTCGCGATGTCGATCCAGAGATCCATCGTGTCGGCGATGACGAAGCGCGGCTTCTCCGCCTGGTCGAGCACATGGCTCTGGAGCTTTGGCGCGATGTTCGCCAGCAAGACGATCGGCGTCGCCCGATAGCTCTCCGGCAGCGTCGGATTGAAATGCTCGAACACATTCAGCTCCACACTGCGGGTCTCGCGCGTGTTGAGGTCCCAGTGGTATTCGCCCGACCAGCGGAACGTCTTTCCCTCGACCGTCTGCAGTCCCTCGATGTCGATGTTCCGGCTGGAGAAAAACTCGACGTGCTCGCGCGGAAAATCATTCCCCACGACGCCGACGAAGTTCACGTCGGAGAAAAAGCTCGCACCGACCGCCGCATAAGACGCCGAGCCGCCGAGCAAGTCGGCATGCTCCTCAACGGGGGTTTTGACGGTATCGAGAGCGATGGAACCAACGACGAGGACGGACATGGACTTGTAAGATGGAGAGTGAGGAGACGGGTGAAGCGAGACGCATATATGCCCTCGGATGGCATGGCGAGCTTTCCGCGCTCTCCGGCAAAAATGTTGAAAACCGGCGCGCTTCTCTTACGGTCTCGGCATGCGAAATCTGACTGCGATCCTGCACCGTGGTGAACCGGATGAAGGCGGTTTTTGGGCGACTTGCCTGGAGGTGCGGGGAGCCAATGGACAGGGGGAGACCCAGGAGGAATGTCTGCAAAATCTCGCTGAGGGGGTGAAATTGATTCTGATTCTGAATGAGGAGGAGGCGATGCGCGACAATCCGCAGGCGATCAAAGCCACTCTGGCGGTCGCGTGAAGCGGCGCGAGTTGGTTCGGCATCTGGAAGTGCACGGCTGTCATCTGCTTCGGGAGGGAGCGAATCATTCGATTTACACCAATCCCGCGACCGGCGCGCGGGAGGCTCTCCCTCGGCATTCCGAGATTAAAAAGCAGCTCGCACGCAGTATCTGCCGCCGACTGGAAGTCGCGGTGCCAAAGGGCTCGTAGAGGTCAGCGATCTCTCGAGGTGAGGAGCGCCTTCGCCGCGCAGGTGTAGCTGGCGATGTCGGGGGCTTGTAAAATTCCGGAGACGATGACGACCCGTTGCGCACCGGCGGCGACGACGGATGCCAAGTTTTCCAACTTGATGCCGCCGATGCAAAAAATAGGAACCATAACCAGCTCGTGGACTCGCCGGATGTCTGCGGTGCCGATGGGCGTGTAGTCCGGTTTCGTTGGCGTGGAAAAAAGTGGGCCGAAGCCGATGTAGTCCGCGCCCTCGGCGGCGGCGGCGCGGGCTTGATCGAGCGAGTGGGTCGATTTCCCGAGGATCGCGCCGGGGCCGGCGAGCGTGCGCGCTTTGGCGACGGAAACGTCATCCTGCCCGACATGTGCGCCATCTGCAGCGGTTTCGCGGACGAGGTGCGGGCGGTCATTGAGGATGAATGTAACGCCAGCGCAATGGCAAAGGGGCTGCACTGCGCGGCTCACCTCCAGCACCTCCGCGTCTGAGGCGTCCTTGGCACGGAGTTGGAGGATGTCGATGCCGCCGCCGCGCAGCATCTGCGCTGTGATGTCCGCCGCGCGGTCTGCGGGGACGTAACCGAGGTCGAGAATTCCATAGAGACAGCAGTCGGACAGCGAAGGCATAGCCCCACTATATCGACCCGCCGCAGAGACGCGAGCGCTCTGGAAAATCGCGCCATCGTGGCGCGGTCCAAGGCTCCAAGTGTGACATTCGCGCCTCGCTGTCGCAGCCATGAAGTGTAGCGCGAATTTTGCAACCAACTCGGCATAAGCGACATACATCCACCCTCTCCCGCTGGAACGCCGCGTGCTCAAGCTCCCGGCACACTTTCACCCGCGTCTCCGGGCGCACATCCACAACTACTCACACAATGGCTAAGATTTTAGGAATCGATCTCGGAACGACCAACTCGTGCATGTCCGTCATGGAAGGCGGCGAGCCGGTGGTCCTCGAAAATTCGGAAGGCGCGCGCACCACACCCTCAGTCGTCGCCTTTACCAAAAGCGGCGAGCGCATCGTCGGCCAGGCCGCCAAGCGCCAGGCCGTCACCAATCCGCAAAACACCGTCTTCTCGGTGAAGCGTTTCATGGGGCGCAAATTCGACGAGGTGCGCGAGGAGGAACATCGCGTGCCCTACAAACTCGTGAAGGCCGCCAATGGCGACGCCCATATCCAGGTCGATGTCGGCGGCGAGAAGAAGACGTTTTCCCCGCCCGAAGTCTCGGCGATGATCCTCGCGAAACTAAAATCCGACGCGGAGGCAAAGCTCGGTGAGACCATCACGCAGGCCGTCATCACGGTGCCCGCGTATTTCAACGACTCGCAGCGCACCGCTACCAAGGACGCCGGCAAAATCGCCGGGCTCGAAGTTTTGCGCATCATCAATGAGCCGACCGCCGCGTCGCTCGCCTACGGCCTCGACAAAAAGAAGGACGAAGAAATCGCGGTGTATGATCTCGGCGGTGGCACGTTTGACATTTCGGTGTTGGAAATCGGAGACGGCGTCTTCGAAGTCCGCGCGACCAACGGCGACACGCATCTCGGTGGCGACGACTGGGATGCGCGCATCATGGATTGGATCATCAGCGAGTTCAAAAAGGAGAGCGGTGTCGATCTATCGAAACAACCCGACGCGGTTCAGCGCATCAAGGAAGAGGCCGAGAAAGCAAAAATCGCCCTCTCCTCGACGCAGGAATACGAGATCAATCTCCCCTTCGTGACGGCTGATCAGACCGGGCCGAAGCACATCCAGAAAAAACTGACCCGCTCGAAGCTCGAGCAGCTCACCGACGACCTTTTTGAAAGAACGATCGGCCCCGTCAAAGCCTGTCTCAAGGACGCGAAACTCGCCGAGAGCGATGTGGATGAGTTGGTGCTCGTCGGCGGCATGACCCGCATGCCGAAGGTGATCGAGACCGCGCGAAAGCTCGTCGGCAAAGAGCCACACAAGGGCGTGAACCCGGATGAAGTCGTCGCCATCGGCGCGGCCATCCAGGGCGGCGTGTTAAAGGGCGACGTGAAAGACGTGCTCCTCCTCGACGTGACGCCGCTCACCCTCGCGATCGAGACCGCTGGCGGCGTGGCGACCCCGATGATCCCGCGCAATACCACGATCCCGACGCGCAAGTCGCAGATCTTCTCGACCTACAGCGACAACCAGCCCGGCGTGGAAATCAAAGTGCTGCAAGGCGAGCGCCCGCTCTCCCGCGACAACAAAAATCTCGGCACCTTCCACCTCGACGGCATCCCGCCGGCCCCGCGTGGCACGCCGCAGATCGAGGTCACATTCGACATCGACGCCAACGGCATCCTACACGTCTCGGCGAAAGATCTCGGCACCGGCAAAGAGCAGAAAATCTCCATCACCGGTTCCAGCGGGCTCAGTTCCGAGGAAGTGGAAAAGATGCGCCAGGAAGCCGAGTTGCACGCCGACGAAGACAAGAAGGCGAAAGAATCCATCGAGATTCGCAACAATGCCGACACGCTGGCCTACCAATCCGAGAAACAGCTCCAGGAGCTCGGCGACAAAATTCCCGCCGAGAAGAAAGCGTCCATCGAGACCGCCATCGCCGACGTGCGAAAAGCGCTCGAAGGCAGCGACAACGACGCGATTCAGACCGCCTACAACGACCTGCAGAACAAGTTCCAGAGCGTGAGCGAGGATCTCTACAAGCAGGCCGCCGCCAGCGCCGGCGCGTCCCAAGCCGAGCCAGGAGCCGAGCCCCAGCCCGAGCCGAAAAAAGAAAGCGGCGACGTGATCGACGCCGACTTTGAGCCCGTGGACGAGGACAAGAAGTAGTTCGCGCAATGGAAACTCCGGTCTGATTCGCGGACTCTACCAAAAATTTCGCCGGGTCTAGCGGCCGCCAGTGCGGTCGCCGGCCCCGGCGTCTGACCAAAACAACAAACAACAGAACCACATAACATGGCAATTAACGTAAGACCCCTCGGAGACCGCGTGCTCGTGAAGCCGCTCGACGAGAAGGAAGTCAAAAAAGGCGGCATCATCATCCCTGACACGGCGAAAGAAAAGCCGCAGGAAGGTGAAGTCGTCGCGATCGGCACCGGCAAGGTGGACGAAAAAGGCAACAAACACGAGTTCACGGTGAAGAAGGGCGACAAAGTCCTCATCTCCAAATACGGCGGAACCGAAATCAAAATCGACGGCGAGACCTACCTGATCATGCGCGAGGACGACGTCCTCGGCATCCTCGGCTAGTCCGCTCCAGAACCATCAACAATCAACTAGAAACTATCAACTAACACTATGGCAGCTAAACAAATACAATTCGACGAAGCCGCGCGGCACGCGCTGCTCCGGGGCGTGGAAAAGCTCGCGAGGGCCGTGAAAGCGACTCTCGGGCCCTCCGGCCGCAACGTCATCCTCGACAAGAAATTCGGCTCCCCGACGATCACCAAGGACGGCGTCACCGTCG
>PPFU01018959.1_pt1 | contig 10581 bp, 9 predicted proteins | sample 1535991 | NCBI WGS metagenome assembly PPFU01 (sample SAMN04901290, study PRJNA319586) | Hypolithon metagenome, whole genome shotgun sequencing project. | isolation source: Antarctic Hypolithon | place: Antarctica: Miers Valley | collected 2014 | reverse complement strand
GCGCGCCGCTAATGACGAAGATCGACGCGAGGATGATGATGATGTCGTTGCTGAAACCGGCGAAGGCCTCGGCGGGCGTGAGGATGCCGGTGAAAAGCAGGCCGAGGAGCAGGAGCAGCGTGATGAGATCGACGGAGAGCTTTTCGAGCGAGAAAAGCACCACGGCGGCCACGAGCAGGCCGAGAACGATTGCGATGTCCATGATGGGGAAAATCAGCCGCCGACGGCCTGGTATTTACGCACGCCGCGGTGCCACATGACGCGCGCGGTGGTATAGGCGGCGAGCACCCAGAGCGCCTGGATCGCCAGGCCGCGCCACAGCTCTGGGCCTTGCACTTTTTCCAAAAAAATCGCGATGGGGAAAAACAGCTCGTAGGTGAAGGGGAGCCAGGTGACGACGCTCTGGAACCACGCGGGCATGATGTCGAGGGGGAACAAGTGGCCGCTGAGGAAGTATTCGAAGGAGTAGAGGATGAAGACGATGGTCGAGATTTCCAGGATCCAGAACGCGAGCATGGCGACCGAGTAGGCGATGAAGAACTGGAGAAACGCGGCCATCACGAGGGAGAGCGCGGTGAGCGGCCAGGTCGCGGCGTGGGCGGGGAGCTGGATGTATTCGCGGAACCACCAGAAGACGGCGGCGAGCGGGACGAGGGTGACGGCGGTGTAGAGGGCGCGGTAGCTGAGGAAAAGGGTGACGCGATAGCCGAGGTAGTTCATCGGCTTGGTAAGGAAGGCGTTGATGAGGCCGTCGCGGATGTCGGCGGCGATCTGCCACTCGTCTTCGGTGGGGGTGATGAGGTTATCGACGAGGGCGGTGAGCAGAAAATACCAGATCATCGCGGCGTAATCGTAACCGGCGATGGCGCCCTCGCGTTCAGCAAAGACCGCGCGCCAGATGAAGACGGTGCCGGCAAGGGGGACGAAGCCGAAGAGGGAGCGGAGGAGGAAATTCCAGCGATAGACGAAGGTGTTCTGAAGGCCGATGTCGAAGACTTTGGCGTATTTGCGGAGGCTGAGGGTTGGGGGCTGATTCACGGAGCGGCGCGAGTTAATAGTTGATAGCCGCGTGTTCTGGAAGCGGCGCGGAAGGTGATTGCGAGCACTTCCATGCCCCTTTCAGGACTTTCGATTTAGGCATTTTGGCCGGGATGCGCCGCACGCGATGACGCGGCTATCAGCCATCAAATTGGTCCGCCCACCGCGCACGCGGGTCGGCGCTCTTGCACCTCACCCACGCGGGAGCGACACGATGAAGGTCGCCCCGCTCCCCAGCGTGCTCCGGCAAGTCACGGTGCCGCCCATCGCCTCCGTCATCCGTTTCACGATGGAAAGTCCGAGGCCGTTCGAGCTTTCGTTCCCGGTGGGGCGCGCGGTCAGGCGCTGGAATTTCCCGAACAGCTTCGCCTGATCCTCCACGCTCAACCCCGGCCCTTCGTCCTCCACCTCGACCAGCGCCGCGCCCTCGCGCTCGACTACGCGGATGTGGACGCTCAAGCCGGGAGGCGAGTATTTCACGGCGTTCGAGACGATGTTATCGAGCACTTGTAAAGTCGCGCGCCGGTCCGCTGTCGCCAGCAGCGAGACGGCTTCATGACGCAGGACGATCTGTTTTCGCTCCGCCCGCGGCCAGTAGCCTGCCACCACCTCGCCCGTGAGCGCGCCGAGGTCGCACGGCTCGAGCGTCACCGGGAAACGCCCCTCCTCGATGGCATTGATGTCGAGCAGGTTCGTGATGATCTCCAGCATCGAGCGCGAAGCGCGCAGGATCGCCTCCGCCTCCACCCGCGTCTCACCGACATCGAGCATGCCCCGCTCCGTGATCAACTGCGCCCCGAGCATGATCGAGCCGAGCGGGTTTTTGAGGTCGTGCGCCGCGATGCCCAGAAACTCGTTTTTCTCGGCATTCAGCCGCTGGAGGCGGTCGTTCGCCGCGGAGAGCTCGGCCAGCGCCGCCTCCATGCGCGCGAAGGCATCGGCGCGTCCTTTTTCAAAAATGAACCCGAGCAGGATGAGAAACGCGCTCAGGCCGAGAAAGCCCGCCGTGGTCAGTGCTGAATGCCACGACATCGGGTAGAGGATCGTCGTCTCTATGCCGAAAAAATCGAGCGCCCCGAAGATCGCCGTCGCGCCGAAACAGACGACGAACCAACCGAGCCCCGAGCGCGCCCCCGCCAGCAGGAGCGCGCAGAGCGGCACCGTCGCGATCCAGGCGACGGCGTGCCCGCGCACCGAGCCCTCGATGGCGGTGAGCCCGGCGAACCCGGCGGTGAGGATGAAGGCGTAGATATTCCCCGCGATGAGCGTGGAGGCCGTCGCGCGCAGGATGAACGGCACCGCCACCACCGCCGCCGTGCTGGCGACGACAATCCCCGCGCCCCACGCATGCCCGATGGCGAAATAGAAAAGCGCATACACCGCGCCGAACACGCCGCCCAGCCAGCCGAACCCGACGATGAGCTTCGCCCGCCGGGAAGCCTCCGGATTTTCCCGCAGGGACGCGGGGATGAAGGAATCCACGAACGATGCAGTCATGAGCGGCGCGGAGGATACGCCTTTTCAGCCCATCTGCGCGGCAAAAGGAACTACGCAGCCCTCGTCAACGCGGGGCGGGCGCGCCGACGGAGGGCATCCACGAGACGGGCGCGAGTTCGCCCACCGGCTCGGTCGCCTGCGGATTTTCCCCCAACTGGTGGCGCGAGGCGAGGGAGACGTGTCCGTCGCAGAAGAGCACGTTGGCGAGTTGCTCCGACCCGCCGCGCGGGCTCGTGTGGCGGAACTGCACGTCGCCTGGCGTGACGCCTGGCTCGAAGCTGGCCGTGCCGCAGCTCCGGGTCTGGAAAAGTGCCGTCCGCGAAAGCCACACAAACTTTCGCTCCGCTCCGCAGCGCCCCCACCCTCGCCAGTTCGAACGACGCCATCATCTCGTTGATCGCCCCCTGCCGCCCCGAGCTGCCCGTCATCGCGTTCACCGCCGGGAGCAGCAGCGAGAGCATGATCACGATGATCCCCATCACCGCGATCATCTCCACCAGCGTGAAGGCCCGGGCGGACTGCCAAGGCGCTCGCTCTGCTCCATGGATTTACTTTGCCTATACACCTACAATCTAAAAACGGACGTGGGAAACCGTGGAAGACCCGTCCCGGCCTTGCGACCGGGACGGGCCCAGGTTTCCCAGAGTCGGAAGCGAACTACGCGCGGCGGCGGCGCAGGAGCGTCAGCATCCCGAAGCCGCCCATCAGCATCGCGATGGTCGTGGGCTCGGGGACCGCACGGAAACTCAGATCGTCAACACCAAGCCCGTGGTCGACACCCGCTTCATCGACATCGGAGAAGCGAAGCCAGATGTCGGTTCCGTTCCCCCAAGAGATGCCACTCACCGTGCTGCCGATAGCGATACGGTTAGCCGCCGCGTTGCCATCCAGAGAACCACCAGAAGTCGCGCTGTCGATGATGCTGTCGAAGTCTAGCGCCGTCACCGCCGTATAGATTCCGCCGTCTTCGACAGCCGCGGCTGGCTTGATGCTGTAGCTGAAGGCGAGAGTGTTGTTCACGCTAGTCGCGCCGCCGACTCTCCACTGTTCGCCAGTGTAGTTCAAAGTGAAGGAGGTCAAGGTATCGCCCGTGCTGTTGCGCAGCCGCAACTGCCAAATCACCGGGTCGGCCGTGGAAGAGGCGAGGGTGCCAATCGCCCGCTCGGTTGAACTGGTCGCGCCGTAGCTGTGAAGGCCGCCAGTCGTGCTCGTCCCAGCGTCGCCGATATAGGTTTCGCGATTCGAGTAGAGGCCCAGGATGGTCACGTTGTCGGTGAAGACGTTGCTGGTTCCAGAGTTCGCCAAGGCGTCGAAATTCTGGTTATAGGTCGAGCCACTGGTGGCGTAGATGATCTGAGCATGCGCTGTGATGGCCATGAGGGCCATTGCGGATGCGGTGATGAGTAGCGTTTTCATTTGTTACTGATTGTTTGTTGTTGGTTTCCCCGGTTGAGCCGCGCGTCATACACGGTTCAGTGCGGCGGGGCGAACTTCGGTAAATTCGGGCGGCTCGCAACTAACGGAAAGTGACACTTTCGTCACCTACGGTTTTGCGTCACATGCAGGTGGCTCTGCGTCGGACGGCACCGCGAACCGGCCCGAACCTGACTTCAGTTCAGGTGTCGCGGCAGCCCTTAGCAGCCGGGGTGCCACGGGCGTCTGAAAAGCCGCGCTCCTCTGTAAATTCGCGTCCCACCGGCTTCCCGACCCGATGATCGAGGCGCGGGACTGCGCATTTCACGACCGCCCGGCGCGCAATCCGCGCCACGGGTGAAGAAAACCTTTCATCGGGCAGTTTCCCCTATGGCGAACCGACCCGCGCAGCCGAGCCGGCGACCCTTTGCCCCTTGTGGCACCCCGCGCCCCGTGCTACCGCCTCCGCGAAAGCATCAGCCGCTGCCCACATCCAACTCAACCTCATGCACACACGCCACCGCCTCCTTCTCGCCGCCCTCCTGCTCGCCGTCTGCCCCGCCTTCGGAGCCGCGCCCGCCAAGCCGCTTCAGATCACTTTCTGGAACATCGAGTGGTTCCCCGGCGCGCGGCCCAATGCCTCCCTCGAGGAGCAAAAGAAACAGACCGACCTCGTCCAGCGCGAAATCGTGAAGCTCGCTCCCGACATCCTCGGCATGGCCGAGCTGCGCGATGGCGAGGCCGCCCAGCTCGCCATCGCGAAGCTCCCCGGCTTCAAAGTCGATGTCTGCTCGAACTTCGCCATCGAGCCGAGACACCCCGGCACGCAGCAGGTCGCCATCGCCAGCCGCCTCCCCGCGCTCGCCGCGTGGGCCGAGCCCTTCACGCCGAACTCCGAAGTCCTCCCGCCGCGCGGCTTCGCCTTTGCCGCCTACCAACTCGCGCCGGATCGCATCCTCTTCGTCTATTCCGTGCATTTCAAAAGCAACCTCGGCGACCTCCCCCGCAACATCACCCTGCGCGAGGAGTCGATGCGCCAGATGCTCGCCCACCATGCCGCCATGACGCTCGCCTACAGCAAGATGGGCGCGATCACCACCGTCTTCGGCGGCGACTTCAACACCTCCCTCGACGACGACCGTTTCAAAGACGAAAAGACACTCCGCTCCCTCGAGCCAGCCGGTTTCCTCTGGGCGTTCAAGGGCATCTCCCCCGCCGGGCGCGTCACGCTCCCCGGCTCGCGCGGTTATACCGATACGACTTTCGACCACATCTTCGTCCACAACGCGCGCATCGTCCGCGCTTTCGTGAAAAAGACACCGCCTGAGGCCAGCGATCACCGCCCCGTAACGGCGGTCATCGAGCCGGCTGCCGTGGCGAAAAAGTGAGCGCCCCGCGCAGCCGCCGCAGCAGGCCGCATAGCCCCTTGCGCCGCGACCGACGCTCCCTTTCCCGAGGCCGCACCTGATCCTCACCCGTGCGCCGGAATCGGCCCGGCCCGAGGATGTTGCCCGGCCGCTTCATCTCGCGGAGGCGGGGTTCTGCCCCTCCTCGGATATCCAAGCTTTTGATCCGTCAGCGCTCATGTCTGGAGGGCGATACTACCGGCTTCCGCGTCCGGCCAAGGCGGGGAATGTAACGATTTCGTGACCCGGCCCACATTCCTGCATCTCCGCCCGCGGCAATCCCGAACTAAGCCCCCCTTTAGCCTTGCGCGTCGGCCGAAGGCAAAAAGCGGTAGCCCTCGTGCCGGATCGTCTCGATCTGCCGGCGATGCTCGCCGAGTTTACTGCGCAAGCGACGCATGTGGGCGTCCACCGTGCGGGTATCGACGTTTCCTTTATAGCCCCACACCTCGCGCAGCAGCGTCTCGCGGCTCTGCACTTTTCCCCGGTTCTCCACCAGCAGCGTCAGCAGCTTGAACTCCAGCCGCGTCAGCTCCAGCGCCTCGCCGCCGACCGTCGCCTGCTGCGTGCGCGGATCGAGCGCGAAGCCGCCGATGTCGATCACTGCGGCTGGCACACGGCGCTGCCGGCGCAGCAACGCTTTCACCCTGAGCACCAGTTCGCGCGGGTCGAACGGCTTCGTCATGTAGTCGTCCGCGCCGCGCTCCAGTCCCGTGATCTTGTCCGTCTGCTCCGCTTTGGCCGTGAGCATCAAGATCGGGATGTCCGCCGTGCCGGCGTTTTTTTTCAAAACCCCGCACACCTCGAATCCATCCATCCCCGGCAGCAGGACATCGAGCACGATGGCATCGGGCCGCTCGCGCGCCACGAGCGCGAGTGCCTCGTCTCCCGCGTCGCAGACGACGACACGGAAACCTGCACGCCGCAGGTTGTAGCGGAGTAGGTTTACCAAATCTGGCTCGTCATCGACGACTAGAATAGTCTCCGGCATTTACGGCATTCTCTGGCGCACCCGCCTGGCGGGCAACTCGCGGAATGTGACAATTCGGTGACGACAACAAAGCTACCAAACAGAGTTCATCCTCGGTCCACCGGGTGCGCGCGCTCGGCCAGCGGGGAATCAGGCGTTGCCTTCGCCGACGCTCCCGACGCAGCTTCGCCCCCAACTTTTTCATGAGAAAGACATCCATCATCTGCACCCTCGGTCCCGCGACCGAATCCGCCGAAGTCATCCGCGCCATGGTTGAAGCCGGCACCGATATTTTCCGGCTGAACATGAGCCACGCCACCCACGACTGGGTGCGCGTCATCGTCCCCCGCATCCGCGCGGTCGCCACCGAGCTCGACCGCATCGTCGCCATCCTGCTCGACACGCAGGGCCCGGCGATCCGCACCGGCGACCTCGCCACGAAGCTCGAGCTGCACCCCGGCGACATCTTCGAGTTCACCGTGCGCGGCGAGCAGAGCGAGGAAGTGAAATCCGCCGACGTGAACTACGACGGCCTCATCAACGACATCTCCATCGGCGACACCGTGCTGGTCGATAACGGCCTCATCCACCTCGAAGTCCTCGAAAAACTCCACAATCGCATCCGCTGCCGCGTCCTCACCGCCGGCACGCTCGGCTCGCGCCGCCACATTAATCTCCCCGGCGTGAAAGTCAGCCTCCCGCCGCTCACCGAGAAAGATCTCGTCGATGTCGCGCTCGGGGCCGAGATGGGCGTCGATCTCGTCGCGCTCAGCTTTTGCCGGGAGCCCGGCGACATCGATCTCCTCCGCGCCACCCTCGAGAGCCACGGCAGCGCAGCCCTCATCGTCGCGAAGATCGAGGATCAGCTCGCGGTGAAAAACATCAACGGCATCATCGAGAAAGCCGACGCCATCATGGTCGCGCGCGGCGACCTCGGCATCGAGTGCCACATGGAGGAGCTGCCGATCATCCAGCGCCGAATCATCAAGCAATGCCTGCGCCTGGGTCGCCCCGTGATCGTCGCCACGCACATGCTCGAGTCGATGATCGAAAACCCCGCGCCGACCCGTGCCGAAGTGACCGACGTGGCGAACGCCGTCTTCGAGCAAGCCGACGCCATCATGCTCAGCGGCGAGACGACCGTCGGGCGCTACCCCGTGAAATGCGTGGAAGTATTGAACACCATCGCGTGCCGCATCGAGCGCAGCGGCGGGGCCGGCTACGCGAGCGAGGCGGTGCTTTACGACGACCGGCATAAGGTCGTGCGCTCCGCTGTCGTGCTGGCCAACTCTCTCCAACGGTCGCGCATCATCGTCTTCACCCGGCGCGGGCGCATGGCCGCCTGCGTCTCCGGCCTGCGCCCCGACCACGCACCGATTTACGCCTTCACGCCGACCATCGAAGTCTGCCGCCAGCTCGCCCTGAACTGGAACGTCTCCCCCCTGCGCCTTCCTTTCGACACGAACCCGAAGCGCACCATCGCCGCCGCCATCGACCTCCTCGTTGCGCGCCGCCTCATCGAGCCCGGCGACCACCTGGTGATCCTCAGCGACGTGGTTGCCGGCGCAGAGACCTTCGATTCCATCCAGCTCCGCCGCGCCCCGTAGGCTCTCGGCGACCTCCCTCGGCCGGCATCATCCCAGCCACTCGGGATGGCGGGAGGTGGCATCGAAGCGTTCGGAGGTCTTGTATTTCTCGAACTCACCCTCCTCCGCGGCTTTGGCGGTCTTCGTCAGGAGCGCCTCCACATCCGGTTTTTTCATGGGCTGAAAAGTCCGCGCGGCTTCCAGCGCCTGCTCGAGATTCTCCATCGATTCGCACCCGGTGATGACGACATCGACGGGCAGGTTCATCGCGTAGTGGAGGCACTCGGAGGGCGTGGCGGTGTTGCTTTTCAAAATGACGCCGCCGCCCAGCGGCTTCATCGCGAGGACGCCGATGCCGCGCTCGCGCAGAACGGGGAGGACCTTACGCTCGAAGCTGTCGTAGTGCGCATCCATGACATTAAGCGGCAACTGGACAGCGTCGAAATGCACACCGTGCTTCTGCGCGACCTCGAGCATGTGGAGGTGGATCTCAGGATCTTTGTGCCCGGTGAAGCCCGTGAACCGGATTTTGCCCGCCTTTTGCGCGGCGCGCATCGCTTCGAGCGCGCCCCCCTCGGCAAAAATCCGATCGACGTCGTTCATGCGGATGATTTCGTGGAACTGCATGAGATCGACGTGATCGACCTGCAGCCGCCGGAGCGATTCCTCGATTTGTTTCGCGGCCGTTCCTTTGTCGCGGCCGTCGATTTTCGTCATGAGGAAAGCGCGATCGCGGTAGCCGCCTTGCAGCGCCTTCCCCATGCGGATCTCGCTCGCGCCTTCGTGATAGTCCCAGCAGTTGTCCATGAAGTTGACGCCGGCATCCAGGGCGGCGCGGATGATGCGGATGCTCTCGGCCTCATCGCGCTGCATGCCGATATGGTAGCCACCCAGGCCGATGAGGGAGATGGCTTCCCCGGTCTTGCCGAGCTTGCGGCGCGGGATGGCGTGGCCTTTGGCGGCCCAGGCGCGCGGGGCGGCGGCCATGGCGAGGCCGGCGCCGAGGGTGAGTTTTACGAAGTCGCGGCGCTTGAGGCCGGGAGAGTTGGTCGGGTTCATGTGGAATGCTTCGCACGGTCGATGCCCGGCGGATGCAGGCGCGGTGCGCGATCCCGCGTCGGGCCTCGGGCAAAAGAATCCTAGCCGCGCACGCCGCCGGTTCCTTAAATCGCCCTCCCGCATGTCCGACGCCAACGCCATCGACCCGCACGCCGTCATCCAGATCCACACCTCCGCGAGCGTGCTGCGCAAGCCGGGGAAGATGCTGCGAGACATGATGCACGACGTTGTCGCGTGCCGGCAGATGGCGTGGATGATGGCGCTGCGCGACATCAAGGCCGAGTATCGGCAGTCTCTACTCGGCATGCTCTGGGCGTTCCTGCCGCCGATCTTTGTCGCCATCGGCCTCACGGCGGCGAAGAACGCGCAGGTCATCACTTTTGGCGACACGACGCTGCCCTACCCGGCCTACGTCATGTTCAGCATGGCGCTGTGGCAGACGTTCGTGAATTCGCTCAACGGCCCTTTCACCGGTCTGCGCATGGGCAAGAGCGTGCTGACGAAAGTCGCCTTCCCCCGCGAGACGGTCGTCTTCGCCGAGGTCGTGAAGACGCTCTTCAACTTCGGCATCCAGCTCGTGCTCATCATCGCTGTGTTCGTGTGGTATCGCATCCCGGTGTCGTGGACGACTTTCACGCTCGCGCCGCTGAGCCTGGCGCTGCTCATTTTGTTAGGCACGGCCATCGGGCTCTTCATCGCGCCAATGGCGATGCTCTATCGCGACATCTCGAATTCGATGACCTATCTCATCCAGTGGTGGTTCTTCGTCACGCCAGTGATCTATACAATCCCGGCGAACTCCGGGCTCTTCGCCACGGTGGTAAAACTAAACCCGGTGACTCCGTTGCTCGTCGGCACGCGGGAGCTGGCCGCTTTTGGCACGCTGCCGCATCCGACCGCCTTCTTCTTCGCGGGCACGTGCGCGGTCGTGGGATTTTTCGTCGCGTTGGTCTATTTCCGCCTGGCGATGCCGCTGGTGGTGGAAAGGTGGAGTTCGTAGTGGGGACGGACCTTTCGGGCAGTGCCGGCGATGAGATCGTCCTCTCGGTGCGCGATGTGTCGAAACGCTTTTGCCGCGACCTGCGGCGCTCACTCTGGTTCGGCATCGGCGACATCGCGTCGGAGCTGATGGCGAAATCGCGCCAGCGCGAAACGTTGCACAAGACGGAGTTCTGGGCGCTGCGCGATGTGAACTTCGAGCTGGCGCGCGGGCGGGCGGTCGGGCTCGTGGGACGCAATGGCAGCGGGAAGACGACGCTCATGCGGATCATCAGCGGGCTCATCAAACCGACCACCGGCTACGTCCGCACCAAGGGTCGTCTCGCACCGCTGCTGGCGCTGGGCGCGGCTTTCAACCCCGTACTCACCGGGCGCGAAAACATCTACGTGAACATGGCCACGCTCGGTCTCTCGCGAAAGGAGATCGACCTGCGCTTCGACGACGTGGTCGATTTTTCCGGGATCGAATACGCGCTCGAGGCACCGGTGCAAAACTATAGCTCCGGCATGACGGCGCGGCTCGGTTTCGCCTGCGCGGTCCATACCTATCCCGAGGTGCTGCTCATCGACGAGGTGCTGGCGGTGGGCGACATCCGCTTCATCGCGAAGTGCT
>PPFU01008744.1_pt1 | contig 10581 bp, 10 predicted proteins | sample 1535991 | NCBI WGS metagenome assembly PPFU01 (sample SAMN04901290, study PRJNA319586) | Hypolithon metagenome, whole genome shotgun sequencing project. | isolation source: Antarctic Hypolithon | place: Antarctica: Miers Valley | collected 2014 | reverse complement strand
GCTAAGGAGATTCGAACTCCTGACCCCCTCAATGCCATTGAGGTGCGCTACCAGCTGCGCTATAGCCCCGAAATGCCAACTCAAAATTGCGTCAGCCGAACACATATAATCGCGTAACAATGCTGATCTCGTCAAGCAAATCGCGATAGAGTTTAGAGGCGATCGCTTTAATCGCCCTACCCTCCACCGACCGCAAGCAACCATGACCGCCTTCCCGCCTTCCGCGTCAGACCCTGCAACCAGCTTCACCGCGCCCCCTATTTCTGACGCCGATTCCACCACTCAAGCCGCCATCGACACCCTAAAAACTCAGCTACGCCGTAAGGAAGGTAGCTGGGTGGAATGGGGCAAAGCCTGCAACACCCTGCAAAAGACAGGCATGAATCCTCAAGAAATTTTTGAGGCCACTGGCTTCGAGCCCATTCAGCAAAACCAGCTAATCGCCGCCTCCCAGGTATTCGACTCTATGGTGGCAGGCGGCGTCAGTGACGAGGCCAGGGCTCACTATGAAACCCGAGGCAGCGATAGCCTTTACGAATTCAGAATTTTGTCCCAGGAAAATCGCGCCGCTGCTGCTGACTTTGCCTACAGCAACGGCCTGGATAGCGATCAGGTCAAGGAAATTGTCAAAGGGCTGAGGGACTTTACCTACAGCGATACGCCGCCGCCAGGGTTCGAGAAAACGATGGGAGACGCGGCAGCTTACTACTACTGGCGATTGGCTAGGCAGCAGGGAGACTTACAGGCCAGGTCGCGCCTGATTGCTCAAAGCCTTCGCTTCGTCACCAGCGATACTGCCCGCAGCAAAATAGAAAAGCTGCTGATTGACTTCTCTGTCGTCAAAGAAAAAAAAGCGCCCCGTCTCCCGATTTTTCGTCTGGAAAACGAAGCTGACTCTCCCGTTATCATGCCAGTCGCAGGCCAAATGCCACTGGATACGGAAGACTACAAAGCCGTACCCGGTGTAGAGCCCGAAGCGCCCTTTGGCATGGTGAAATTCTCCGGCACGGGCGCATGGCTCCCCGTTCCCGGCTGGCAGGTCATCCTCAAAGCCGAAGATCCGATTGCGCTACTGACCCTCTGTAGTGAATTGCCCAACCCACCCGAGAACATTCCGGCTAGCGATCAGCTCATGGTCGTGGTTGACCGTGCTCAGCGTGAGTGGAATGAGTTCACTTACTTTGTGGTAGATGCAGGCGGTCAGCTTGAAATTCGCTGGTTCGAAGAAGCACCCGACATCAAGCTGCTAGGCGCGATTGTCTTGATTATGCGTCCTAAGAAAATTCTGGATGAGGACTACACCCACGAATACTGGCAAACCGATGAGTAGTCATTTAAGTAGTCATTGGCCGGCGCACCTAATAAAATAAATATAAGCAGGTATGCAATAGCAAGAGAGCACCCATGGCCATAGAGCGCCGCCTCGCCCGAGACATGTTCAACGAAAACGCGATCGTAGAGCTGCGTCAGGTCTGCATGACCCCCAGCGGCCTCTTCGAACCTGGCAAATATCTGGTCGGCCAGCTCCCAGACGCTGCCTTTGAAATGGGCCTTGTCGAATCCCTTCCCCCCGTACGCGGTAAAAGCGAAGAAGTCGCTCCACCCGAAGAAAATAAGGCCGAAGAAAATAAGGCCGAAGAAAAATAAGGAGCCCCTACCATCTATACCCGCCCCCTCGCCAAACTCATCGAAGAATTTCAGCGCCTCCCCGGCATTGGCCCTAAGTCAGCCCAGCGCCTCGCCATGCACATGATCAAGCGCCCTGAAGCCGAAGTCCGGGCTTTGGCTAACGCCCTGATCACCGCCAAACAGCAGGTAGGCCAGTGCTCACAGTGCTTTCACCTTTCAGCCGAACCCGTCTGCGATATCTGCCGCTCCCAGGCCCGCGACCCCAGCACTATCTGCGTAGTCGCAGAGTCACGGGATGTGATTGCCCTGGAGAAAACCCGTGAGTACAAAGGGAAATATCATGTTCTAGGCGGACTCATTTCGCCCATGGACGGCATTGGCCCCGAGCAGCTAAACATTGGTCAGCTCGTGCATCGAGTTAATAAAGAATCTAGTAGCGAAGTCATCTTAGCCATCAGTCCTAGCATTGAAGGCGACACCACAACGCTATACGTTGGTCAGCTACTCAAACCCTTTACTCGGGTTACGCGCATTGCATTCGGCTTGCCCATGGGCGGCGATTTGGAATACGCCGATGAGGTAACACTTGCTAGAGCCTTGGAAGGTCGGCGCGAGTTGGATAGTTGAATAAGAGGGGAGACGCTGGCCGTGGCTGAAATATTTAGGCCGTGAATGGAGGCAGATTGATTGCCTTTTGTAATAAGTGTGTTATGAAGCTGGATGGAGGCGATCGCTCTTCAGCGCCACATGAAAATTCAGCCGCTCTATGGCGTCTTTTAGATTGACCTGACAAAGTGACTCAATGCCGTCTAAACGGTGCAGCCAGGTATTGCGATGTACATGCAAAGCCGCTGCCGTTTTGGCTAAGGAACTGCCGTGATCGAGGTAGCTTTCGAGGGTGAGCAGTAAATCGCCCGTGCGCTTTTGGTCGTAAGCTGTAAAACCAGATTGGTGAGCTTTTGATTGAACTGGGCCGACTGCTGTTGCAAGTCGTACTGTTGATTGACCAGGCGCTTAAGAATCTCTTCGGTTATCTGAATAAACAACACATCAGGCGGCGTTTCAATAATTGGCAGACCCAACTCGTTCCCCTGCTGCTGCGTTATTTCAGGCATATGCTTAAAGTAGTGACTTACTTGTAAAACAATTCCGCAAAACCCCTGCTGAACAAGTTTAGGCACAAGCGTTTTTTGAAGCTTAGGCTGCTGCTGTAGGCCTGCTCTAGTCGTGAGCAGCAACACGCCTTTTCTTTCTTCATTCATAGCGATCGCTAGCCGCATCAACGACGTATGCACACCGAATTTCTTGACTGAGCCCTGAGTGGCCCGCGACCAGTCTCGCGAACGGTCAGCATGGGGCATCGCCCGGTGAGTTGCAATCACAGGATACTGCCTCAGGTGATTGAAGAGTGTTCCGTACGAATAATCTTTGGATAAACCTGCACCAGCGCTTCAGTCAGCTTGTCTGGGTGATAGCCGTGGTCTAGCAAGATAGTCGTCTTGGGAATATTCACTGACTTCGATTTGAAGTAATCGATGTTAGCCGTCAACAGTTCAATCAGTCCCGTATGCCGTTCTTCAGTTGATAAAGGATGCCATCGACGATCTCGCGTTTTGTCCCAGCAGGCGGCCGCGTCTGCTTTTTCTTCGGTATGATCTGAAGCAACAGCGGCTCAAAAATTTCTCATTCTTTATCGCTGAGACCGCTGGAATACGGCATACTAGCTGGTTTAGACTCTCTAAATGACATTCTCTATCATTTTAATAGATCTCAAATGGATTCTATAGACTGATCGGGTAGAAACGTTCTCTTTAGAGAATCGCTTTAATAGAATGACTAACCTACCGCAGTCAAACGACCGATGGATAGATCCAACCACGCTCAGCGCTAACGCTGCATTTTTTCTGTTAGCCACCTTGTTTTTAGCGATCGTAGGCTGGCTAATGCAAATAGGCATACTCCCATCGTTTGCAGAAAACGCACTCTCTCAGCGCTACTCCCCATGGGGCACGCGCATCCCCCTGAAAACCTGGATGCAGTTAGCTGTTGTTGTCTCACTCATTCTGCCTGTATTTGCCTTGCTCGTTGGGTGGCGCTGTGTGGCAGCTCTGGTGCTATAGCCGATACACTCGGCAACAAAAAGAACACAGAGGACGCAGCCGCTATGTCGTCCTAGCCGTCTTCGTGAGCGGTCTCGTTTTCTGGTCGCTAAACTGGCTGTGTCTAGCGATCAATCTAGTGACGCGTACGGTTGGAGCATAGATTTTTTACCATCAGCTTCGCACCCGCTCAAAATAAAATCGGCCTTGCACTCAAAGATGCCAGACCGACGATACGAAAAAGGAAAGCATTATAGAACGTTAGTACGCCAGCGTTTCTAGCGTGTCGCGTAGATACAGGCGCACTAGCTGCTCATCTGAAACAGCGGTAGCAGTTGCCTTGAGCTTCTCAGCGCGCCAGCTTTGATAGCCGGAGCTAGCCGCGATCGCATTCTTCAAACTCTCCCACAGCTCAGCATCCTGAGCAGTATGGCCAGCTTCAGCAGAAGATAAATTTGCCATTGAGACCTCTCATGTAAAAGAACCTATGATGAGTTTCGCAAGTTCTCGATTTCTTTACTCGACTTCTTTAACAGTAGCTTAAGCGCCTTACTTTGTATGTAACGGTTGCAACTGTTCAAGGCTTGCCTACTCATTATCTGCTGCTTCAGGATCTGCGTCTTCAGGCTTTGCTTCAGCCTGATTATTGCTTTCCAAAGCAGACTCCTCTCCTTTGGCTTCAGTAAACTCTTCTATTTCAGCTCCATCGAAATCGGGGCTTTCTGTATCTATCTCTTCATCCATATCTTCTGAGACTAATTCATCTAGAGCAGCGCTGTCGAAACTAGAAGGCTCGCTGTCCTCGGCAAGGTTATCAGATGCATCGAAGATCTCTGTGGGTAGTATCTTTTTTACGCGCAGGCCCAGGATGAGGAAATTGGAGGCGATCGCACTCTCCTCCACAGGCACCACCCGCTTCAAAGTATCTGGCCCCACCAAAATGGATCGCCCCGCACTCACCGCAATCTGTAAAAACGCACAGACCAAAAAGAACGTTATCGCCGCGCTCACTAGGCCAGCAGTAGGCGTCATCACCGGGGTAATTTGGGGCGATCGCCCATAAAGCCACCACAGCAACCAGCCTGCAAAACCCGCCGTAAGCACAGCCAATACCTTCATCTGAAGCGTTTTTAATAGCTGCAAGCACCGCCGCTGATCTTCACTGAGTTCGGTAGGCTTGAGGGCTAGCGGCGGCAGGCTAAAAATGTAGAACGGTTTGGCCAACTGCATCCACAGCGTTGGGATGATGCCGAGGAGTGCGATCGCCCAAAACTGCAAGCTCCCCGCCGTTGGATAGTCAAAAGCAGGGCCAGCCGAAGCCAACCCTGCTAAGCAAATATCAAGCAGCAGAGGCACCGCCGCCAGGCCGACGAAATGCACCCACAAATAGCGGTTCTGCTGCACTCTTAACATGAGCTTTGTACCTAAACGTCTCTAAGCGGGCGCAAGCGTCCGACGCTGAGAGATCAGCTTGAAGGCGTTGATAATATCGCCTTCCTTCCAATCGTTAAAGCCGCCGACTGCAATACCGCACTCAAAGCCAACCGCCACTTCTCTCGCATCGTCCTTCATCCGCTTCAGCGAATCCAAATTGCCTTCATAGACAATCTCTTCGCCGCGCGTAACCCGAACTCTACAGTTGCGAGTGACCTTGCCAGAGAGCACGTAACAACCAGCCACGCTGCCCTTGCGCACAGGGAATACCGCACGAACTTCGACCTTGCCCAGAGGCTCTTCTACCATTTCTGGCTCCAAGAGACCTTCCATAGCGCCTTCAATGTCCTCTAGAAGCTGGTAGATGATGTCGTAATCGCGCACATCAACGCCCAGGTTATCGGCAGACAACCGCGCATCTGAGGACATCGAGGTGTTAAAGGCGATAATGACCGCGCCACTGGCCGCAGCCAGGTCAACGTCCGTTTCGCTAATTTCACCCGGTGCAGCCATCAGCACTCGAATTTGGACTTCGCCCTGCGGTAGCTTTTGCAAGGAGCCTAAAATTGCCTCAAGCGAACCTTGAACGTCTGCCTTGAGAATAAGGTTGAGTTCCTTAAGGTCGCCTTCTTTAGCTTTTTCAGACAGCGAGTTCAGCGTGACCCGGCGAGAAGCCATGGTCTGCTGCAAGCGTGACTGACGCTGCTCAATAGCCTTTGCATCGGCAGCGGCGCGAGCGGCACGCTCATCGGCATACACCTCAAACTCTTCACCCGCTGGGGGCACGTCGTTCAGGCCCAGTACCTCTACCGCAAAAGACGGTCTGGCTTCGTTAGCTCGGTTGCCACGGTCGTCCACCATTGCCTTCACTCGGCCAAATACAGGCCCAGCGGAGAAAGCATCCCCGATTTTTAGCGTGCCGTTTTGCACCAGTAGCGTGGCTACTGGGCCTCTGGCTTTATCCAAGTGCGCCTCAATCACGGTGCCGCGAGCCAATCGGTCAGGGTTGGCCTGCAAGTCTTCTATTTCAGAAACCAACAGCAGCATTTCTAAAATGGTGTCTACGTTCTCGCCAGTAAGGGCACTTACGGGCACCATAATGGTGTCGCCGCCGTACTCTTCAGGCACAAGCTCGTATTCCATCAGCTCTTGCTTCACGCGGTCAGGGTTGGCCGCTTCTTTGTCGATCTTATTGATGGCAACCACAATCGGCACGCCTGCTGCCTTTGCGTGGCTAATGGCCTCAATGGTCTGAGGTCTCACACCATCGTCAGCAGCGACCACCAAAATGGCAATGTCGGTGACCCTGGTGCCTCTGGCCCGCATGGCGGTAAACGCTTCGTGGCCCGGTGTGTCTAAGAACACAATTTGGCCGGACTTGCGATCGCTATTCGGATTCGACTTGAGATCAACGTGGTACGCCCCAATGTGCTGCGTAATGCCGCCCGCTTCTCCCTCGGTCACCTTGGCCTGACGAATGTAGTCGAGCAGGCTGGTTTTACCATGGTCAACGTGGCCCATAATGGTCACGACAGGTGGACGAGGCTGGAGCGCCCCGGCATCTTCTGCGCCGACCATTTCGGTGACTTTACGAGCTTCTGGCGCTTCTTCAGCAGTGACTGCTTCTACATCAAACTCTTGCGCCACCATTTCAGCCGTCGGCATATCTAGCGTTTGGTTGACGTTGGTCGCAATGCCCTTAAAGAAGAGCAGCTTGATGATGTCTGTTTGTGGCACGGCTAGCTGATCGGCCAGATCATGCACGCTGATTTCACCCGTGAGCACGATCATTTCTGGCCGGTCGGGCGCGACCTCCTGACGGCGTTCGCGGCGTTCGCGGCGAGAGGGCGATCGCGTCTTATTTTTCTTAGTTGTCGGCGCAGGTCGTGACTGACGCTGCCCCTTGGGCTTAGGCGGACGCATCAGCGATAGAGAAATTTGCTCGGGCGAAACCTCAGCGCTATTCGACTCAATTTCATCAAAATCCTCGTCATCATCGACAATGACTCGCTGCCGCTTGGTCTTAGCGACTTTCTTAGGCCGCATTTCCTGCTCATCGTCATCGTCACCCTCTGCTCTGTCACGGTGCTTGGGCGGACGCGGTGCGGTAGGGCGGCGTAGCTCTAGTGCTGAATCTACAAATGCACCATCGTCATCGCCGTCGTCGGCGTCGGTGCTTGTGCTCTCAAGCACGTCTGAGACATCCGTTCTTGAAGGCGGTCGGCGTAGCTCGGTGACAGGCTTGGGGGGCGTTGGTGAAGAGCCGCCGGGTGAGGGTCTGCCAGGGCGATCGCGGCCTTCAGTCGGACGCTGTGTGCCTGTGCGATCGCGCTTCAGCACGGGACGAGGTGCCCGACTACCGTCATCCGAAGGGCCATCCGAAACGTCACTATCGCTTCCGCTATCGTCTCTGTTATCACCTCTACCAGCCGCTGGTTTTGAAGAAGGGCGAGAAGGCGGATCTACCAGTCTGGGCCTTAGCTGATCAGGGCTAGTAGCGCCAGAGGTCGTCACGATTCTCTCTGGCTGCCGAATCGCCGCAGGCTTAGCAGGTTCTCTGGCAAGTTCTCTGGCAGGCGCTACTGCTGGCTGAGAAGCACTCTCAGATTCTTTTGCTGGTGACTCACTACGCGCCGCAGGTCGAGCGGGCGATGATGGCCGAGCAGGCGGGCCAGCAAGAGCAGGGCTATCGTTCGTTTCCTTTTCTCGGCTATTTGGCATTGCCAAGGTAGCAGGCTTGCTTACTTCAGCGACTGCGCCAGAAGCCATACCAGAAGCCATACCAGAAGTGCCCCCAGGAGACGCAGGTGCAGCTTCAGAGCGAGCGGCTTCAGCAGGCGGCGTGGCCGCACGAGGACGACGAATTTCTAGGATCTGTTGCTCACGATGACGAACGGGCTTGGCAATTGGCGGTTTGGCACCTCCCCCAGAAGATCCAGAAGGGCCACGAGGAGGCTTAGCCTTGGGTGCGACAGCTTTAGCCTTGCTCACGGGTTTGTAGTCAGCCCCTTTTGCCACGCTTCTAATGCGGTCGGCTTCTTCTTCTGAAATAGTGCTGCTGTGGCTTTTCACGGCAATATCTAGCTTTTCGCAGATGGCCAAAATATCCTTATTTTCTAGTTCCAACTCCTTAGATAGCTCGTAAATTCTTACTTTGCCCTTGTTCATCCTGTTCCTCTTAAACCTGACTAATGAGATGTGTGTTACATAAGACCAATTGCCCTTATCGATTCAACACGATTCAGCTCTAGATTCTAAAGCCTTGACTCTAAATCATAGAGTAGATCGGCAGTTATTTTCCACCCCCCTAACATACAAAGATATATAGCGCTAGCTATATATCTTTCTTTCTTGCAAGGGGAGGTATGTAAACGTTGTACCCTATTTATCGGTTAGTTGTGTCTTCTAGGCGATTTTCCAGCGTCTTGAAAACCTCTGCTGGCACAGGTGCTTTCAAGACACGACTCAAGCGATTTTTCTTCTGCGCGGCCTCCAGGCAGTCCGCCCGTGGGCACAAGTAAGCAGAGCGGCCCATTCCCGTATCTAGCTGAATACGGTGCTCGGGAAAAGTACGAACTATTCGCCACAACTTGTCCCGATGAACGACTTTTCGACAGCTAACGCACAGGCGATGGTTTTTTTCTGCCATATTTGTGTTGATCAGCTATTTTTTGCAGTCTTAGCTTCAGCAGCGGCTCTAGCCTTTGCTTTCCACTCTTCGGCTTCGGCAATCTCCTCAGCCGTAGGTTCGTCGTCTTCGGCCTCTACAACTTGGGCAGGCGGATTCTGGTCGGCTTCAATGGCCTCAGCCGTTTCCCTAGCTTCAGCTTCAGCTTCGGCCTGGGCGTCGGCTTCAGCCCTAGTCTGCTCCCTGGCTTCAGCTTCGGCTCTGGCCTTGGCTTTCCATTCTTCAGCTTCAGCGATTTCAGCGGCTTCTTCCTCAGCCGCCCGAGCTGCCGCCTCAGCAGTAATACGCCGGGTCTCCGCAATTTCGGCCATTTTCTCGTTTTCGGTGTCGTAATCGTACTTTGCCGAATCTTTGATGTCTATTTTCCACCCCGTTAGCCGAGCGGCCAACCGCACGTTTTGACCCTCCTTCCCAATCGCTAGACTTAGCTGATCTTCTGGCACCAACACATGTGCCTGCCGGCCTTCAGGATCCATCAGCCGAACTTCGTCTACCCGTGCTGGACTCAGCGCATTGGAGATATATGTAGAAGGATCGGGCGACCAGCGGATGACGTCAATTTTTTCGCCCCTCAGCTCATTGACGACAACCTGAATGCGCGAGCCTCTAGCCCCAATGCAAGCCCCCACCGGATCTACATCGCTTTCTAGCGTATCTACTGCAATTTTAGTGCGCGGCCCCACCGAGCGTGAAGGGGGGTTAGCCTCACGCGCAACCGCCACAATCCGCACCACTTCATCTTCAATTTCGGGCACTTCATTAGAAAATAGCTCAACGACTAGGCTAGCGTCAGACCTTGATACCAAAAGCTGTGGCCCCCGGTGCGATCCTTCTGACACCCGCTTCAGGGCAACGCGGAAGGTTGCATTAGCGCGGTAGTTATCGTTGGGCAACTGATCGCGCTTGAGCAATTCAGCCTCAGTGTCGGGCTGACCCAGGCCGCTGCTCACCGCCATAATCACCGACTGCCGCTCAAACCGCAGCACCCGCGCGTTTAGAATGGAGCCTTCTAAATCCTGAAATTCTTCTTGAATCAGGCGGCGCTGCTGGTCGCGCAGCTTTTGAGCCAACACCTGCTTGGTTTGAATCGCTGCCATTCGGCCAAAGTCGCTTTGCTCAGGCGTGACATCTAGCACTACGGTATCGCCAGCAAGGGCTTCAGGCGCGACTTCCTGCACCGTTTCCAAACCAATTTGGTGGTCTGCGTTTTCAACGGTTTCAACGATAGTTTTATTAGCGAGCACACGGAAGCCTTGGTCTTCCATATCTAGCTCTACATAAAAGTTGTCAAAATACTCTTCATCAAACTGGCTGCTATCAATCCGCTGGGTGCGCCGATAGCGCTCGTAGCCTTTCAACAGCGCCTCTTGGAGCGCCATTTCCACAGCAGTTTTAGGCAGGTTTCGCTCTAAGCTAATCCCATCAACCATGTCTTGTAAACCGGGCAATTCTACCATCGACATAGGCACGACCTCTTTATTGAATGAATAAGTAAAAAATTAAATTGAAAAGAGAGCCAGAGAAGAGGAGAAGCAGGGAAGCGAGAACCCATACGGTGGGCACATCCCAGCCGACTTATCCCATTCAAGCCAGCACTCCCAAGTGCCCACTATCCCCACCAAAAACCTAATTCTCCCCCTCCTCCTGACTAAGCTGCACCGACTCCACCAGCTCCCTCGGCAGAGCCACCAAACGCCCCTTGAGATTAAGCGATATCTTGGCTTCATCGCG
>PPFU01045614.1_pt1 | contig 10588 bp, 8 predicted proteins | sample 1535991 | NCBI WGS metagenome assembly PPFU01 (sample SAMN04901290, study PRJNA319586) | Hypolithon metagenome, whole genome shotgun sequencing project. | isolation source: Antarctic Hypolithon | place: Antarctica: Miers Valley | collected 2014 | reverse complement strand
TACCCACTTTTAAGCCCGAAAAGCTAGAGCTGATTAGCCGGGGGGCTGATGATGTGATACAGGGCATAGAGATGACTCTAGAACAGCTAGAAGCGCTCAAGGCAGATACAAGCGCTCCCAGCTTAGATCAAGGAGTGGTTGATCGGGTGCTGGAATTAGCTCAAGTGATTCTTGAAGAAATCAATGCTCAAGACGAGCTGATTACTCAATCGGCGTTTGAGCATGGCCACGATCAGTCGTTTGAGAGCTTTGAACTGGCTAAGCAGTATTGCTACCTACATGCGGCAATGGCCTGCATTCTCATGTGGGTTCACAATCGCTCACCCCAGCAGCCCACACGCGCAGCCCTTGGCGAATTCTTTGCCAAAGGTGAGTGGCTGGTGCTGAGTGTGCACCGCCTGCTCTGTCACTTCCGGATGTCCCTGACGGCTCCCCCTCAGGCATACACCGAAAATGTGGCTCAAGAACTTTTGCGGCTGCATGCAGCAGACAAAATGTTCTCAATTGTTCCTTTCCAACTTGCAAAACCGTCTACAAAGGAAGCTAAGACCCATGCAACAGCTCCAGAACTCCAGCTCCGCTGAAGCCACTTCTTCTGTTCAAGCAATTCAGACCTGGCTGGTTGAGCAGCTCGCTGAGGTGCTTTCCATCGACCCTAGCACTATCGATGTCAAGCAGCCCCTCACTCGCTACGGGCTGGATTCTATTGATGCTGTCACGCTAGTCGGTGATTTAGAAGACTGGCTCGACCTTGAACTCCCTTCCACCCTGCTCTGGGACTATCCCAGCATCGAAAAAGCCTCAGCCTATATGGTAGAGGAGTTCGACGTTGCCCTCTAGCGGACGGCTAGGGGAGAACAGTTGAGTGTTCATAATCAATCATCCCGATAGGGCTTTCTACCAATCACGTAGGGAGCCCTTTTGCCCAGAGGTTGGCAGGCCGTCTGAGCATTCAGGCCAGATGAGGTCAGTTGTAGGGGTATCCTGCCCATAGCGTTAGAGCAAAAACATTGAATTTCTCTGAATTTTCATTTTGGTGGGTGCTTTTACTGACAAGCGTGCCGTTCTTCACGGTGCGCTATTTGGGCAAGACGTTCGACTGGTGGCGCGATCGCTTCGACACCGTAGGGATTGCTGCTCTGTCGCTGCTGCTATTTCTCAACGCCAGCCGTACCAGTTTCGCAGTTTTTCTCTTTGAGATTCTGTTCAACTACTTCATGGTGAGCTTGATGCTGCGCCGGGAGGGTAAGCAGGCTCGACTGATTGCGACTGCAATCATTGTTTTTGACGTGGCGGTGCTAGCCTACTTCAAGTACCTCACGTTCTTTATTGAGGACTTCATTGGGCTGACCACGCCGATACCGGACAACTGGCAGGCAGGCTTTCCGCTGCCGATTTTTCAGACCATTCCGCCGGGGGTATCTTTCTATACTTTCCAGATGGTGGCTTTTGTCGTTGATTCGTTTACTGCCCGTCGCAAAAAGCCTATTAAGCTGCTGGACTACGTCAATTTTGTGTCCTTTTTCCCGCAGATTGTGGCTGGGCCAATTGAGCGACGGAGCCAACTGCTGCCGCAGATTCAAAACTTCAAGTTTAAGTTCACTGCCGACAATTTCGACATCGGCATGCGGTGGCTGTCGATGGGTATGTTCATGAAATTTGTGCTGGCAGATAATGTCTCTCCGTACATCGCTGATGGCATGGGAGAAACAGCCAATCCTTGGCTGGTCTGGTTCTATGCCTTTTTGTTTACCCTGCGCATTTACTTCGACTTTGGCGGCTACAGCTTTATGGCCGTGGGCATTGCCCGCATCGTCGGCGTTAAGCTGACGATTAACTTCTTGGCACCTTATACCTCTCAGAGCATTAATGAGTTCTGGCGGCGGTGGCACGTATCGCTGAGCACCTGGTTTCGCGACTATGTGTTTTTGCCGCTGATGGGCAGGCGTAAAAAGTGGGCGGCGTTCTTCCTGTTTATCACCTTTACGCTATCGGGCTTTTGGCACGGGGCCGCGTGGAATTTTATGATTTGGGGCGCTTATCACGGGGCGCTTTTGCTGCTGCTTCGCTATGCTGGGCGACCTTTTGCTCGGATCACCAATAAAGTTGCGCGGCGACCGCAGGTGGTGTCTTGGGCTCTGACCTTTGGAGCGGTTATTTTAGGCTGTCTCTTTTTTATGGAGACCAATATTGAGCGGCTGATGGCTAAGCTGCAAACGATTGTGACGCCCTGGGCTTATTCTCCGGCTAACTTTGTCCAGGCGGTGAATGTTTTTAATTCGCCCGAAGGGTTGGTGTTGGGGGTAGCGCTGGTACTGGCGATCGCCTTCCTTCTCCTAGAGCACATCGCCGTTTGGCAGGAGCGCGCTTCTGAGTATGAACTGCTGACTTCGCCCTGGATGTCAAAGGTGCTGCTGGGGCTCACCATTTTGCTGGCAGCAAACATTCCAGCCGACTTTATTTACTTTGAATTTTAGGGAAACACGTTAGGAAAGAGCGTTAGACATGAAGCCTCCAAAAATTTTAAGCTGGGTAGCGGTGGCAGGTTTGGCCTGGGGGTCAGGGTTTGTCTACAACGTGTACATAGGTGGTGAGGCTCACTGGCTCAGAGGGCTGTATCAGAACAAGGTGGCGATCGCAGCCAATACTGCCGACCCCAAACTCATTATTACCGGCGGCTCGGGCGCGCACTACACCATCAACTCTGACCTGCTCTCTCAGTCGCTAGGGATGCCGGTGGTCAATCTTGGCATTGATGGGCCTGTCGGCCTGGATGTAATTTTGTCCAGCGTTCTGGAAACGGTTAATCCTGGCGATACGGTGTTACTGATCCCTGAGTACCTCATTCTGCTGGATGAAGACGGCTATGGTTCAAAGTCTGGCCTGTTCGGGGTCGCCATTGGCAAACCCGGTATTGGCGGTGTTCCACCGAAGCAGCTAGCGCTAGAAACCTTTCAGCTAGGAATTCCTTCCTTGCGATGGACTGTAAAATCGGCTGTAGATCTGACCGAGGAAGGTCGGTTTACCGGATACTACGACGGCCCCTTGACCGGGCGGGGCGACCCTATTGAAACTAAGCAAAGAGAAGGCGATTGGTGGCCCCTAACCATTCGGGAGTCGGCTTCTCCGCATGCCTTGAAGGGAATCAAGCAATTTAAGGCGGAAGTGGAAGCCAAAGGTGGCAAGCTGATTTTGTCAATACCGTGGGTATATGGCGATGTGAATGATGAGCGCACTCTGAAAAGTGTTCAGCAAACGGTGGATGACCTGAGTAAGATCGCCCCCCTGCTCGTCGATGAGAAAACACTGAATATTCAGGATGGGCCAAAACTGTTTGCCGATACTCATTACCATCTCAAGCCAGAAGGGAGAGAAGTGCGATCTGAGCAGCTTGCCCGCCAACTCAAACCCCTTCTAGAAGATAAGCAATGAGCCATCTGCCCAAGAGTTCTGCTACTGAGAGAGATACTGCCCCACGCATCTGCATTGTCGGGGGCGGATTTGGTGGGCTGTATACTGCGCTGTATATGCAGAAGTATCGCCATTTGCGAAACGCTCAGATCACGCTGGTTGAGCCTAAGGATCGGTTCTTATTCACGCCGATGATGTATGAGCTGATCACTGACGAACTCAAAGAGTGGGAGGTTGCGCCTACTTATAGCAGCCTACTCGCAGGTACCAACGTCACCTGGCAGCAAACCCACGCAGAATCGGTAGATTTGCATCATCAGACCGTAACCCTTGCGAGTGGTATAGACATCTCCTATGACTATTTAGTTCTAGCTACTGGTGCCGATAATCGACCGGTCGATGTTCCAGGGGTCGATCAGCACAGCTTGACTTTTCGCTCTCTGGAAGATGCACTGACGCTGAAATCGCGACTATCTCAGCTAGTACAAGCCCAGGTGCTACAGACTCAGCGCGACAGTCTACTCCCCATTTATATCAACGTCATCGGGGGGGGCGCTAGCGGCGTAGAGCTAGCCGGTAAAGTTTCTGATTACCTCGGCACACGCGGACAGATCACCTTGATAGAGCGCGGCTCAACAATTCTGAAGCCGTTTGAAAAGGGTCTGAGACGATTGGGTCAGCAGGCCCTAGCTCGAAGGCAAGTGACCGTTTTAACCGAAACTTCCGTAGCGTCTGTTAGCGCTGATGCAGTCACGATACAGGGAGGCGAGGAGCAACGATCACTGCCCAGCCACTTAACGCTTTGGGCAGTAGGCACCCAGCCCCGGCCCTGGCTGGGCAATCAAACGGTGGATCACAATGAGAGAGGCCAGCGTCTGACTCGGCGATCGCTTCAACTCCCCGGCTACGACAATGTGTATGTGCTAGGTGACACCGCCGATGTTAGAGGGTCACAGCAAGAATCAGCGCCGAATACGGCTCAGGCTGCTTTCCAGGCGGCGAGCAGAGTGGCTGCCAATCTAGCGGCAATGGTGAAGGGAAAACGCCCCAAACCCTTTAATTATTTACATTTAGGTGACATGGTCACGCTCGGCGTCGGCGATGCCGGACTCTGGAGCTTTGGCATCACGTTAGGCGGTAGATTCGCTGCGCTCTGTCGGCGCGGCGTGTATATTTTTCGGATGCCGACTCGCCGCCATCAGCTTAAAGTGGGTCGCCGCGCTTTGGGTGAGCTAGGCAGAGCTATGCTGCGGCCCTGGCGCAGTCGCAGCAGACCCAGCTACGAAAGCTAGCCTGGCTCACCTCCTTTTTCCTTTAGACCGCTATCTCAAACCCTTGAGACATCCGCTATGACCCCTGCTCAGTCCAGAAAAAAAGGCCGATGGTTAGACCCCCTGTACGGCTGGCTGGAACGCTACAGCTTGGATGTGCGGTCACTGGCGCTATTCAGAATGGGTCTGGCGTTAGTGATCCTAGCGGACTTATGGACACGCTGGGGCGACTTAGTTGCTCACTACAGCGATGTGGGTGTCCTGCCCCGCGCGGTACTCGATGATGGCCTCTTAAAACCAGGCTATTGGTCGATTCATGCGCTCAGCGGTGCTCCTGCTATCCAGGGACTGTTCTTCCTCATCGCGGCTCTTTGCGCCCTTGCCATGCTGGTTGGCTATCACAGCCGGGTGGCCACCATTGCTTCTTGGGCGCTGCTAATTTCTATGCACAACCGCAATCCGCTGCTGATTTTTGCGGCCGATGATGTGCTGCGAGCGGTGATGTTTTGGGCGATGTTTTTGCCGCTAGGCGTAGCCTATTCAGTAGATCGGGCCATGAACACGGCGACGCGCCCGATCCCCGTGCGGATATTGTCGGGAGCCACGTTAGCGCTGATGGTGCAGCAGTGCTTCATCTATATTTTTTCAGCGGTGTTCAAAACGACCAACGGAGCCTGGTGGCCCGATGGAACGGCGGTTTACTACTCCCTTAGCTACGACCAGTATGTGACGCCGCTAGGTCACTTTTTGCTGAATTTTGGGCCGCTGCTAACCGTTTTCACCTTAGTGACGCTAATGCTGGAGTGGGTAGGGCCGCTGTTGATATGGTCGCCGGTACGAAATGATTTGTGCCGTATGGTAGCTGTGGTTGTTTTTATCAGCCTTCATGCTGGATTTGGACTGACGCTAAACCTGGGGATCTTTCCGTTTTTGAGCATTGTTACCTGGTTGGCCTTTATTCCGACCTCGGTATGGGAGGGGGTGAGCAAACGAGTGTATGGGCCGCAGCGCTCGGAGCTTAAAATCTTTTACGATGCCGACTGTGGATTTTGTAAAAAGGTTGTGCATTTAATCCGAACCCTTTTGGTTCTGCCGCACACCCCGCTTGCGACTGCCCAAAGCATTCCAGAAATTAACCAGGCCATGGAAACTCAGAACTCCTGGGTGATTGTTGATTGGAAGGGTCAACACCATTACAAGTTCGAGGGTATTGCCTATGTCGTCAGCCTCTCTCCTGTCCTCGGGTTTATAGCTCCGATCCTGCGCTGGCGACCGATTATGGCCGTCGGCACTCGGTTTTACGAGTGGATAGCGACACACCGGAAAATAGCGGGCCGCTTTACCCGGCTTTTTAAGTTTAAGCCGCTGATTGTTAAGACCCCTGGCTGGCTAAATGCACTAGCACTTCTGCTAATAGCGCTAACGTTCATGTGGAACCTGCGGAGTATTGTCACCTATCGAGCTTTTGTCGATAGCTCACAGCCTGCTGTCGGCATCATTCGCCGGGTCACCAATAGCCGCACTGCCCAACGTATAGACTGGCTGAGTGAGGTCACCCGGCTCGATCAGTCCTGGAGTATTTTTGCGCCAGGGCCGCCGAAGGACGATGGCTGGCATGTGGTCACGGGTACCCCGTTATCAGATAGCAGCGCAGCAGCGGATGAGATTGACGTGCTACGACCTGAGAGAGTAATTACTTTTGATAAGCCTAGTTTGGGCGATCGCGCTCAGTTCTACAAAAACATGCAGTGGCGCACCTTCTATATCAATCTAAACCGCCAGGTTGGTCAGAAAGTTTTTCCTGACTACAGCAACTACCTGTGTCGCCAAAGTGCCCGAAAAGGTTATCCTCTCAAAGATTTGCGGGTCTATTTTGTGGATGAGCGCACCGCCGATCCAGGTGACCCTCAGCCGGTGCAGCAGATGCTGATTTGGGAACAAACCTGTCAAAACTAAGATCAGTCTGTCTGGAGGCGGCTAAATCAATAGACATGAAGTTATTTTTGTTTAAAGGATTATTTTTTGAAGTGCTTAAAGATAGGCGATCGCCCTCGTAAGATAGAGTGACTTACTTTTTCGGTTTGCGGCGTCAGTGAATCAATGACAAATTCTTCGCAGCGGCTTGGGCTAATCAGCAAGCTTCGACAGTGGTTTTCTAAAACACCTGATCGAGCGCTCGATCAGGCCTATGAAGCTGCCCTCAGAATTCGTCAGCTCGAAGACAATCACTTCGACGGTAATCCTATCTCCGAAAGCTACGGTGGCTACAGCCGCAGCTCCTATCGGCTACTGCAAAAAGACCTCAAAAAATATCTCGGCATCATCAAAAGGCGGATGGCCGAATTTAGAGCCAGCAGCTCGGTGTATCAGGTCTCTAGCATGAGCGCGCTCACCGGCCCGCTCACTAATCGCTTACCCAAAGATCTTCCCTTAGACCAGATCAATGGCCCAGCCGTTTTCTTTAGTAAATTAAGGCTGATTGACGAGATCACGGAGCGCTACGAAAAACCGTTCGCTTTCGCACTCAATCAGATCCCACCCAGATCTTCAGCCGGTCTATCAGGACAGTCAAACAGCACGGTACCAGTAGTCCCCCTAGCCGGTAGAAATCCAAAAGAGGCAAACTCAAATGAAGGATTAAGCGGCGGTAGCAGCGTTTTGCCTCGCTCTATCCTACGTACGGTTGATCGGATCAAGCAAGATCTTGATCCCGATGCGGAAGTGGAAGTCGTTCGTAACTTCCGCAGCTCCAAGACCCAAACGACTATCGCGATTACCTTCGTCCTGCAGCTCGCCGTCATTCCACTACTAGCGCAATATCTCAGCAAAAACTTTGTGGTTGGCCCAATCGTAGAATATGGGCGTGACACGACTCAGGCAGACGTGTTTCTTAACGAGGAAATGGAAGAAGATGCCCTGCACGAGCTACAGCAGTATGAAGAGCGCTTTCGCTTTGAGGTGCTGATCGGTAAAGCCCCTGAGATCGGCGAGCAAGAGATTGAAAACCGAGTTAGGCAAAAGGCTTTTGAGATTGAAGAAGAGTACCGGCAGCGCAGCGCTGATGCCGTCGAAAACGTCTTTGCCGATATCGTGGCTGTGCTGACATTTTCGTTGCTACTGACCTACTACAAAGAAAAAGTCGCAACCCTCAAAGCCTTCATTGACGAAATTGTCTATGGTCTGAGTGACAGCGCCAAAGCCTTTATCATCATCCTCTTTACCGATACTTTTGTCGGCTTTCACTCTCCCCACGGCTGGGAAATCCTATTGGAAGGAATGGCAAACCATCTTGGCTTACCAGCCAACCGAGACTTCATCTTTCTATTTATTGCCACCTTTCCCGTCATTTTAGATACGGTCTTCAAGTACTGGATTTTCCGATACCTGAACCGCATCTCGCCGTCAGCGGTAGCCACCTACAAAAATATGAACGAGTAGGAAGCAAAGAAGGTTCATCACGTGCCTGTTTTTTTGCTAGCCGTTTGGATATAGAGAATGAGCAAAAATACGGTTGGTACGAAGACGAATAAGACGCTAGCGACAAACCCTAATTTATTGGTTTCCATGAGACCTCACTTTACTCCTAAATATTCACTGCAATTACGGCTCTAGCATATCATTCCAGAGCTGCCTCAAGCATAGAGAGCCCAGTCTATCAATTTTCTAGGGCGAGTGCTGTCCTTTATTCGACAGCAGCAGAAATAGGTTCGCTCGCATCTTCGCCAGCTTCTTGCGCAGCAGCCTTGACCGCTTCTGCCTTGGCTTTTTTCAGGCTTTCTTTTTTGTCTGGCTTGGTCTCAACACTGATCGATCCCTGGATCGTTGTTTGGCAGGCTAAACGGCAGCTAGAGGGGCGTTTGCGCAGCATTTTTTCCTCTACGGCGGTGCGAGGAGACAGGTTCTCAGCGCCCTCGATAACATCGACGACGCAGGTGCCACACTGGCCGTAGCCCCCGCACTGGGTAAGCTTGCCCATGAAGGTATAGAGATCGATATTGTTTTCTTGAGCCTTAAATCTCAAGTTGGAACCGATAGACGCTTCGATTTCCTTATTTTCTTTAACAAACTTAATACGAGCCATAGTCTATGTTCTGTTTGGGTTTTTGGAGCGCGATCGCAGCCCTTCTCTCAGGAGGATAGCAGACCGCATATCGTGTCTTTGGCTAGGCTATGCCTACGATTCCCAGAATAGTCATGGAGCAGGGATCATTACCGCCAAAGACCCTTGAAAGAGGCAGTTGCGCTTGCGCTGGAGGTTGGGAGCTAGTTACACTTCTTTATACACCTTCATTTTTACATTTTTGCGAGTAAACCTGGCAGAACGGATGCTATTTCCTTTGTGAAGGGCAAAAAAATGGGGCGTGGGGCCTATGTATCAAGTCTTACTAGGTTTGGAGAGGTTCTATATCTGGTAGCCTTATTAGTATCTGAAGTCTTTTGATGAGACGTCAAATTTCAATCAACGAGGCTTTCGCTTTACAAAGCTCAGTTTTTGGCTAAGTCTTGACGATTAGCAGACCTGGGTAGCGATACACAACTTTCATAAAAACAAGAGAAAAACAAGGAGGAGCGTAGTCAATGGGTCTACCTTGGTACCGAGTACATACCGTTGTCCTGAATGATCCGGGCCGACTGATTTCTGTACACTTGATGCACACGGCGCTGGTGGCAGGCTGGGCAGGGTCTATGGCTCTGTTTGAACTAGCCACTTTTGATCCGAGCGATCCTGTTCTTAACCCGATGTGGCGACAGGGTATGTTTGTGCTGCCCTTTATGACACGTCTGGGTGTGACGGGTTCTTGGGGCGGTTGGGATGTGACTGGATCGACCGGGGTCAACCCGGGTTTTTGGTCGTTTGAAGGTGTGGCGCTCGCTCACATCGTTCTGTCGGGTCTATTATTCTTGGCCGCCTGCTGGCACTGGGTCTACTGGGATCTGGAGCTGTTTCGCGATCCGCGAACCGGTGAACCGGCATTGGATCTGCCGAAGATGTTTGGCATTCATCTATTTTTATCAGGGTTACTCTGCTTTGGCTTTGGGGCCTTTCATCTGACTGGCTTGTGGGGGCCAGGGATGTGGGTTTCTGACCCATATGGATTGACCGGTCACGTCCAGGGCGTTGCCCCGGAATGGGGGCCAGCGGGGTTTAACCCCTTCAATCCAGGCGGGGTTGTCGCTCACCATATTGCAGCAGGCATTGTCGGCATTATTGCTGGCTTATTTCATCTGACAGTAAGACCGCCGCAGCGCCTGTACAAAGCGCTGCGTATGGGTAACATCGAAACTGTCCTGTCGAGTTCGATTGCGGCTGTGTTCTTTGCGGCCTTCGTGGTGGCTGGCACAATGTGGTATGGCTCTGCGACGACGCCGATTGAGCTATTTGGGCCGACCCGCTATCAGTGGGACGGCAGCTATTTTGCAGAGGAAATTGACCGCCGCGCGCAAAGTTCGGTGGCGCGCGGGGCTTCGCTTGAAGAGGCTTACGCTGCCATTCCTGAGAAGCTGGCTTTCTATGACTACGTCGGTAACAGCCCTGCGAAGGGTGGTCTATTCCGCGTTGGACCTATGGACTCTGGCGATGGAATTGCTACTACCTGGTTGGGACATCCTGTGTTCCACGATGGTGAAGGCCGCGAGCTGTCAGTTCGTCGGTTGCCTAACTTCTTTGAGACCTTCCCGGTTGTCTTGACAGATAGAGATGACGTTGTGCGCGCGGATATTCCTTTCCGTCGGGCTGAGTCGAAGTACAGCTTTGAGCAGACGGGTGTAGTTGTTGACTTTTACGGCGGTGAGCTGGATGGTCAGCATATTGAGGATGCGGCTGGGGTCAAACGCTATGCGCGCAAAGCTCAGCTAGGTGAGCCTTTCGAGTTTGACCGTGAGACGTTGGATTCTGATGGGGTATT
>PPFU01004929.1_pt1 | contig 10608 bp, 10 predicted proteins | sample 1535991 | NCBI WGS metagenome assembly PPFU01 (sample SAMN04901290, study PRJNA319586) | Hypolithon metagenome, whole genome shotgun sequencing project. | isolation source: Antarctic Hypolithon | place: Antarctica: Miers Valley | collected 2014 | reverse complement strand
TCGCGCCGCTTCGCGTCGCGCCCCCCCGGTACCGCAGCGCGGAGCGGCACGCCGTTATAGACCACATGCACCCGCTCCGCCGGATAGTCGAAGTGCCGCAGGATGTCGTCCTTAACCATCTGCGAGTTCGCGATGACCGCGCCCGCTCCCTCGCGGGAAAAAAGCCGCGCTTCGAGCACAAGCAGTTCCCGGTGTTTCTTGTTCCACCCGCGCACGAGCGTCGCCAGCCCCGGCTCACGCCGCCCCCGGATGTCGAGCCACTCCCGATGCACCCCATCGCCCGCGCGATAGACATCACAGGCCCACACCCGCTCCAGGCTGAAGAGCTGATCACACCGCGTCTCCGCATCCCGCAGTGCATCCGCAAAAAGGCGCGGCGACCGGCCTGGCAGGAGCCGCAGCTCGCCCCACGGCCATTCTTTTCCTTGCCACTCTTCGCCCGCAAAAAGCGGCGGCTCATGCCCAGCGCGAGTCAGCGCCTCCGCGATGCGGCCGAGATACTTCTCAGCGCCACCCGTCCCCGAATGACCGCGCCGCACCAGGCCGATCTTCATGCCCGACCCGCTGCGATTCCTCGACGCCGCTGGAAAGTCCATCTCGGCGAGACGCCGAAACCCACACTCGGGACGCGTGTGCTCCCCAGAAAAATCCGCAACCGCGACATACCCGCGTTCTAGCCCGCGCCCCCGTCTTTACCAATCCCCAATCACCCTTCACAAATCACGCCGCGCATGCCCCTCCCCCGCCGCATCCTCTACGCCTCCTCCGCCCGCATCGGCGGCAGCGGGCTTGACAGCGTCGTCCTCGAGTCACTCCGCGGAGCCCACCGCGCCGGCATCCTCGGGCGCGCCATCGCCTACGACGACCGCCAGACCGAGATACCCCCCGGCCTCATCCACAACCTCCACCACTCCCCCGTGCGCCTCCTTTCCTGGCTCGGCAGCACCCATTACTACGGAGCGAAAAAGCAGCGCCTCGACCGAGTCGCTGCGCGCGAGCTGAAGCGGGGCGATTACGATCTCTTCCACGGCTGGAGCGGCGACTGCCTCCAGACCTTGCGCGCCGCCCACCGCCGCGGCGTCCCGTCACTCCTCGAGATCCCCACCTGGCACCGGAACAAAGGCAAAGCCAAGCCAGCCGTGACCCAGACCGAGCGGGAGCGCGCCGCCCTGCGCGGCTGGCGCGGCTGGAAAAACTCCCTCCTTATCACCCGCCAGCGCGTCATCGAGGAATACGAACTCGCCACCCGCATCCTCGTCCTCAGCGAGTTCGCCGCCGAGACCTTCCTCGCCGCCGGCGTGCCGGAGGAGAAACTCCACCGCATGACCCGCGGCGTCGATGTCGAGCGCTTCACCCCCGGGGCTGCGCCCGAAAAATTCCGCGCCGTCTTCGTCGGAGCCCTCATCGAGCGCAAAGGCATCCCGACCCTGCTCGAAGCCTGGCACCGCCTCCCCCTGCGCGATGCCGAACTCGTTCTCGTCGGCCAACTGCACCCCGAGATCGAGCCCGCCCTGCGCGAACACGGGGGGCCGACCGTGAAAATTGCCGGCTTCACCGCCAAGCCTGAGGACCACTATCGCAGCGCCAGCGTCCACATTTTCCCAAGCACCTGCGAGGGCAGCGCTAAAACCACCTACGAAGCCGCCGCCTGCGGCCTCCCGCAAATCACCACCCGCGAATCCGGCGACGTCGTGATCGACGGAGTAAACGGCTTGATCGTCCCGCCTGGCGACGTCTCATCGCTCGCCGAAGCCATCGAGACCCTCTATCGCGACCCCGCCCTCCGCGAGCGCATGGGTGTGGCGGCCCGCCAGCGCGTGGTGGAAAACTTCACCTGGGATCACTTCCGCGCCCGCCTCCTCGACGCCTACTCTGCCGCGATGGGCCAGTGTTGACGCATCCGCAGATTGCGCAGATGTACGCAGATTATTTGAGAATGCAGCCGTTCTCCTCTGCGAAAATCTGTGCAATCTGCGGATGATCTCTTCCCAGTCTGCTGAAAGGTCACTGCCCTAGTTCCCCGTGCAAAGCATCCTCGTCCTCCAGCTCAAGCGCATTGGCGACCTCATCCTCACCACCCCCGCCCTCGCCGCCCTTCGCACCGCGCTTCCCGAGGCCCGCATCACCCTTCTCGTCCCCGCCAGTTGCCGCGAGCTCCTCCGGGCGATGGATTACATCGACGAGCCCCTCGTTTTCCAGCCGCGCGGGCTGAATCTCCCCATCTGGCAGCGCCTCGCCCGCGGCGGCTTCGACGCCAGCCTCGACTTCACCGCCACCGATCGCACCGCCCTCATGTCCCGGCTCGCGCGCGCCCCGAGGCGCGCCACCTTCGCCTGGGCGCGGCGGAAAACCGTGCGCGCTTTCGCCTACAACCACTTCGTCGAGTCCGCCGTCCGCGACCACCACACCATCGATCATTACCTCGATCTCCTCAGCGCCATCGACATCCCGCGCACGGACACGCCCGTCACCCTCCACCTCCCGCCCGCCGCCCTCGACGAAGCCCGCGCCCTGGCCGGCCCCGGCGACTTCGCCCTCGTCCACCCCGGCACCGCGCGCCCCGAGAAATACTGGCTCCCCGAGCGTTGGGCCGTCGTCATCGAGCACCTCCGCCGCGAGCGCGGCCTGCGCTGCATCCTCACCGGGAGCACCGATCCCGAGGAGCAGATTCATTTGCAAAAAATCCACGCCCAGCTCCGCGAGCCGTGCCCCGACCTCAGCGGGCGCACCGACCTGCTCACCCTCGCCGCGCTCACGCAATGCGCCCGGCTCGTCCTCACCGTCGATTCCGCCGCCATGCACCTCGCCTCCGCCTTCGCCATCCCGCAGGTCGCCCTTTTCGGCCCGACGAATCCCTTCCACTGGCACCCGCGCAACCCGCACGCCCGCGTCCTCCTCGCCGGCCACCCCGAGCCACTCACCACGTTCGCCCCCCGCCATCGCCCCGCGCCGATGGAGCACATCACCACAGCAGCCGTCGTGGATGCCACATCCGCTTCCTGGTCATAACCTACTCCTCCGCTCCGACACCTCCCTTGACCACCCGCTCGCCAGACTCGATAGACAATCCCATGACCTCCACGATCTCCGTCTCCGAACTCCGCGAGCAGTCGCCCCAACTCGCCCAAGTTGTGGAAAAAAAAGGCGCACTCACCGTCAAGGATCACGGCAAGACCGTCGCCTACCTCTTCTCGCGCGAGCGGATGGAAGAGATCGAGACTACCCTCGAAACCTTGGAGATCATGGCGAATCCCGAGGCCATGGAAGCGATCCGCGATTACAAAGCAGGGAAAATGACGTTCAAAGACGTGTCCTGCCTCGATGAAGACTAGTGTGCTGGTTGGCCCACCGGTCGAAATCTTCATTCAGAAACTCGCTCCTGAACCCCGTCGGCATGTGCGACTGGCGGTTCGCGGACTCGCCACCGGCAAAGGCGACGTCAAGGCACTGAGCGGTGATCTGGCGGGATTCTACAGGCTGCGCGTTTTGACCTATCGGGTGATTTATGAGGAGCGCTTCGAGGCTGGCACTCGCGTCCTCGACTGCGCTATTCGCGGAGCGGCGATCTCGAGTTTACGGACAATTTGTGCAGTTGCGATCCAGTGAGCAATGAACCCCGACGACCTCCGCCACTGCGTCGCCGAAGAACTCGCCGAGATCGCCGCCACCCGCATGCCCTTCGGCCGCTGCGCCGGTCGCCCCATCTACGACATCCCCGCCGAGTACCTCGCGCACTTCGACGTGAAAGGCTGGCCCAGCGGTCGTCTCGGCGACCTCCTCCGCATCGTCTATCATACAAAAGTCGATGGAGCCGACTGCATCTTCGACGCCTTCCGCCGCTAAAAGAGTCGCCGGAATTTCCCGCCATGCCCACACTCGCACCCACCATGAAAGCACTCGTCACCACCCTCCTTCTTGCCCTCACCGCCACCCTTCACGCCGCCGTCGAGACCTATGAGATCGACCCCGCCCATTCCACCATCGGGTTCGAGGTGCGGCACTTTTTCACGAAAGTCCCCGGCCGCTTCAACGACTTCACCGCCACCATCAAGCTCGACTCCGAGCAGCCCGAGAAATCCTCCGTCGATGTCGTCGTCCAGACCAAAAGCATCGACACCGCCAACGAGAAGCGCGACCAGCACCTGCGCACCGCCGACTTTTTCGACGTGGAGAAATTCCCGACGATGACCTTCAAAAGCGCCAAGGTCGAAAAGACCGGCGGCGACACCGCCAAAGTCACCGGCGACCTCACCCTCCACGGCGTCACCAAGCCCGTGACCCTCGACGTAACTCTGCTGGGCAAAGGCACCGGCATGCAGGGCGGCACGATCACCGGCTGGTCCGCCAATGCAAAAATTAACCGCAAAGACTTCGGCCTCGACTGGGGCAAAGTCGTCGAAGGCACCGCCGTCGTCTCCGACGAAGTCATCATCGGCATCGAAGTCGAAGCCGCCGCGAAGTAGCGCGCGCCTCGATCCCCGCTCGCACGGCGCGCCAAGGTGCGCGCCCGCCGCCCCGCCGATATGGCCAGCATCAAGATCACCCGCAAAGACATCGCGAAGATGTCGCTGCGCGAATTCATGCGCGTCAGCCGGGAGCCCTACCTGAAGCTCGCGCGCTACCTCGCGCCTTACAAAGCCCGCTTCCTCCTGGGCGTCCTTTTCGGTGCCCTCTACGGCGCGGCCAATGGCCTCCTCATTTTCACCGTCCGCCACGTCACCGCCGTCGTCTTTCCCGGCCCCGACGCCGTCGTGAAAATCCCGTATTACGGCGACATCAGCCCCGGCGAGCTTGGCCTCCTCGGCGTCCTCGCCATCACCGCCAGCGTCCCGTTGCTCATGACCTTCCGCGGCCTCTGCAGCTACCTGAACAGCTACTGCATGCTCTGGGTCAGCCTCCGCGTGCTCGACGACATCCGCACCGAGTTGTTCGCCCGCCTCATGGGCCAGTCGATGGAGTTTTTCAACAAGGCAAAAAGCGGCGAACTCATCCAGACCGTCTTCAACCAGACGCGCATGGCGCAGGCCGCCCTCACCACCATCTCCGGCGATCTGGTGAAACAACCGATCTCCATCATCAGCGCCCTCGCCGTGCTCATCTACTTCGACTGGCGCTTCACCCTCGGCGCTCTCGTGCTCTTCCCGCTGTGCATCGTGCCCGTCGTGTTGGTGGGAAAAAAAGTACGCAAGAGCGGGACGCAGGAGGAAGAGGAAGCCGGGACGCTCATGGTGCTCATGCAAGAGGCTTTCGCCGGCATCCGGTTGGTGAAAACCAGCGCGCGGGAAGATTACGAAATTGCCAGATTCAATTCCGCCAACGCCAAAATGATGCAACTCATCATGCGCTGGCGGAAGGCCATGGAAATTGTCGGCCCGATGGTCGAATCCGTCGCCTCCCTCGGCGTCGCCGCCGCGCTCATCTACGCGTGGTACTTCGGGCTTGGGTTTTCCAAGTTCATGTCCCTCGCAACCGGCCTGATGCTGCTCTACCCGCCCTTCAAGGCGCTCAGCAAGATCCACATCATGATGCAGAAGTGCCTCGCCGCCACCACGAAGGTCTTCGAGTTGATGGAGCGCGAACCCGCCATCAGCGACGCGCCCGGAGCTATAGTTCTCGACCACTGCCGCGGGCGCATCGACTTCGAAAATGTGACGTTCACCTACGGCCCGAAAGTCCCCGCCGTCCGCCACGTCACCCTACAGATCCCGGCCGGCTCGAGCTGCGCGCTCGTCGGCGAGAGCGGCGCCGGCAAGAGCTCCCTCCTCTCGCTGCTCCTGCGCCTCTACGACGTGACCGGCGGTCGCATCCTCCTCGATGGACACGACATCCGTGACCTCACGCAAGCCTCCCTCCGCTCCCATGTGAGCATCGTCTCGCAGGACACCTTCCTTTTCCACGACACCATCTACAACAACCTGCGCTACGGACGCCTCGACGCCACGCGCCCCGAAATCGAAGCCGCCGCCCGGCGCGCCTACGCCCACGACTTCATCCTCGCCCAGCCCGAGGGCTACGAGACCATCATCGGCGACAAAGGCAGCCTCCTCTCCGGCGGCCAGCAGCAGCGTCTCTCCATCGCCCGCGCTTTGTTGAAAAACGCCCCCGTCCTTCTCCTCGACGAAGCCACCTCCGCGCTCGATTCCGAGTCCGAAAAACAGATCCAAGCCGCACTCGAAGAGCTATCCACCGGACGCACCGTCATCGCCATCGCCCACCGCCTCTCAACCATCTTGAAAGCCGACCAGATCGTCGTGATGGAGCGCGGCGAAGTGCTCGACACCGGCCGCCACGCCGAGCTTTACGAGAAATCCCGCGTCTATCGCCGCCTCTGCGACCTCCAGTTCCACGCCGCGCGCGAACCCTCCCCCGCTCTTGCCGAAATGACCATCGGAGGCTAACGAAATCTCATGCTCAAACCGCTCATCCTTTCCCTCATCCTCCTCGCGCCAGCCGCCTTCGCCCAGCAGGCCATCCGCGCCACCACCACGATGCACGGCGATGGCACGCGCACCGAGGAGACCATCAATCCCTACGACAAAACCCAGACAGCCGTCACCTTGAACGCCGGCGACAAAGTGCTGCAGCGCGTCGTCTATCAGCTCGATGAGAACAACCTCGCTACCACCGCCATCATCTACGACGGCAAAGGCATTCCCCTCTACAAAGCCGAATACAAACGCAACATGCAGAGTCTCGTGGCCGAAGAGCGCAACTTCAGCCCGAAGGACGATTTCATCCGTCGCATGGTCTATAGCTACGACGTGAGCGGTAACATGACCCGCATCGACACCTACGACATCCAGGGCCGCCTCATCGACAGCCGCGGCAAAGGCATCAAACAAAAGCCCGCGAAACGGCGTTGATGAGTCCGGAATTGTGGCCCGCTAAATACGCGAAATTCCTAATAAACCTGACAAGCGCTCATCTCCGGTTTTTCGCGTCCTTTCGCGTTTTCAGCCGACATAAATTCCGACTTTTTTCGCGGTGACTGATCTTCCCATTCGCGAGCTCGAGGAGCCGCTTGTTGCCGCTTTGCGGAAAAACGAGCGCGTCATCCTCCAGTCCCCGACCGGCTCGGGCAAATCGACTCAGGTGCCGCAAATGCTCCTCGACCGCGGGCTGCTCGGCGAGGGTGAGGTGGTCGTCCTCCAGCCGCGCCGCCTCGCCGCCCGCATGCTCGCCGCCCGTGTCGCGCAGGAGCGGAACTGCAAGCTCGGCGATGAAGTGGGCTACCAGATCCGGCTCGATCGCGTGACTTCCGCACGGACGCGGATTCGTTTCGTCACCGAAGGCATCCTCCTGCGCCAACTGCTCGGCGATCCTGATCTGGCGGGCATTTCGGCCATCCTCTTCGACGAGTTTCACGAGCGGCATCTCTACGGGGACATCACGCTCGCCCGCGTCCTCGACATCACGGAATCGCGGCGTCCCGATCTCAAGATCGTTGTCATGTCGGCGACGCTCGACACCGCGCGGCTCGAGAACTACCTCGCCCCCTGCACGATCCTCACCTCCGCCGGACGCCAGCATCCGGTCGAGATCGAATACCTCGACAAGCCCGCGGGCGACTGGCCCGCGTGGGAGTTGGCCGCCGGTGAATTGCAGCGCATCCTGCGCCGCGAGCGCGAGGGAGACGCGCTTGTTTTCATGCCCGGTGCCTACGAGATCAGCCGCGCCGTCTCGACCATCCAGGCGACGCTCGGAGTGGAATTCGTCGTGCTCCCGCTCCACGGCGAGATGACGGCCGAGGCGCAGGATTTCGCGGTCGCGCGGCACGACCGGCGCAAGGTGGTCGTCTCCACGAACGTTGCCGAGACCTCGCTCACCATCGACGGCGTGCGCATCGTCATCGACAGCGGCCTGGCGAAAATCGCGCGGTTCGATCCGCACCGCGGCATCAATACCCTGCTCACCGAAAAGATCAGCCGCGCCTCCGCCGACCAGCGCGCCGGCCGCGCCGGACGCACCGCGCCGGGCCGCTGCGTGCGGCTTTGGACCGAGCCCGAGCACCTCGACCGCGCCGCGCAGGAGCTGCCCGAAGTCCGCCGCCTCGACCTCGCCGAGGTGCTGCTCACCTTGAAAGCCAGTGGCGTGGAAGACGCGCGCACTTTCCGCTGGCTCGAAGCTCCCGAGCCCCGCGCCCTCGACCGCGCCGAGACACTACTGCGCGATCTCGGCGCGCTCGACGCCCGGGCCGCGATTACGCCGATGGGCCGCCGGATGCTCGCCTTTCCCCTCCACCCGCGCTATGCCCGCATGCTCCTCGCCGCGCAGGAGCTCGGCTGCGTGCGTCCCGTCGCGCTCGTCGCCGCACTCACTCAGGGCCGCAGCCTGCTCCGCCGCAGTGAGGGGAAAAAGATGGATGAGGAGCGCGAGGATTTCCTCGGCGAGCGCGCCGAGTCGGATTTTTTCATCCTCATGCGGGCGTGGAAATTCGCCGAACATAACAACTTCAACCCGCAGCGCTGCCGCCGACTCGGCATCAACGCCGCCGCCGCGCGCGAGGCCGGATCGCTGTTCGAGCAATTCCTGCGGATCGCCCGCGACGAGGGACTCGATGTCGAGCCGGCCGAGGCGCGTGACGACGCGCTGCGCCGCTGCATGCTCGCCGGTTTCTCCGATCAGCTCGCCTATCGCCGCGACGAAGGCACGCTCCGCTGCGACCTCGTCCACGGGCGGCGCGGCGTGCTCGCGCGAGAGAGCGTGGTGCGGCACAGCCCGCTCTTCGTCGCTGCGGAAGTGCGCGAGGTCGCAATCAAGGGCGAACTCGAAGTGCTCCTCACGCTCGCGACTTCCATCGAAGAGAGCTGGCTGCGCGAGCTATTCCCCGACGATTTCGTGGAGGAAAACATCGCGCTCTTCGACAAGACGCAGCGCCGCGTGGTCTCGCGACGCGAGACGCGCTTCCGCGACTTGCTCCTGCGTAGCGAGCAGTCGGATAAAGTCCCGCCGGAGCAAGCCGCGTCGCTATTAGCCGAGCAGGTCGAGAGTGGCGCGTGCCCACTCACGCACTGGGATCACGCGGTCGAGCAGTGGATTGCGCGCGTGAACCGCCTCCGCGACTGGATGCCCGAGCTGGAGCTACCCGCCCTCGGGCCGGAGGACCGCCGCGCCTTGCTCGAGCAGATTTGCCTCGGCGCGATCAGCTACCGCGAGATCAAGGAGCGACCCGTCGCGCCCGTGGTAAAATCGTGGCTCTCGCCCGCGCAACAGCAGGCGGTGGAGCATTACGCCCCCGAGCGTATCGCGCTGCCCAGCGGCCGTCGTTTCAAGATCGACTATTCGGCGCAGCCGACGGTGGCGGCGCGCATCCAAGATTTATTCGGCGTGAAAGGCGACCTCCGCATTGCCGATGGCCGCGTCCCATTGCTCATCCAGGTGCTCGCGCCGAACAACCGCCCGATCCAGATAACAGAAAACCTGACGACTTTCTGGCAGGACGCCTATCCGCGGATCAAGCAGGAGCTCCAGCGGAAGTATCCGAAGCACGAGTGGCGTTGAGATTACCGGTGGCGGGACTCGAACCCGCACTCCGCTTTCGCGAAAACGGATTTTAAGTCCGTTGCGTCTGCCATTTCGCCACACCGGCTACGGTTGATAATCAGTGATTTACGTGGGTTCCGATGCTTTCTTTTGGACGCTGTTCTACTTTTTATTCTACTTTGACGGTAAGAAAACTACTGAAACGACAAGCAAGACGGAGAACCACAACGGCAATCACAGGTCGCGGTTTATCAGCGTGCAGGACGGTCGCAAACGGAAAGTGCGGGGGCTGTGGAAGCGAGGAGACCGCTACTATGCGCAGATTCGCGTGTCCGGCGAGAAGTCGGCCCGGAAGATTCCCCTAGTAGCCAGTGGGCTGGCAGAAGCCAAAGAGGCGATGGCGAAGGCCCGCTACAGCGAAGGAGGGGCGCTCCCGAAGGGTGGAGTGAAGCCGAAGTTCGGCGACTATGCCAACGCGTATGTCGCCTTCCACGCCACGGCAAGGGACGGGCGCAAGCGAGCCGCTGATCCGCAAGCTGATTGCGTTGAACTGACGCACTCCGAGACGAGATGAGACGAAAGCATCGCCCGCCTAAATCGATCGGGCGTTGATCGGTCGCCAACTGCCCTGCGGCCTTCACCACGTCCAACACCAGCGCCTCCACCGAGTAAACCGGGAGACCGATTGTCCATTGACCCCCTCCAGCCTCGTCATAGAGATCATGAAATGGGTGAGGCGGCACTTGATCATTCGCGCCAGCCACAGCGTTGGCCGTCCAGTTCACCTGGGAAATACCGCAAAGGCCGAAATGGTTAAACCGTGCGATGACCTGATGTGAAAACCACTCTCTTCGCCAACATTGTCGAGAAGTGCGGCGAGCCGGACGGCGGAAAGCATCATACACGGAGAGCGTGATGCGTGCTGTCCTGATCATCAATCCGGTGTCTGGAGACGATGAGCCGAACTCTCAGAAGGTCGAAACGATTCAAACCTGGCTGACCTCTGCGCCATTCAAGGCACAAGTCTGCTACACGACAAAAGAACGCGCTGCCGAAGTCATCGCTCGAGAGGCGATTGCGGAGGGTGTGGAGGTCGTGCTCGTCGGTGGAGGGGACGGAACGGTG
>PPFU01043128.1_pt1 | contig 10613 bp, 10 predicted proteins | sample 1535991 | NCBI WGS metagenome assembly PPFU01 (sample SAMN04901290, study PRJNA319586) | Hypolithon metagenome, whole genome shotgun sequencing project. | isolation source: Antarctic Hypolithon | place: Antarctica: Miers Valley | collected 2014 | reverse complement strand
TCCCTGCCGCACGACCGTGTGATCGTCTGCGAGTAGCACTTTGATTTTATTCATGAGAAATCCTGGTCCTAGTTGTTAGTTTGACGCTGAATGCGCCGCCTCGCCGGGGCTGGCCGTTTTCCACCGCCACCGGTGAAATGGAAATCTGGATACGGACAGTGGTTCCTCGCTTTGGAACGGACTCGATCGCGAACTGGCCATCCACGAGTCGCACGCGTTCCTGCATGCCGAGCAGCCCAAGGGGCTGTCGGCCGGAGCCATCGTCCGCCTTCGACACCTGAAACGCGCAACCGTTGTCGAAAATCTCAGCACCTCCGCCGCCTGCCGCGTCGCGACCCTCGCCTGCGACCCGTGCCCCAGCCCATCGATCACCGCCAGAAGCGCGCCGCCTTCCCACTGGGAAACCAGATGCAGGTCGCCCGATTCGGCCTCCTCCGGGGCCGCCCGTGATGCCACGCACCACTCGATCGCCGGCGGTCGATGCGCGTCAGTGCCATTCATCGCGCGCACGTTTCGCCGCGGAGCAGTAGGGAGACTCTGGATACGAGCAGGCACGTCAGCGTCTCCACTTTTTCATCGTGATGGTCGTGCCCCGACCCACTTCCGAGGCAATGTTGAATTCGTCCATCAGCCACTTCGCTCCGGGCAGTCCAACTCCCAGTCCTTTGCGCGTGGAATAGCCGTATTGCATCGCCTGCGCCACGTCCCGGATTCCCGGTCCTTCGTCGCGCGCAATAATTTCGATTCCGCTCCGGCCTCCCTCCCGAGCACTGTTCACGGCGGACATGAGGATCTCGCCTTTCTGCGCGTGTTCGACAATATTGCGCGCAACCTCGGAGATCACGGCGGCGATCAAGGTCACATCCGCGCCGTTGAAGCCGAGCTCCAACGCCAGCTCGCGCCCTCGCTGCCTCGCCGTCACGATATCGACGGCCGCATCGATCACCGTCAGCATCTCAGTTTCCATCGATAGCATGGCGTTTGGTCCTGGAGTCGAGGTGGGCTAGCCCGTCTTCAAGGTCCAACGCGGTGCCGATCCCTTCGAGGGTCGGTCCACGTTGAACCATGGCAAACGCCACGTCCGGCTGAATGCCTACGATCACCGTCTCCGCGCCGCGAAGCTTCAACATATGCGCGATCGTGCGGAGCGTGCGCGTCGCAAAGGAATCGATGACATCGAGCACGGTCACGTCGATGATCACGCCGCCCGCCCGATAGGCCCCCACGCGCGCACCGAGGTCGTCCCGCAGTTCCACCAAATCCGAATCCGAGAGCACCGACTGAATGCTCGCGCTCAAGTATCCGCCCTGTTTTAGAATCGGAACCGGCATGACTCAGGCCTTCGGTTCTTTGCCAGATGTACGTAGACGGATGTCGCTTCCGAGAAAATTTCCTCCTTGGTCATCGCCGTCAGCAATTGCGCATCGGTGCTGCGCCGCGCCCATACTTCCCGCAATTGCGTGCGATTCTCCCGGAAGTGCGCCCCGAGTTCGCGAAGGAGGGGTTCGCTGTAATCCGCAAGTGGTGTTGAGGGGATGCGTGATGTTCTGAATCTTGAAATCCGGCTTCTTCTTCATCGGCTGGATGGGGCGTATAAGTAGGTTGGATGCATCGTATGGGGTCGACTTCATCACTTTAAACAGTTCTGCTTCTGTCCGTAATAGGGCGTAAAGCGACCTGCGAAGTAGGGTTTCACCCCATGAGGGTCACGTCTGGTTTCGGGTCCAATGGTTTCGCGTCATTAGCGTCGGTCGTGAAGTTCAAAGGTTACTTCGATCTCTCCAACATTCCGTTCCGCCATATCTCGCTGTTCGATTTCATGGAAAAGAAAAGCCCTCTCTAACCCGGCGGAATGAATCGCGGACCAAACGTCTTCGACTTCCTGCAGGAACGCGGCATTCCCTATCATGTGAGCGCGCCCGCCGCGGGCGAGGAACCGAATGGCTGTGAACGCGTTCAGCGGCCCGCTTCCACCAATTCCATTTCCTCACGCGTCACCTCGTCTCCACGCAGCCGTTTGGCCTCCTCCGCGCTCACCTCACGACTGACAAAGCTATAGATCGCCGGCACCACAAAAAGAGTCAGCAGTGTGCCGCTGATCATGCCGCCCACCACGGCGACGCCCATCGGCACGCGGCTTTGCGCACCGGCCCCGAACGCGAGCGCGATCGGCAGAATGCCGAGGATCGTCGAGAAACTGGTCATCAGAATCGGTCGGAACCGCGCGACCGCCGCATCCTCGATTGCCTCGCGGACCGAGAGGCCAGTGAGCTTCCTTTGATTCGCGAATTCGACAATCAGGATGCCGTTTTTCGTCACCAAGCCGATCAGCATCACCAGTCCAATCTGGCTGAAAATATTGACGGTGTATCCACCCATCCATAACGCCACAAGTGCGCCTGTAAGCGCCAGCGGCACCGCGAGCATGATGATAAAAGGATCCCGAAAACTCTCGAACTGCGCCGCAAGCACAAGATAGATCAACCCGAGGGCGAAAACGAAAAGAAACAACAGGCTCGAGGAGCTATCGACAAAGTCCCGCGATTGCCCGGCAAGTTCAGTGGTGAACCGGTCGTCGAGCACCTCCCGTGCAATTGCGCGCATGGCCTCGATGCCATCACCAATGGTCCGCCCGGCGACCACCTCAGCCGACACCGTCGCGGCCGCGTACCGGTTAAAGCGATACAAGGCGGGCGGCGTGGTGGATTCCGTCAGCGTAATCAGGGTGTCAAGCGGCACCATCTCGCCCGCCGCCGAGCGCACGTGAATGCCGCGAATGTTCGACGGCTGGTTACGGTCCGAACGTTCGAGCTGACCGATCACCTGAAACTGCTCATCGTTGAGAATGAAGTAACCATAGCGCTGGTCGCTCAGCGTGAATTGAAGTGTCTCGGCAATATCGCGGACTGACACCCCGAGCGATTGGGCCCGGTCACGGTCAATTTCAACCCGGAGTTCGGGCTTGTTGAACCGGAGATTAGTATCGACGAAAGTGAAGGTTGGATCCGCCGAAGCGCGCCGGAGAAACTCGGGAAGCACGCGCTCGAGGTCTTCCAGCGTCGGCGCCTGGAGAACAAATTGAACCGGCGCGCCCGAGCGACGATCGCCGATGGTTGGCTCTTGTTGAATCGAGATTCGCGCGCCCGGAATCCGGGAAAACACCTGCCGGAGTGAGGCCGCTATCTCTTGCTGGGTGCGGGTTCGTTCCGACGGAGGAACGAGCGAAATGCGCGCGAATCCGGAATTAACCGCAGACGTGCCGAAACCGGGCGAAGTCACGGTGGTTGTTTCCGCGACCTCGGGCACTTCCCGTCGCAACACCGCGTCGATCTCGTCCATGAATGCCAGCATGCTTTCGAACGTGGTCCCTTCCGGCGCCGAAGCACTGATCCGCACACTGCTGCGGTCCTCCATCGGCGCCAGTTCCCTGGGGAGCGTCGTGAAGAGCCACCACGAAACACTACCGGCGCCAAGTAACACCACAATCGCCAGCCAGCGAGCCGCGAGAAACAGCTGCAAAACTCTCCGGTAACCCGACGTCAGTTTTTGATAGAGTGGCTCGGTGCGGCGATAGAACCATCCGCTGTGGCTCCCGTGACGCAACAAGCGGGTGGTTATCATCGGAGTCAGCGTCAGCGCGACGAATGATGAAACGATCACAGCGCCGGAGAGCACCACGCCAAATTCCTTGAAAAGCTGCCCCGACAACCCGGTCAAAAACAGCAGCGGCATGAACACCGCCGCCAACGCGACCGTGGTCGCAATCACCGCAAAGAAAATCTCCCGCGTCCCCTTCAAACCCGCCTCGATCGGATTCATCCCCTGCTCGATTTTCGAATAGATGTTCTCGAGCACGACGATCGCATCATCGACCACCAAACCAATCGCCAGCACGAGGGCCAACAATGTGAGCACGTTCACCGAAAACCCCGCCAGGTACATCACGAAGAATGATGAAATGAGCGCGATGGGAATGACGATGATCGGAATGAAGGTCGACCGCCACTCGCGCAGGAAAAGAAAGATGATCGCGATCACGAGACCCGTCGCGATGAGGATCGTCTCTTTCACTTCGCTGATCGACGCGCGAATGAAGAGGGTCGTGTCGAAGCCGTAGTTCACGGTCACATCGGCCGGCAACTCCGGCTTGATGCGCTCCACCCGCTTCCGAAACTCATCCATGATCTCGATGTGATTCGCGCCGGGCTGCGGCCGCAACACGACGCCGACCATGGGCACGCCGTCGCGTTTCAAAATCGTCCGCTCGTTCAACGCCCCCAACTCCGCCCGACCAATGTCGCGAAACCGGATCAGCGTGCCGTCCACCTGCTTGATAATAAGATTCTCAAACTCCTCCGGGGTCGAGAGCCGGCTCAGCGTGCGAACCGTCAGCTCGACCAGGTCACCCTCGATCCGACCGGATGGGAGCTCGATGTTTCCCCGCTGCAAAGCCAGCCGCACATCGACCGGCGTCAGGTTGTAGGCCGCCAATCGCGCCGGATCGAGCAGCAGGCGCATCGCATACTCTTTCTCTCCCCAGATATCGACTTCACTCACTCCCGGGATCGTCTGCAGACGCGCCCGAAAGATGTTGTCCGCCAGCGAAGTCAACTCGAGCAGATTGCGCAGGCTACTGCGCACCCCAAGGAACGTGATCGGAGAACTGTCGGCATCAGCCTTGGAAACCCGGGGCGGTTCGGCGTCGGGCGGCAACTCCCCGAGGGCACCCGCGACCTTGTCGCGCACATCATTGGCCGCCGTTTCCAAATCGATCCCGGGGAGGAACTCCACCGTAATGGAGCTGCCACCGTCACGGCTGACTGACGTGAGATTCCGGATACCGGCGACCGCGTTGATATCCTCCTCGAGGGGCGTCGTGATTTGCGTTTCAATCACGCGCGCATTGGCGCCGGGATACGAGGTGCTCACCGAGACGATCGCGGGATCGACCGCGGGGAACTCGCGCACGCCCAGGAACGTGTATCCAACAATCCCAAACACCACCAACACCACCGACATCACGATGGCGAGAACCGGACGACGAATGCTGACCGAAGATAAACTCATGGTGCGACAGTGGCAGTCGCTCCCTTTGCGGCGGCAGCGCGGAGACCGGGAGCCGTTTTCCCGCCCGCAGAGGGAGCCGGTGCGGCGTCCGTTGATCCGGGCGCGGCGGTGGGCTCGACGGATACTCCCGGGCGCAGCTGCAACTGTCCCGAGGTGATGACCACGGCATTCGGCTCCAAGCCCGACACAATCTGAACCTCACGCGCGAGGCGCAGCCCGATCTGAACTTTCCGGGGCTGCGCTTTCCCTTGCTCGATCACATACACCTGCTGCTCGTTCAAACCCGCCACGAGCGCGGTGGCCGGGACAAGGAGGGCGCGGGGAATTTCCTCGAGCCCCATCTCCACCGTGGCGAACCCGCCGGGGAGTGCCCGGCCCCCCGGGTTATCGGCGCGCGCGCGGAGCCGCAAGGTACGCGTCGCCGAATCGATTCGTGGCTCGATCGCATAGACCTTGCCGGCAAACGGTTGGTTCAGTCCTGCAATTGAAATCATCACCTCCGCATCACGTTTGAGCCGCTCCATGTGCCGCTCGGCCACGGCAAATTCAACTTTCACCGTATCAATGTTCTGGAACGTCGCAATCCGGGTGGACGGCGTGATATAGGCGCCCACGCTGATATAGCGCAAACCGATCACGCCATCGAAAGGCGCCCGGATCTCGGTCTTTGCCAGCTGTGCCTTCACGAGGGCAAGTTCCGCTTCGCGCACGCTCACTTCGCTCACCGCTGCATCAAGGCTGTCCCGCGTCGTCCCCCCGCCTTCTGCCAGCGCAACCTGCCGCTCCGCCTGCGATCGCGCCAAGCCGACTCGGCTTTCAGCCCGGGCGAGTTCTGCCCGTAACTCGGTATCGTCGAGCCGCAAAAGCACGTCTCCCTGCTTCACCCGACTCCCCTCATTGAACGCCACCCACACCGCCTTGCCGGAAAGCTCACTTACGAGCTCCACCGATTCTTCCGCGAACACCGATCCGGTCGCGGTGATGCGTTCCGTCAACGTGCGTGGCACCACCTGATGCGTGTAAACCGGAAGAGGGGCGCCGCCACCCCGCCCCGGGGCACTCTTCGCCGCCGGCGACGCTCCCGTCCCTTGAGCACTCCGGCTCGCGGGCTTGCGCATGATGACAAATGCTGCCAACACGACAAACGCCACCAGTACAATGTAAAGCGCCTTCCGGGACTTCATTGAGCCTCATGGTGCTTCGCCGCCGGGTTTGAGCAACCACAGGAAAGGAAAGTTTCCTGCTTTTTTCCCGGAGGGTTCTGCGTTTTCCCCGTCCCGTCATAAATCGGCGCGCAGCCCCCATACTCATCGTCGGCGGAACCGGACGATACGAACAGGCAGGCAAGCGATCCGCAACCGCAGGTGCTACCTTCTGATGGTCAGTGTCTTTATACTACAGTCGACTGAACTGGATTCCCGGTAACGACCGGGACACGACCGGCGTCAGCGCATTGGCATCATCGTCACGCAGAATGACTGCCGCAGCCCGTCAAAGATTTGATGAATGACCGTCTCGGTCCCACCCCACTCTGCGGGGTTGTATTTACGAAGCAGATGAGCGATGCGCATGAACTGATCTCCTGGATCCCGCCGGCTTAGGGAGCATCCTGCGGAACCGGGAGGCCCGCGTGCCTTCGCGCCTTGGGCCAATATTGCGTCATGCCCTGATGGAGCGCCCGGTACGCCCGCGCGCAGGTGATCAAGGTCACGACGAAACCAGCCGAAACCGCGGGCAAGTGGATCACCTTGCGCGCACCGGACAGCCGCAAATAACGCTCGAAGCGAAAGCTCAACAGTCCGGGAAACAGCTGCCAGAAGAACCGAGGTCGCTGGAGGTGGGCCGCAACCAGTTTCTTGAGCCAGTCGGGGTCCTCCGCCTTGCGGCGCCTCAACGTATCGGCCAAACAAGTACGCTCACGCATCGGAAGCGTGCGCAGATACTCCACCAGCACATGCACCACGGTTTGCCCGATCATCTGCCGTTTCTGGTTGTTCAGAACGGCCCGGGGACTGACATAGGCTTCGAAGACGTGCACGGCCTCCGGGGCGAGCACGACGCGGCCGGGGTCGGAGTGGCGGGTGAGGAACGCCGTGCAGACCATACTCTTGATAAAGCCATTTTCGGTCGCGCCGAGATCCCGGGGAAGGTAAAGCTGGCGGGCGACGGCGGCACGCAGACAATAGAGCTGACCACAGATCATGCCCCCTTCGCCCGTGGCCATCGACGAAGTTGCCAGCGAGATGCGCTCCCAGAGGTTTCTTCTCGGCGTGAAAATAGATCCTTGCACTGGCGGCCGGTGGACGCCGGTACGGAAGGGTTCCGCACCAACGCCTGCACCAGGTTGAAGATCGTGTCGCGGCCCGGTTCAGCTCCTTGGCGGAAAGGTTCATCGAAGCACCCATGCTTCACGTCTTGCCGCGCCTGGAAAATCGCGCCTCACTCCCGGGCTCATCATGTTTACCCTTGGCATCGATTATGGAACCAACTCCGTGCGCGCTCTGGTGGTGCGTTGTGCGGATGGTGCGGAATTTGGCTCGGCGGTAATCAACTACCCCAGCGGCAACCAGGGCGTGCTCCTTGACATCCGGGACCACACGCTGGCCAGGCAATATCCTGGCGATTATCTGACCAGCCTGGAACGCGCGGTCCTTGCTGCGCTCCAAGCGGCCGGAAAGAAGCGGGGATTCTCCGCCGATAAAATTGTGGGCATCGGCGTCGACACGACGGGGTCAAGTCCGCTGCCAGTCGATGCCAAAAACCGTCCGCTCGCGCTCGATAAGAAATGGCGGAAGAACCCGAATGCGCAGTGCTGGTTGTGGAAGGATCACACCAGTGTGAAGGAAGCGGCGCGTATCACTGAACTGGCGACAAAGCATCGGCCGCAGTTTATTGCCAAATGCGGCAACACGTATTCCTCCGAATGGTTCTGGTCCAAGATCTGGCACTGCCTCAACGTGGCGCCGGACGTCTTTGCCGCCGCGCATTCGTGGGTTGAACTCGCCGACTGGATCCCGTCCGTGCTCGCCGGCGTCGAGACGCCGGAACAGGTCGTGCGCGGCGTCTGCTGCGCGGGCCACAAGGCGCTCTACGCCGATGACTGGGGCGGGCTGCCGGACAAGGAGTTTCTCGCCCTGCTCGACCCGATGCTCGCCGACTTGCGGGATCGACTGTATCAAAAAGCCCATGACGCCACAGTTCCCGCCGGCCAGCTGAGTCCGGCCTGGGCCCGGAAACTCGGTTTGAAGGCCGGCATTCCGATCGCGATCGGCGAAATGGACGTCCACTACGGAGCCATCGGCTGCGGGGTGGCGGAAGGCGTGTTCGTCAAAGTAATTGGCACCTCGACCTGCGATTGCGGCGTGGTGTCGGCGACGAAGTCCGTGCCGGACATTCCGGGCATTTGCGGGATCGTACGCGGCGCGATCTTGCCGGGATATTATGGGATCGAGGCGGGCCAGTCGGCGGTCGGCGATATTTTCAAATGGTGGGTCGAAGTCGTGTGCGGCGGCGACGGGGCCCTCCACGCCATCCTCACCAAGACCGCGGCGCGGCAGAAGCCAGGCCAGCACGGACTGCTCGCGCTCGATTGGAACAACGGCAACCGCACCATTCTCGTCGACCCGGAGCTGACCGGCGTGCTGCTCGGCCAGACGCTCTATACGACGCGGGCGGACATTTATCGGGCACTGATTGAAGCGACCGCGTTCGGGGCGCGTGCAATTCTGGAACGAATCAAGGAGTACGGCGTACCGGTCAAACGAATCGTCTGCGCGGGAGGGATTGCGGAAAAGAACCCGATGCTGATGCAAATCTACGCGGACATTACGGGTTGCACGATGCAGGTATCGAGTTCGTCGCAAGCGTGCGCACTCGGATCGGCGATTAGTGCCGCGGTGCTGGCGGGCGCGCATCGCAATTTTCCCGCCGCGCAAAAAGCCATGACGAGCGTTCAGCCGCGAAGCTACCGGCCCATCGCGGCGAACCGTAAGGTCTACGACCGATTGTACCGCGTGTATCGGCAAGTCCATGACGCGTTCGGCGGCCTGAATCGCTCGACCGATCTTTCAGGGGTCATGAAAGAGCTGCTGGCGATCAAACACGCTCAGCTCCGTTGAGGGCAAGGCTGGGCGCGCCGCTCTGGGCGTGCCTGGCATCGCGGAGCGCGAGAGAGCAGGCTCAAACGGCTCCTGAGCGAGCGGACGGCTCCGGTGGCCGCCACGCTGTGATGGCGAAACTTCACAGAGGACGCTTGCCGGGAGCGGGGTGTTCCGGTTTGGCTGAACTCCTTTCGTGCCTATGAAAGCCCTCCTGCTCACCGCGCCGTCGAAACTTGAACTGGTGGACTTCCCTGCCCCCGAGCCGGCGGCGGACGAGGTCGTGGTCCGGGTCCACGCCTGCGGAATCTGTGGCAGCGACATTCACGGCTGGGATGGATCGAGTGGTCGGCGCAATCCACCGCTCATCATGGGCCATGAAGCGGCGGGGGAGGTGATTGCGACCGGCTCGGGCGTGACCGCGTGGAAGCCGGGTGATCGAGTCACATTCGACTCCACGATCTCGTGCGGAAAGTGCCACTCGTGTCGAGCGGGCCAGGTTAACCTCTGTGAGAATCGCCGGGTAGTCGGCGTTGCCCCGGCGGAGTATCGTCAGCACGGAGCCTTTGCCGAGCAGCTCGCGGTGCCGGGTCGGATCCTTTACCGGGTGCCGGATTCGTTGTCGTTTGAGCAGGCGGCGATGGTGGAGCCGGTTTCGATTGCGATTCATGCCGTGCAGCGGACCACGATTGCTCCCGGTTCGACGGCAGTCGTGATTGGCAGCGGAATGATCGGGCTTCTGGTCATCCAAGCGCTCCGTTGGGCAGGTGCCCGGCAGATCGTGGCGGTGGATCTTGTCGACAGCCGTCTGGAATTGGCACGGCAACTCGGGGCCACGCACACGATCAACTCCGGGAAAGCCGATACCGCGGCGGAGGTAGCGCGCATCACGGACCATCAAGGCGCGGATACCGCCTTTGAAGTCGTGGGCTTCACGCCAACGGTGAATCTGGCCATCGCCACCGTGAAGCGTGGAGGCACCGTGGTCCTGGTCGGAAATCTCTCACCGAAAACCCAGGATTTCCCGCTGCAGGCGATCGTGACGAAAGAGCTGACCGTGCTCGGATCATGTTCGAGTGCCGGAGAGTATCCGCTGTGTCTGGACCTGATCGCCCAAGGTAAGATTGAGGTAAAGCCCATGATCGAGACGGTGGCTCCGTTGGAAGACGGGGCTGCCTGGTTTGAACGGCTGAGCGCCAAGGACGGTGGCCGCTATATGAAGGTAATCTTGCGGCCGTAACGGGCCCCGGGGAGCCGCGCGACGTGACGCGGCTCTCACGCTGGAGAATCTAACGCGCAGTCGAATGCGCCCACGAAAAAGGGCCGGATCGCTCCGGCCCTTTTTCGAAATGGGATCTAAACGACTCTTAAACCGTAAACCGCCGGCGCAAGAGCGCCAGTCCCGCCAAGACTGCTCCAACCAGCCCAATCGTCGCACCCGAATCAGGA
>PPFU01031743.1_pt1 | contig 10613 bp, 10 predicted proteins | sample 1535991 | NCBI WGS metagenome assembly PPFU01 (sample SAMN04901290, study PRJNA319586) | Hypolithon metagenome, whole genome shotgun sequencing project. | isolation source: Antarctic Hypolithon | place: Antarctica: Miers Valley | collected 2014 | reverse complement strand
AAAACCAGTAACATCAGTATAGAAAGGGCTGTAATTACCAACAGATAAAGGGTATGGTCTATCATAGCTTGGTGGACGCGACGATTGGAAGAATGGCAGGATAAACGCCAAAAAGCAGCGGTTGATGCCGCTCACCAGTATTAGCTATCATGTAATGGTGCTTCAAGATTGAGTAACTCATATCGAAAAGATAAATCCTGTAGGTGGAAAGATAGCAATTTTTCCGGATTCACGGCATCAACCACAAACAAGGTTTAGTTTCCTGCCATAAGTTCACGGGCATTTTCAAAAGCAACTGCCGATGGGCTGTCGCCCCCGATCATTTTGGCAATGGCTTCCACCCTGTCTTCTTCTGAAAGCCTTTTGATTTTACTGATGGTTTTGTAGTCACTATTGTCTTTATAGACATAATAGTGTGCATCGCCACGTGCTGCGATCTGAGGCAGGTGGCTGATAGAAATAAGCTGGTGCCTGCGAGACATCAGCTTCATCATATTCACCATCTTAATGGCTATTTCGCCGGAAATTCCCGTATCGATTTCGTCGAATATAATGGTTGGAAGGGATGTTTTTCCCGCCAGCACATATTTGATGCAGAACATCAACCTCGAAAACTCACCACCGGATGCCACGTTTTTTAGCTCCTGCGGCTTGACGCCTTTATTTGCACTAAACAGTAGGTTCACCTCGTCGGTACCTGCTGGCCCTGGTGCTATGGTTTGTATAGCTACCTGCAGCGTAGCATCTGGCATGCCGAGGTCACGCAGTAAAAATGCGACTTCATCGGCAATAAGGTCTTTGACGTTTTCCCTCGCCGACGACAGCGCCGCCGCCTGCTGCATCATGGCAGCGTGAGCTTCTTCTTTTTGCTGTGCTAATGCGGCTATGTCCTCGTCGAGGTTCAATACTTTTTGAACTTTCTCATCCAACTCTTTTTTGATGGCTATGAGCGCCTGCACATCCTTCACCCTATGCTTTTGCTGCAGGTTATAGATCATGCTCAGGCGTTCCTGTACGGCGGCAATTTTCTCGAAGTCAATCTCCACCAGGCCTTCCTGCGTCTCTGCTTCGCGCGCAATATCACGCAGTTCGATCAGGGTACTTTCTGCACGCTCTTTCAACTGCCTGAACTGCTGCCCATATTGGCTCAGGTTGTTTAGGGTAGTAACGACGGTGGAAAGGTTTGATAGCACGGCAAATTCCGCCTCATTTAGCAGCACGGCTGTTTCTCGCAGTTTTGTCTTGATCTCCTCGCCATTTTCCAGCAGATTTAGCTCCTCTTCCAGCTCCTCCTGCTCCCCATCTACCAGCTTTGCATTGTTAAGTTCAGTGAATAAAAACAGGTTAAAATCTGCTTCTTTTTTTAAAAGCTCCGCCTCTTTGATAGTTTTTTCGTAAGCTTTCGCAACGCCGGCGTAGGCCTTATAACTCCCACCATATTGATTTAAAAGCGTCTGAGTCTGCGCGTAGCTATCAATCACATTGAGCTGGAAGGTATGGGTACCCAGCAAAAGGGTATCATGCTGAGAGTGTATATTCATCAGGAAGCTACCGATTTCCTTTAGCACATCTAAAGTAACGGGGGTATCGTTGATGAATGCCCGGGATTTTCCGCTCGGACTTATCTCCCTTCGAATGATGCATTGGCTATCGTAATCCAGATCTGCCTCTTCAAAAATACTTCGCAATTGATAGGCTTTGATATCGTATGTTCCTTCGATAACGCATTTTTCATCTTCATTGAACAAAGCGCGGGTGTCGGCTCGTTTGCCGAGCAAGAGGCCTATAGCACCTAGCATGATGGATTTTCCAGCACCGGTTTCGCCGGTAATGATATTCAGGTGCGGCGACGGATCCATTTCCAATTGCTGGATCAGGGCATAGTTTTTAATCAGAAGATGCTTTAGCATAAGATGCTTCGTGGTCTATGATAATTTCATCAACAATATCAAGCTGCAAATTAAACTTTTGCTGACGGAGATCGCAGAAAAAAATATGGCCGTTCAGGCAGTCGGTAATGATACCATGATACACCTTGCCATCTTTAAGAATGATATTTGCCTTGTAATTCTTTATTTGCGGCAAATGGGCTACTATTTCAATTGCCTTGATCCGCTTCTGGCGTTTACTCATAACTTCCTTTACAGGAAGCAAGATAAACAAATAGATAATGCAACAGGATATTAGTTGGCAATTATTGATGCATATTTGGCAAGCTTGCTGGGATCAAGCTCGGATAAAATGGTATAGGCTTCTCTTCTAACCTGCATGTCGCCTTGCGAGAAGAGTGAAGCCAATTCATCGGACTTGGCATCAAGGAAGGTGATGACCAAAATTGAATTGGGGCGTATGGCATTTACCTTTTTTAAACTCTTCAACGTTTCCAGAATGGCTTTTCTCGCCTCATCTGGCTTCGTATCGAAAATATCCATGCCTAAGCGATGGTAGTTGTAATAGCCTTCACGAACCGGTACCATCTGCTGATTCATCAGGTTCTCAGAAAGCCAAAAACGATTTCTATTGTTCTCAAATTGCTTCCAACCAGCATTGGGCGCTTGCTGTGCATTGGTCACAATGTTTTGGGCAAATTCAAAATAACGGGAGCCACCAAGCTTTTCAAAAGAATCTGAATCCAGGCCGATGATGATATATGCATAGTAGCCGAGCATGGAAGTAAGATTGTCCGAAAAAGAGTTAACGTTAAAATCCAATGGGTTGGACTCGACATATTGAAACTGCCAGTCGCGGTCGGCAAAATTAAAGACCAGGCTTTCATAGCTGCTGCTGAACACCGGGCGCGCGGACTGGATTTGTACTGCGGCTTTATAATTACCTATTGACCCGCTCTCTTCGATCGTAATAATTACATTACAGTTAATTTTCTCGTGATTTTTGTAGGTATTATTGGTCCACTTCGTCGTATTTAAGAATTGCGAAAACGCAGTTTCCATATCCTTGAAAACTCGCTTTTCGGTAGTCTGTACCCTATCTGCATTGACAACAACCTTGCAGTTCAGCTCCTGTGCCTCAGCAGCAAAGCCTGTGAACAGCGAGAATAGAAATATAATTATTGGCTTATGCATTGGTCATTTTAAATATTATCTCCACCAAATCGTCAGCGATTGACTGCTTATCTTTTAACTCAGATTTGGTGATATTATTATGCTTATCAATAAATGTAACCTGGTTGGTATCGTGGCCAAAACCAGCACCTTGATCGTTGAGTGAATTCAGGACAATCAGATCGAAATTCTTCGCTTTAAGCTTCGAAGTAGCATTCTCCTCCTCCTGGTCTGTCTCGAGAGCAAAACCAACCATCAACTGATTTAGTTTCTTTTTAGCACCCAAAGTTGCTGCAATATCTACCGTCTTTATAAGGTCCAGGGAAAATATCTGGTCTTTCTTCTTCAATTTCGAGGCGGCAATTTCTGCTGGCTTATAGTCGGCTACTGCTGCTGCCATAATAATAATATCTACCTCGCTGGCATGCTGCTGACAAACGGCGAACATTTCATCCGCACTGGTGACATTGATCCTATCGATACCGGATGCGTTCGTTTTTTGAGTAGAAGGCCCGCTGACTAGTGTTACTGAACCACCGCGTTTCGCGATAGCATCCGCAATAGCAAAGCCCATCTTTCCTGAGGAATGATTGCCGATAAACCGCACCGGGTCGATGGCTTCAAAAGTAGGGCCTGCTGTGATAAGAATTTTCTTGCCCCTCATCGTAGAAGCTTTGCAAAAAAAATTCTCCAAGTGTGCCATAATATGTTCCGGCTCGGCCATTCTCCCATATCCGGAGAGGCCACTGGCAAGCTCACCCTCTTCTGCATCGATGATACTGTTGCCGTGCTTTCTTAAGATATCCAGGTTATTTTTGGTTGCAGGGTGCACATACATATCCAGGTCCATGGCTGGCGCCAAAAATACCGGACAGCGTGCTGAAAGATAGACAGCCGTTAAGAGACTGTCGCAGAGCCCATGACAAAATTTTGCCAGCGTGTTAGCACTGGCAGGAGCAATAACCAATGCATCGGCCCACATCCCTAGGTCTACATGGTTATTCCACTCGCCTGCGTCATTTTTTACCAGGTGCTGTAAGACCGGATTTTTTGATAGCGTAGCTAATGTAAGGGGGGTAATAAATTCAGAAGCTGAGGTAGTAAGGATTACCTTTACCTCAGCTTCTGCTTTAATAAGTAGACGAACAAGAAAAGCTGCTTTATAAGCTGCAATACTTCCGGTTACGCCGACAAGAATCTTTTTACCACGGAGCATAGTCCGGATTATAAGTTATCTTCTTCTATTTCGGGTCTTCTAAACATTATTTCACCATCCAGGAATTCATCTGTTGCTGTGCTGGTAGGCTTCGGCATACGCTCATAAAACTTAGAAATTTCTATCTGCTCTCTATTTTCAAAAATCTCTTCCAGATTGTCCACCGTAGAAGCAAATTCTACCAGCTTGCTATTCAATTCTTCCTTTAGCTTGGTAGCAATTTGTCTTGCTCTTTTTGAAATTACTGAAACTGACTCATACACATTGCCTGTTGGCGCTGCGATGCTGTCGATATCACGGGTGATGATTGAGGGTTGTGTAGCCATATTTTTAATTGTTCTTTGTCTGTAATTCACTGATTTGCCCAAGACTCCTGCTATAGAAGTTTTGAGCCTCTTTTAAAAATTTACTCGTTGGATATTTGTCAATAAAATCCTCGTAAGAAGATACGACCGTCATATACCTTTCCTTTTTCAGGCTTTCGATACTTGCCTTGGCAAGATTATACTGGGCTTCTATGAGCAGGTAGTTGATTTCCTCATTATAATCTGAATCAGGATAATCGATTTGAAAGTTCTCAAATGATTTTATCGCCGCTCTGTACATATCGGCAACAAAAAGAGTGGATTTGTTGATCTTATAATAAAGCTTGGCGTTGTTATATGCCTTTTCTTCAAGCTTTACCTGCAATTGATCTATAATCTCAGTCGCTTGCTCTTTATACTTGCTTGTAGTATACTTATTGATAAAGTTTTGCATAGCCTGAATAGCCTCATAAGTGCTACTCTGGTCCAAATTGTGGTTTGGAGACTCCTGATAAAGCGAATAGGCATGCATAAAGAAAGCCTCCTCGGCATACTCACTTCTATTATAAGTATCGTAGAACGTCTTAAAATAAAAAGCACTTTCTACGAAAAGCTTCTGGTGGTAATGGCAGTAGGCGTATAGGAACTGCGCCTTCTCAGCCTCTTTTGTACCCTTGATTATCGGCAATACCTCCTCAAAAAGCAGGTTTGCTTTATAATACTCCTCATCGTCGTAATACTTGATGGCGGCTTCATATTTCACTTTCCAATCATCGCTTTTTTGGATCTTCCTGAATTTACTGCAGGAAGACAAAAGGAGAATTGCGCCAAAGACAAGCACCAGATGGATGAATTTACTTTTTAACATAAGCGTGCAAAGATAACTGACTTTTTCCATATATACAATTGCAAAAGGATAAGTAGCGATCAGTAAAGTGACGAAATTTTAATGGAAATAGTTCAATAGATTTAACTGTATTGTTAACAGCAAAGAGGCGGTATTTAGTATGCTCAGTCCCGCCTGATAACCATTTTTTTGGTAATCAGATTATCATTGTCTAATTGTAGGGTATAAAAGTAAACCCCCGGGTTAAGCTCAGAGGTGGTGATTTTAAGCTTATTTTCAAAGGGCGTCAAATCAAACTCCCCCACTATGCCTCCCAGAACATTATGCAAAATGATTTTAGCCTTACTGTTTCTATTATTAAAGCTATAGTCAAAAATAGCGTAGTTATTCACCGGGTTTGGATATAGATTGCTAATCTTTATGTCTTTGTTATTCAATAAAAAAGCCCGGGTTGTGGGGTCAGTGATGCTATAGGAAATTTCATGGATGATCGAATCAGCAGGGTTTTTGATATCGTATATCAGGTATCTGACGGTACTACTGGTTTCAACCAATCCTGTTTTTAATACACTACCTAACCTGTTGCTTGTCATACCCGCATCAATGGTCAGGGCGCCTAAAAATAATTTTTCATTTTCCTTCAGGCAGTCGGCACCCCAGCAAAAATAAGTAGACTGACCTGATCCGATTTGAGAATCAATTCTTTCAATATGTAATTGAACGGGTCTGCCGGTAATATTTTTAATGCTGATCGTGTGCTTTAACTCCGTACCTATACTACCATAGACCTTAGATTCAGAATCCACTCTGAAGGTTTGGGCAGTAGCCGGAATAAAGAATAGAAAAGCAAATAATATTGTGTAGAGTTTACCCATCAAGTACGGTTCAACTATAAATAAAATACCAACCTAAAGATAGTATGTTATGTTCATACATGGACAAATAAAAATAAAATTATCCTTACATGTATAAAATTTTTATACTATTCTCTTCGTTTGAGAAATCCTAAATGAATATACGGAAAAGCAACAGGAAAGGCCAGTATAAATAGGACTTTTTTTTACGGAAAGAAGATAATTTTCACATTACCACCCTGAAATTATTTTCGGGCACAAAAATGCTGATGAAGCAGGCTGCGCAGGTCAAGATTTTGACGCGCAGCTAAAGAAAAACGAAGAAGGTGCTCCATTTAAAAAGCGTAGTACCTGCTTACCGGATCTTCTTTAGAGGATTTTCTTTTAATTCAGTAACCGGTTTTTTGCTTTCCTTAGGATTTATTACTTCTTCCTTCGAAGGCCGTTCATCTTCTCTCCATTGAAAGCCTTTAAGACGGGTGTCGGGCTCTTCCAATTCGTGGGGTGGGATTTCAGAAGCTTCTACCTGGGTATAATACGTTATCTTATCAAGCTTTCCCTCGGCAAACCTAATCAACATATTGCTTGATAAGGACCGGTTTAGACCTATGAACTGAGTGCCTTCGAGGGTATAGTACAACGTTTCGCTGTTTCCGTAAACATTTACTTTGCCAATTTTACCGTCGCGGAAATGGGCAACCATATCGCGTCCTCTCACCTGATTAAAATTCTTGATCGTATCCTGCGATACGACCAGAGAGTTTGAGACCATATACATTTTATCAATGCTACGGTTGGCGACCTGTATTTTGATCGAATCGGCTGTCATCTGATTTCCATCGCTCCACAAAACAGGGTTATAGTAAAAATTAATGGTAGAGTCTGCGAGGTTATAGGTAAGAGAATCAGCTGACCCCTGTAGATCGCTTTTAAATAACTTAACATTGTGGTATGCCTTTAGCATGGTGGTGTTGCCATAGCCATCATCTACAGAGAGCAAGGTGTCCGCCGACAAATACAGGGTGTCCTTGTCCATCGCTTTCTTCATGACCGGATTCCCGTAAACATAGGTGAGACCTTGCAATTTGAAATAATCACCCTTATCGCCAGTAATCACAATCTCATCTTTCTGGGATGTCATCACCATATTTTGATCTGCCCGGTAAATTTTGAGAAGATCATCGGCAAATAGTTTATCTCCATAAAGTGTAAATGAACCGCTTTCTATTTCGCCTTCCGTAAAATTAGACTGTTTTGTAATGGTGTTAAATTCTCCTTCGATAGGCCTCAAGACGACACTGTCTTTGGTGGTAATCACTGTCGGCCCTTTAACGTATGCAACTTTTGTGATCGCGTTATATTGCAATGTATCCGACTCAATGGTTAGTTCCGGATTTAAAAGGACAACATCTTCCTTGAAGGAGACAAATTTGATATCGGTATTATAGTACCCGTTTTTACTGGTAAGGGTATTGGTGGCATCAACAATCCTACCCCCAGTTGTATAAATAGCCATTTTAGCAGCCATATCATAGAGCAGGGCGTCGGTATACAACGTCATCGACGGGTCCTTGTAGACAACATCACCAGTCATCTGTGCAACCTTTGTATTTCCATTATAAAGCAGGTGTTTGCCTGTAATGGTAATGGTATCGCCCTCTAGTACCCTGACTGTTCTTCCATAAACTTCTGCTGAATTTCGGGCATTGATAATATAGGCAGAATCGCCATATATGGTGGTGTTTTTATGGGTGATGACTACATTGTCAACGAGTTTGCGTACCTCTTCACCGTTACGAATAAAGTTTTCCAAAGATCCTGATGCCTTGTATTTGATCCTTTCAGGCTGCTGTGCCAAAGCCGCAACAGAAATCGCAAGGAACAGGATGCAGGAAAATAATGCTTTAAAGATATGATACATGTATAAGATAATTTGACACTTCTGCTATTGGCGATCATAAAAACGATACAGCCTATACATTTGCCGGTAAATATAACGATTGCTTTCGTTCAAAAATCATGCAAATTGTTTAGTTAGCTTATTATTTTGCAAATTTACACTTTACTAGCGCGGAAAATGTTTGTATCAACACCAATGAGCCTATCATGAAAGATAAATTTTTAGCCTTTATTGAAGAAAACCATTTATTCCATGTCGATCAACAAATACTGCTGGCAGTAAGCGGTGGTATGGACTCTGTGGTAATGGCAGATCTTTTCTTCAAGGCAAACGTACCCTTCGCCATTGCCCATGCTAACTTTGGTTTGCGCGGTGAGGAATCAGATGCCGATGAAGCTTTTGTAAAAAAACTGGCGAAGAAATATAAGGCAGCTTGCTTTACCAGGATTTTTGCCACAGCGGCTTTTGCTAAGGATGAAAAAGTCTCAATTCAAATGGCTGCCAGAGCCCTTCGCTATACTTGGTTTTATGAGTTGATGGAATTGCAAAATATTCCCTTCCTTGCCACAGCGCATCATCAAAATGATGCATTGGAAACTGCTTTACTGAATTTCACTAAAGGGACGGGCATCTCAGGGCTGCATGGAATTTTGCCGAAATCTGGCAATATCATTCGCCCGATGTTGTTTGCCACTAAAGAAGATATATATGACTATTTGGTAGCGCGGCAGTTGGTATGGCGGGAAGATAGCTCTAATGAGTCCAACAAATACCAGCGCAACTTACTCCGCAACCAGGTCATCCCTTTACTAAAAGAAATTAATCCTGATATTGAACATACCTTTGTAAATACCCTCTCACGGGTGAAGGGTGCCGAGAAAGTTTTTTACAGGATAGTGGAGGAAGCCGTTGGGTACACCGTTACGAATGCGGGTGGCCATATATACATCAACCTGGAGAAATTGGAGCAGCTGCCCGAGGCCGGCATCGTGCTGGCAGAGATATTAAAAAAATATCATTTTAATTTTAGCCAGGCAAAGCAAGTATGGGATCGCAGGGATGAAGGAAGTGGCAAATACTTTGACTCGCCAACGCACCGTATAAATATTGATCGGGGACAGTTCATCATTAGCAAAAAAAATCTACAGCAATTCCATAGCCTGGAGGTTATGCAAAATTTAAAAGCCATAGAAGTGGGTCGGGTAACGCTCAACTTTTCCACCCAAGTGCGTGAAAAAGTGGCTATAACTAATCAAAAAGCTGTCGCGCTTCTCGACCTGGAGAGGCTAAAATTCCCGCTTACAATCAGAAAATGGAAAAATGGAGACTGGTTTATTCCATTGGGAATGAAGAAGAAAAAAAAGCTCAGCGACTTTATGATTGATGAGAAAATTCCCTTAAACTTGAAAGAAGAAGTATTCCTGCTGATGTCGGGAGATTCTGTCGTCTGGGTGATAGGACACAGAATAGACGACCGCTTTAAAATAACGGAAAGTACAACCCAGGTATACCAGGCAAAATTGAGTAGTATATTATGATCAATCCATTCAAGAAGACATATACATCCAGGGAGTTGAATTTGTTTAAGTTTCTTGGGAAGATCAAACTATTCGAAAAGCTTTCAAATGCCGAAATGGCAATTTTTATTCCGTTCCTTTTTCTAAGGAAATACAAACTCGATGAGGCTATATTTTTCAGGAATGATCCAAGCCATGCTTTATATATTGTAAAAACGGGTCAGATATCTCTAAATATCGATATAAAAGATAGATTTGAAGTCCTTACCATCGTAAAAGCCGGCGCTGCTTTTGGGGACAATGTACTATTAAGGAATACCCAAAGAATTTATAGCTCAGTTACAAGTTCGGAGGAAGCTGAGTTGTATGTTGTCCCACAAGTAAACATCCATGATATATTCGAAGAAAATATTGAAATTAAAGCTAAGATGCTCCATTCCTTGTCGGAGATCTACAATGGGTACACAGAAAATCTTTTCCGCGCCTACAAATCGTCCTTCGGGTTTTTTAACCTTGGCGACGCCTATCTCCACAAGGATAACATTAAATTCTGATCTCATTCATTAGTTTATTAGGCACCAGTCGTCATCCTTTGTAGCCCTGATAGCCCCCTAGCTGTTACTAAATGCTCCCTCACATAGCCCGCGGCGCACCGTCAATATCCCTAAAATACGTTCACCAATATTTATTGAATACGAGCGACCTCTAAGTAGCTATCTTCATTACCAGTCAAGCCACCTGTCTGTCAATGCATCACTATCCCTCATCATTGCGGAGTCCTGGTGTCTGTTTTCACTGATTACCGTTGTCATATGTTACCTCTCGTTTGCCAAGTATACCCCTTCTAACTTTCTGTTATTCAGGCGATTCATATTTTTTATAAAAAAATTTTGAAAATAGTTGGGAAATAAT
>PPFU01017478.1_pt1 | contig 10615 bp, 10 predicted proteins | sample 1535991 | NCBI WGS metagenome assembly PPFU01 (sample SAMN04901290, study PRJNA319586) | Hypolithon metagenome, whole genome shotgun sequencing project. | isolation source: Antarctic Hypolithon | place: Antarctica: Miers Valley | collected 2014 | reverse complement strand
CTATCTTGACGAGAATGAAAGAAAGCGATATAACAACAAGGAAGCATCATAATATTGTATACATAGAATTATATAATTTTTTGTAAGGGTTAGCGACTCAGTCGTTAACCTATTTTTTCTTGATTTTTTTTATGAGGAAAATGTCGATCAGACTGATCCAAACGGTTCGTTCATTAAATTTTTTTAAATGGCTAAGACAGTAATAAAAGTAGAAAACTTATCCAAGCTTTATCGTTTAGGTGTAATAGGAACAGGTACATTAAAACACGATTTCAACCGATGGTGGTCGCAGGTGAGAGGGAAAGAAGATCCCTACCAAAAAATTGGATCTGTTAACAATAGGGAAGAACGAGCGGAAAGTGAGTATGTTTGGTCATTAAGAAATCTAAATTTCGAGATTAAGGAAGGCGAAACCGTTGGTATCATTGGCAAAAATGGCGCGGGAAAGTCTACGTTGTTGAAATTGTTATCCCGCATTACCTCTCCAAGTACAGGATCTATAAAGGTGAACGGAAAGATTGCAAGCTTGCTGGAGGTTGGTACTGGCTTTCACCCGGAATTAACAGGCAGAGAAAATATATATCTGAATGGCGCAATTATGGGAATGAGTCGCTCAGAGATCACAAATAAATTAGATGAAATTATTGCCTTCTCCGGAGTAGAAAAATATGTGGATACACCGGTAAAAAGATATTCTTCGGGGATGTACGTTAGGCTGGCTTTTTCTGTAGCAGCACATCTGGATTCGGATATAATGATCGTAGATGAAGTGTTAGCCGTAGGGGATGCTGTGTTTCAAACCAAGTGTATTGACAAAATGAGCCAGATTTCTAAGGACGGGAGAACCATACTCTTTGTATCGCATAATTTAGGTACAATTAAAGGGCTATGCGAACGAGGTATCTTACTGGAAAATGGTGTATTGGCCCTTGATGGCACCACAGAGCAGGCAATTGAAAGATATGCCTATGGTTCTTTAAATTTTGGAAAGGAAGTTAATCTGCTTGATATTAAAAGGGAAAGCTATGGTGGTAAGTTGATCTTTGAAAATATTAAGTTCAAAAACAATCCCACACCATTTGGAGCACCCATTGAATTTTCTATCAAACTCAAAACCATTGAGCCGGGATATAATAAGGACCTTGATTTTGGTGTTGTTATCAAAGACAAAAACTTTAACACGGTATATCATTTTAGTAACAGGTTTATTAGTAAATTTTTTGATCATAGGAAGGATGAGGATGAATATGTTTTCACCATTGACAGTAATCTTAAACCTGGCTCATACTATTTCAACTTATATCTGGGCAGCAACAGTATTGTGCAGGATTGGTTGAAGGATGTAGTGAAGATTGAAATATCTGATGGAAATCCTTATAATTATAAAAACACCAACCTTATACAAGGTGTTGTGCTACCAGATTTTGACATTAAACGATTGTCTTCGGTGAAAGAACCGATCTAGGTCATGGTGTTGCATTAATCTATACTACGCATAAAAACAGTAATTTTTTTAAGCTAATACGTCGATTTGATTGATTCTACTACTGTATAACCAATTATTTTTTAATTTATCATGCTAGGAAACTCGACTCCTTTAGTATCTATTCTTGTACCATTGTTTAACAGAGAAAGTGTGTTTTCCGACACAATCGCGTCCTTGCAAGCGCAAACTTATCCACATTGGGAAGTAGTGGTGGTAGATGATGGCTCTACAGATGGTTCTTATGAGGCGGTTCAACTGTTAGCTAAAGAAGATTCCAGGATCAAGCTTCTGAGAAGAGATCGGTTACCTAAAGGTGCTCCAACCTGCAGAAATATTGCGCTGGAAAATTCCTTAGGAAAATATTGTATATTCTTCGATTCAGATGACTTAATGGATTCTTCCTGCTTGCTAGGGAGAGTACGTGCTTTCGAAAGGTTTCCAGATTTTGATTTTTTGGTTTTTCCTTGTGAATTGTTCAGCAGTGTCCCAGGGGACCTCAAGATTTTATGGAATGTCGATAAAGAAACAGATGACCTCGAGAGATTCTTGAATTTGGATGCGCCTTGGATTACAAGTTCTCCAATATGGAAAAAAGGTCCCTTGGACAGGCTTGTATGGAATGAAGGGCTGCAGAGTTGGCAGGATATGGATTTTCATGTACAGGCACTGGCACTTCGCTTAAAATATAAGAAAATCGATATTGCGCCAGATACTTATTACAGACAAGGTGAAGAACCACAAATCTCAAAAAATGATAAAGATATAGCCCAATACTTCTCCCGGATTACGCTGGCTAAAAACATTCATGCCTATTTGAAAAAGGGTAATCAGCTACACCAGAAATACTTTGATAAACTCTTTTATTTTCATATTTGGATATGTCTCAGTTTTGCGCAAAAGAAACACCTTCCCGGCATCAGGCATACCATTGACAATCTTGTTGATTTAAAAATTGTTAATAAGCTTCAGGGGCTTTTTTACTATGGCTTATTTAAAATTACCTATTACTTTATTTGTAATTCCTATACAAAAAAACTCTTTTCAGATATAAGAGCCTGGTGGCTCGAGAACTTTGTTGATATTTTCTTTCCCGATACGCCGCCTTATCGGTCTACTGTTAAAACAATCTCTTCAAATCACGATCCCCGGTTGAAGCGAGGCTCGGAATTATTGAGAGATTATCAGCGTTAACTTTCTCAACAGATACTTTCGGATTTGTCACTCAACGTTTATAGGCACTAAAAATCATTCTTTTTCCTTCCAATCACTTACATAGGTAATACTTCCGCTACATAACTCTGACATGAGACGATAGGCCGGCGTAACTTTAATTTTATTAGCTTATCAAGCAATTTAAAGTTGAAGCATCATCGGTTTACACGCCTAACCATATTTGTTTTCCTAATTGTAATTTCGGTCTTCCAGCTGTCAAAGGCTCAAACCGGCCCTAATATTTCTGAGTTTACGCCTGTAGATGCCGACATCGTGGCGTTTCTCAAGCGGTGGAAAATTCAGGGTGCATCTGTGGCTATTGTAAAAGACGGAAAGCTCTTATATGCAAGGGGCTTTGGTGAGGCTTATGCAGGAATGCCTACTTCACCAGATCATTTATTCCGGATCGCAAGCCTTTCTAAACCCGTCACATCTCTGGCTATCTTTAAATTAGTAGAACAAGGAAAGTTACACCTCGATGATCATGTTTTTGGACTGAAGGGTATATTGAACGATCCGATTTTTCTCAATATACACGATTCCAGCCTGGAAGAAATTACCATCAGGCACCTGTTGGATCACACGGCCGGATGGGATAGAGGAGTTAATTTAGAAGGCGATTTGATGTTTGCACCAATATCCATTGCGCTGGCACTAGATCAACCGTTCCCGGCGAGCAGTAGGAATGTCATTGCCTATGCCCTTTCGAAAGATCTGGATTTTATCCCTGGAACTAGATTTGCCTATTCCAACCTGGGGTATAATGTGCTTGGCCGGGTGATTGAAAAGGTGTCTCGACAGGGTTACCAGCAATTTGTAGACTCCTGTATATTATCTCCATTAATGATTTCTGAAATGACGCTGGGGAAAAGTAATCCGGCAGATCGACATCCGTTGGAGGTTAAATATTTTGATCTTCCCAATCGGGATGCGGTAAATGCCGCGTTCGATCTCACTAAAAAGGAAAAAATTCCTTACGGTGGCGTCTATCTTGAGGCTATGGATGCCCATGGGGGATGGATTGCTTCTGCAATAGATATGGCAAAAATAATGCTTGCATCAGCAGGCCAGGGTGTTTATCAGGATAGGTTTTTATCTGGCCGGAATCTGACGCAACAACCTTCCATATCAAATCAAAATTATGTTAATGGCTGGTGCGTAAATGCATCGGGTAACAGGTGGCATACGGGCTCCCTTCCAGGTGCGTCTTCGATGATGGCCTATCTCGCCGATGGTACGGGCTGGGTTCTCCTTTTTAATGGCAACCCCGGCACAACAGCCTATTTCCACCAGTTGGACCGGGTGATGTGGAAGGCATTGGCAAAAATCGAAATCTGGCCAACGCGAGATCTCATACCAGCTAAGGATTTAGTAGTGGAGGCTTTAGAAGAAGTGAGTCAATAAATCGCCTCTAATGCCCCTGGTTATAAAAGTTATTACAGTTCACATGGTATCAAAGCAGGATCTTTATTTCTTCTATGATCGTACCAAATTGTGCGTTTTAAATTGAGAAAAAACTTTGATAAGCTTCTCGTCACTAAAAAGATAATCCTTCTCATACTGAAACATCAATTCCATGCTTTCTTGAACAACAGAAATAAATAGTGCAAGAGCACGTAAGAGCCATTTGGGCATTACGATATTGTGGTTCAACGTGAAGATAGGTGCTATGCGCACTACAAAGTCTCTACCTGAATGGATGTCTGAAATCGGTAGGTGCCAGGTTTGGTCTGACGCATCGATAGTAAAGGCATAGGAGAGCTTTATTCTCCAGGCCAATTAAACTGCATAACCCTTGCCAACCTCCTCATAGGGGATACATCCCTTATAGGGTCCTGGTACCTGGTCATATTGAAGTTGTGTAGTAGCTACCGTCTCGGAAGTATAGTATCCCAATAAGGTTAGCTCCTTAGCCATCAAAATAAACGGGCGCTTCTTTTCCTTCGCGTTAGATGCTTTCTCATACATCGCCTTGATCATCGTAGTGCGATCTTCCGGGCTCATCTCCATGAAGGCATCTCCATAGGTAGATTGTGCGTGGGTATCCAGTTCCTGCAACCCAGCTTTAAAATTGGCTCGGTCTTCTTCATCATAAACGTTAGCCACCATTTTATCTATAAATTGAGGTACACCCACATCTTTTGCCCCAGGCGTTTCTGTGGCAGGCAAAATGATTTCTGCAACTTCTTCAAGTATGGCAGCTTCGTCTTTGGTGAAGAAATCTGGCGTCCAGGAAAGCTCTTTTTTAGCCTGACAGCCCTGCAAAACGCTCAGCATCGCTGGGGCAGAAATAATCCCACCCACTAGCCAGCCTGTTCTTTTTACTGCTTCTCTTCTATTCATTAGCGTATCATTCAATATTGTAAAAGACAAATACTAAAACCATGATTTTTAAGCGAAATTCCCTTTTTTTAACTCCTTTACGGCATGATCACAAGCTCGGGCAGTAAACGCCATATACGAGAGTGATGGATTCTGGCAACCTGACGAAGTCATAAATGAACCATCGGTGACATATACGTTAGGAGCTTCGTGTACCTGATTCCACTTATTTAAAACCGATGTTTTCGGATCGTGGCCCATTCTTGCAGTGCCCATTTCATGGATCCCCAAACCAGGGCCGCCGATATCATCATATGTGGTCACATTTTTCAAACCCGCTGCTTCGAGCATTTCTGCCGCTGAGGCAGTCATGTCTTTCCGCATATTAAGTTCATTTTCCTTAAACTCACAATTAAATGTCAATGTGGGCAGGCCGTACTTATCTTTAAGGTCTCTGTTGATGGTGACTTTGTTTTCGTGGTAAGGAAGGCATTCGCCAAATCCCATCAGGCCCATATTCCAGGCACCAGGGATTGTTAAAGTCTCTTTCATCTCAGCACCGACGTTCATTTCCTGAATGCTTCTCCACCAACTTTCTCTGCTCGCACCGCCCTGATAGCCATAGCCTCTGATAAAATCGGTTCTTTTTTCGTTGATATTTCTGAATCGGGGGATGTAGATGCCATTCGGCCTTCGTCCTTTGTAATATCGGTCCTGAAAACCGTCAAAACTGCCATTAGCACCCGCTTTGAAATGGTGATCCATCAAGTTGTGTCCTAATTCGCCACTCTGATTACCTAAACCATTGGGAAAACGGTTTGAAATAGAATTCATTAATATAAATGTAGAACCTAATGTAGACGCATTGAGGAAAATAATTTTAGCATAAAATTCCATTTCTTCTAACGTTTCTCCGTCAAGAATTCGAACACCTATGGCCTTACCTTTCGCTTCATCATAAATGACGGACTGAACAATAGAATGCGGCCGTAGGGTCATATTGCCTGTTTTTTCAGCCGCAGGCAAAGTGGCTGCATTGCTGCTGAAATAAGCGCCGTAAGGACAACCACGCATACATAAATTTCTGCTCTGGCAAGTGCCACGACCATTGTGTTGTTGGGTTAAATTGGCAACACGGCCAATGGTCATAATTCTATCACTATAGTTTTCGCCAATTTTTTGCTTCACATGTTCCTCCAGGCAGTTCATCTCCATAGGAGGAAGGAACTTTCCATCAGGAAGTTGTGGCAAACCTTCTGCCTTTCCACTGATACCGGCAAATGATTCTACATAATCGTACCACGGGGCGATATCCTCATATCGTACAGGCCAATCTACAGCAATACCATCCTTAGCATTGGCTTCAAAATCCATAGGACTCAGCCGATAACTTTGCCTCCCCCATAATAACGAACGGCCACCTACATGGTATCCTCTGATCCAATCGAAGCGTTTTTCTTCAGTATATGGATTTTCAAGATCATTTACCCACCAGTGTTTCGTAGATTCCCTGATCGTGTAGCCTGTTCTTAGCTGTACGGGGTAATTTTTTCGGTCTTCATTGGTAACTTTATCAGCATATTCAAAATCCCAAGGATTTTTTAGCATGGTTGGATAATCCTCGACATGCTTTATATCTCTTCCCCGTTCCAGCACCAACGTTTTCAGCCCTTTTTCGGTAAGTTCTTTCGCTGCCCATCCGCCACTTATACCTGTGCCAACCACGATGGCGTCGTAGGTTTGTTGATTTTTTGCTTTAATATTTAAATTTGCTTGCATGTTCCTGTTCGCTTGAGCAATGTTTAACGAAGTTTGCGTTTACTTTATTTCAGGTTTGAGGTTAACAAAAAAATTTAAAATAACCTATCTAATTTTTTGAATTTTTTATTTGGAATAATAATTGTTGCTCATTTTTGCATGAAAATGCTCGGCAAATTTACTTTCTTGCTTTGTTAAAAAATATTCATTTATATTTAGGAATATCATTACAATAATCTTGACCCTTAAAAAAATGCTTGAGTTATGAAAAATCAGTCCCGAAGGAGTTTTATTCTTAAGTCAGCCATGGCAACAGCGGGGTTTGGCCTATTAGCCAGTCCGTATGCCATTGGTCTATCAAAAAAACCCGTTGGCGCTAATGATCGAATCCGCATTGCGCTAATTGGTTGTAAAGGTATGGGGTGGAGTAATATTACTTCTTTGCATAAAATTGCTGATGTCGAGCTGGTAGCACTTTGCGATGTCGATAATAACGTACTTGATAGTCGGTCTGTTGATTTTGAAAAAATGACCGGCAAAAGGCCCTTGCGCTACACTGATTATCGAAAATTGCTGGAAAATAAAGATATTGATGCAGTGGTTATAGCCACCCCCGATCATTGGCACGGTTTAATGATGATCCACGCATGTGAGTCTGGTAAAGACATCTATGTAGAGAAACCTTTGGCGAATACGATAGAAGAGTGTTATGCTATGGTTGCAGCCGGAAAAAAATACAATCGCGTAGTACAAGTCGGGCAATGGCAACGTAGCGGAAAGCATTGGCAGGAGGCGGTAGATTTTGTTCAGTCCGGGAAGCTGGGAAATATCCGGACTGTAAAAACCTGGTCTTATGTGGATTGGAAATCCCGCTTACCTGTGCAGCCTGACCAGCCTGTGCCCGCAGGTGTAGACTATGCTATGTGGCTGGGGCCTGCACCAAAGCGCCCTTTTAACCCCAACAGGTTTCATTTTAACTTTCGCTGGTATTGGGATTATGCCGGTGGTTTAATGACCGATTGGGGTGTACACCTGATCGATATTGCATTATACGCCATGAAAGCACAGGCACCTAATTCAGTCATGTCTTCGGGAGGGAAATTCGCTTATCCTGATGATGCCATGCAAACCCCCGATACACAAACCGCCATTTATGAATTTGATCATTTCACGATGATTTGGGAGCATGCGGTAGGAATAGGCCTCGGCCCTTATCATAGGAGCCATGGGGTGGCTTTTATTGGAAACAATGGGACGCTGGTGGTGGATCGTAATCACTGGGAAGTATTTGCCGAAGCAAACAAAGACAGTGAAATTTCAGCTAAGTTTAAGATGGAGCCAGTCGAGCCGCAGAGAGGGGTAGGAAGAGACCTGGATGAGCATACAAAAAACTTTATCGATTGTATGAAGTCCAGGAAAACACCAAATTGTGATGTGGCTGTGGGTAGTAATACTGCTATTAACGCCCATATGGGGAATATTGCCTATAAGGTTGGCAAGAAAATCTATTGGAATAAAGAAAAGAAGCTTTTTGATCAGGATCGAGCAGCTAATAAGCTGATAAAAGCTGATTATTATAATGATTGGAAGCTTCCAAAGGTCTAATTCATTATTTTTATATTGTATAAACTAAATTGACCACGATGCGTTTTTTAATGAGTTTGCTTAAAATAAGAAGTCTGTTAGCTTTAATTATTATAATGATGCCATTCACAGGGAACGCCCAGGAAGGTGATCCGAAAGCCACGGAAGTGTGGGAGCCGATTCCACCAGTAGTAGATCCTGGTAGCCCGGGTAATGCACCCTCCGATGCTATTGTTTTATTTGACGGAAAGAACCTCGACCAATGGACAGGTATAGACGGTCCGGCAAAATGGAATGTAAAGAATGGTGCGATGACGGTAGTAAAAGGTGCAGGCGATATTCAAACAAAACAAACTTTTGGCGACGTTCAATTACATATCGAATGGCGAACACCGAAAGAAGTAAAAGGAGGAGGGCAGGGTAGAGGAAATAGCGGCATCTTTTTGCAAAGTAATTACGAAGTGCAGGTACTCGATTCGTATGATAATAGAACCTATTCCAACGGGCAGGCAGGCAGCATCTACAAGCAAACGATGCCTCTTGTAAATGCTGCCAGAAAACCGGGCGAGTGGCAAACGTATGACATCATCTACCGAGCCCCTCGTTTTAACGAGGACAGCCTGGAGCGTGCGGCTACCATCACAATAATTCACAACGGCGTTCTGGTACAGGATCACGTGACTATTCACGGAACCACCGAATATATAGGGCCTCCAAAAATAAAGCCTCACGCTGACAAATTGCCAATCAAACTGCAAGATCACGGAGACGCTGTTAGTTTCAGGAATATTTGGCTACGGGAGCTTTAAGAATTTTATAGATAAATTGTACAACAAAAAAGGCATAGATTTTCCATGCTTTTGTTGTTGTTATAGGTTTACCTAAATGAATAAAATCTTCATGCGAAATGTCTTTAGTGGCCAGGTGAGTTACTTCTGCTATGGTTAGCTTGAAGGGCGCTAATATTGACGTGCCAGTCATTGATTACTAAAACTCAATAACATGCTGGTCGGAGAGTTTCTTTCCCCTAAACATAAAAATAATGATCTACCAAAGATTGCCATTTCCAAGAAACTGCATGATCAATAACACAACAACAATAATAACAATAATGGAAAGGCAGCCACAGCCTCCTTTTCTTCGTCTGGAACCACCTCCCAATAGCCGTCGGAGTAGTAGGAATTTAAAGATATTTCGCATGATAAAAAGCCAAAAAGTGGTAATAAAATTAAAAAAAAACCGAGCAAATTACTTTTGTTGCCACCAATGATTTATTATGGGGATTTAATAAATTTGTGTGATGATGATGGGTGTCCCGATTACACGTACATTGGGCGGCACTTCATATTCTCTGGCGTCGAATCTTATCAGTTTCCCTTTTTGTTGGTAAGGGCCGGGCAGGTTGCAAGGGTAAAACCTTAACGTAGAATTTGCTCCAGCCACGTCTATTACCACTTCATTACCTGCAATTTCTACCGTTCCAGATAGGTTTTTCCATTCCTTTACAACAGTATTAGATACACACGAACCTGACGTATCTAGTTGAATACCTTTGCGGTCGCAGCTAAAAATTGAAACTAAAAGAAGAAAAAAAATGAAATATTTCATCAAAACGATTTTTGAGTTTAAAAAAAGCTAATACTGTTGGATATTAGCTTTTTCACCCGTTTGGTTTAATTTATTCCTGGATAAGCGCAACGATCTTAGCTTTCACTTCAGGATCTGATTGATAAGCAAGCATGATGGCTTCATATTTTTGTGGTTCGAGACCCTCTTGCTCAATTGCCTCCACAACATCGGTCTGGACATCTTTTTGTATTTCCATTATTTTTTGCGAGGCGTTATTAAAGGCAGCCATCTCTTCGGCGGTAGCGTCTACTTTCTCACCTTCCTGACTTTGTTGCGCCATTAATATCTGATTAAATTTGTCCAATTCCATATTTTCTTCTTCAATAATTTTAATCATCTCTTCTTGCGTTTTCTGCGTTATCTCCATTACTTTACCTGCCGCTGTTGCAAATTGCTTCAGCTCCGTATCGTTAAAGTCTGTCTCTATCTCTTGCTGCTGAGGGCTTACTTGGGCATGTGTTGCCAAACTTACCAAGAAGGCAAACAGAATAGCAGGTAAAATCACGTTGAACTTTCCTCTACTCATGGAATTTGAATATTTCATAATCTCTGTTTTTAGCGTAAAACAATTTTCTGTCTTTAAAGAACACCCATATAATGAAATAGTTTAGATGTTAATTTACC
>PPFU01017815.1_pt1 | contig 10628 bp, 8 predicted proteins | sample 1535991 | NCBI WGS metagenome assembly PPFU01 (sample SAMN04901290, study PRJNA319586) | Hypolithon metagenome, whole genome shotgun sequencing project. | isolation source: Antarctic Hypolithon | place: Antarctica: Miers Valley | collected 2014 | reverse complement strand
CGCCCTTGTTGCCGCGCTCCTCCTTGACGACCTGCACCAGCAGCACCTGGCGGCGCTGGATGACGTCCTGAATCTTGTAGCGGCGGCGGAGCGCCTGGCGCTTCTCGCGCAGCGCGTCCATTTCCCTGGCGCGGTTGCCGCCGCCCTTGTTGGCGCCACCGTTGTCGGACTGGTTGCCCCGGCCCTGGCGGCGGCCGCGACCGCGGCCACGACCGGAGCGGTTGGCGGTGCCGTCTTCGCCGCTCTCGTCCTCGGAGCCGTCATCGTCTTCGGCCTCGTCACCGTCGAACTCACCGTTCTCCGTATCGCCGTTCTCGACATGGCCGTCTTCGATCGTGGCGACCGGGCCCGCCTCGGCGTCGTCGATCTCCTCGATACTATCGAGGGCCTCGTCATCGGCGAGGCGATCCTCGGCGGACTCTCCGTCAAAGCTGTCGTCCTCCTCGTCCTCTTCCTCAGCCCGCAGCGCGGCCTCTTCCTCGGCATGCGCCTGTTCCTCGGCCAGCAGCGCCTCACGGTCCTGCTGGGGGATCTGGTAATAATCCGGGTGAATCTCACCAAAGGCGAGGAAGCCGTGGCGGTTGCCGCCGAATTCGACGAAGGCCGCCTGCAACGAGGGCTCTACACGAGTAACCTTGGCGAGGTAGATATTGCCTTTGATCTGCTTGTGTTCAGCAGATTCGAAATCGAATTCTTCAATTCGGTTGCCCTTGAGCACTGCCACGCGGGTTTCTTCCGAGTGGCGCGCGTCGATGAGCATGCGCGTTGCCATTGTCTGTTCTCCGGGCGTGCGGAGGCGCGATGGTGCGGCCCGAACGGGCGCGGCCATCGGCCGGGGCACGCCGATCTGTCTGTTGGGTGCCATGGCCGCGGGGCAGACCCGGGGCTTCGGCGAGGGTGTGGTGGCTGCCTTCCGCATTGCGGCGGAGGGCGAGTGGGGGACGTCATTGCCGGGGCGAGGTGGCGCAGGATTTCAGTCTGCGCGAGAGCGACCGCCGCGGCACGACAGGAATGTCGTGGCTGGGCAGAATCACTCTGACTTCTCATCTCGGCATCAACCTGCTTGTAGGTTCCGGCCTGGTCGAATCGACCTGCCGGCAGGCCCGACGAAAAGGCGTCCGGGCCGGTAGGCGTCGCTAGCAGCGGGGAAGCCGTTGGGCAAGGATGTTGCGCGGGGCCCGCTGTGGGCGGCTCCAGCTGGTAGCGGAGCGGGCGATGCGCCATGCCCGATTGACCGGGCGGATCATTCTGGCGCGGGACAGCATGGGCGTGCTAGACCACCGCCCGACATGGCCGATACCCATATTTCCGACGCCCCCCAGCCGAATTCCAGCTGGAGCGCCCGCCTGCGCCGCGACGACGGGCCGCTCGCCCGCCTTGGGGCCACTTGGCGGCAGCATCCCTGGCTGCGCCGCGCAATCTATGCGCTGGTGGCGCTGTTGCTGGCGCTGGCCGCCGCCTGGGCGCTGCTGGCGCGCGACCTGCCCGATGCCGGGCGCCTGGTGACTTACCAGCCCCCGCTGCCATCGGTGGTGCGCGGGATCGATGGCGAGATCGTGCATTCCTATGCCCGCGAGCGGCGGGTGCAGCTGCAGTTCAAGGATTTCCCCACGCAGCTGGTTAATGCCTACACCTCCGCCGAAGACCAAACCTTCTGGACGCATGGTGGCATCGATTTAACCGGCACGGCGAATGCTGTGTTCGACTTTGCCAGCAAGATGGGTTCGGGCGACCGGGCCGTGGGCGGCTCCACCATCACCCAGCAAGTGGCCAAGAACATCCTGCTGGGGAACGAATATTCGGTCACCCGCAAGCTGAAGGAGATGATCCTCGCCCGGCGCATCGAGCAGGTGCTGACCAAGCGGGAGATCATGGAGCTGTACCTTAACGAGATCCCGCTCGGCCGGCGGAGCTTCGGCGTGCAGGCCGCGGCGCGGGCCTATTTCGACAAGGACGTTGCCCAGCTGGACGTGCACGAAATGGCCTTCCTTGCGACCTTGCCCAAGGCGCCGGAGCGCTATGGCCGCGCGGCCAATGTCGATCTCGCGATAAGGCGGCGCAATTATGTGATCAACCGCATGGCCGATGATGGGCACATCACGCCGGCCGAGGCCGCCGCCGCCGGGGCGCAGCCTCTCGGCCTGATCCGCCAGCAGCCCGAGCCGCGCTCGGCCGATGCGGGCTACTTCCTCGAGGAAGTGCGCCGGATGTTGATGGGCCGCTATGGCGAACAGGCTGAGGACGGGCCGCACAGCGTCTATGGCGGCGGACTGTGGGTGCGCACCTCGCTTGACACCGAGTTGCAGGACGCTGCGCGCAATTCGCTGCGCGCGGGCCTGTTGCGCTACCATGCCGGGCGCAGGTGGCACGGGCCGATCGCCACGATCAACCCGGACAATGGCGACCTGACCGAACAGTTTGCGGCGACCAACCTGGGCATCAGTTACGAGGACTGGCGCGTGGGCGTCGTCACCGAGCGCAGCGGCAACAGCGCCACCATCGGTTTTTCGGATGGCAGCGAGGAGCCGCTGTCCGGACTTCCCGATGCGCTGAAGGTGGGCGATGTCACCGCCGCTGCGCCCAGCGGCGGGGGCTGGGCGGTGCGCACCGTGCCCGAGGTTTCGGGCGGGCTGGTGGCGCAGGACCCCAACACCGGGCGCGTATTGGCGATGCAAGGCGGGTTCGATTCGCGACTGGGTTCGTTCAACCGCGCCAGCCAGGCTCTGCGCCAGCCGGGTTCGACCATCAAACCGTTCGTCTATTCCACCGGGCTCGACAATGGCATGACCCCGGCGACGATGGTCCCGGACCGGACCTTCTGCTTTTATCAGGGTGCCAATCTGGGCGAAAAATGCTTCCGCAATTTCGACCGCGGGGGCGGCGGCACGCACACGATGCGCTGGGGCCTGGAGCAATCGCGCAACCTGATGACCGTGCATATCGCCATGGAGGCGGGCATGCCCAATGTCATCGAGACCTTCGAGCGGCTGGGCATCGGCAGCTACGAGGCGTGGCCCTCCTTCGCGCTGGGCGCGGGCGACACTACCGTGCTGAAGATGACCAATGCCTATTCCACGCTCGCCAATCATGGCGTGCAGCACCAGCCCTCGCTGATTGATTATGTGCAGGACCGGCGGGGGCAGGTGATCTGGCGCGCCGACCGGCGGGAATGCACCGGTTGCAGCATGCCGCAATGGGATGGCTCGGCGATGCCGCGGCTGCGTGAACAGGGGCGCCAGGTGATGGACCCGCGCACCGCCTTCCAGGTGGTCCACATGCTTGAAGGCGTGGTGACCCGCGGCACGGCAACGGTTCTGCGCGATCTCGACATGCCGCTATTCGGCAAGACCGGCACCACCAATGGGCCGACCGACGTGTGGTTCGTGGGCGGATCGCCTGATATCGTGGCAGGGGTCTATCTCGGCTTCGACCAGCCCCGCCCGATGGGCAATTATGCGCAGGGCGGGCGGTTGGCCGCGCCGATTTTCAAACAATTGGTACAGGAGACGCGCGACAGGTGGAGCGGACGCCCGTTCCTCGCCCCCACGGGCGTGCGGCTGGTGCGGGTGGACCGCCGCAGCGGCAAGCAGGTGTTCACCGCCTGGCCGACCGAGGAACCGCTGGCCGCGGTGATCTGGGAGGCGTTCAAGCCCGATACCGAGCCGCCGCCTGAACAGCGCCGCGACCGGGTGAGCCAGATGCGCGAGATGATCCTGGCGCAACTGCGGCGGGCCGAGCGCGGGAGCAGCGCCCCGGCGGGAAGCACCTCCTCTACCCGGCAGCCGGTGCGGGAAGAAAGTTTCGTCGCAGAGCAGGGCGGGCTTTATTGAGCCCGACACAAGAGCAGAAAGAGATGGTCATGATCCGATACAAGATGGCGCTTGCCGGGCTCGCCGCCGCGCTGCTCGCCAGCACCCCTGCTGCGGCCACGCTGCCGCAGGGCGCCCGCGCTCCGGCGATCGCCACGCAGGGCGCGCTGGCCGGGCGCACATTCGCCTTCGATCTCCAGCGCGCGCTGCGCCAGGGCCCGGTGGTGCTGTACTTCTATCCCAAGGCGTTCACCCAAGGCTGCACGCTGGAGGCGAATGCCTTCGCCGAATCGATGGACGAGTTCCGCGCGGCCGGGGCGCAGGTGGTGGGGCTTTCGGCCGACGACCTGCCCACGCTCAAGCGCTTCTCCACCGAGGAGTGCCGCGATGCCTTCCCGGTGGCGATCGCCACGCCGGCAACGATCCGCGCCTATGATGTCGCCTTCACGCGCGAGGGCAAGGATACCGGCCTGGCGAGCCGCACCTCCTACGTGATCGGGCAGGACGGGCGGATTGCGATGGTCCATTCCGATCTCGACTGGCGCGAGCACGTGTCGCGCACGCTGGCCACGGTGCAGGCGATGAAGCGCCGCTGAGACGCCTCACGTCCGGGTGAGACCTGGCGCCCCGCTCGCGGGGCGGCTGGCCCGGCCGCCTCTTTTCCCGAAGCCCGGCCTGCGCTAGGCGGGCCGCCCCTATTTGCGGAGAGCATCCATGCGTGCCGAAGGGCAGGCCCATATCGAGCGGATCGAGGGAGCGCTGGCGCTGGTGCGCCGCTCGCTCGACTGGGAGCGCGCGCTGCGCCGGCTCGACGAGCTGAACGCCCGCGTGGAGGACCCCACCTTGTGGAACGACCCGAAGCAGGCCGAGGCAGTGATGCGCGAGCGGCGGCGGCTGGAAGGCGCGATCGGCACGGTCAATGCGATCAGCGCCGAGATGCGCGACGCGGTCGAGTTCGTCGAACTGGGCGAGATGGAGGAGGACGATGCGGTCATCGCCGAGGGGCTCGCCACGCTCGGCCAGCTGGCGGACCGCGCCGATGCCGACAAGGTCCAGGCGCTGCTGAAGGGCGAGGCCGATGGCAACGACACCTTCGTCGAGATCCACGCCGGCGCCGGCGGCACCGAAAGCCAGGACTGGGCTGAGATGCTGCTGCGGATGTATGCCCGTTGGGCCGAGCGCAAGGGTTACAAGGTGGAGACCGTCGAGTACCAGGCGGGCGAGCAGGCCGGGATCAAGTCTGCCACGCTGCTGCTGAAGGGCGAGAACGCCTATGGCTATGCCAAGACCGAGAGCGGAGTGCACCGGCTGGTGCGGATCAGCCCCTACGATAGCTCGGCCCGGCGGCACACCTCGTTCAGCTCGGTCTGGGTCTATCCGGTGATCGACGACGATATCGACATCCAGATCAGCGACAGCGATCTCAAGATCGACACCTATCGCGCGAGCGGTGCCGGTGGCCAGCACGTCAACACCACCGATTCCGCGGTGCGGATCACGCATATGCCCACCGGCATCGTGGTCGCCAGCCAGAACGATCGCAGCCAGCACAAGAACCGCGCCACCGCGATGGGCATGCTCAAGGCCCGCCTGTTCGAGCGCGAAATGGCTACGCGCGAAGCGGCGGCAAGCGGCGAATACCAGGAGAAGAGCGAGATCGGCTGGGGCCACCAGATCCGCTCCTATGTTCTCCAGCCCTACCAGCTGGTGAAGGATCTGCGCACCGGCACCACCTCCACCGCTCCGGGCGATGTGCTCGATGGGGCGATCGACCCGTTCATCGCCGCCGCCTTGGCGCAAAGGGTGACGGGGGAAAAGATCGAGGTCGAGGATGTGGAATAGGCTCGCGCCGGCCCGAGCGTGCCGGGACCGCTCCGGGGTTCAAATGGAGCTTGTCGCGGGCCCCCCGTTCCGCATTCTCCTGCCCTTCGCGCTGGCGCTCGCCGCGTGCGAGCCGACAGGGGAGAGCGATCGCCTGCCGACCGCGCTCGCTTTTCCGGAAGCCGAGCGGCCCGTTTCGCAGCTGGGCGCCACGGCCTTCTCCAACGAGGAGGAGCGCGACAACCGGCAGGAAGCGGAAACGGTAATGGATCTCGCCGGTATCCGCTCGGGCATGACGGTGGCCGATATCGGCTCGGGCGAGGGCTATTACACGGTGCGCCTGGCCGAGCGCGTCGGGAGGGCCGGGCGCGTGTTGGCCGAGGATATCGACGAGGGCGCGCTCGACCGGCTGGCCCAGCGCGTGATCCGCGAGGAGCTGGACAACGTCTCGGTGAAGCTCGGCACGCCCGACGATCCCAAGCTGCCGGACAACAGCTTCGACCGGATCTTCATGGTCCACATGTACCACGAAGTGTCTGAGCCCTACGCCTTTCTCTGGCGGCTGCGCCCGGCGCTGCGCGAAGGCGGGCAGGTGATCGTGGTCGATATCGACCGCCCGACCGACCAGCACGGTATTGCGCCCCAGCTGCTGTTCTGCGAGTTCCAGCAGATCGGCTTCCGGCTGGTTGAATTTATTCGCCATCCAGCGGTGGTTGGTTTTTACGCCAAGTTCGAGGCCGTGGGTGAGCGACCGCAACCCGACGAGATAGAACCGTGCAGCCTTTCGCGCGTTGCAGCAGACAACGCGGCATGATCGCTGCGAGACAGGAACAGTTGATGAGCTTCAAGGGTCTGGAACCCATCGTTTATGGTGGGCGCGAAGTGTGGCCGCTGATCGAGGGCGGCAAGGGCGTATCGGCCACCAACCATGCGAGCTCCGGTGCCTGGGCGGCGGCCGGCGGCATCGGCACGGTAAGCGCGGTCAACGCCGACAGCTACGATGCCGAGGGCAAGATCGTGCCCCAGCTGTACCACCAGCTGACGCGGGTGGAGCGCCACCAGCAACTGGTCCGCTACGCCATCGATGGCGCGGTCGAGCAGGTGCGCCGCGCGCACGAAATGTCCGGCGGCCAGGGCGCGATCAACATCAACGTGCTGTGGGAAATGGGCGGCGCTCAGGAGGTCCTTGAAGGCGTGCTGGAGCAGACCGCCGGCCTCGTCACCGGGGTCACCTGTGGCGCCGGGATGCCCTATAAGCTCTCGGAAATCGCCGCACGCCACAAGGTGAACTACCTGCCGATCATCAGCTCGGGCCGGGCGTTCCGCGCACTGTGGAAGCGTTCGTACAGCAAGGTGCCCGAACTGCTGGGGGCGGTGGTGTACGAGGACCCGTGGCTGGCGGGCGGGCACAACGGACTTTCCAATGCGGAAGACCCGCTGAAGCCCGAGGATCCGTTCCCCCGCGTGAAGGCGCTGCGCGACGTGATGCGCGTGGAAGGCATCTCCGACGAGGTGCCGATCATCATGGCGGGCGGCGTGTGGTTCCTACGCGAATGGGACGACTGGATCGGCAACCCGGAACTCGGCCGCATCGCCTTCCAGTTCGGCACGCGTCCCTTGCTGACCGAGGAAAGCCCCATCCCGCAGGGCTGGAAGGATGCACTGCGCGAACTGGTACCGGGCGACGTGCTGCTGCACCGCTTCAGCCCGACGGGTTTTTACAGTTCGGCGGTGCGCACACCGTTCCTGCGCATGCTTGAGGCGCGCAGCGAGCGACAGATCCCCTATTCGCGCGTAGCCGCGGGCGAGCACACGGTGCAGCTCGATGTGGGTGTGCGCGGCAAGAACTTCTGGGTCACCCCGCAGGACCGCGAGCGGGCGCGCACCTGGGTTCTGCAAGGCTATACCGAAGCGCTGAAGACCCCGGATGATACGGTGGTGTTCGTCGAGCCCGAGGAGCGGGCGATGATCCGGCAGGATCAGACCGACTGCATGGGCTGCCTATCGCACTGCAGCTTTTCCTCGTGGAAGGACCACGACGATTTCACGACCGGTCGGCTGGCCGATCCGCGCAGCTTCTGCATCCAGAAGACGCTGCAGGACATTGCGCATGGCGGACCGATCGAGAACAATCTGATGTTCGCCGGCCACGCCGCTTATCGCTTCAGGCAGGACCCGTTTTATTCCAACAATTTCACTCCCACGGTGAAGCAGCTGGTCGACCGGATCCTGACCGGCGACTAGCGCCTGCGCCATCGCCACAATTGCGCGATCCGTGCGGTGGGGGTGTTGCCACGCCAGGTTCGGCTTGCCGCCGCGAGCCGTGCCCCTTTCTGCCCCGCTGCCGGCAAGATCGAGAGGAGTCGACTCGATGCGCAAGGTTTGTCCGGCATTCGTTTGCGGTGCGCCGCTGCACTGCGCTCGAGCGCGTCGCGGACGCGCTGACCGCAGCACGCGATCCGCGATGGGTGCACGGACTTATCCAGCGGCCCGCAGAAGGAGCGGCAGCCATGCCGGGCCTCGGGAGAAGAACTTACATAACATCTTGTAAACAGGGCCATGCTCATCGGCAGAAATACGTAATGTGTGCGCCTGAAATGTAACGGCCCGTGCTGCAAGTGAACAGCGAACCAAGGCCCATAGGTCTCCCCCTGTGCGAAAATTTCGGGATAAGGATTGTATAACGGAGTAACAGGATTATTAATTTCTCTTGAGAGAAGATAGTCCGTGCCCGAGAACGACTTTAGAACTCGTAATATTTTTCTGGGTAAGCTCGATCCGGGCTCGCTCGCGGCGCTGTGGCCCCATTTGCGGCGGATGCCGCTCCAGCGCGATCAGCACCTCGCTGCACCGGGCCAGCTTATCGACACCGTCTATTTCCCTGAAGGGGGGGTGGTCTCCTGCGTCGCCACGGACAAGGGATCGAAAACCGAGGTAGGGCTGATCGGGCGGGAAGGTTTTACCGGCATCGGCGCGCTGCTGAGCGACGGAACCGCGCAGTTCGAAACCTTTGTGCAGGTCGGAGGGAGCACCGCGCTCGCGATCCCCATCGCTGAATTGCAACGGGTGGCGGCTTCGGCTCCCGCGCTTCGCCAGGCAGTGAACCGCTTTGCGTCCTGCTTCCTGCTGCAGGTCGCCTACAGCCTGGTCTCCAGCTCTCAGCACATGATGGAGTCGCGGCTCGCCCGCTGGCTGCTGATGTGCCACGACCGGCTGGAGGGCGACGAGATCCCGCTGACTCACGAATTGATGGCGATGATGATCTCCGCCCAGCGCAGCGGAGTCACCGTCACGTTGCACATGCTGGAAGGGGCGGGGATGATCCGCTCAACTCGAGGGCTGGCGACGATCCGGGAACGGCCCAAGCTGCTGGCGCTCGCCGGCAGCGCCTATGGCGTGCCCGAGGCGCGCTATCGGGCGCTGATCGGGCCGTTCGGGAAGAGCCCGGAGCCGCACGTCGCCCTAAATCCGAGTTGAAGCACCCGTCGCCTTGCCGCTAGGGAAGGGCATGCGAAGGGTTGCGGGTGGATTGATCGTGATGATGGCAGCGGCTATGGCGCTGCCAGCGAAGGCGCAGGAGCGTGCCGTGCCATACTGGGCCTCGATCCGCGCCTCCGAGGTCAACATGCGCGTGGGGCCAAGCGCCACCTATCCGGTGGCCTGGGTCTATCGGCGCACGGGGTTGCCGGTGAAGGTGGTGCGCCGCAACCAGGGCTGGCGGCTGGTCGAGGATCCGGAGGGCACGCGCGGCTGGATCGCCGCACGGCTGCTCAGTCCCGATCGGGCAGCTTTGGTGATCGGACGAGGGCTGGCGGCAATCCGCGAGGGGCCTGACGCGGCCACCGGCCTACGCTGGCGGGCCGAGCCGGGCGTTGTCGGCTTGCTGGGCGATTGCGCCTCGGGCTGGTGCGAGCTCGACATCGGCGGCCGCCGCGGCTGGGTGCGCCGTGACCGCCTGTGGGGCCCTGGCGAGCCCTGACGGTTTATTCCGAAATAGCGCGCCCCCGACGGCTACGGGCGAGGCCGGCCGGCACCCTCGCCGGCCATCCGCCGCGCTTTCACTTCTTGCTCTTGGCCTTGCTCTTGTCCTTGGCCTGCATTTTCGCCTCCGGCTTCACCTTGGCCTCAGGCTTGCTCTTCACCTTTACCTCAGGCTTGCCCTTGGCCTTGGCCTCAGGCTTGCTGTTGGCCTTGGCTTCAGGCTTGTCATTGAGCTTGGCCTTGGGTTGAGGCTTGTCCTTGGACTCGGCTTTATCCTTGGATTTCGGCTTGTCCTTGCCCTTGTCCGCGATCTCTTCGCTCTCCTCGACGTCGGATTTGTCGAGCATGGCGGGGTTGAGCTCGTCCTCTGCCAGCGTCGTCAGCTCCTCGTCCATGCGCCGGCCCTCGTCGAGCAGCCGCTCCATCAGTGAGACGACCCGCGGCTGATCGAGCAGCCGGCCGAGCGAGGCCGTGGTGCCCCAGGAAGCGATGCAATAATGCTGGAGCTTCTGCACCGAGGCGAGAAGGACGGGATCGAGCAGGCGCTCGTCGTCGATCTCGTCCATGTGCTCGTCCATGTCGTCAATCAGCCCCTCCGCCGCCACGTTCTTGAGGCGCGACTTGGTGACGCTCATCGCATCGAAGATCGCATCCAGTTCCTCGATCACGCTATCGCCCTGCTTGCGCCGCGCATCCAGCATCTGCGTCAGCCTCTCGCTGCCGATCTTGCGCTTGAGCTTGGGCACGGCGCGCGAGAACTGGCGCTCGGCGCTGTGGATCTCCTTCAACTCGGTGACGAGAATGTCCTGAGCGGTCTTGGGGGCGGCCATGGGGAACCTCTTGGTTGCTACTCTTGCGCAACCCGTCCTTTCTTCGGCAGTTCCAGCCTCGTCATTGCCGGTGGTGAATTGGTCCGCAAACGCAGAACGGCGGCCCCCTCAGAAGAGAGCCGCCGTCGTCTAATAGCGGGCTTTGCAAGCGCCTTTTGGTGCGGGGCGTTGTGTGCCGGGGCATGGT
>PPFU01006300.1_pt1 | contig 10629 bp, 8 predicted proteins | sample 1535991 | NCBI WGS metagenome assembly PPFU01 (sample SAMN04901290, study PRJNA319586) | Hypolithon metagenome, whole genome shotgun sequencing project. | isolation source: Antarctic Hypolithon | place: Antarctica: Miers Valley | collected 2014 | reverse complement strand
GTTTCGCTCGAGCACCCACGCTCGGGTCTCCTTGGAGATGCCGCGACGGAAGGCGGGCAGCCGCTTGGAGGTTTCCAACAGGTACTGGTTTGGCTTAAGGGTCGCGCGGTCTTTGTGCGAGAGAATCTGATAGCCCTCCTCATTGCGAAGTTCGCGGACCCGCCGGGCCCACTCGACCGCACCGCCCGATGCTTGCTGGATCTCGCGCGATTCCACCACCCGCCCGAGGTTAGCGAGGAGATACTCCAGGATCCGCTGCTTAGAGCTCGGCTTTCGCGGCATCGATGCGGTCCCGGATGATGTGTGCATAGTCGGGATTGATCTCCACGAGCACCGCGTGGCGTTCGAGCTCGGCGGCGGCGAGGGCGGTGGTGCCTGAGCCGCCGAAGGGGTCGAGCACCGTGTCCCCCACGCCCGAACCTAGCGCGATGCAGCGGTGGGCGAGTTCTCGGGGGAAGGTGGCGGGGTGCCCGCGGTTGGTGGGGTCGGGGCCTAGGAGCCAGAAGTTGCGTAGGTTGGCCCCGGAGTCTTCACGCACGCCTTGGGGGTCGTAGAAATAACGGGGCGACTTGGAGAAGAGGAAGATCTGTTCGGTCGCCGACGTGGGCCGATCTCGAACGCTCTCGGGCATCGCGGTCCGCTTGGCCCAGGTGATCGTCGAGCGGAGGAACCACCCATCCTCCTGCATCGCAAACGCCACCCGCCACGGCAGCCCCATCAGGTCCTTGTACTTCAGGCCCCAGCAGTCGGGGACCTTGCAGTTCCGCTTCTGGATCATCTTCCGTGTGTTGCCCACCACGGCGTTTGGGCCGTGTCTGCCGGTCCCGCCGTTGCGGGCGTACCCATCTCCGACGTTCAGCCACACGGTGCCGTCGTCCGTCAATACCCGTCGGACCGCGCGGAACACGTCCACCAGATTCTCCACGTATTCCACCGGAGAGGCCTCAGCCCCGATCTGGTCATCGTGGTCGTAATCCCGCAAGCCCCAATATGGAGGGGAGGTCACACAGCACCGCACCGACTCCGACTTCCGCGACGCCAGCACCTCTCGACAATCGCCTACCAACACCTCCGTGCGCGAGGGCGGCGCGAATAGCGTCGGCGATGATGCCGCGACATATCTCCGTGCTCCGTCCGCAGGACCGCCCCTCACCCATGGTGCCAGCGTGGGGGCCTCAGCTCTCTTACCTTTTGCCGGGCTTCCCACAGTGGCAATCGACATGGCGATAATCCTAATGTAGACCGTACAGCCATGCAAACGGGTTGGCTCGCGGGACGACGCTGGCGGATGCCAACCGGCCTGGTACGAGAGGCGGGCGGCTGGGGCGGAGTCTTCAGCGGGTGGCTGGGGCGGACTTTCTTGACGCCCCGGCCGGTGGGTCAGGGGTTCGGCTTCCGGGCTGGGGCGGAGCTTCCCAGAGCGTCAGCCCCAGCCACCCGTCGCCGCCGCGACAAGGATGAGCCCACGAGTCAAAGGAAGGGCTGAAACGAGAGTGGAACAGCCCCACGCCTTGAGTCCAGGCTTCTGGGCGTGAAGGCGATTGAAGTAGCTCTGGATGTCCCCGCCGGTCTGGATCCACTCGCCGTGGCGAAACGGGACATATCTGCCACAGCCGCAGCAGAAGGTGGCGTTTGGAGGGTAGAGCCAGGGGCTATCGAGGTAGCTGCGGATGATCTCCTCGCGCATCCCCGTGACGGTGCCGCATCGCTTGTGGAGGTAGGCGTCGCGCACGCCCTCAAGGCTGCTCCGGGCCCGCTTGTCGGGGGGGAGGGTGACGTATTCCTCCTGTTGGCCGTCCTTCTGTCGCTTGAGGTACTTCGCCTCATGGGCGGGATAGCCAAGTTCGGTGACCATCTCGTGGCGGTAGGGGCAGCGGGTGTCGGGCAGGAGCAAACGTCGGGCGACGGGTGGGTTTCGCGACAGTTGGATCGTTGATATCGGCGACCCCGTGACGGGGGCGCCGCGGCAGGGCGAGCTTTGGCCTACGCCGGAGGTCGGTTTGCATTGGTGCGGGACCGTCCGTACCCTGTCGCCTCACCGCCTCGCCGCGGCCTCTTCCGCCCCGCACCCCGACGTTAATACCGGCATGTTCGTGCAGTTGATCCTCTACATCGCGACGCTGCTGGGCGCGGTCGGGCTCGTGCTGGCGATGCCCAAGGAGCGGCGATCCCCGCGGCTGCTGGGTGCGATCCTGGCCGCGGGGGCGCTGGGGCTGGCGTGGGTGGGGATCAACGCCTTGCTCCGCGACTTCAACGACACCCGCCACCTGCTGGACTTCGGGCTGGACCCGGCGGCGTTCGCGTTTTACTTCGTGTTCTCCGCGATCGCAATCGGGTCGGCGGCGAGGGTCATCACGCACACCAAGGCCGTCTACGCAGCGCTCTGGTTCGTGATGGTCGTTCTCGCGTCGGCGGGGCTGTTCTTGACGCTGGCGGCCCAGTTCATGGCATTTGCGATGATCATCATTTATGGCGGGGCGATTCTGGTGACGTACATGTTCGTGATCATGCTCGCGACGCAGCCCACCGCGAGCGATCGGCCGGAGGATCAGCCGGACTTCGAGCGGTTCGCCCGAGAGCCCATAGCTGCCGTCGCGGTGGGGTTCCTGCTGCTTGCGGTGCTGCTGGGGGTGTTTTTTGACACCGCCGCCTGGCCCAGCGGGGCGGAGCGGGCGGTGCAACTGATGCGGACCGCGGGGCCTTCGGATCAGACGCTGGTGTACGGCCGAGCAGCGGAGGGGCGGCGACCGGCCCAGGCGGCGGCGCTGACGCGGCGGCCGCGGGTGGACCCCCCGGTGATCGAGGCGGGGGATCGGCCGCTGGCGGGGATTGACACAAGGTTCACGGGTGGGGAGTCCTCGGTCGAGGCTCTGAACGTGCCCGGTGCCCAAGCACGGGTGGGGAACGTCGAGCGGGTTGGGTTGGACCTGTTTCGCAGCCACCCATTGGGGCTGGAACTGGCGGGGGTGATCCTGCTCGTCTCGCTGATCGGGGCGGTGGTGATCGCCAAGACACAGTTCGAGGGTGAGGAGGCGGGGGATGAGGCCGGGGCGACGCCGGGCGAGGGGGGTGCGACGGCGCATCCGACCCGCGAGCCCGGGCCTGATGAGGAGGAGTCGATCGGAAACATCGATGGGCGGGTGGGGGTGTAGGGGGTTTTGCGGACGAGAAGCGTCCCAAGCCGCAAGCGGATGAGATGTTATGCAACCCGAAGCGATCACGAGTCTGACCCTTGCCCACTACCTCCTGACCGGGGCGGTGCTGTTTTCGCTGGGGATGATCGGTTTCATCAGTCGGCGAAATCTCATCATCATCTTCCTGTGTACGGAAATGATGTTCCAAGGGATCGCGATCACGCTCGTGGCGTTCAGCAGGTATCACCTCAACGACTCGGGGCAGACCTTCGTGATCTTCGTGCTCACCATCGCCGCGGCCGAAGCGGCGCTGGCGCTGGGCCTGGTGGTGCTCTTGTTCCGCAGGAAGCAGACGCTGGACGTGGAGGCGTGGGGAGAGTTGAAAGGCTGAAAACCTGAAATTCGAAATCCGAATGACGAACTCCGAATTTGTAAATTTCAAAATTTAGATTTTAAAACTGAGGTATGAGACGGGAACGATGGCTGATGATGAAACTATCAAGAAAAGATGATGAGATGCGTTGCCTTCATTCTTCATTCGGATTTCGTCATTGGGATTTCGGATTTTCGCAGGATCGTCTAGTTTAAACAGGAACCTCCCCCTCCGCCATGACCCTCCACGCCCTGGCCATCCTGAATTGGCTCCCCGCCCTTGCCGCCGCGATGTGCGGGCTGCTGCTGCTCAAGCCCGAGTGGAAGCGGCTGGCGGCTCCGATCTGCATCACGTCGATCGCGGCGGGCTTCGTCATCGCCCTGGGCGTGCTGCTGGGCGGGCACTGGCACGGGGAGCGGCTCGAGACGTTTGACTGGATCACCGCGGGCGACCTCACCGTCGGGTGGGACTACTTCGCCGACCCGCTCACGATGATCATGCTGCTGGTGGTTACGGGCATCGGGTCGCTCATCGCGATTTATGCCGCCGGGTACATGGAGGGCGACCCGGGCTACGCCCGCTTCTTCGCCTATATGAGCCTGTTTATCTTCGCGATGACCACGCTGGTCATGGCGGACAACCTGATCCTGATCTATCTCGGGTGGGAGGGCGTGGGGCTGTGCTCGTATCTGCTCATCGGATACTACTACAAGCAGCCCGTCGCAGTGGCGGCCGCGAAGAAGGCGTTCATCGTCAACCGCATCGGCGACCTGGGTTTTGCGCTGGGGATCTTTCTGACGTATCAGACCTATGGCACGGTGAGCCTCGCTGCGGTGCTGGACGTGGCGCAGGCGCAGGCGGTGGCGTTCTACGGCGGGCAATGGGTGCCGGGGTGGAACGACCTGCTGATCCCGTTCCTGCTGATGCTCGGGGCGTTTGGCAAGTCGGCGCAGCTGCCGCTGTACGTCTGGCTCCCCGATGCGATGGCGGGGCCGACGCCGGTGTCGGCTCTGGTTCACGCGGCCACGATGGTGACCGCGGGGGTCTACCTGATCGCCCGCACGGTGCCCCTGTTCGAGCTCTCGCCCTGGGCGTTACCCACGGTGGCGACGGTGGGGGCGGTGACCGCGCTCTTCGCCGCGACCATCGCGCTGTGCAACAACGACCTCAAGGGCGTGTTTGCTTACTCGACGATCTCGCAGCTTGGGTATATGTTTCTGGGCGTGGGGGCGCTGTCGACCGCGGGTGGGGTGTTCCATCTGGCGACGCACGCGTTTTTCAAGGCGCTCTTGTTCCTCACCGCCGGCAGCGTGATGCACGCGCTGGCGGGGCAGCTTGACATCCGCAAGATGAGCGGGATGGGCAAGAAGATGCCGGTGACGAAGTGGCTGATGTTCGCCGGGTGCCTCGCGCTCGCGGGGTTCCCGCTGACGGCCGGGTTCTGGAGCAAGGACCTGATCCTCGCGGACACGCTGGCGGCGGGGCTGACGACCAACGCTTGGTACATCTTGTTGGCGATCCTGGGGATCGTGACGGCGTTTCTTACCGCCTTTTACACGTTTCGCTTATGGTTCACGGTGTTCACCGGGCCGCTGCGATATGAGATGGGGGAGGAGCATCATGGTGAGGAGGAGTCGCAGGTCGAGGGCCACGCCGCGGATGACCCGCATCACGCCCCGGCCGACGCTCATGGGGTTTCGGGGCATTCGAACGATCACGATCATCATCACGAGCCACACGAGATGCCGTGGCTCCCGATGAACGCGCCGCTGGCGGTGCTGGCGGTGCTGGCGATCCTGGGGGGTTGGCCGTTGTTCGAGCACCTGATCCCGCACTGGGTGGGCGACTCGACGGCGGGGTCGGCCATCGCAGAGGTCGCCCACGACCGGGGCCACCTTGCGACGCTGCCGCTTGGCGGGGGGGAGTATCACCCGCACGGCGGTCATCCCTATTCCATTCACCACGCATATCCATTGGGTATGGACGGCCACCTCTTCATGATGCTGCTCAGCGGCACCCTGGCAATCGCGGGGATCGCGGCGGCGTGGTACTTCTTTTCGTACGACCGTGAGGCGGCGGCGCGGTGGGGCGACAAGCTCCGCTGGCCGGTGCGGGTGCTGCGGAACAAGTATTACGTGGATGAGCTGTATGACCGCATCATCGTCACGCCGCTGCGGACGCTGGGAATGCTCTTTTTCGCCCTGGACCAGTTGATCCTGGGCAATCTGCTCGTCGAGCGGGTGTTCGGCGGGTTCCCCGGCCTCGTGGGCAGGGGGGCGAGGACGACACAGACGGGTCGACTCCAGGGCTATGGTGCGGGGATGGCGCTGGGGTTGGGGCTGATCCTGCTGATCGTGGCGTATGTGACGACTTGATTTGGCTGTGGCCGAACCGGGGCCGACGGGTTGACACCCGCGGCTTCGGGCCGATGTGCTGACACTTGGGGCTTCGTGTAAGTCAATCATGATTCTTTTGCTGCTCATCCTGGTTCCCCTGCTCGCGTCGCTGGCGATGCTGTTGCCCGTCGGGTGGTTCAACGACCGCCGCAACGCGTGGGGGTATGCCCTTGGCGTGGCGAGCGTCACCTTCGTGCTGGCGGTCATTGCCTCGCTCAGCGTGCCCTGGGTCGGGACCACCGCGTTCACCCCGCGGGTGAACGTGCCCTGGGTGCCGGCGTTGGACCTGCACTTTGGCGTCGGGGTGGACGCAATCAGCATGTGGCTGGTGCTGCTCTCGACGTTCCTCATGCCAATCGTCGTGCTCGCCTCCTACTCCGCGGTGCAGGAGAAGACCCGCGAGTACTACTTCTGGCTGACGATCCTGCTGGCGGCGATGATCGGGGTGTTCCTCGCGACCGATGTGCTTTTCTTCTACATCTGCTTCGAGTTTACGCTGATCCCGCTCTACTTCCTGATTTCAGTTTACGGCTCGACCGGCCGCATGCGGGCGGCGCGGTATTTCTTCCTCTACACCTTTGCCGGCTCGATGCTCACGTTCGCAGGCATCCTCTATGTGGTCGCCAAGGCGGGATCGTTTCAGATCAGCGAGCTCTACCCGGTCGCGGCGTCGATGACCTACGGCGAGCAGGCGATGGTGCTGCTGGCGCTGCTCGCGGGGTTTGCAGTCAAGGTGCCGCTGTTCCCCGTACACACCTGGCTGCCCCTGGCACACACCGAAGCTCCGACAGCGGGCTCGGTGATCCTGGCGGGGGTGCTGCTGAAGCTCGGGACCTATGGGATGCTGCGGTTCGCGCTGCCGATGTGCCCCGAGGCGGTGGTGGCCTTCGCCCCGTGGGTGGCGACGCTGGCGATCATCGGGATCCTGTATGCAGCCTTGATCTGCTGGGTACAGCGAGACATCAAGAAGCTGGTGGCCTACTCGTCGGTCAGCCACCTGGGGTTCTGCGTGCTCGGGCTTTTCGCAATTGATCCCCACGACATCGGGGCGACCGGGGCGGTGCTCTACATGATCAATCACGGGCTGAGCACCGGGGCGTTGTTCTTGTGCATCGGGATGATCTACGAGCGGTTCCACACGCGAGAGATGGCGGCGATGTCGGGGCTGGCGAGAGCGATGCCGGTGTGGGCGTTTTTCATGGTGTTTTTCGTGCTCGCCAGCGCCGGGCTGCCGGGGCTGAATGGGTTTCCGGGGGAATTTCTGACGCTGATGGGGGCGGCGGTGGGGAGCACGCTGGGGCTGGGGTTTGCCGCGGTGGCGGGGTTGGGGATGATCCTCGCGGCGGTTTACTTGCTCTACATGACGGGGCGGGTGGTGTTTGGGCCGACACTCGTGCCGCATGTGGACCCGCAGTTCGCGAGGGCCGACCAGCGGGACCATCACCATCACCACGCCCGGCCGCGGGATTTGTCGTGGCGTGAGATCGGTGTGCTCACGCCGATCGCGGTGGCGTGCGTGCTGCTGGGGACGTTCGCGGTGAGCCCGATGATCGAATCGCTCGAGCCGGCGGTGGGTCAGATGACGGCGGGGGCGCGGGCGGTGGTGGCGGAGGGGGCGACGCCGCTGGTCAAGACGCCACACCATGCGATTGGCCACTGATGAACACCGATGAACACTGATAAGACAGCGGCAAGAAGACCAACTGAAAAATCGATGCTGCGGGTGTAGACGGTGTGAGGACGAGGAATATTTCACTCGGATATGCCGAGAATACGCGGACTTTGCAGGAAACATACCTATGCATCCACTCCATCTTTGCTTTGATCTGTGTCCATCGGTGTTCATCGGTGGCTAATCGCTTCACCTTTTCGCTAAGCTACCCCGCGCTATGGACGCCTCCCACCTGATCTCGCTGAAGCTCGCCACGATTTGGCCCGAGGTGATCATGCTGCTAGGTGCGGTGGCGTGCCTGGCGACGGGGCTTTGGAACCACGCATCGGTGCGGCGGGCGACGGTGTGGGTGGCGGCGGGGACGCTGGTGGCGGCGGGCGTGGTGGCGGCGGTGTCACCGGCGAACGGGGTCAACGGCCTGGGGATGCCGGGGTTCGCCCGCTTCGTCAAGCTCACGGTGGTATGCATCGGCCTGCTGCTGCTGCTGCTGGCGGCGGGGGTGCCCGAGGGGTTGCGGGCGGTGCGGCGAGCCGAGAACGCCAGCCGGTTCGAGCCCGGGGACACGATCCGCGGGGAGTTCTTTGCTTTCTTTCTTTTCAGCCTCGCGGGCGTGATGCTCACGGCGGGCGCGGATGACCTGGTCTGGCTCTTCCTCGCGCTCGAGCTCACCAGCCTGCCGACCTATGTCATGGTCGCGACCGGGCGGGATCGGCTCGTGGCGCAGGAGTCGGCGGTCAAGTACTTCTTCCTCGGCGCTATGTCGGCAGCGGTGTTCCTCTACGGCTTCGCGTTGCTCTACGGCGCAACGGGCACGACGAACCTTTCGGAAATGCGGCTGCTCATGCTCGACAGCGGCGGGGCGATCACCGGGTCGCCTCTGCTGATGATCGGGGTGATCCTCTCGATCGTGGGGATCTGCTTCAAAATCGCTGCGTTCCCCATGCACTTCTACGCGGCGGATGTCTACGAGGGGGCGGACACCGCGGTGACGGCGTTCCTCGCTTTCGTGCCCAAGACGGCGGGGTTCGCCGCCATCCTGCTGCTGCTGGGCGTGGTGGGGTGGACGCCGCTGCCGGTGGGCGTGATGGTGGCGCTTTGGGTGATCGCTGCCCTGACGATGACGATCGGCAACGTGCTCGCGCTGCTCCAGACGAACATCAAGCGGGTACTCGCCTACAGCTCGGTTGCGCACTCGGGCTACTTGTTGGTGGGCGTGATCGCGGGGACGTCTGCACTGGGCGAGACGGGCTACATCGGCTGGGCGAACGGCGTGGCGGCGGTGCTGTTTTACCTGATCGCCTACGCCCTGGGCACGATCGGCAGCTTTGCGGTGCTCAGCCTGCTCGAGTCGCAAGGCGAGGAGGCGGCGACGTACGACGACCTTTCGGGCCTGCGGGAGCGGCACCCGACGCTCGCGGTCATCATGGCGGTCAGCGTGCTCTCGCTGCTGGGATTTCCATTTACGGCCGGGCTGCTGGGTAAGGTGTTCCTGGTCGGGAGCTCGCTGGCGGCGGGGGGGTGGTGGATGGCGGCGCTGGTGGTGGTGCTGGTGCTCAACTCTGCGATCTCGGCGGGGTATTATCTGCGAATCGCATCGACCTGCTTCTTCGGGGCGTCGCATGGCAGGGTTTCACGCCGCGAGTCGCCGCCCCGCTTCGCCGCCGCTGCCATTGCGGCCTCGCTGGCGGTGATTTTGGGCGTGTTCGGCGGGTTCTTGATTCAATGGGCGGGCGACACCGCGACGCCCCGGCCGGTGGTGGATGGGGTTAAACCGGTGCCGATGGTGCCCACGGTGACGCGGGTGGATTGATGGAGGGTGACGTTGCGCTAAGCCGCGAGCGGCTTCAAAGGCGTTCTTTTCGTGACCGCTGTACCTACCGAACCCTGTGCGTTGTGTGGGCGGGTGGGGGTGAAGCTGACGCGGCACCACCTGATCCCGCGGACGCTGCATCGCAATCGTGCCGTGCGGAAGCGGTATGGTAAGGCCGAGCCCAGGGAGCGGATCGCGATGCTGTGCCCGCCTTGTCACAAGATGGTGCATGCGGTGCTGACGGAGAAGCAGATGGCGCGGGAATACTCGACATTGGAGTCCTTGGCGGCGCACCCGGAGATCGGCCGATTCGTGGAATGGGTGCGGAAGCAGGCGGCGGGTAAGCGGGTCCAGGTTCGGCGTCCGAAGGAGCGGGGGCGGTCGGGCTGATCCTCGCCCCAAGTACGATGCCCGGCTCTGGCCGTCGTACCCGGCACGGCGGGGCTGCGTGTCGCTTGGGGCTCTGCCCCTGCTTGTCACGATCAGAGGGCGAATGCGTACACTGTGGTGATGGAGTTGTTTATCGAGCCGCCGATGAGTCAGTGGCGGGTGGAGCCGAAGCCCGGTGGGGGGCCTGGGCGGGTGGCGACGGGGCACCAGTTGGCGTGGTGGCACCCGGGAATCCTGGCGAAAGGGGTGGCGGCGGCGGCGGCGGCGGCTGATGGGGGTGGGGGCGATGTACCCATCCACCTGTTTGTGGACCATGACACGAACGCGGCGCTGCAACTGACGCTGCCGGTGGTGCGGGAGGACGCGGCGGGGGGTGAGGATCGACTGGAGGCGGTGACGGTGTCGCTGGGTGATGAGGACCTGAGCCTGTCGGTGTGGGCGCGGGCGGCGTTGCCGGTGGAGGCGTTGCTGGAGGGGTTTGACCGCGCGGGGGAGGGCGTCGGCGGGCGGGTGGCGGCTGACTTGAGTTGGCTGCGGGATGCGATGGTGCTGACGAGCGATGGGCACCGGTCGCTGGCGGGGTGGATGGCGGAGCTGACGCTGCTGCTGATGGAGCCGGTGATCGGGCCGATGGATGCGATGTTCTCGAGCGAGTTGCTCGATGGGGATGCCGATGGGGTGCTCGCGGCGATGCGGGAGGATGCGGAGGGCTGTGTGGGGTGCTACAACCGTGCGGTGGCGGCGCACCCGGAGGCGGGCGTGCCGCCGCTGACGGTGGACCCGATGCGGGTGGAGCTGCCGGTGTGGCGGCTGGAGGGGGAGCCCGGTGGTGGTGGGCGGAAGGGTGGGGGAGG
>PPFU01059374.1_pt1 | contig 10632 bp, 13 predicted proteins | sample 1535991 | NCBI WGS metagenome assembly PPFU01 (sample SAMN04901290, study PRJNA319586) | Hypolithon metagenome, whole genome shotgun sequencing project. | isolation source: Antarctic Hypolithon | place: Antarctica: Miers Valley | collected 2014 | reverse complement strand
TGCTGCTTGAGCAAGTCATAGGTCTCCGATGCCCGCTCTACCACATGCTTCAGCTCATCGGGATCCCACGGCTTAGTAATGTAGCGATACACCTGTCCGGCATTGATCGCCTCGACCAGGTCTTCTACATCGGTAAAGCCGGTCAAAATAATCCGCACGGTATCGGGAAAATCCGGCACGGTCTTACTCAAAAACTCGGTTCCCTTCATCTCCGGCATCCGCTGGTCAGAGATGATCACGGCGACTTCGCCCTCACTGGAGAGCACGTTCAATGCCTCCACGCCACTTTCTGCCCGCAGCACCTTAAAGTCGCGGCGAAAAGTGCGATACAGCAGATCCAAATTGTCCGGCTCGTCATCGACGACAAGCATTCGAGGTTTCTTAGAAGGTTTGTAGCTGGCCAGAGTTAGCGGGCTAATGGCGCTCATGTTGGAGAAGGCTCTCTAAAAGCGATGAACAAAGTAGGGCTGCCAGCAGATAGATAAGCAGCTTCTCTGTAATCATTAAGCCCAAGCCTCTATCAAAAATAACTTGAGTGAAACCATTGATAGCTATGGTGTTACGTTCTCGGCTCGGGGCGGCTCAACGGCTGACCTGTAGCAGCTCCACCACATTCCCGTCGGGATCTTTGACAAATAGCGCCGCTCGTCCGGATGAGCTCATTTGAAAAGGGATGCTCTGCTCGGTCAGGGACTGCTTGATAGCGGCCAGGTCATGAATGGCAAAGGTAATATGAGGATGCCTGCCCCATTTGTCTTCGCGGGCAGGATTAGCGGCCCATTCACTGACAATCAGATGGAGCTGAAAGTCGCCAATTTGGTACCAGATACCGGGGAAGGTGAGCTGCCGCTCGACCTTTTGCAGGCCGACTACCTGCGTATAAAAGGCTTCTGCTTGGGCTAGGTCGCTCACCTGTACGGCGACATGGAGGGGATACAAAATATCGGCCATGGGTCTCCTCTTTGACGATTTCACCCTATTATCTACGGGGAATGTGCCCAAACGCTGAAGGATCGACTGATGAAGGGATGGATTTTGCTCGGGGCGCTAGCGGCCTGTTTGGCCGTCTTGGCGGCTATCGAGGTGGCGCTGCGGCTGGGCTTTGGCTTTGGCAATCCGCCGCTCTACCTAGCCGATGAGGGCATGGGCTATGTGCTTGCGCCTAATCAGCGGCTGCGGCGCTTCGGCAACCGGATTCAGATTAACGAGTACGCTATGCGCTCAGCCGCCATTTCTCCGCTGCCAGCGCCAGAGACGCTGCGGCTGCTGCTGTTGGGAGATTCGCTGGCAAACGGGAGCTGGTGGACCGATCAGGCCGATATTCTTTCGGCTCGGATTGCGCACCATCTGCAAGCTGCTTTACCCAAAGATTACCAGCAGGTAGAAGCGCTGAATGCGTCGGCAAACTCTTGGGGGCCGCGTAATGAGCTGGCTTATTTGGAGCGCTACGGAACATTTGGCGCGAGCGTGCTGATTCTGATGCTGAATACTGACGATTTGTTTGGAACTCAGCCGACCGCTTTACAGGTAGGGCGCGATCGCAGCTACCCCAGCCACAAGCCATCTTCCGCGATCGCCGAAGTAGTGGGCCGCTATCTCAAAAAAAGTCAGCCGATTCCAGGGCTTGAGGAAATTCAGTCAGAGGGGGGCGATCGCGTCGGCAAAAATCTCGCGGCCATTAGCGCTATTCACGATCAGGCGATCGCCGCAGACGCTCAATTCGTGCTGGTACTTTCCCCCCTCAAGCGCGAACTCCCCGGCCCTCGGGACTACGAAATTGTTGCTCGCAGGCGGCTGAAGGACTGGGCCACAGACGCAAATACTCCTTACTTAGATCTGCTCACGGTCTATCAGCAGCATCCCAATGCTGAGCGCCTTTATCGAGATCACATTCACTTAAGTCCGGCGGGCAATGAGCTGGTCAGTGAGGCGATCGCCCAAACCATTCCGCCCCTTTTTCCCTAGTTCCTTAAATTCGCTAGCTGAGCGCCAGCGGCATCATCGGCTCCAGCGCCAACCGCAGCTCATCTTGCGTCTTCCACGCCTGCCCATCGAGCGCCATCTGCTCAATCACACTGGCTAACCGCAGTGCCTTAAGCGCCTGCTCGCCGCCCACAGAAGGCTGATCGCCGCCCCGCACGCAGTGCACAAAATGCTCCAGCTCAGCATGCAGCGGTTCCGTATTGCTGGTGTATACCTGCTCAATCAGCCCATCCTGGCGATACATCACCTGACCATAGTCAGCCATACAGTTCTCAGTTGTCTGTCGGTGAATCAAAATTTTGTTATTTAAGAAATCAGCCTCTGTCAAAGAATTGCGACAGTGCGCTGAAATCGTGCGGATTTTGCGATGAGTGACCTTGCTGGCCGTTACCGTCGCCACTATGCCGTTGGCAAACCCCAAGGTTGCGGTCACATAGTCTAAGTAGGGAGAATGAGTGCCCTTGCTGCCGCTCGCCGTCAGCTTGGCCACGGGCGAATTGGCCAGCTCCAAAATCAGATCAATATCGTGAATCATTAAGTCCAGCACGACCGACACATCGCTGGCCCGTTCAGAATAAGGACTCATTCGCCGCGCTTCAAGCGCCAGCATATCTTCAGTCCTGAGCACGTTGTGCAGCTCTTTAAAAGCCGGATTAAACCGCTCAATATGGCCGACCTGCAAAATGCAGTTGAGGTCTGCCGCCGCATTGACCAATGATTCCGCTTCAGAAATGCTGGCGGCAATAGGCTTTTCGATCAGCACATGCACCCCTGCTTTCAAGCAGGTCATCCCGACCGAATGGTGAAGTCGGGTCGGCACCGCCACACAGACCGCATCTACATGCTGAATCAGCTTTTGATAGTCTTCAAAGTAGTGAACTTGATACTTACTAGCCGTCTCGATGCCGCGCTCTACGTTTACGTCTGAGACGCCGACCAACTGCACATCTTTGAGCCGGGAGAGCACCCGCGCATGGTGCTGCCCCATATTGCCGATGCCAATCACGCCAACCTTGACAGGTTCAGGGTGGTTGCGACTGTAGGGCTTTGTCTCAGCGAGTGGTAAAGGTTGGCTCGGCACACTCTCACTTTCACCTCTTAAAAAAACAAAACAGCAAAAACAAAACAGCGATACTTTTGCCTTCGAGCTGCCAAAAGATAGGCAAAGCAGCGATCGCCAGCAGACCTATCTTGAAGCCTACTTTCGACAAGCTTTAGATGGGCCTTTAATTCGTCAGCGCTTGAACATCTCAAACAGGAGCGTTGCGCTCTTTTAGAAAACTAACAATATGTAAACAGTACTATAGAAATCCTAGCGAATATGGGGGATCTCTCCAGGCAAAGCAGTTCCAGAGTCATAACTGATCCTAACCGCAGTCGGGATCAGTCGTGATTGGGTTAAGTTGCTGGCGGGAAAGCCGACGCTGACTTCACCGTAACGGCCAGCTACCCCTAGCCGATGCTGGCGATGCTGGCGATACAGAGCGGTCAGAGGCCTTCCGGACGGTGACTGGGACAGAGGCATTAGTAAGGATTAGCTCCTTGTCAGGACAATGAATTTGAATTTTGTTCAGCTTGGGGCCTTCTGCGGCAGTTACGGTCAATTCTAAATCCTGGTAGGTTAGCCGCTCGTTTACCTGCGGAATCTTTTGCATCTCAAAAATAACGAACCCCCCTAGCGTCAGGTAGTCGTCGCGGGTAGGCAAGGCTACAGATAGCCGCTCGTTGACATCTTCTAGATCCGTCTGAGCGGGGAAGATAACGGTGTGGCTGTCTTTTTGGATAATTTGCACATCGGGAGAAGTATTCTCAATATCGCCAATAATCTCGGCGGTCAAATCGCGTAGGGTCACTAGGCCAGCGGTGCCGCCATATTCATCCATGGCAATGACCATTTCTCTAGCGGAGCGCTGCATTTGCGTGAGCAGCTGATTGAGCGGCAGCGATTCAGGCACGACTCGGGCAGGTAGTATCCACGGTTCTATCGGGGTATCTGGCTTAAGCTCACCTTTTGAAAGCGGCATTGCCAGGTCGTTAAAATGAACAATGCCGCGAATGTCATCGAGCGATTCGCCGGTGATTGGATAGCGAGAGTGTCCCGAAATCACAATCTCATCTAGCAGATCCTGAAAGGTCGCAGACTGGGAAAGCGCTGAAATCCTCGTCCGAGGCACCATAATTTCTTCTACGGTGGCCCCGCGAAATTCAAAGACATTGCTGAGAATTTCTCGTTCTTCCTTGTGCAACTCCGGGATTTCAGCGGCGGTCGTAATCAGCAGCCGCAGTTCTTCGGGGGTCACTCTGCCGTGATGGCCGGGGGCACTACTTTTAATTCCGACCAGGGCCAGCAATAGCTCGGTGGATTGATTGAGCAGCCAGATCACGGGGTTGAGCAGGCGGGCAATCGTCAGGCTGGGCGGGCCTAATACGCGGGCTAACCGTTCGGGATAGATTAGCGCGACCGATTTGGGGCATAGCTCGCCGAGCACGATTTGTAAGTAGGCCAGCAGCAAAAAGGCAACGGGCAGGGCGGCTGAATGAGATAAAAATTGAGCGATATTGGCCGAAACTGGCAGCAGGATAAACCAGTGCTTGATCAGCGCGGCCATGGTATGCTCTCCAATCCAACCGAGCGCTAGGCTGGAAAGGGTGATGCCTAGCTGGGTCGTCGAAAGCAGGCTACTGAGCTGCCGCTGTAGTTTCTGGACGGCTTGAGCCTGGTGATCCCCGGCGGAGACTAACTGGTTGATGCGCGATCGCCGCACCGAGACAATCGAAAATTCGACCGTCACAAAAAACGCATTCAGTCCAATCAGCGTAATCACTGACAAAATCCGCGCCAGGATGTCCGGCCAGCTCAACGGCACCGAGGTCACCAGCAATAAAGCCGAGGGGCCGATAGACGCAGAACTATTCAGGGCACTAGGCCACCCGGCAGTGGTCGAGAGAACAGTTAGAAGCCAGAGAGCAGCAGGCGAGACCATAAAGCTGAGAGCAGGCGGTTAATTGCCGCTATCAATGCGAACCTGCACATCTTCAATAATCTTATTTTCATCGACCAGTACCAGTTCGCTGTGTTTCTCACCGCTGCGATTGGCCGCTGCCGCATTAGAAGGGCTGGTTTCAGGCTGACGTACACCTGTTAGCGCCTGTCTGCCAATTGCATATCCCCACGAGGAGCTGACAATACCCGCGCCGAACATCAGCGTCAGGAGAATGAGCGTAAAGGCAACTGCCGGATTAATTTTCATAAAAGACCATAAATTGTTTATCGCAGCTCTCACGGCTGTAGATGAAAACCGGTCAAGATAGTATAGTAGCAACGACCAGGGTTGGCCGAGCGGATTAGGCAGCGAACTCATAATTCGCCTCAGGCAGGTTCAACTCCTGCACCCTGGACTTAGGTCTAACCGAGCTGCTAGAAACCATCGCTCGAACTGTAAAAGGGGACAACTCAATAGAGTATGTCCCCTTTTAGTGCGATTGATTTTACCTCACTCAACTTGTCTTACTGGCGAGGCAAGGGCTCAAAATTAAGTTCGCTGCCAACCACGCGGCTGTTAATCTGTGAGGCGGGCAGTAGCTGTACCGACGTGGTGTAGGGATTGGGCAAATCGGGGACGCGGATAGTCGGCGTATTTTGCGTCTGGAGTACCAGCAGTTCCTGATAGGCTTCACTGAGCGCTTCTGTATCTCGATTGATCCGCTGATCTGGGAATCCGCCGAGCCCGGTGATGAATCCGATCTTGCTGAGCGCTGAGAGGTGGTCGTAGTAGTTTCCTGAGCGCCGATTAGTCAGGTCGCCTAGGGTTTCTAAAACCGTTTCCTGAGCGCTGGCGGCAGGGGCTGTTAAGGCTGCGATGGCGATCGCCCCAGCAATTCCCAACAGCCCGCCAGCCGCCGTACCTTTAAATCTAATAGCCATAGTTACGAGTTCCCCTTAACGACGTGAGTAGCGCTGAACGCCTTCTAGGGTACCCATCTTTCAAGCGAGAGCTTGCTCCTTTGATCCACTTCCGCAGCCTTTAAGCTGCCAACTACCCCTGCAAACCATGACCCTTTCTGCTCCCGACCTACCGACCGCTGATTTGGGGGCTCTCCGCTCCGCCCTGCTCGATTTGATCTGTCAGGTTGCCTACAAAGAAGGCGATTTCACCCTTTCCTCAGGCAAAAAGAGTCCTTACTATATCAACGGCAAGCAGGTAACGCTCCATCCTCAAGGCGGTTTGATGGTCGCTCGTCTGCTTCTAAACATGCTGCCAGCAGGTACCGTCGGTGTCGGTGGGCTTACCCTAGGGGCCGATCCGATGGTCAGTGCGCTCAGCGTCGTCGGGGCGTATGAAAACCGACCGATCACTCCCTTAATCATCCGCAAAGAAGCCAAAGGCCACGGCACTCAGGCTTACATCGAAGGCCCAGATTTACCGGCAGGCAGCCTGGTCACCATTCTCGAAGACGTGGTGACAACCGGCGCTTCGGCTATGAAGGCCGTAGAGCGCCTGCGCGATGTCGGCTATGAGGTCAACGATATTTTGGCTTTAGTTGACCGGCAGCAGGGGGGCGGGGCACTATACGCAGAGGCCGGACTCACCTTTCGCCCGGTTTTTACAATTGAGGAACTTCAGACGCACTGGCGCACTCAGCGATAGGCCGAGACCAGCGGTGCGTCGTTAGCCGCTGCCTGGAGCAGTCCTTCAAACAGCGCAAGGCCATCGGTATTGCCCAAGGCCGCATCGGCGGCACGCTCGGGGTGAGGCATCATTCCCAGGACATTGCCAGCGCGATTACAGATACCGGCAATGTTATTCAGCGAGCCGTTGGGGTTGGCGGCTTCGTTGGGGGTGCCGTCGGCAGCACAGTAGCGAAAGAGTACCTGATTATTATCTTCCAGTGCTTTGAGGGCATCGGGGGCGGCGTAGTAGCAGCCTTCGCCGTGGGCAATTGGCAGGGTGATCACCTGTCCGGGCTGGTAGCCTTGCGTCCAAACGAGGTCAGTGCGCTCGACCCGCAGCGGCTGGCGATCGCACACAAAATGCAAATCTCGATTCCTGACTAGGGCCCCAGGCAATAGGCCGATCTCTGTAAGCACCTGAAACCCATTGCAAATGCCTATTACTGGCTTGCCCTGATCCGCCTGTTCAAGGGTAGATCGCATGGCGGCAGAAAATTGAGCGATCGCCCCGCAGCGCAAATAGTCCCCGTAGCTGAAGCCGCCGGGGATCACAACCACGTCAATATCTGAAAGATCGCTGTCTTCGTGCCAAACCATGCGGGTAGGCTGGTGCAAAATATCGCGCAGGATGTAGGCGATATCGCGATCGCAGTTAGACCCTGGAAAAACAATTACGCCAAATTTCATTTGCCTACCCGCTTATGCCACCTGAGCAGCTTCAAATACTTCAATTCGATAGTTCTCAATCACCGGATTCGCCAGCAGCTGATCGCAAATTTTATCTAGCTGCTGCTGAGCGGATGCCTCACTCTCAGCCGTGAGATCTAGCTCGACGTACTTGCCGATGCGAACCTTGGAGACATTGCCGTAGCCCATATGGCTAAGACCATTGCGCACCGCTGTTCCGGCTGGATCGAGCACGGAGGGCCGCAGCGTCACATACACCCTCGCGTGGTACAGATTGGCCGACTTGGCCTGAACAGATAGTGCCACGGTAATTGCTCACGACAGAACATGTGTGATCCTACCGCAATTATCAAGATTGGAGAGAGTTTGAGAGAAGGTCACAAAACCCTGTTTCTTTAGGGCAGGGATGTAGTGACCTACATCTTCCAAATGAGTGTTAGCGAACAATCTTAATCCATGCTTCGCCTTGAAGAAGGTATGATTGAATTGGTCATAGACCCACCCGAGACGATGGATTCAGACAGCCTAATGAGCGAAGTTCAGCTATATGCTGACGGCACAGACAGATCGGTAGACCGGGAAAAGATGACAGGGCAATGGCAAACATCCCTAGACTCAACCAATCAAAAAGATATTTCCTTAGTGAGTATCGCATACAAGAACCGCAGGGCTTGCGGAGATAGTCTGTGAAGCGAGCGTAAGACCATAAGCTCTTTGAGAGTGGAGGCAGTTGCTATGAAGCAGAAAGCCTAAATCGTGAGGTTCAGGAATCCTCGTCACTTTAGTGCGGGGAGGATGTCAACTGCCTAGTTTGCGCCCGACTCATTTAAGCTGAAGGAAGGGGCCAGCGATTGATAGCTTACTGATGCTGAGCTCATTTTCCCGCTATGAAAGACCGTCGTACCCGCAGTCAAAATCAAGTTTTAGACCTCCTAAAGCAGCTTCAAGAGGCTGTCTCAGCCCAAGATCTGTACGTGCAGTTGCGGCAAAGGCAGGTCAGCATGGGGCTCGCGACGGTATACCGGGCGCTAGAGTCACTCAAGCTAGAAGGGGCCGTACAGGTTCGCACGCTCTCCAGCGGAGAATCGCTCTACAGCCTCGCCAAGGAAGACACCCATCATCTCACCTGCGTGCGCTGCGGCAATTCAGCGGTGATGGATGAGTGCCCGGTGCACGGCCTAGAAAGCCATCTCACCCAGTCTCACCATTTTCAAATTTTCTATCACACGCTGGAGTTTTTTGGGGTGTGTGAGGCGTGTCAGCTCACTGAAGAAGATTCTCTAACGGCAACTGGCTGACCTAGAAAGCCCATTGCCTCTTCGCACCACGCTACCCAGGCGAGCTGCTGCCGAATGCCCGCTCGCAGCGCCAGATATTGAAACTGGCTTTCCCGCGAGAGCTGTGGTACCTGAGCATATTGCTTAGAGATAATCTGGTAGCTTTTGAGCTTTTCTTTGTGCTGCTGATAATAGGTTTGCAGCGTTTGTAAAAGGGTGGCGGTGGGGACGGTATGGCCCACCGATAGCCGCACGAGCAGGTCTGACTTGAGCGGGGTGATCGCCTCTGGCTCTCCAATCCACTGCTGCAAAGACTGCCGACCGGCATCGGTGACGGTGTACAGCTTTTTGTTAGGTCGGTTTTCCTGCTCAATTTTTTCAGCGGAAACGTGCTCGTCTTCTTCCAATTTAGCGAGCGCCTTGTAGATCTGCTGATGGCTGGCACTCCAAAAACACTCGACCGACTTGTTGAAGCGCTTGACCAGGTCATAGCCACTACAGGGCTGATTGATCAGCGCGGCTAAAACCGCATAGGAGAGAACCATACTCTAACCCGAGAATATTCACCTTTAGACATAGTAAGTCAAGTCGGGGATCATCTGAAGCGATCGCCAGACCGGCCTCTGCTCCGTCCAGGCTTTATTGCTTAGTGGCGATGCCCCGATAGAAATAACCGCCTACCTTCGGTAGATCAGGCGCGTAAAATTCTTCTACCGTCAGCTCGTCAAAGACTGCATCCACTAGCTCATCTATTTTCCGATTGAGGTGACAGCCATCGGCAATCACCCGCTGAATCGGGGTTAGTCGATTTTGCCAGGTCTGAATCTTTGGCTCGTTGCTTAGCCCGTGCTCAATAAAGAAAAATTTGCCACCGGGCTTGAGTACCCGGTAGGCCTCGCTCAGTGCTTTGGGGGCATCCGGAATGCTGCACAGCGTCCAGGTGCACACCACGTTGTCGAAGCTGGCATTGGGCATGGGCAGATTTTCGCCCCCGATCAGCTTAGTTTCTACGGGGATCGGGCTAGCGTCGATGCGTTTTTGGGCGATCGCCTCCATCCCCTGATTCGGTTCGAGCGTCGTCAGCAAAGTCACCGCTTCAGGATAATGGGGCAAGTTTAGCCCCGTTCCAAAGCCAATTTCTAACACCTCTCCCCACACCTCTTTGAGCAACGCTTGGCGGTAGGCCGTCATCGACTCAGAAGCCATACTTAACTCCAGCAGCCGAGGGAAGATGAGGCGCGAATAAATGCCCATGTGATTATCCTGACTTGAACCCTTTTCCTCAGATCCTATCGCCATTGAGTCGTTACCGCTTTTAATCACAGACGCAACGCCTATTCCTTATTGCCAGAACTTCTGCTAGCGTTTTCATTTGCGTTTTAAAGAGGAGCAATCTATGGCAGCACTCAAAGGGCGACATCTGCTGAGCTTGGCAGATTTAACGGCCGATGAAATGACCCGGTTACTGACCACCGCCGCCCGGATCAAATCAGGAGAAATCAATCCTCAGTGTCCTCAAAAGATATTGGGGCTCGTCTTTAAGAAAGCCTCTACGCGCACCCGCGTCAGCTTTACCGCCGCCATGTACAAGCTCGGCGGTCAGGTGATCGATCTCAACGCCAATCTCACCCAAATTGGTCGGGGCGAACCTACTGCCGATACTGCCCGCGTCCTAGATCGCTACCTGGATGTCCTGGCCGTTCGCACTTTTGAGCAGGCTGAAGTCGAAGCCTTTGCCCACTACGGCAGCATCCCGATTATCAACGCCCTGACCGATCTAGAACACCCCTGTCAAATTCTGGCTGACTTACTCACCGTCCAAGCAGAGTTTGGTACCTGCAAAGGGCTTACCATGACCTACCTAGGGGATGGTAACAACGTCGCTCACTCGCTGATTTTGGGCTGCGCGCTCATGGGCATGAATGTGCGCATTGCCACGCCTGCGGGCTACGAACCCGACCGCGACATTGTCAAAAAAGCAGAAGAAATCAGCCAGGGCCGCAGCGAGATCGT
>PPFU01004488.1_pt1 | contig 10641 bp, 11 predicted proteins | sample 1535991 | NCBI WGS metagenome assembly PPFU01 (sample SAMN04901290, study PRJNA319586) | Hypolithon metagenome, whole genome shotgun sequencing project. | isolation source: Antarctic Hypolithon | place: Antarctica: Miers Valley | collected 2014 | reverse complement strand
CGTCCAGTCTGCCAGCTCACCGCTCTTGTTCCTTGGGCGTCGGTTGTCGCACTTACTATGGCAATTTCCGGACCGGCTGCTGGCGCAGACGCAGCGCATCGCCGTGCTCGGCATCAAACCGGAGCATCGCGCGTCGCAACCGGCGTACATGGTGCCCGCCTATCTGCAGCGCGTCGGCTACGACGTGATTCCCGTACCCGTGTACTACCCGGACGTAGCCAGCATTCTCGGCAAGCCCGTGTTCCGCGACCTGAAGGCCATTCCCGGACGTATCGACCTGCTCGACGTCTTTCGCAAACCTTCGGACCTGATGCCGCACATGGACGACATCCTCGCCGTCAAGCCGCGCAGTGTCTGGCTGCAAACCGGGATCCGTCACGACGATTTCGCGGAGCGGTTGCTGTCAGCAGGGATCGATGTCGTCCAGGACCAATGCCTGATGGTTGAGCATCGCCGCTGGCGTGCTGTGCATTGACAGCCCGCAAAGTCAGGCCTCGCAGGGGGGCAGCCGGGCGAGATGGCATGCGCTGCTACGGTGCCGGACCGCTGCTTGTTGGCGTCAGCAAATTCTTTTCGCCTTCCTGGTCATGCGCATCGCGGGCCGCATGCACTTGGGTGTCGACGTCGTGATTGACGGACACATCGCGTTGCTGCGCGGTATCGCTGCCATTGGAGGGCTTGTGGGCTACCGACTCTCGCGTCAACTCCACGCGCTGCGTTGACGTAGGCGGCTTGATGCCGGCCTCGCGCAACGCGCGTCGAACCAGCCGCATCGCTTCGCTGCGGGTCTTGAGCAGGTCGTTCTCGCGCTGGTCGATCCAGGCCAAGAAACGCAAGGTTGCGCCGTCGGCGCTCAGCTCCTGGATCTGCGCTGCAGGCGCCGGATCCGCCAGCACACCCTGCACGCCGGCCAACGTCGCGGTTCCGAGCTCGAGCGCATCGTTCCACGAGGTGTGTGTGCCGATCACGGTCGAGAAATCGAAGCGGCGCTTCGGATTGCGGCTGTAGTTGAGCAGGACCGACTTGAACACCAGCGCATTGGGCAACTGCAGGTGGTTGCCGTCGAGCGTGATCAGGATGGTCGCGCGCGAAGTCAACGCGACGACCTTGCCTTCGTTTTTCTCGACTACGATATGGTCGCCCGGCGCAAAAGGCCGGCGCAGACTCAGCAGGATGCCGGCGATGTAGTTCTCGGCGATGTCCTTGAACGCGAAGCCAAGCACGAGACCGACCAGGCCGGCAGAGCCCAGCACCGCGCCGACCAGTGCCGTCGCGCCCAGCAGGTCGAGCGCGATCAGCACGCCCGACAACACGAACACCACCCGTACCACGCCGCGCACCAGTCCATCCATGTACGGGTTGTGGCTGCGCACCCGCATCCAGTGCAACCGCCTGGAGAGAAAGCGCCCGAGCCAGGCCATCGAGAAGATGATCGCAATTGCGATCAGCAACAGCGGCGCCGCCGCGAGCAGGCGCACCAGCTTGGCCATGACCTGCTCGAACCCCAACCGCAGGCGCACGCCAAGATCGGTGGTGAGCCGCAACTGGTTGTCGATGGAACCCGCGCCGGGCGCCTGCGTGGCAATCAGCGCCGCGAGTTTGCGCTGTGTCTCGTTCTCAACTTCACCGTCGAGCCGGACCACGCCGGCCTGCACGACAGGCGTGACCTGCTCCAGGCCCTGGATGCCGCGGTAACGCGTGCTGAGGAGGTCCTGCAATGCGCGATCCGTGGCGATCGTGGCGAACGCATCCGGCGCAGCATCGCCATCTGCCGATGTGGCTGCTTGCGGCTTGATCAATGCCGCAGGCAACGCGAAGGCTGCGCCGCCCGGCAATAAAACCCCGAGCAGCACCGCAGTGAAAACCATGCTGCGGCACAGATGCATGAAGCGGATGCGCAATGCAGTGGCGTTGCTGGAACGATTGAAGACACGGAAGACAAGCATCGGGGCGTGGAACCTTATCGGTCTGACGTTGGGTCGCATGGTTTCATCTGCCCACCCAACGTCATGTGGCGGGCACAAGAATCCTGCTCACCCTGCGTCGACAAGTCAAAGTTGCGACTTCAGCGGAATCATGAACTTCTCCATGAACTTTTCCTTCCACGGTCGCTCCTTCCACATCTGGTACGAATATTCCTTGGAATGCGGAAGGTCCCGCTCGAACACCTCGGTCATCCGTTCGGCGAAAGCGCGGTCATAGACATTGAGGCTGGCCTCGTCGTTGAGCTTGAACGAGCGGATGTCGAAGTTGGTCGAACCCACCGATACCATTTCCCGGTCGACGACCAGCAGCTTGGTATGCAGCATCGTCGGCTTGTATTCGTGTATTTCGACGCCGGCCATCAGCAGTTCGCCCCAGTTGGCCTTGGATGCGAGCTTCACGGTCGCCGAATCGATGTGCTCTCCCGGCAGCAGTATCCGAACCTTCACGCCGCGGAGGCGCGCGGCGACCAACGCCTTGTTGATGAGTGTGTCCGGCACGAAATACGAAGCCGCCAGATCTATCGTGTGCTCGGCGGCCGCAATGGACATCAGGTACATCAGGTGCATGCTGTCGCTGCCACCCGCGGGTGAGCTGATGAACAGGTGCGCGTCGAGATCGCCGGCCGGTTGCTGCGGCGGGAAATAATCCGCGCCGTTGAGCACTTCGCCCGTGGTCTTGATCCAGTTGTCGTTGAACGCGGCCTGCAACTGTGCCACCACCGGACCTTCGATGCGGAAATGCATGTCGCGCCAGTGTTCCGGATCCTGTGCGGTGCCCTGCCACTGGTCGGCGATGCCCACGCCGCCGGTGAACCCGATCCTGCCATCCACCACCAGCAGCTTGCGGTGGGTGCGGTTGTTCATGCGGCCGATGTTGTACCAGTGCAGCGGGCGGTAGCGTTCGACCTTGATGCCCGCGTCGATCATCTTCTGGAGCATCGCCTCTTCCATCTTGATGCTTCCGGCCCAATCGATGGTGACGTTGACCGGAATGCCGGCGCGCGCGCGCTCGATTAGCGCGGCGGTGAACTGCTTGCCGATCTCACCCGACCAGTAGATGTAGGTTTCGAACGTCACCGTCTTCTGCGCACCGGCGATGGCCTCGAGCATCGCGGGAAAAATTTCAGCGCCGTTCTGCAGGTCGCTGACCCGATTGCCGGAAATGATCGCCGGCCCCATCAGCACGCTCATCTCGCGACGGAACTGCGGATCGGCGATCGAATAGCGGTGCTCGATCTTGCGCTCGAGCTCCTTTTCCGGCGTGGCGAAGTTCATGCCGATGAAGATCAGCAGCGCAGTCGCGATGAAGGTGATGACGATTGTCCAAATCATGCGTTTGCGGCTCCAGCGGATGGGCATGGCGAGATTTCCTGCGAAGGCTTGCGGCGCGCGAATGTTGCGGTGACGGGATGAGGCCCGCGTGAAACGCAGGCGTGTGCGATCAGTAGAACCACGCCCAGGCGAACAGCCCGATCATCGCGAACGCCAGCATGAGCTTGAGCGCGACACCGAACACGATGCCGACCCAGGTGCCGAGCCCGACCTTGGCGGCCTGTCCCAGGCCCTGCTGGCCCAGATTGCGGCTGTGCAGCAATTCGCCGCCCAATGCGCCGACAAAGGGGCCCGCGAACAAACCGACAGGCCCGAAGAACAATCCCGCGAACGTGCCCAGCACCGCGCCCACGATTGCCTTGCGGCTGGCGCCCACGCGCTTGGCACCGACCATCGTCGCGAAGAAATCGATTGCCAGCGACAGCAGCGTCAGCACGCCCAGCACCACCAGCATCGGTACGCCGATCTTCTGGAAATCGCCGGCCCATGCCGCCAGCAACATGCCGCCATAAATGAGCGGCAGGCCTGGCAGGGCGGGCAGCACCGTGCCGATCAGGCCGATGACCGCGAGCACGGCTGCGATCGCGTAGTAGAGCGAGGTGGAATCCATCGTCGGCACAACATCCCGGAAAACGGCGTCATCGCCGCCAGCGCCCACAATGGCCATTGAATTGCATTTTCGCAAATGCCGGGGTAAGTTGCCCACGCTGAGTTTCAAGGTCACCGTGAACCGTGGCCTGATGCAGCCGATCGCTGATTTGCAACGCATGATCCGCAACACATGATCTACAGCGCCATTGATTTGCAAAACGTGATCCGCCGCATCGTTCTCCATCGCTTCCTCCTTGTAACCAGCACTGCCGTTTTTTCCAGTTCTTTTCGCGGCAGTCATCCGCGCAATCGTTCCAGGGAGCAAGACAATGTCGAATCGTGAAACCGGTACCGTGAAGTGGTTCAACGACGCCAAGGGCTTCGGCTTCATCAGCCGCGAGAATGGCGAGGATGTGTTCGTGCATTTCCGCGCGATCCAGTCCGAGGGATTCAAGAGCCTGCAGGAAAACCAGAAGGTCAGCTTCATCGTGGTCCAGGGCCAGAAGGGCCTGCAGGCGGATGCGGTGGAAGCGCTGTAATTTCCGGATTCAGGTGATCAACGAAAAGCCCCGGCAGCGATGCCGGGGCTTTTTTTGTGCCAGTCGAATGCGTGTCCTGCGGCGGTGTTCTTCCTAGCAGCGGCTTCGGCCTCGAACGTTTCGCGAACTGACATTCGAATTAAAAGCTGGTGGCTGAAGCTGCCCCCGAACAGCGCCTAGTTCTGGTACGGCGTGTTCTCCGCGAAATACTCGTGGTTGTCCGCATTGCGGCCCGCGCCGGCGGGATCATTGATCGCCAGGTTCTTCGCACCAGACTGGCCGTAAACCACGTCATCGGTATTGGCGACGATGTCGAAATGGCTCATTTCGTGGATGAGGGTGCCTGCCTTGGAATCGGTGCCCGTCAAGGGCGCAGACCAGAAGGCGCGGCAGACGAAGATCTCGTAGGGACGGTTCGGATACACATACGCGTAGTAGTTCTGGTTGCAACCACAGTTGATCTTGATCTGGCCGCTGCTCTGGTCCATGGCCGTGTCGATCGACCCAAAATGCGAGCGGGCGTTGTCGTAACGCGACGACGTGTACGCGCCGAACCAGGTGGTATAGCGCGGGCCGACCGTGCCGGCGTTGAGATAACCCTTGGCATTTTCCGAATAGCTCCGCGCTGAGTTGACCGCGCTGCCCGCCGTGCTGATCTGCGTGGAAGAACAGCCGACATAGGTGACGCCGTTGACAACGGTTCCACCGCCCGAGGGCGGTTTGCGTGCGGACGTAGTACTGCCTTTGGCCGCGCCATCGTCCACCCACGTGCGCACCGGCGCGCTCTGCAACAGCATCGGCAGGCCGGCCTGCGTCCTGAGCATTTCGCCTCCGGACAACGAAGCGTGCTGCAACGGCGAGACCAGTCGCACCAGGTACTGGCCCCTCTGACTCATGTCGTACGACGCGGTGAGGTCGACCAGATAACGATGACTCTGGCCGGGTCTCAGGATCGCGAAATCTCCTGCGGCCGGAACGCCGCGCTTGATCATCGGCCCCTGATATTCCACGGGCTTGCCATCGAGCGTCACTTCAAACACCTCGCCCTGCGGTATTTCGCTGGGCAACTGCCACTTCGGCACGCGCGCGATCTTGTTGCCGGTATTGGTGACGACGACTTCCACCACCCCGCTATCGGCATACAGGCTGACGCGCAATGGATTGGATCTGGCGCTGGGCGGCGCGGCAACGGCCGCGGCGATGGCGAGCGCCAGCAAGGTGCTGCAACCGGCGGCGCGAACAATCGATGCTTTCATTCAGTCGATCTCCGAAAAAAGGCGGCGTGGCCCGCAAGGGCGGACGCGCGACCATAGCCCGCACACGCGTGGTTCCGCATCTTGCAGTGCGTCATGAACGGCATGCGGTTTCCATCGGGAGCCCGCAGGCAACGTCGGCGGCGCGACACTGAAAAAGCGACCCGCTCGCGCGGATCGCTTCCAGAGTTGTTGCATCCGGATCAGTTGCGGTTCGGCGTGTTCTCCGCGAAGTACTCGTGGTTGTCCGCATTGCCCACAACGCCATTCGACAGGTTGCCGCTGGCGCGGTCCGGCGTATTGACCGCGAGATTGTGGGCGCCGGTCTGGCCATATACCCAGTCGTCGGTGTCTGCGACGATCGTGAAATGGCTCATTTCATGGATTAACGTACCGGCCTTGGAATCGGTACCGGTCATCGGTGCCGTCCAGAACGCGTTGCAGACATAGATCTGATACGGCTGGTCCGGGTATACATACGCATACGCGTTCGATGTGCATCCACAGTCGATGGTGATCTGCCCTGCATTCTGATCCATCGCAGTATCGACCTTCACGAAATTCTGTTTGGCGCTGTTGTAACGCGCCGCCAGGTACGTACCGAACCACCATGTGTAGCGCTCGCCAACGCTGCCTGCGTTGAGATAGCCCTTTGATATTTCGGAATAGTTGCGAGCTTCCTTGATGGCGGTGCGGAGCAGGGACTGGCGGTCGGCCGTGCAATTGCGATAGGTCGCGTTGACGTTGAGCATGCCCCGCACATCACGCGGACCAGGATGGCCGTTGCCGACGGGATTTCCCAGCTGCCCGCGTACGTCGCGACCGGTCATGCCGCCGGTAGTGGTCTGGGGGAGGGAATCACGCACCGCTGCTCTCGACACCATGGCGTTGTCGATGTCGGCGGCGCTGAGCCAGAGGTTCAACGGCACGCTCTGCAAAGTCATGAAGCTGCCGTTTGCGGTTTTGAGACGGGTGCCATCGGACAGCGATGCCCACTGCAACGGTTTTGCGAGCGTGACCGAATACTGGCCGGGCTGGGAGATGTCGTAATCCGCGGAAAGATCGACGAGCGTGCGCATGGTTTGACCCGGCCGCAGGATCGTGAAATCGATTGCGGCGGGGAGTCCGCGCTTCACCATCTTGCCCACGTATTGGACGGGCTGGCCGTCGCGCGTCACGCGGAACAGCTCCGACTCGCCGCTGGCGGCCGGCAACTGCCATTTCGGTACGCGTGCTGTCCTGTTCGACGTGTTGGTGACGGTGACTTCGACTGCGCCGGTGAATCCGCTGGGTGCGGTCGTTGCAACCAGGCCAACTCGCAGGGGATTGGAGCGGGCCACGGGATTGGCCGATGTTGAAGCGGCTAGGGCAGTGGCGAGCAGACTCGTGCCGACGACCGTGCTGAGCAAGAGAGATTTCATCAGGGATCCTGTATAGGGGGTGGTGACGATGAAGCGGAATAGATTACCTCCGTCTCTCATGCAGGGCGAATGGTGCTTCGCACAAAAACCTCGAAAACGTTTGGATCGGTGGCGAAATGCTTGTCGCAAAAAAAGAACGGCCCGCGTGCGCGGGCCGTTCCATTGAGTAACACACAGGGATCAACGCGCCCAGACGCGTCCGTTGTAGACGCGTACGTATGAGCCTTCACGGATGCCGTTGACGTCGGCCTGGCTCACGACAGTGGTGCGACCATCGTTCATGCGAACGTGGACGTTGTAGGCACCGCCGTTGTTGCGCTGGACGTTGTTCTGGATGGCGTTGCCCGCGACTGCACCTGCGACTGCACCTGCGACCGTAGCGGTGTTCTGGCGACCTTTGCTCTCATCGTCTGCCAGTTCCCGTGCAGCCGCAGCGCCGACGATGCCACCCAGCACGGCGCCGGTGGCATTGGGTACCGAGCTGGCGCCCTGAGATGTCATTTCGATGCGGGTCACGGTGCCGCAGTCGTAGCAGTTGGTGTTCGAGGATGGCGGCGGGGTGTTGTAGCCATAGCCCGGCGACGCGGTCGTGGCGCAACCTGCCATCGCAAGCGTAGTGATCGCGGCGAGACCGATCATGCGAATGTTCATGGAGTTCTCCTGAAAGTGGGTAAGGCAGGAGCACCCGCTCCCACGGCGCCAACTTAGGCACGCTTCCATGAACGCGCTGTCAACTTTCGCGGCGGGCGCGGGATTGGATGGTTTTGTGTCAGGCGCAATTCAGTTGCGCGATCGGAAACCGCTCAGTTGCGAAAATCCTGGTGACAAGCCTTGCATGCTTCGCCGATGTTGCCCGCCGCCGTGCCAAGGCCCGGGCAATTCAATGGCGGCACCGATAACGATGCGTCCAATGCGGCGCGCAGCCCGCTTGCATGCTGTGCAAAGCGCTCGTCGTCGGCCAGATCGGGAAATGCCTGTTCGAGCGAATTGGCCGTGGTCCGCAACGCCTGCAGGTGCGGAAGCGTATCGATGGCGCCGCATTTGTTCTGCTCCACGTTCGCGCCAAGCTGATTGAGGTGCCATTGCTGGACGTGCATCAGGCTGTCGGGAAAGTGATCCTTGCGCGCATCCAGTGCACGCATCGCCATGACCGTGCCGATCACGCCGGCCACGAGACCGATCAGGAACAGGAAAAAATAACGGGGTGCATTGCCGGCCATTGCGCGCTCCAGTTGCGGGACGGCTGGAACATAGCATGCACGGACCTAGGAAGGTCATGCCTCGGTTCAATCATTCGACCCGACCGGATCAATGGGCAGCGGTTCTCAAGAAGGCGACGCCGTTAAGATCGCAGGATGAAAAAAGCCTTGCGCGAACGGTTCGCCGGCATCGACAGGTTGTACGGCAGCGGTGCAGTGGAAAGGCTGTCGGAACAGCGCGTCGCTGTGGTCGGGATCGGCGGCGTCGGTTCTTGGGCAGTCGAAGCACTGGCGCGTTCCGGCATCGGCCATCTCACGCTGATCGATGCGGACGATCTTTGCTTGTCCAACACCAACCGCCAACTCCCCGCGCTGGAAGGCCAGTACGGGCGCAACAAGGCCGACGTTGTCGCGGAACGTTGCCGCGCAATCAATCCACTGTTGGTGGTCGAGCCCGTGCAGGCATTCGTGACGCCATCCACGCTCGAACAGCATCTGGGCAGTGGCTTCGATCTGGTGCTCGATGCCTGCGACAGCTTCCGCACGAAGGTTGAAATGATCGCGTGGTGCCGGCGCCGCAAGCAGCCGATCCTCACCGTGGGATCTGCGGGAGGACGCACCGATCCGACGCTGGTGCGCGTGCGCGACCTGTCCCGCACCGAGCACGACGCGATGCTCGCGCTGATCCGCAGGAAGCTGCGCGGCGAATTCAATTTCCCCAAGAGCGCGCAACGCTATTTCGGCGTTCCCGCGGTGTATTCGCTGGAGAATGTGCGCTATCCGCAGGCCGATGGTTCCGTCTCAGGTCTGCGCCCGAAACTCGGCCCGGATGCCGCGTTGAATCTGGATTGCGGTGCAGGCCTGGGGGCGGCGACACACATTACCGGCGCATTCGCATTCGCGGCTGTGGGCAAGGCGCTGGAAATCCTGTTGAAGTCAAATACGGATGTATAGCGCGGGTTAACCCCGGACTTGACCCAGGGGATACCGCGGCTTTTTAGTTTGGGTGACAAAAAACCCGATATCGCCTTGGCCTCGAGCCGGGCTAACACATCCCGAACAACCGTTCGGCATTTGCGGTCGTGGCAGCCGCAACCTCCGTCTCACACTCCCCGCGCAACGTTGCAATCGTCTGCAACACGACCGGCAATCGCGACGGCTCATTGCGCTGACCGCGATGGAAGGCGTCCGGTTGATCGGGTGAATCGGTTTCGAGGAGCAACTGCTCGATCGGCATCGTGGCGACGAGCCTGCGCAGGCGGTTGGCGCGCTCGTACGTCACCGGGCCGCCGATGCCCAGCATGAAGCCGAGGTTCCACAACTGCCGCGCCTGTTCCTCGCTCCCCGGAAAACTGTGCACGACGCCGCGCAGGTGGCCGACCCGCTTGATCGCAACGATGACTGCTTCGACCGCCCGGCGCGCGTGCACGATGACAGGCAGATCGAATTCGCGCGCCAGTTGCAGTTGCCCGTCGAAATACCGGTGTTGCGCATCGGCATCCAGGCCTTCGACGTAGAAGTCCAGCCCGCATTCGCCAATAGCTACCGGACGCTCGCGCTCTATCCAGTCGCCAAGCGCATCAAGATGCCGAGCGCGGTGGTATTGCAGGTACAACGGATGCAGTCCATAAGCCGGATACAAGCCTTCATGCTGCACGCAGACATCGCGCAGTTTCTGCCAGCTCGCCTCAGTGACTGCCGGCAACACCTGGCGATTCACGCCCGCGCCGCGCGCGCGTCCCAACGCGGCATGACGATCTTCGTCGAATTCGTCGGCATCGAAATGGCTGTGGCTGTCGACCAGTCGCATTGTTATCGATCAGCATGGGGCTATCGCCCGCCATCCCGGTCGATCACGACGTCGTCCTTGCGCCGCTTGAGATTTGCCAGCAGCAGCGTGCCAAGGCCGAGCAGGATTTCGTCCACCAGCGGAATGAAATCGGGCACGACGACGTCGGCGGCGAACAGCGCGGCCATCAGCCAGAACAGTTGCGGAAAGCGCAATTTCCTTGCCCAGTTCAGGATCGGCAGCAGCAGCGGATTGGCCATTCGTGGCGCCCGAAAAAGTAGGTGCCACCACGCTATCACGGGCGTGCGCCAGGGCGTGTGCAGCCGACCTCGCTGTGAGGTTCACGCAGGCGACAGGTTGAGCCGATCGTTGGGGTGTCGCTCAGGACAGCCATGCTGCAATCGCCCCGTTCACAACGAGCGGGGTTCACCCGCCGCAGGAGTTCAGCATGAAGAACAACACTTTGGCGATCGCATTGGCTTCGCTGCTGGTCGGTGGCGTTGCTGTTGCAGCGTTCCAGAACAACCGCGAA
>PPFU01022976.1_pt1 | contig 10642 bp, 8 predicted proteins | sample 1535991 | NCBI WGS metagenome assembly PPFU01 (sample SAMN04901290, study PRJNA319586) | Hypolithon metagenome, whole genome shotgun sequencing project. | isolation source: Antarctic Hypolithon | place: Antarctica: Miers Valley | collected 2014 | reverse complement strand
GGAGGAGGACGCACCCGGACCGAAATGCGACAATGGCGGCCGTGACTGCACAACTGCTCGCCGGTGGCCCCGTGGCGGAGGCCGTGCTCGAAGACGTCGCCAAGCGGGTGGACGCCTTGGCCGAACGCGGCAAGGCGGTCGGTCTCGGCACCATCCTCGTCGGCGACGACGAGGCCAGCGCCGGCTACGTGCGCAAGAAGCACGAGACCTGTGCCGACCTCGGCATCGCCAGCACCAACGTCCACATCGGTGCCGACGAGGACCCGCAGACGCTGCTCGATGCTGTCGACCAACTGAACGCCGACGGCACCGTCGACGCCTACCTCATCCAGTACCCGGTGGCCGACGGCTTCGACTTCGACGCCGCCGTCAACCGCATGGACCCGGCCAAGGACGCCGACGGCCTCCATCCCGCCAACCTGGGCCGGCTCGTGCTCCAGCAGGACGGGCCCGTGCCGTGCACGCCGGCCGGGATCCGGGCCATGTTCGTCCACTACGGCATCGACCTGCGGGGCAAGGACGTCGTCATCGTCGGTCGGGGCCCCACGCTCGGCCGCCCGCTCTCGCTTCTGCTCACCCTCAAGGGTCCGGGCGCCAACGCCGCGGTCACCGTGGTGCACTCCGCCGTCGCCGACATCTCCGAGCACACCAAGCGGGCCGACGTGGTCATCGCCGCCGTGGGCTCCCCGTCGATCGTCACCGCGGAGATGGTCCGCCCCGGCGCCGTGGTCGTCTCCGGCGGCATCTCCTGGGAGAGCCGCAAGCTGCTGCCCGACGTCGACGAGGACGTGAACGAGGTCGCCTCGTGGGTCACGCCCCGCCTCGGCGGTGTGGGACCCACCACGGTGGCCATGCTGCTGCGGAACACGGTCGCTGCTGCGGAGCTCCGGGCCGGGGGAGCGTCATGACTCGCATCGCCGACCTGTTCGACGACGGGCCCACGATCTCGCTGGAATTCTCGCCCCCCAAGGACGACGAGGCCGAGGCCAACCTGGTCACCGTGCTCGACGAGCTGTCGGTGATCGAGCCGTCGTTCGCCTCGGTGACCTATGGAGCCCTCGGCTCCACCCGCGACCGCACTCGCGACATCGTGATCCGGTTCAACCAGGCGCACTCCTTCCCGACGATGGCGCACCTCACTTGCGTCGGTCACTCCAAGCCCGAGATCATCGACCTGCTCGACACCTATGCCGCCGGCGGGGTGCGCAACATCCTCGCCCTCGGCGGCGATCCTCCGGCCGACGGCAGCGACCCCGGCGGCGACTTCGCCCACGCCATGCAGCTGGTCGAGATCGTCCGCGACCACCCCGGCAACTTCTCGATCGGCGTTGCGGCCCACCCGGAGAAACACCCTCGGTCCCCGTCGCACGAGACCGATCGGCGCTTCCTGGCCGAGAAGCTGTCGGTGGCCGACTTCGCGGTGACCCAGTTCTTCTGGCGGGTCGACCCGTACCGCCGGCTCCTCGACGACCTCGCCGCCCTCGACTGCCACAAGTCGGTCATCCCCGGCGTGATGCTGTTCATCAACATCCACTCGATGCGGCGGATGTCCGAGGTCAACGACACCACGATCCCCGACGAGCTGTGGGGCCGGTGTGAGGCCGTCGAAGGCGACCCCAAGGCCGTTCGCCTCCTCGGCACCGACGTCTGCGAGGAGCTGGGCCGGGAGCTGCTCGACGCCGGCGCTCCCGGCCTCCACCTGTACACGATGAACCGCTCCGTCGCGGCCCTCGACCTCGTCGGCCGTCTCGGTCTCCGTCCCGCGACCTGACCACCCGGCATCGGGTTCCTGTCGGGGGGTGCCGCGTAGGATCCGTCCATGGACGCCGGAGCCACCACACCTGACGACCCGGCCCTTCACGGTCAACGCGGTCCGTCGGCCGGCCGGACGTCCACATCCACGTCCAACTTCGGGGTCGGCAAGCGCGAGGCACACGACGCCACCGCCTTCTACGCCCGGTTCGTCGAGCCCGAGATCTCCGACGACGACCACGTCTCCCCGCCGGTCGAGGTCGACCGCATCTGGCACGGCGACGCCAGGGCAATGGACGCCACCGGCAACATCGCTGACGGTTCGGTCGCCCTCGTCGTCACCTCGCCCCCGTATTTCGCCGGAAAGGCCTACGAGGAAGCGCTGGGCCAGGGCGGCATCCCGGCCGACTACCTCGAGTACCTGGGCATGCTCGAAGCCGTCTTCGCCGAATGCGTGCGCAAGCTGGAGCCCGGGGGCCGCATCGCGGTCAACGTCGCCAACCTCGGTCGCAAGCCGTACCGCTCCCTCTCCTCCGACGTCATCGGGATCCTCGAGGGTCTGGGCCTGCTCCTCCGGGGCGAGATCATCTGGCAGAAGAGCAAGGGGGCCGGCGGGTCCTGTGCGTGGGGCAGCTTCCAGCGTCCGGGCAACCCCGTCCTGCGCGACGTCACCGAGCGGGTCATCGTGGCATCCAAGGGTCGTTTCGACCGCGCCGTCGATGCTCGCATGCGGGCGAAGGGCGGACTGCCCAGCCAAGGCTCGATGACGGTCGACGACTTCCTCGACGCGACCCTCGATGTCTGGGAGTTCGCCCCCGAGAGCGCCAAACGCGTGAACCACCCGGCGCCGTTTCCTGTCGAGCTGCCCAAGCGCCTCATCGACCTCTACACCTACGCCGGCGACCTGGTGCTCGATCCGTTCATGGGCGCCGGCTCCACCGCCGTCGCCGCCGTGCGCACCGGTCGCCACTACGTCGGCTTCGACACCGACGCCGCCTACATCGCGGGCGCCGAGAGTCGCATCGCCGCCGAACGGGTCTCGGTGGAGGCGGGCCACGAAGTCATGGTCGCCGTTCCACCCGGCACGCTCGCCATCACGCCGGAGTCGGTCGCCGACCTCGTCATCGCCGGGGCGAAAGCCACCACCATCGCCGAGTGGCTCCTCCGCGCTGGTGGCTTCACCGACATCTCCGAAAAGGCGACGGTCCACGAGTGCGGCGTCAGGTTCGACTTCCGGGCCACCGGGGCAGACGCGTCGTCGTGGCTGGTGTCGGTGGCCGGAGGCTTCACCCCCTCCCCGACGGGTCTTCGCCGGTCCGACGTGCTCTGGCGCACCATCGGTCAAGCCGCCACGGTCCAGGGCTCGGGTCAGCGCGTCCTCGTCCTCACCACCGAGCTGCCTGTCACCCGGTCGGCCCAGGCCAAGGCGCTCGGTGCCGTGCTGGGGACCACGATCGCCGACGCCATGGAGCTCACCGCTCCCGACACCGTCGACCGGCTCCGGGCACTGCACCGGGGCTGAGCGCCGGCATCGATGGCCGACGACAAGACCACCGTCACGGAACTGGCGACCGCCCTCGGCTGCCTCGACTTCGGTACCGCCAGCTGGGCCGTCCTCCAGCGCCCGGCCGAGCTGTTGGTCAGCGACCAGACCTGGGAGCAGCTCGAGCGGGGGTTGCACGACCCACAGCTGCTGGCGCTCGCCGATGTCGCCTTCGCCAACGGGGCCGCCTTCGCCGGTCATCCCGAGGGACTCGCCGGGCGCCGACCGACGCGCATCGAGTGGACCGGCGGCCACCGGCCCCCCGGTGACCAGGTGATACCGGCCGATCTACGAATCGACCGCGTCTACCTCGTCTCGTGCAAGTACTCGTCCCGGGTCCTCCACAACGCGGCTCCGTCCCGCGTCTTCGACCACCTCCTCGCCACCGGGGGCTACGCGCGCAACGACTGGTACAGCACCGTGGCCCCACAGGAGCACCGGCGCCTCGCGCAGGAGGCCGCGCTCGCCGTCGGTTGCCCCTTTCCGGACTGCGATCCGGGCCTTGCCGACGTCGTCGACCGCCGTCGGCTACGGGATGCCCTGCGGGAGGTCGGCCGGCGCTGGCCCGCCGGGTGCGCCGAGGCCTACGCCGCGCTGTGCCGGCAGGTCAGTGAAGTCTCCGCCGCGCGATGGAGGCGCGCCGCCTCGTCACCGGCCGCGCAGGAGGCGCTGCTCTGGCGCCTGCTGCGTCTGGCATCCGCCCCGTACTTCGTCGTGGGGTCGGCCGGTGCCGACGTGATGCGCCTGCGGATCGACACGCCGTGGGACTGGCGTCAGGCGTTCGAACTGCGCCACCTCGACATCGAACCGGATTCGGCCGGCCAACCCCAGGTCCGCTGGCGCGCGCACCTCTGCGACCGCGAAGCGGATCTCGATCGCCGCATCGAGGGCCATGTGGAGATCCGCTGGAGCCATGGCCGCTTCGCTGCGCCACCGGAGGCGAAGGTCTACCTCGACACCCCGCATCACGACGTCGCGGGGTACGTCCCCCTTCGCTGAGGGGTCCATCGTCGAGAGAACCGGGATGTTCGTGGGCTCGCGATCGATCCGTCGGTCAGGACGCGCCGAAGCGGTCGAGCACGTCCTGCAGGGTTGCGCTCGGCCGCATCGCGGCGTTCGCCAGCTCGGCCACCGGGAAGTAGTAGCCCCCGATGTCCATGGGCTGGCCCTGGACCTCGATCAGCTCCTGGTTGATCGTGTCCTCGTTCTCGGCCAGGGCGGCGTGGAGCGGTGCGAACCGCTCGGCCATCTCGCCGTCTACGTCCTGTGTCGCCAGCGCCTCGGCCCAGTAGAGAGCGAGGTAGTAGTGGCTGCCCCGGTTGTCGAGCTCGTTCACCTTCCGAGACGGCGACTTGCCGTTGTCGAGCAACTTCTCTGTTGCGGCGTCGAGCGTCGTCGCCAGGAGCGCGGCCCGGGCGTTGCCTGCGCTCTCGCCGAGGTGCTCGAGCGAGACGGCCAGGGCCAGGAACTCACCGAGGGAATCCCACCGCAGGTGATTCTCCTTCTCGAACTGCTGGACGTGCTTGGGGGCCGAGCCTCCGGCACCGGTCTCGAACAGCCCGCCACCCTTCATGAGCGGCACGATGGAAAGCATCTTGGCGCTGGTGCCCAGCTCGAGGATGGGGAACAGGTCGGTGAGGTAGTCGCGGAGCACGTTGCCCGTGACCGAGATGGTGTTCTCTCCTGCCCGGGCCCGCTCGAGGGTGTGGCGGGTGGCGGCGGCCACGTCCATGATGTCGATGGTCAGTCCATCGGTGTCGTGGCGGTCGAGTTCCTCGCGGACCTTGACGATGAGTTCGGCATCGTGCGCTCGCGTCTCGTCGAGCCAAAAGATCGCCGGCCAGCCCGTGGCCCGGGCCCGGGTGACGGCGAGCTTGACCCAGTCGCGAACCGGCGCGTCCTTGGTCTGACACATGCGCCAGATGTCGCCGGGCTCGACGTCGTGGTTCAGCAACGTGGCCCCCGACTGGTCGACGACGCGCACCGTGCCGGCGTGGGGGATCTCGAACGTCTTGTCGTGGGAGCCGTACTCCTCGGCCTTTTGCGCCATGAGCCCGACGTTGGGGGTGGTGCCCATGGTCGTGGGGTCGAATGCACCGTGCTCCTGGCAGAACCGGATCGCCTCGTCGTAGAGGGCGGCGTAGCTGGAGTCGGGGATGACGGTCTTGGCATCCTGGGCTTCGCCGTCGGCGTTCCACATCTGGCCCGACGTGCGGATCATGGCCGGCATCGATGCGTCGATGATCACGTCCGACGGCACGTGCAGGTTGGTGATGCCCCGGTCGGAGTCGACCATGGCCAGGCCGGGTCCGCGCTCGTACGCCGCCTCGATCTGCGCCTCGACCTCGGTCCGGGTGTCGGTCGGGAGGGACTCCAGGGCGGACGTGAGGCTGGCCAACCCGTCGTTGGGGCTGATCCCGGCCTCGTCGAACACCTCGGCGTTGTCGACGAACACGTCAGCGAAGTAGGTGCGGACGACGTGGCCGAAGATGATCGGGTCGGAGACCTTCATCATGGTCGCCTTGAGGTGGACCGAGAACAGTACGTCTCGGTCCTTCGCGTCCTGGATCTGGGCCGCGATGAACTCGATGAGGGCGTCGCGTCGCATCACCGAAGCATCGATCACCTCGCCGGCGAGAAGCGGCGTCGACTCCTTGAGGACGGTGATCGAGTCGTCAACGCCCACCAGTTCGATGCGCACGTCGTCGCCGCCGGCGATGGTCACCGACGTCTCGGTGGACTGGAAGTCACCCTCGCCCATGGTGGCCACGTGGGTCTTCGAATCCGGCGACCAGTCGCCCATCGGATGCGGGTTCTTGCGGGCGTAGGCCTTGACCGAGGCCGGGGCGCGACGGTCGGAGTTCCCCTCCCGTAGCACCGGGTTCACGGCGCTCCCCTTCACCTTGTCGAAGCGGGCCCGGATGTCGAACTCCTCGTCGTTCTCCGGCTCCTCCGGATAGTCGGGAACCGGGTACCCCTGGTCCTGGAGCTCTCGCACCGCCGCCTTGATCTGGGGGGTCGAGGCGCTGATGTTGGGCAGCTTGATGATGTTGGCCTCGGGCGACTGGGTCAGTGCCCCCAGTTCGGCCAGCGAGTCGGACACCCGCTGGTCCTGGGAAAGCCACTCCGGGAACGCGGCCAGGATCCTCGCAGCGAGGGAGATGTCACGCGTCTCGACGTCGACGCCGGCCGCACCGGTGAAGGCCTGGACGATGGGCAGCAGCGATCGCGTCGCCAGCGCCGGAGCCTCGTCGGTGAGCGTGTAGATGATCTTCGATGTGGGAGCCATACCGGCTCCGAGGCTATCGACCCGATGCCGGTCGCGGATCGGGCGACTACGGGAGGCCAGCGTGACCGACGTCGACGGTGACCGCCTCGATGCGGCCGGCGAGATGGCGCCGGCAGGCCTCGGGCTCGCTCTCGAGCGCGGTGCACACGAACAACGTCCGGCCTTCGTCCCCGCCGAGCATGCATGCGAAGGGCTGACGTTCGTCGCTGGTGCGGATCTCGGTCAGTACCTCGCCCCCCTCGGCCACCCGGAGGACCTGGTTGCTGGTCGGGGATGCCATCCAGACCGCCCCCTCGGCATCGAGGCAGATCCCATCGGGCACCGCCCCGCGCACCCGGGCCCACTCACGTCGATTCGACAGCGAGCCCTCCCGGGCGATGTCGAACGCGGTCAGGCAGGCGCCGAACGACTCGCCGACGATCAGCGTGCCGCCATCCGGTGTGATGACGCATCCGTTCGGGAAGAAGAGTTCGTCGGCCACCACCCGGACATCGCCCCCGACGGTGACCAGGACCAGGGTCGTGGAGCGTTGGTCGGCTTCCGGGTCGTGGAGATCGAAGCCGAAGTTGCCCACATAGGCGTTGCCGTCGGCGTCGACCACCATGTCGTTGCAGTCGTGGGGCGCCACGTCGGAGAGGTCGGCGACCTCGACCAATCCATCGTGATCGTCGTACGACAACAATCGACGGTCGGTCATGGAGACGATGAGCAGCGTGCCGTCGGGTCGCCACCCGAGACCGGACGGCCGGCCCGGCACTCCGACGATCGTCTCCGAGTCTCCGGTCGAGGGATCGACGGCCATCACGTGATGGGCGTGCATGTCGGAGAACCAGAGTCGGCCCTCGTGCCACCGGGGACCCTCGGCGAAGGCGAGTCCGTCGACGACGGGAACGAGGGTCGCGGGCATCGATCGGAACCTAACCGCCGTGTACGTCGCCCCGCGGCTCTCGCCTCGTCTCGGACCACTGGCGCACCGTTGCCTCGTCGGCGCCGAGACGACCGGCCTCGCCCGCGCCGATCCAGGTGTTCCCCGCTGCGGTGAGACGACCGGACGTGGTCACCTCCCATGCGTCCGCACCGAGGGATCGCACCGGCTCGACCTCGACCCCGAGGAGAGCCCGGGCTCGTCTGGTCGCGTCAGGGGTCCAGGTGTCGAACGGGACTGTCACGGGGATCGTGGGCAGGATCCAGCCAGCGAGGCCGTTCGGCCGGGCCAGCACCCGCTGCCCGTCAGGCGACACCACGACGAGCCGGACCACCCCCCGACCCCTGTCGTCTCCCTCCGCCCCCTCTGCGCCCACGCCCCGAGCGTATGGGCCGGTAGGCGGGGCCGCGCTGGCGGTTCGACCCGGGCGCCGATAGCGTCGATTTCAGGAAACATTCGTACCCAACAGGGGGAATTGATCACCGTGTCCGACACGCTGAACCACGACAAGCTCTACATCGACGGGACCTGGGTCTCGTCCTCGGGGTCGGAGACGATCGACGTCTACGACTCCACGGACGGCTCGGTGTTCGGCTCCATTCCCGCCGGTACCGCAGACGACCTCGACAAGGCCGCCAAGGCCGCCCGGGCCGCCTTCGACGGTTGGGCGGCCAAGACCCCCGAGGAGCGAGGCAAGATCTGTGGCCGGATCGCCGAGGGTCTCGGTGCTCGCATGGACGAGATCGCCACCGTGGTCACCCGCGAGGCGGGCATGCCCAAGTGGCTGAGCCAGATCGTCCAGGCCGGCCTCCCCATCAACTCGTTCGCCACTGCGGCGCAGCTGGCCGAGAACTACGAGTACGAGGAGAAGGTGGGCAACAGCCTCGTCGTCAAGGAGCCGGTCGGCGTCGTCGGTTGCATCACGCCGTGGAACTACCCTCTCCACCAGATCGCGGCCAAGGTCGCCTATGCCATGGCCGCCGGCTGCACCGTGGTCCTCAAGCCGAGCGAGGTCGCCCCCCTCGACGCCTTCATCCTGGCCGAGGTCATCCACGACATCGGCGTTCCGGCGGGGGTGTTCAACATGGTGACCGGCACCGGCCCCGTCGTCGGCGAGGCCATCTCCAACCACCCCGACATCGACATGGTGAGCTTCACCGGGTCCACCCGAGCCGGGCAGGCCGTGGCCGCCGCCTCCTCCAAGACCCTCAAGCGAGTTGCGCTCGAGCTCGGCGGGAAGTCGGCCAACATCCTCCTCGATGATCTCGACGACGCCGGTTTCGAGGCCGCGGTCCGCGACGGCGTGGGCAAGTGCTACATCAACTCCGGCCAGACCTGCACCGCGCTCACCCGCATGCTCGTGCCCCGCGGCCGTCTGGCCGACGCCGAGCGCATTGCAGCCGACGAGGTGGAGACCAAGTTCCAGCCCACCGATCCCTTCGCCGACGGCGCCATGCTCGGGCCACTCTCCAGCCGGGCCCAGGTCGATCGGGTCACCGAGTACATCCGCACCGGAATCGAGGGTGGCGCCAAGCTCGTCACCGGCGGTCCGGACAAGCCCGAAGGTGTCAACGCCGACGGCTTCTTCGTCCGTCCCACCGTCTTCTCCGACGTCACCAACGACATGGCCATCGCCCAGGAGGAGATCTTCGGCCCGGTCCTGTCCATCCTTCCGTACGACACCGAGGACGAGGCCGTGGCCATCGCCAACGACTCGCCCTACGGCCTGTCCGGCGGCGTACAGGGCGGCGACCTCGACAAGGCCCAGGCCGTCGCTCGCCGGATCCGCACCGGACAGATCGAGGTCAATCAGGGCTCGTTCAACCCGAACGCACCCTTCGGTGGCTACAAGCAGTCGGGGTACGGCCGTGAGTACGGCCGCCACGGCTTCGAGGAGTTCCTCGAGATCAAGAGCATGCAGCTGCCCGCCTGACCCACACGTTCAGGACGACGACACCCGGTCGATGGCCGCCCGAGCGAGGCTCGTGGCGGCCTCGACCGTGTGTCGGAAGGCCTCGACGTCGATGCCCGTCGTGTCGAGCGCGCCGTCGCAGTAGCGCCGGTAGACCCCTTGCACGATGCAGGCCGTCTTCCAGTTGGCCCAGGCGACGTAGTAGTCGATGCCCGACAGGTCGGCGCCGGTGGCCGCGCCGTAGCGTGCCAGCAGCTCGTCACGCGAGGGGAAGCCGACGGCCATCGATGTGGCCGAGGTGCTGGCCACGAGGTCGTCGCCGGGTTCCGGCCAGGTGGCCAGCACGTAGCCGACATCGGCCAGCGGGTCGCCGAGGGTTGCGATCTCCCAGTCGAGCACGGCCAGGATCGACCCCTCGGGCGACGTGATGCAGTTGCCCAGGCGGTAGTCGCCGTGGACGACGCGTGCCGGCCCCTGCTCGGGGATGTGGGCCCGCAGCCACTCGTGGACCGCTGCGAGGTCGGGGTCGTCGTGGGTCCGCGACGATTCGTACTGGCGCCACCAGGTCTTGAGCTGACGGGCGATGTAAGCGTCCTTCTTCGAGAGCGCTCCGAGGTCGACATCGTCGGGGTCGACCGCGTGGAGCCGGGCCAGGACGTCGATGAACGAGCGTCCGATCTCGCCCCGTACCGCGGCGGGGAAGCTGTCCTCGGCGATCTGGGCGGTGTGCAGCACGATGCCATCGACGTGATCCATCACGTAGAAGGGGGCACCGGTGACGGTGTCGTCCTCGCAGTGGGCGAGGGCGTCGGGGACGGGGACGTCGGTGGGGCCGAAGGCGGCGATGAGGGCGTGCTCGCGACCCATGTCGTGGGCGGTGGGGAGCAGGTCGCCCTCCGGTGGACGTCGCAGCACCACCGAACGCCCGGTGGCGTCCACGACCCGGTAGGTCAGGTTGGAATGGCCACCCGCCAGGCGTTCGAAGTGCAGCGGAGCGATGGTCCCGACGTGGTGTCCCAGCCAGTCGGTGACGGGGTCGACGTCGATGCCGGCAAGGTCGGAGCGGTCCACGCTCGGAACCTAACCGGCGCTGCACCCGTGCTGGTCGCCGGGATTTCTGCGCGTCCCGCAGGGACATACCGCCCACCGGTCGTTACTGTCGCGCCTGATGGCCTTCGGCGATCCGGACGAAACGGCGGGTGCACGGTGAGCAGGAATGCA
>PPFU01025342.1_pt1 | contig 10647 bp, 10 predicted proteins | sample 1535991 | NCBI WGS metagenome assembly PPFU01 (sample SAMN04901290, study PRJNA319586) | Hypolithon metagenome, whole genome shotgun sequencing project. | isolation source: Antarctic Hypolithon | place: Antarctica: Miers Valley | collected 2014 | reverse complement strand
TGCTATGAAACAGGAACTTCTCTGGGTGACCAGGGAATCCCCGCTCCTTTAGGACGGGGAGTAGTCAAAGGACATCTATATATCAAAAGATATATCAAAAGGCGTGGTTTGCTATCGGGCTTTTCTCTCTATTGGGTGAGCGCCGATTCGATCCCTATCTCTTAAGATCGATGATGCGTAGGGTTAAGCAAGGCGAGGACAGCCTGTTCCACTTGGATCTTTATTTATGAGATCTGGTGAGATCTGGATCTTTAAGTCTCTGCGATATTTCTCCTAGATGCTTAGCTTTTACCTGATTTAGCCACACTGATAACAGTTATTTTAACAATTATTTCATCAGTGCGTGGCTAATCGCTGTTCAATTAAGTTGTTGGAGACTTTTTTTATGACTATAGAGCTAAAAGAAGATGTTATGTACATTCTTCTGAAAAAGATGAGCGATCGCCCCAAAGCCGATGGGCCAACTCCCTTAAAGCTAAGCGCTACAGACTTTGTAGGCCGCAACACCAACCACACCGAAATCCTGTCTCATCTTGACTATCTTAACCAAAAAGGCTACATCAACGCCGACTTTGACGGCGATGCCTACGCCGATAAGGGGCCAAACCCCCTACCAGACAATGTGGATCTTGAAGACGTTGAGCTAACGCCTGAGGGTGAAGCGCTGTTCAAGGAAATGAGCGAAAATCCACCGAAGACACTTGATAGCGGGCCAAGCACAGAAATTGCAACCAAAGACACGGACTTTCTTCAAAAGGTCATGCTCAAAGGCCATCTCGAAGACATCTACGATGCTCGCGATGCCACTGAAGTCGTCTTTAGAACCATGCGCGACCTGATGACCTCAAAAGCGACTAGAAACGTTTCTTCCGAGCTGCATACAGAAGCGCTTCATACTAACAAAAAGGCCGTGCAAGAAGAGGTCGCCGAGCTGTGGAAAGAATCTAACCCGCTGGTGCGCCTGCTAATTAAGGTTCGCCCTAACCTAAAGTTTGATGATGAAACCTTTTTCTTTAGGGTAAAGCAAGAAGGCGGGCTGCCTAAGACAACTGGCCCTAAAACCGTTGTTAAAGCAGTCTTTAGCGCGACCAAAGAAGAGTTGTCTTCTGAGCGGGTCGCTGAAGTCGCTGAGTTTATGCCCGGCGAAGTTCGCAAACTCTGGGAGGAAGCATAATGACTACCGAGAATACAGATCCAAGAGAGCCTAATGAACCGGGAACTGAAAATATCAACCCTGGTGATAAGGAAATGTCGCCTGATACCTCTGTAGAGGAAAAAGGCGAAAAGACTGCGGTCGCCTATGAAGACGTCTTGGGCAATCCGATAGAAGTGCCTACCTACTTTACGGTAGAAGACGAAGACGGAAATAAGGAAGCGCTTCACCATGTGAAAGACGCGGAAGAGATTTCTGACGTGATTCGTGAAGCCCGAGTCAATGAGGACGGAGAGCGCACCTGGAGATAGACTGGGCGATCGCCCACTGACCGCACCATATAGAATCACCAAAAGCTGCCACAAAGCTATACCCTCTTTGTGGCAGCTTTAGTGTTACTGGGAGGAAAGACACCCGCATGAATTCTTTGCTTGAGGAAGTTCGATCTAAATTAATTGAGCTAGTAGGTGATGGCATACTCATACTGCCAGGGTTTGCATTTGCCGTTATTGCCCTGCTGCTTACCCGATCGGTCGCACAACTGGTGCGGCGAGGAGCTAGTACAGCAGCTAACCGTGCCTTAAAAAGTATCTCGTTACGATCTTTGCTGGTACAAACCAGTTATGTAGCTACATGGGTCGTAGGCATTCTTTTTGCCTGTATCCTGGCTTTTCCAGATATTGGTCTGGGCGACTTAGTTGGTCTTTTAGGATTGGGTTCTGTCGCTATTGGCTTTGCCTTTCAAGATATTTTCAAAAACTTTTTGTCAGGCATTCTTTTGCCGTTGCAAGAGCCGTTTTCAATTGGCGACCAGATTATTGTTAATGACTACGAAGGCACTGTAGAAGAAATTGCCCTGCGCGCAACTCAAATTCGGACTTACAAAGGTGAGCTGGTCGTTGTTCCTAATTCTATTGTGTTTACTAGCCCTGTAAGGGTAATGACAGGAAAGCCCTATCGCAGAACCGACCTGGCCATCGGGGTAGATTACAACACGCCACTTCCTGAGGCGGTGAGTACGCTGCTTAGGGCAGCAGAAACCGTGGATGAAGTCAGGTCTAATCCTTCTATTGAAGTGGACATTGTTGGATTCGGCGATAGCTCAATTGATTTGCTTGTGCGCTATTGGACAAACTCAGAGCAAAAGAGCGTTCGTCGAATTATGACGCAGATGATGATAGCGCTGAAGCGTGCCTGCGATGAAGCCAACATCAGTATTCCGTATCCCATTCAGAGTATTTATCACTTTGACCAAGAGAAGTACAATGATAATGAAGCGCTAGAGATCTCTAATAACGGAAATCAGAATAGCGACCAAAATAACGACCAGACCCGCTACGCGCTACGCAGCAACGATAGCAGCGAGTCTGATGGTATCATATCTAAACGAAATTAGTACTCACTTGCAGGTTAGCCGAATGTTCAACAACGTGTACCTCATCTTTAATCCTATATCAGGGCAGGGAGATCCGGGGAACGAACTGGCGACTATTCGTAGCGTGATCGAGGCGCAGTGTAAGCTGACCGTGCTAGAAACAACTCCTGATGACTCGGCAGCCAAATTGGCTGAGCTAGCGATCGCCCAAGGTGCCGACTGCGTGATTGCCTCGGGTGGGGATGGTACGGTCTCAGCGGTGGCAGGCGCACTGGTTAACGGTGAAGTGCCGCTGGGGATTGTGCCTAGAGGAACCGCCAATGCGATCGCTGTTGCCTTCGGCATTTCCAACAACGTTGGCATCGCCAGCGAAGGCATCCTCGACGGCATCCCCACCAAAGTAGATGCCGCTCGCTGTAACGGGCATCCGCTAATGCTGCTCGCGGGCATTGGCCTAGAGGCCGACGTTATTTCTGAGGCCAACCGCCAGCTCAAAGATAAAATTGGCAGCGCCGCCTACATCCTTTCAGCTTTTCAGCAGGTTAGAGATCTTGATGTTTTTATGGTAGAGCTTGAAACAGACGACAGAATTATCACTGTGGAAGCTTCCGGCGTGACGGTTGCCAACATTGCGCCTGCAACTTCTGTGCTAGCACAGGGATCTGCGGGTGTGGTTCCTTATGACGGGCTGCTAGATGTGACGATTTTTTCGCCTGAAGGAACGGGGGGCGCGATCGCAGCCTCCTACAATCTTTTCCAATCAGCTTTAAGCCGACGCTCAAGCAATCGACAGGATATTGGCTACTTCCGCTGCAAAGCCGTCAAAATTACCACCGAGCCAGAACAAAAGGTAGTGCTAGACGGGGAAATGATGGGCACCACGCCAGTAGAGGTTCACTGCATACCCAAAGGCTTAACCATTCTTGTGCCTAAAGATGGCAACTTTGACCCGCTTGAAAAGTTAGAAGGATTGCCCAAGTTGGAAATTAAATATAAGGAGCAAAAAACATAGAAATGGGAAAAGCTACCCGACCCGTCTCGAATCGCATCGCTATTGTCTTTGACTTTGACGAAACGCTCACGCCCCAAGACAGCTTTGTCGCCCTGCTTGAAGCCTGCGATTTAGATGTAGATGACTTTGAAAATAATCGTATTCCTGCCCTCCTAGAGCAAGGCTGGGAAAAGTATTTGGCCAGAGCTTATTGCCTGGTTCAGGCCTCCCAGCAGCGCAGCGATAAAATCACCCAAGCCAACCTGATTGAAGTCGGTAAGACAATCCTGCTATACGACGGCACAGAGGAGCTGTACGAGCGCTTACAGCAAAATATTGAAGCTATTAATTCCGAGATCGAGCTGGAGTTTTATCTAATCTCAGGTGGCTTTGTGGATATTCCTCGACATACCCCGCTAGCTCAATACTTTAAGCGAATGTGGGGCTGCGAATTTCACTATGGCGAAACAGGGGCCATTGAGTTCATTAAAAAACAAATGACCCACTCGGAAAAAACGCGATACTTATACTACATCTCTAAGGGCATTGAAGATTCTCAAAACGAGAAAGATTTGATCTCCAACTATCGCGATCTTTCTACCGATGACCTGCATATACCGCTAGGTCAGGTGATTTATATTGGCGATGGAGCCTCCGACATACCTTGCTTTGACGTTATTAAGCAGTATGGTGGCATGTCTATCGGCATATATCCTGATGGGGATAGCGCAGATGACTGGGACTACTTAGAGAACGTTCGCGACAGTCAGAAGCTTTCTAACTTGGTGCCCGCTAGCTACGAAGAAGATTCTGAGCTGGTGCGATCGCTCTCTTTGGGCGTAGAGCATATGGCAAAAAAGATTTCTCTTTTAAAGCTTAGCTTAGGCGAATAGGTTTTTGATAACCTGGATGTGGCTACACACAAGAATTAAGAAGGAGGAGCCTGCGCATCGAGCCGCTGCCGCTTTCTTTGGTTTCTGTTGCGCTGCCTTTCGTCTATCCATCCCAGCGCAATGGTTGCCGTATTGCCGTGAATCAGCAGTGACATTAGTACCGTGAGCGTTGTGATGCTCCAAAGCAAACCGATATTTTCAAAGCTACCGTTGTTTTGGGCGTAGGCCAGGTAGTAGTATGAGCCAAAGCCACGAATGCCAAGGAAGGCGATCGCGCCCTTTTCCAGCTTAGAAAGCTTCAAGCCCGACAGGGACAGCAGCCCCGACAGAGGCCGCGCTAAGAAAATAAACAGCCCTGCAAACAGGAAGTTTTGCCAGCTCAGCAAGTTTAAATCATTAGTAGCGACAAACCCGCCAAGCGCTATTAGCAAAAGTCCCGCTAAAATGCGCTCTAGCTGAGTGGCAAACTGATAGGGCTTAGCGTAGTAGTCATGATACTTTTGAATGTTTTGCCTAGTCGAAATCGCCGCCGCAAACACGGCCAAAAAACCATAGCCATGCAGGGCTTCAGCAATACCGTAAGCCAGGAAAATAGACGCTGCAATAAACAGTCCTTCCCGCGTTTCTTCCCGCTCCGTCTCATCAGAACCGCGAAACATGTACTGGGCTAGCAGCCAGCCAACCGCAACGCCCACAATCGTACCCATTGCGACCCGATAGGTCAGATCATAAGCTGCCCAGTTTATCAGCCAGGAGCCTAGCTTGCCCTCGTGCTCAGCTACACCCAGCGCTAAATAAATAAAGGGGAAAGCTAGGCCGTCGTTTAGCCCAGCCTCCGTCGTAAGGCTAAAGCGCACCGGATCTTCTCCTCCTTTATTGGGCGGGCCTACCTGCACGCTGTGAGCCATCACCGGATCTGTAGGGGCCAAACAAGCGCCCAGCAAAATAGCATCTGCTAACGGCAGGCCGAATATCCAATTGCCCAAAAAAGCCGCCGCCGCGATGCTAACAGGCATTGCAATGCATAATAATCGCAGCGTAGACTGCCAGGTGCGCAACCGAAAGCTTCGATCAATCGAGAGTCCTGCGCCCGCTAAAGAGAAAATAACAATCAGCTCAGTCACATATTCGGTTACAGCCGTATGCACTGCGTTGTTGATCGGATCGAGCACAGGCAACCCGCCTATCTGAATGAACAAAACATCCGCTAGCAAAAAGTACATCAGCGGAATGTTGAGAAAGCGTGCGCCCTTCACGCCGGGTAGCCAGGTGAACCCTAGCAGCGCCAGCCCGAAAGCGATGTACAAAACAATTTTAGGATCCATTAGCAGGGCTCAAAGGGCAGTAACAAAGGAAGGCATCCCATATTGACTTAAGTTTGTATCTCAGAGAGCATCTCCAAAGGCATAGCTTGAAACAAAAGAGCCTGTTTTCTATCTGCCTTAAGGGAGGCGGGTAATCGCTAGGCTCATTCCTACAGTAATGAGATTGATCTTTGCTTTATTTAAGACGGAGATCTAGTATTCACTACGCTTTTTAAGTTCTTTTACTCGGGTAAAAAGTATGCGCCACACTGCAATTTTCACACTTCAAAAGACGGTTAGAAAACTGGCTATGCGAGCAGTTTCGCTGATAATAGGCATAGTCTTACTGCTAGGTCTCATGCAGCCCGCAGCTCAGGCGGCTCCTGCTGGCATGATGGATGACGGCATGAACACCCTAACAGAGGAAAGTCTTGAGCAAAAGCGAGCCGAGCGACGCGCGATGAATAGTCAGGCTGCACAAGCTGCCAACGATGAGGAAGCAGCAGATTCGTTAAGTGAAGTTTTGAACAAAAAGCTTAACCTAGATGAGATTACAGAAGAGAACGTGATTGTAGATGATGCGCGTGATGCGCTAGATCTCGATGCGCCCTACGAAATTCCGAGAAGAGGTCAGTAGGTAGTCGCAGTTTCTAACAGATGCGCCTGATCACTCTGAGTCAATAAGGTCAAACCGTTTGGGGTAGGGGAGGTTGCGCTTGGCAAACTCTTTTTTAGCCCGAACGGTGAGATCCGTTGCATAGGCAAATTCATCACGAGCATCTAGCGGATAGGAGCGCAGCTTAAACAAGCTGCCCCAGCTATGGTCTGCCATGACTACCTTGATGGGTAGCTTTAGGTGAGTGTACTTGCTGGTATAGGCAATCCGATACAAAATATTTTCGACTTCTTCTGGATTGGCTTCGTGAGCAAGGTAAAACTCGGTCACGACTTGGGCTTCTAGCTCGCCCATATTCGCGTTAGAAACGGAGTTAGTCCAAATATAGTTGTGTGGCACGGTGACGATGTTGTCACTGGGGGTTCGTAGGCGAATGGCCCGCAAGCCATAGCTGACGACTTCGCCGTATTCGTCGTCAATGGCGACGCGATCGCCCACCCGATAAGACGCTTCAAACAGCCCCACAATGCCCGCAATAATTGAGCTGACATAGTCTTTAAAAGCAAAGCCCAAGGCAACGGCAACCGTACCCGTCACCGCCAGCACATTGTCTCTTGAAAGATTCAAGAATAAATTCATCAGCATGATAATTGTTATCGTCATTACGAAGGTACGCAAAAACGGCTGAAACTGCTTAATACCCAGTCTGTTATGACGGGCGACCTTTTCGGATAGCGTAATGGACACCCAGTCCACTAATTTGATGATCGCAAAAGTGACCCCCAAGATGATGAGCGCCTGGGTAACTTTTGGCCCAGTAATTTCAGAAAGAATGCTTTTGGCTTGCTCAGCCGTATCGCTAACCGCCTCACCTGCATTGTCGGCAGCACCCTTCGCGGCATCTTTAGCGGCATCGCCAGCCGACTGAGCCAGCAGCATAAAGTTAGCCTGACTAAATCCTTGACTGAAATATCGAATGCTTGTCATCATCTTGCTTGCCTTTTTGCCTATCTGAGGGAGCTTCAATCACAAAGTTATTTTTAACCAGCTCTCTCCTAAGCTTAGGATAGTGGGCTGGATTCGTTTTAAGCACCTTGCCTCGCTGTTCTATCAGGCCAGAGCTGCGCAGCATTTGCACCTGATTGTTTACAACCTGCGGCGTATCTCCCAGGCTTTGGGCCAGTGCAATAACGGTCATATCGCCGTGAAGCATCAATGAATAAAGCAAATACATATCGTTTTGGCTTAAGTCAGGCAGCGCAGGCAGCTTGGGAATGGTAGCCAGCAAATGGCGCTTATCGTTAGAGTCTTCTTCGGACTTTTCTGCGGGCTTTATCTGGCCGTCTTCATCAGCCGGAGTATCAATCTTTTCTATCTCTTTATCTTCTCGGTAGCGCAGCGACTTAATAAACAGTTGCAGCGCAACTACGCCAATTCCATCAGAGATATCAGAGAGTCGATCAAAGTAATCGAGCTTGGGGCTATCTTCCTCTGGTTTTTCTGATTCATCTAATATCTCTTCTTTCACGGCCCGCACTGAAGAACGTATCGTAGCACTCACCTCCTGACCAATCTCAGAAAGTGCTTCAATGGGGTTATCGACATCAATGCCGATATCTAGCAGGCTATCAGAGTTTTGCAGTCGCTTGTGCAGCGCCGCATCAGGGAAACGAATGTCAAACTGTTGGATAATAGGCTCTAGCCAATTCTGTAGATCTTCCCCTGAGAGGTGAGGAAGATTAATAGTGTCGCCGCAGTAGGCGTGAAACTTAAGTGTAGACTTCAGATAATCCCAGCCGACAATACCGCTACCTAAAACCCAAAACTGATTGTGATTATGTGGCAGTAGTTCCTGCAAATAGTCCAGCCCATCTAGCCCGTCGGCGCTGCGTAAAAAGCACCAGCATAAGTTAGGAATAATCATGAGGTGCTGGTTGTCATCGGCCTCCTCTGAGTTATCTTTCCAATCTTCATCGGCCTTTTCCTGATCGAGTCCTAACTTATCTTTGACCTGTTGTTTGATAGAGTTTGCATCGGCAGGCCGTTCGACCCAGCTCAGTATCCGAACAGGCAGCTTGTCTTCTTGGTCGGACTGCAATTCGCCCATGCCATCAGCCAAAATGCGGGACACCGAAGAAACCGGATCGCCCAAAATAACGATGGAATTTGTCGATGCATGGGGGTTGTGCCGCCATGCTTTAAGCGCTTCTTCGACGGCTTCTTTGACCGTAGCTAGCTCATGTGGATGAGTAGGCAGTTCGTTGACCGCTTCAATCAGCTCGTGGGCCATTTCATCGGGCAGATTGGCCAGCGCTTCTTCAGGTGCTGGCTTATGCTGCGGATCTTTAGCAAACCACGATACCCGAAAAGAACGCTTCTCCAGCAGCCATTGCTTAAACTTTTGGATCTGATTTGCCATTGCCTCAAAGCTTTATCCTCAAAGCTTTATAGCTTATCTTTGTTGTTGATTATCCGCTAACTATCCGCTTTTGGCTGGCTACTTTCGTGACCGTTTTGGTTTTGATCGCGCCGACTTTCAGCCAGCGCTAGCACCGAGCGAGACATGCTCAATGACCGGGGCGGATCGCTCTTTGGGCTCGCAGGCCAGCCTTCGCGCTGCTTGGCTCTGTTGCCGTCGGTCTCTTCTGTTTGATCGTGGAGCAAAATTTGCTGGGTTGGGAACGGTAAGTCAATGCCTGCGGCTACTAGCTTGACGCAAATAGTTTCTAATACCCAGTCCATAGAGTCCATATAGTCAGCCCGACGTGGGGGTTCAATCCACCAGCGGGCGCGAATATTAATGGTGCTACCGGCTAAGTCCACCACAAGCGCTTCTGGCTGTGGATCTTTGATTACATCTTCTCCGCTGCCCAGCACGTCTAAAATAATCTCTTTAGCTTTTGCAATATCATCGCCGTAGCCGATGCCAAAGTCGTACTGCAACCGGCGGTGATCATAGGCGGTGTTCACCATGACCGCGTTGGTAAGCAGTTCGGCATTGGGAATAACAACGCGGCGACCGTCGTAAGTGCGAATAGAAGTCGCCCTGGTTTCAATCTGTTCTACTGTGCCTTCGTAGTCTTTATAAATAATCTGATCGTCTAAGCTAAATGGCTCGGTCAACAGAATTAAGATGCCTGCTAGGAAGTTTTGCAGAATATCTTTAAAGGCAAAGCCAATGGCTACGCCACCGATGCCGAGCGTGGCCAGCGCATCGGCAGGATTAAAGCTGGGGAAGACGACCGTTGCTGCAATTAAAAAGCCGAGGATGATCAGACCAACTTGTGCTAATCGGCCAAACACTAGGCCGACGTTGCGAGCGTCGCGCTCGCGCGTTTGCTTACACACAAAGCTGCGAACGACTCTGCCAATAATGACAAAAATAATGAAAATAACCAGGCCAACGACAAAGTTGGGCAATAACGCGATCGCCCCTTGAACCATGCTGGTAATTTTCTCGGTAGCTGCTGATATTGAAATATTTTCTCCCACAGTCTCCATGTCCTAACTGGTTTAGTCAGCGATCAGCAGCTAGCCAATTTAGCTACGAACGCCCCAACCACACTACCAGGGGCTCCATTCGTAAGATCTCTATCGGGAGGATGGCTCTTCGCTCAGAACCTAACCCGATAGCGGGATAATTGCAGCAGCGCCAGTTAAGTTAAGCGGGCAAAAGCCAGGTTGAACTTTAGTTGGGATCTAATTGCTTAAAATCTAATACGCTTATATTTGGCCTACATTTAGAGATCCAACTATGGCAATCCTTTTGGTCGAGCCCTTTGCCGAGACACTGCGATCGCCCATTACCACTTTTGTGTTGCTGCTGGCGATCGCCCTAATTATCCCACCCCTATTTGAGTGGCTAAAGCTGCCTGGGCTGGTGGGCCTGCTAGCGGCTGGCATTCTGTTTGGCGGTAGCGCATTGGGCTGGCTTGACCCCGCTTCAGAGACGATGAAGCTGCTCTCTGAAATCGGCAAAATCTATCTGATGTTTGTGGCGGGCTTAGAAATTGACCTGGCCCTTTTTCAAAGGACGCGCAATCGGTCTCTTAGCTTTGGATTTCTAACCTTTATTATTCCATTCATCAGCGGTGTAGCCGTCGGGCTTGTCTTTAACTTTGGCTGGCTTGCAGCGGTGCTAATTGGCTCGCTGCTGGCCTCCCATACGCTGCTGGCCTACCCGATTGTGCAGCGCTTGGGCGTGGTTAGCGACGAGGCTGTCACGATTACAGTAGGGGCGACCATTTTTACGGATGTAGCGGCGCTGGTGGTGCTGGCGATTTGCTTGGGCATTAGCAAGGGCGATTTTACAACG
>PPFU01023591.1_pt1 | contig 10649 bp, 5 predicted proteins | sample 1535991 | NCBI WGS metagenome assembly PPFU01 (sample SAMN04901290, study PRJNA319586) | Hypolithon metagenome, whole genome shotgun sequencing project. | isolation source: Antarctic Hypolithon | place: Antarctica: Miers Valley | collected 2014 | reverse complement strand
AAGCTCAGCGCTGCTGCCAGTTTGGTCTAGACACACTTAAACGTATATTTAGAATGAAATAGCCCTGGCTCTGACGCCTATAATTCGATATGGTTTAGTAAGCCAACTCATTTATTTAGCTGAAACGGCCTTTAATCAGCTAGATTTGATTATGTTTCTAGGGTTCCGATCTCGATTAACTGTTTTTATAACACGGCTAGTTGAGATGTCTTTGGTCCGAGAGAAACAGCCCAGCTAAGTGATAAGATTTCCGGCCTATCGGCTGCTTATCGTTGGCTAGGTACACGGAGGGATAAAAGCCCGGGAGAAACGCTACCGCTTTGTTACGCAGGTAGTTTTCTTTCGGGCTTTTTGCTGCCTCGTTGGCTTTTTGACAAAACCATGAGCAAATTTTCTACGAAATTGACATTTGAATGACCTACCCCACGGACTCAACTACTGCACTAAAACTCATCAACATCGGGTTTGGAAATACCGTTTCGGCAAACCGAGTCATCGCGATTGTTAGCCCTGAATCTGCCCCGATTAAACGCGTTATTTCAGATGCGCGCGATCGCACCCAGCTCATTGACGCCACCTACGGCCGACGCACCAGGGCCGTCATGATCGTCGACTCCGGCCACGTTATCCTCTCCGCCATTCAGCCCGAAACCGTCGCCCAACGTTTCATCACGTAAAAGCCCCTTCATGGGTGCCCTCCCCCCCCCACAACACCCCACCAAAACTTACACAAAAAAGGCCCGGTGTTGATTCAACATCGGGCCTTTTCCACATCAATAGCGATCCTTAGAAAAAGGCGCTACAGATCCGCACTCTTATCGTCAATCAGGCCATCGCCATCCATCAGCAGATTAGGCAAATCTCCGTCAGCCTTCTTCTCCGCGCCACCGACCATGCCATCACCCGCAATCATGTCAAGCCCGCCTTCACGGTCATAGGCTCTGGCTGTACGGTCATCTAGCACCATATCCTGCAACGCCATATCATTGCCCAAGAAGGTACCGTCAAACGAGGTATCCACTTCAGGAGAAGAAGGCTCCTCATAAGCATTAAAGCCCGTACCCGCCGGAATCAAGCGACCGATAATCACGTTCTCTTTGAGTCCGCGCAACCAGTCAGACTTCCCTTGAATCGCCGCTTCAGTCAGCACGCGAGTCGTTTCCTGGAAGCTGGCCGCCGAGATAAAGCTATCGGTGTTCAGCGATGCCTTAGTAATCCCGAGCAGCACAGGCGTATAGTCCGCCGGAGCCATCCCCGTAATCGACATCGCCTCGTTCACCTGCTCTAGCTGACGAATTTCAACCAGCTCGCCTGGAAGCATCGTGGTATCGCCGCCATCTTCCAAACGCGCCTTAGAGGTCATCTGCCGCACAATCACCTCAATATGCTTGTCCGAAATATCAACCCCTTGAGACTGATACACCGACTGCACTTCGTTCACTAAAAACGACTGCACTCGCTCCAAGCTCAGCATTGAAGCCTCATGAGTGCCCTTGTTCTCGCGGTAGTACTTAAAGAACACCTCCAGAATCTGGTGCGGATTAGAAGGGCCATCGGTCAGCGCTTCACCCACATCCACCTTTTGACCATCAGAAACGATCAGGTTTTGGCCTGGGGTTACTGGATAGTCAGTCACCACCCCGTCGCTTTCAACTATCTTAATTTCAACGGTTTCGTCGTCTGCGTATACCACTTGGGCCACACCGGAACGCTCTGCCAGAAGGCAGGCTTCCTTGGGCTTACGACCTTCTAGCAGCTCCTCAATACGAGGCAAACCCTGAATGATGTCACCCGTTTTAGCGCGCTCAAACACCAGCAATACTAGGCCGTCACCCCGCTGTACCAGATCGCTGTTGTCAATGTGCAGTACCGCGCCCGTAGACACCCGGTAAGGTCGCGCAATCCGCATCACAATCTGACTATCACTCACTTCAATAACTTGGCCCGATTCCGCAGTCTTTAAGCCTTCAGCAATCGGCGTGTCATCTACCAGCAAGTCACCTTCAGACACCAGCGGCGGCGCACCTTGAGTATCCACGATCATCCGGTCAGCCTCACGTACCACCAGCACACGACGAACTGACTCAAGGTCTTCGCGAATGCCTCGAATTTGACCTGCTTCTTTACAGCGAATTTCAGTACGGGCAATCACTGCGCCGGGTTCAATTTCGTCGCCATCGTTCACGAGCAGGCGAGTGCTCGTGCTGCCCTGAGTCTGGTCGGCTTCGGTATCGCGGCGCACGGTTAAGGTTTCTAGCACGACTAACTGTAGGCGCTTAGTGGCGTCTTCCTCTTCGCTGTCAGCTTGCAGCTCGATGTCAGCCGTTAGCTGAGTGTTACCTTCCTCAATATCTAGCACGAGCTGAGTGCGCAAAATCTCTAGACCATCGACCGACTTCACGCGCTCGCCGTCTTTGTAAATCAGGCGCTGCACAGCGCGCAGGCTAATTGTGTTGTCTTCGCTGTCGCTGACCGAAAGCTGACTGGGCACCGAGGCTTCATCGGGCACCTGAAACTCTTGCACAGGCCGCAGAAGCAGGGCCGAACCCTCAGGGGTTTCGATGAATTCTACATAGCGTAAGGAGTCGGCAACCACACCAGGAATCACTTCTTCGCCAGCATTGACAATCGTTTCATTTTTGGCACTAGCCAGGTCTGGATCATCCACCATATGAATGTCACCTGGGCGAATTACGACCTCGCGCAAGATGTCATTTTTCTGAGTGACCTCTACAACCCCGCTGGTTTGGCAAAAAATGTCCTTGACGACTTCTGTACCCGCTTCAATGTACTGACCGCTTTCTACCATCAGCAGGGAGATGTCTTTGTTCACTTCGTGGGCTTCTGCAGGAATCCAGAGGAGGGTGCCGCCTTTAGTGACTTCATAGCCGTTCTTAGCTTTGCCGCGCTTGGCAACTTCCACACCTGCGAACTTGATAATGCCGCCGGTTTGAGTGCGAAAGGTATCGTCTACTAGCTCAGCGACTACCTGACCGCTGGTGACTTTTGTTCCAGGTACCGCGTTCAGTGAGAACTTTTGTCCGGTAGAGGTTTTGAGGAAGTAGTGCTCACGGCCCTGACCGCTTTCGATTTCTACTTCAGACTGGTCAAGCAGTACCGAAGCGGTGATGATCTCAACCTCTCGACCTCCTTTACCATCGGTAGAAGTGTCGGTGAGGCGGACGATGCCGCCGCGCTCGGTGATGATTTTGGTTTCGGCAAGGACGCCTTCGGCTTGGACGCGATCGCCGTTTTTCACAACCGGCTCAGCCCCCGGTGGTAGGTTATACACCTCACCCGAAAGCACCCAAATGAGGCCACCACGCTGTGCCAGTCGGGTCATATTGCCCTGGCGGTCAGTCTTCTCTTCCTGCACAAGGCCGTCAAAGAACACCTCGCCTGACAAATCAGAGGTCACGTCCTTACTGGCTTTCTCAGTTACCTTGCGAACTCGGCTCGTGTTGGGCGTCTCAGCAATTAGATCGCCTTTTTTTAGCTCGTCGCCTTCTTTGGCAAACAAAATCGTACCCTGCGGCAGGGAGATAGAGTACTCTTTGCCATTCGTTTCCTGAGAAATTTGGTTGTTCGACTCCATTAGCAGCGCGTCTTCACCATGGCGCGTGCGGAAAGGACGAACGCGCATTCCTTCGGGTATGTGAATGGTGCCTGCTCGCTTGGCCCGAATTTGCGGTGCTAGCTCGCCAGTAAAGGTTCCCCCCGTGTGGAAGGTGCGCATCGTTAGCTGAGTACCGGGCTCACCAATAGATTGAGCGGCAATAATACCGACCGCTTCACCCAAGTCCACCATGTGAGAGTGGGCCAGGCTCCAGCCATAGCAGTGCTGGCATACCGAGCGGGCCGCTTCACAGGTGAGTGCAGAGCGGGCCTTCACTTCTTTGACCTTGGCTTCGCCAATCGCCTGGGCGATATCGTCCGTAATGGCCTGATTGCGCGCCACAATCAACTCACCCGTTTTAGGGTGCTTAACGTCTTCAGCCGGTACCCGACCGAGCAAGCGATCCTTCAAAGGAATCAATACTCGCTCGCCGTCGGTCATCGGTCGAACCGGAATATAGCGGTCGGTGCCACAGTCGATTTCGCGAACGATTACATCCTGTGAAACATCGACCAGGCGGCGAGTGAGGTAGCCCGAGTCAGCGGTACGCAGGGCGGTGTCTACCAAGCCTTTACGCGCACCGTAGGACGAAATAATGTACTCGGTTACCGTCAGACCTTCGCGGAAGTTGGTCTTAATCGGGAGGTCAATAATTTCCCCTTGCGGGTTCGCCATCAGGCCGCGCATACCCACGAGCTGACGCACCTGAGAGATGTTTCCTCGGGCCCCCGAGTTAGACATCATGTATACAGAGTTCAACGGGTTGTTGTCGCGGAAGTTTTCCACCACCTTGTCTTTAAGGTGCTCACTGGTTTCGTTCCAAGTGTCAATTACCTTCTGAAAACGCTCAACTTCGGTGATTTCGCCTCGGGTATAGCGCTCTTCGGTATCGCGAATTTCGGTTTCTGCGACTTCTAGCATCGCCTTTTTACTGGGCGGCACTTCTAGGTCATCTACGCTGATAGAGACCCCGGCTTTAGTTGCGTACTTAAAGCCTAAGCCTTTAATCTCATCAGCCATCTGAGCCGTGCGGGCGGTGCCGTAATGCTCAAATGACCATGAAACCAAGTTTTTTAGCTGCTTTTTATCAATGACTCGGTTGCGAAATACAACGGGTCTCGATTCGCCTTGCTCTGCCATGTGTTTCTTTGCCCTTGAACGCTTTGGGTGCTTGATTGATTTGTTTTGACTAATTTATGGGGGCTGCGCGATCACGCAGTCCTCTGATGCCTATTCGGCTGGTTTATTCAGTTGTTTATTCGGCTAATGCCCCTAGTACCGCATGGTTGTAAATAATTCGACCCGGCGTGGTTTTTACATACTGGGAAATCACGTCCCCCGACTCGTCTTCTCTCACCCGACGGAACTTGTAAAGCTTGGTGGTTGCGCCGCTATCGTCGGTCGTCACCTCTTTGGGTTCGCTGTCGTCCTCGTCGTTTTCTACCTCGCCGTCAAAGCGCAGCCATACCAGTGCGTGCAGGTCTACGTTGCCTTGTTCATAGGCGGCGATCGCATCCTCCATATTCGCAAAGTAACGCCCTGCCCCTTCCTGCTTGCCAGGATTATCCGCCGTCAGGTAATAGCAACCCAGCACCATGTCCTGACTCGGCGTAATGATGGGCCGACCCGTCGCCGGCGACAGAATATTATTCGAGGCCAGCATCAGCAGCCGCGCTTCTGCCTGAGCTTCCAGCGATAGCGGCACATGCACCGCCATTTGGTCACCGTCAAAGTCAGCGTTAAACGCCGGACACACCAGCGGGTGTAGCTGAATCGCTCGGCCCTCTACCATGATGGGCTCAAAGGCTTGAATGCCCAAACGGTGCAGCGTCGGCGCTCGGTTCAGCATCACAGGATGGCTTTCAATCACCTCTTCAAGCACTTCCCAAACGCTGGGGTCATTGCGCTGAATCAGCTTTTTCGCCGCCTTAATATTGTTCACCAAGCCCTGACGAATCAGGCGATGAATAACAAAAGGCTGAAACAGCTCAATCGCCATCTCACGCGGCAGGCCGCACTGATGAATCTTTAGATTCGGACCAACTACGATGACAGAACGACCCGAGTAGTCAACTCGCTTACCCAGTAAGTTCTGGCGGAATCGGCCCTGCTTACCTTCAATAATGTCGGAGAGCGACTTCAGCGGGCGATTGTTAGCACCTACCACCGTACGACCCCGGCGACCGTTGTCGATTAAGGCATCCACTGCCTCCTGAAGCATCCGTTTCTCGTTACGAACAATAATTTCAGGAGCCAGAATTTCTTGCAGTCGGGCCAGCCGGTTATTTCGATTGATCACCCGTCGATACAAGTCATTTAGGTCAGAAGTCGCAAAGCGGCCACCGTCTAGCTGCACCATCGGGCGTAGATCCGGCGGAATCACTGGAATAACGTCCAGCACCATCCACTCAGGCTTAGAACCCGTGGCGATGAAGTTATCAATCACCCGTAGGCGCTTAATCAGCTTGGCTCGCTTTTGACCCTTAGAAGTCGCGATCGCTTCTCTGAGCTGTTCAGCAGTTTCTTCTAGCTGCAAATCTTCCAACAGTCGCTTCAGCGCTTCAGCCCCAATGCCCACCTCAATTCCAGCTAGCTGAGAATCTTCGTCATATAGCTGATCCTCAATCTCCATCCACTGATCTTCACTCAGCAGTTGCTTGTAGGTAAGGTTATCAGCGTTGCCCGGATCGAGCACAACGTAAGCGTTGAAATACACAATCTGCTCAACGTCGCGCAGCGGCATGTCCAGCAAAATTGCGATATAGCTGGGAATGCCCTTCAGGTACCAAACGTGGGCAACCGGCGCAGCCAGCTTAATAAAGCCCATGCGATGACGGCGCACGCGTGACTCAGTAACTTCTACCCCGCAGCGCTCACACACAATGCCACGGTGGCGCACGCGCTTGTACTTACCACAGTGACATTCCCAGTCCTTCGCAGGGCCAAAAATTCGCTCACAAAACAGCCCGTCCATCTCTGGCTTAAGCGTTCTGTAGTTAATCGTTTCCGGCTTGGTGACTTCGCCAACAACCGTACCGTTGGGCAGCGTCCGCTCTCCCCAGTCGCGGATTCGCTCTGGCGATGCAATCCCAATCTTTACATAGTCAAACCGCTGTTCTACTTTCGGCATCCTTTATTTCTTCCCTTACAACTTAATACGAGGCGTAATACTTCTTTGAGGTGGCTTTTCGCAAGAGAGCCGCTCACTAGATCTAGCGGCTCTCTTGCGGTTCTCTACCGGTTCTCTACGGTCGATCTACAGTCGATCTGAGCCAGTAGCTATTCTGGCAGATCATCATACGAACCTAAGGCCGAGCCTAAAGCAGAACTTGAAGCGCTACCGACAGCCGAACCCAAAGGCGCAACAGCAGCACCTGCAGCACCTGCCGTTCCCATAGGCTCATCTCTAGAAACCGACTCATAGGTCGGCCTCGAAGGCGTTCTGCGATTACCAACATCAGCCATCAGGTCTACTTCGCTGTCGCGACTCGTCCCGTCTTCTTGGGTCTCTAGCTTATGCACAGCAATGTCTAGGCACAGTGACTGAAGCTCTCGCATCAATACTTTGAAAGACTCCGGCGTTCCTGGGCGGGGAATCGCCTTTCCCTTCACGATCGCATTAAGCGCTTCGTTACGGCCCTGCATATCATCAGACTTCACTGTCAGCAGTTCCTGCAAGGTGTAGGCAGCCCCAAACGCCTCAAGCGCCCACACTTCCATTTCACCAAACCGCTGACCACCCTGCTGCGCTTTACCACCCAACGGCTGCTGAGTCACCAGCGAATAAGGCCCGGTAGATCGGGCGTGAATTTTATCATCTACCAGGTGTACCAGCTTCAGCATGTACGACTGGCCCACCGTCACTTCCTGGTCAAAAGGCTCGCCCGTGCGACCGTCATAAAGCTGGATTTTGCCAGGATTATCCGGGTTAAATACCCAGTCTTTACCAGTGACTTCACGCGCTTCAGCCAGCTTTCCATGGGTCGTTTCCAAGGAAGCCTCTTCGCCATACATTTCATCAAACGGCGTCACCTTAAAGCGAGCATTGAGGTTTTGACCAGCCCACCCTAGCAGGCACTCAAACACCTGACCCACGTTCATTCGTGAAGGCACACCCAGCGGATTAAGCACAATGTCAATTGGCGTACCGTCAGGCAAGTAAGGCATGTCTTCCACCGGCAAAATCCGGGAAATAATCCCTTTGTTGCCGTGGCGACCCGCCATCTTGTCACCCACCTGAATCTTGCGCTTTTGGGCCACGTACACCCGCACCACCATATTGGCACCGGGCGGCAGCTCGTCGCCTTGTTCACGGGTAAACACCCGCACGTCCACAACGCGGCCCTTCTCGCCGTTAGGTACGCGCAGCGAGTTATCACGAACGTCTCTTGCCTTCTCACCAAAAATGGCTCTGAGCAATTTCTCTTCAGGCGGCTGGTCAGACTCACCCTTCGGCGTCACCTTGCCAACCAAAATTTCACCAGAGCTTACCCAGGCACCAATGCGGATAATGCCGGTTTCATCTAGCTGACGCAGCGCGTCTTCACCCACGTTCGGAATTTCACGCGTAATTTCCTCTGGCCCCAGCTTGGTTTGGCGCGCCTCAATCTCATATTTTTCAATATGGATAGAGGTGTAAACGTCCTCGTACACCAACCGCTCGCTGAGCAGAATAGCGTCCTCGTAGTTGTAGCCCTCCCAAGGCATGTAGGTAATCAGCACGTTCTGCCCCAGGGCGATTTCACCACCCTCAGTCGCAGAACCATCTGCCATCACCTGACCGGCCACCACCTTGTCCCCTTCGTGAATCAAAGGTCGCTGGTTGAGGCAGGTGTCCTGATTAGAACGCTGGTACTTTTGCAGCTCGTAGGTATGCGTATTGCCTTCAGGGTCACGTACCTTAATCCAGTTGGCATCTAGGTAGCTCACCACGCCATCAGTGCGGCTGATGATAACCATGCCAGAGTCACGAGCGGCCTGTGCTTCTAGCCCAGTACCGACTAATGCACGCTCAGGCCGTAGCAAAGGCACCGCCTGACGCTGCATATTCGACCCCATCAGGGCGCGGTTAGCGTCGTCATGCTCTAGGAAAGGAATAAGCGACGTTGCCACCGAGATAATTTGCACTGGCGAAACGGCCACATAGTCTACCTCTTTGGGAGTCGTTACCGTAAAGTCTTGGCGATAGCGCACGGGCACCGTCTCACCCAAGATGTTGTTGTTAGAGTCAATAGGCACGTCACCGGGGGCAACTCGCAAATCATCCTCTTCATCAGCAGTCATATATACTGCTGGATTGTCTTTAATGATTTGGCCGTTGATCACTGGGAAAAACGGCGTCTCAATAAAGCCAAAGTCGTTCACACGGGCATGGGTTGCCAGAGAGCCGATTAGGCCTGCGTTTGGGCCTTCAGGCGTCTCAATGGGGCAAATGCGCCCGTGGTGAGAAGGATGAATGTCACGCACTGCAAAGCCTGCTCGCTCACGGGTGAGTCCACCCGGCCCAAGTGCACTAATCCGGCGCTTGTGAGTCAGCTCCGCTAGCGGGTTGGTTTGATCCATAAACTGAGAAAGCTGGCTGGAACCAAAGAACTCTTTAATCGCTGCAACCAATGGTTTGGGGTTCACCAAAGATGCTGGCGTTAAGGAATCCGCGTCAGATACGGTCATCCGCTCACGAATAATCCGCTCTAGTCGATTCAAGCCCACGCGCACCTGGTTTTGCAGCAGCTCGCCGACTGAACGCACTCGGCGGTTGCCCAGGTGGTCGATGTCGTCGGGGCTACCGATGTCAAATTCCAGGTTGATCAGGTAGTCAATCGCGGACACGATGTCTTGAGGCGTAAGTACTCGTGTGGTCTCAGGAATGTTGAGGCGTAGCTTGCGGTTGAGCTTATGGCGACCCACCTTACCCAAGTCATAACGCTTGGGATCAAAGAAGCGAGAGTCGAGTAGCTGCTGACCGCCATTGACGGTAGGCGGCTCACCCGGACGCAGCTTGCGGTACAGCTCTAACAAGGCTTCTTCTTCGCTGAACTGGCCTTCTTTTTCAATGGTTTTTTGGAAGTACTCAGGGTGACGCAAGGAGTCAAAAATTTCGCTATCGCTAAGGCCTAGTGCCTTGAGCAGCACCTGAGCAGAAAGCTTGCGGGTTTTGTCGATTCGAACCCAAACAAGGTCGTTCTTATCCGTTTCAAACTTCAGCCATGCGCCCCGGTTAGGGATGAGGTTGGCCGTATAAGTACGACGACCGTGCTTGTCTGTTTCGGCTTTGTAGTACACGCCGGGGCTGCGAACAATCTGGTTCACAATCACGCGCTCAGCGCCGTTGATAATGAAAGTGCCGCGATCAGTCATAAGCGGCAGATCCCCGATGAAGACTTCCTGCTCTTTAATTTCGCCGGTCTCCTTGTTAATCAGGCGGGTGGGGACGTACATTTGTACTGAGTAAGTACTGTCGCGTCGCTTAGCTTCATCCACCATGTACTTGGGAGCCTTGAGACGATAGTCTCTGCCCAAAAAGTGCAGCTCTAGCTTGCCGGTGTAGTCAGTAATGGGTGAAAAGCTCTCTAGCTCTTCAACCAGGCCTTCTGATAGAAACCAGCGGAAGCTCGCCCGCTGAATCTCGACGAGGTCGGGCAGCAGGTGAACGGGGGGAGCCTGGTTAACGGCAGGCGCATCAGTCGTTTGGGTCGCCTTTAGGGCGGTCGTTTCAGCAGTGTCGATAGTGGCAAGGGTAGAATCAGTCATTCGTTTCCTCAAAGTCGCGCCGAGCAGGGCAAACGTTTAGACAGCAGGGGTTTTACGAGAAGTACAGCCTATGCTCTTTGAGCTTAGGCACAAAGGTAAGAGGTGAAAATTGTGGCAGACAATAGATTCAGCAGATTTCAGATACCGCGTTTAGCGTTGACGGAGCTTCTTTAAAGAATCGCTCTAACCACCTATCAATCTGGCTATCAATCTGGCTACCGGTCTGGCAGGGGGATCACCAAATGCCAGGGGTTTATCGGAGGCTTTAGGCAAAGTATTTTTA
>PPFU01014987.1_pt1 | contig 10649 bp, 11 predicted proteins | sample 1535991 | NCBI WGS metagenome assembly PPFU01 (sample SAMN04901290, study PRJNA319586) | Hypolithon metagenome, whole genome shotgun sequencing project. | isolation source: Antarctic Hypolithon | place: Antarctica: Miers Valley | collected 2014 | reverse complement strand
CGCGTCCGGGCTGGGGACAGCCCGGCTCTGGTACGGCTCGGCGGTGCATCCCGAGAGCCTGGTCAGGGTGAGTAAGAAAAGGGGTCAGACCCGAACGCCATGAAGTTAAGCCGTCTTTGGTAGCCTCCCGACCTTGTTGTTCTTGAGCACGTGGCGGGGCTGGGTGAGGTGGCGGTAGCGGTCCGGAGAGACTTCACCGACTTCCTTGACCTCCCCCCCGCCCCGCTATGACCCGCCGCCATTCAGCCCGCGACCATGCAGCCGGGTGGAGGGGAGTAGGTAGCGGGTGCCCGGGCCGGGCGGGTCTCCCGCTTCTGATCCTCTGCCGTCCGATTGCACCCTTGTGCATCGGTGGCCCCTTCTCCCCGTCGTGAGCTATAATTCACCCATGCGCCGAACGCTCCCACTTGCCGTTGCCGCCGCCGTATGTTTCATGCTGGCCTCGCCCGCGTGGGCTCAGCTGGACAAGGTGCGGCAGACGGCGAGCAGGTCGTATGCGATCTGGTCGGATTTGTCTGATGAGGAGTTGCGGCCGATCGCGGCTCATATGGACCTGATCTTTCAGCAGTATTCCCAGCGGTTCGCGGGGTTCCGGTCCAGGCGTCGGGGGAACATGCCGCTGTATCTCTTCAAAGACCGCGAGACCTACCTGGCGTTCATGGAGAAGGTGGGGATCGATGCCAACGGGTCCGGGGGGATGTTTTTCGTGATGCCCGACAACCAGGGGCTGGCGACCTGGACCGGCGGGCGGGGGAGGCGGGAGGTGTATGAGGTGTTGCAGCATGAGGGGTTTCACCAGTTTGCGTATGACTACATCGGGCCTGCGCTGCCGGTTTGGATCAATGAGGGGATTGCGCAGTATTACGAGGATGCGATCATCGTGGGGAATCGGATGCAGATGGGGCTCGCCAACGCCCGCCGCATTGATTTGATCAAGCGGACGATCGAAGCGGGCGGGACGATCCCCGTGCAGCAGCTCACCACGATGGATGGCGAGACATGGGCGGCCGCGCTCAGGGGCGACTCGGAGCGGGCGAGCCTGCAGTATGCTCAGTCTTGGAGCATTGTCTATTTTCTGATCCACGCGGACAACGGGAAGTATCAGGGGGCGTTTATCCGGTATCTGAATCTGGTCAGCGATGGGCGGTATTCCGCGATGGCGTTTGCACAGGCGTTTGGGACCAGCGATGTGACGGCGATGCAGGAGCGTTGGCTGGAGTTTGCTGCGGCGCAGGAGCCCGATGAGCTGACGCGGACGTTGGAGCGGATGGAGTTTTTGGGGCAGGGGCTGCTGTTCTTGGTTGGGCGGGAGGACGCGAAGGTGCCCGAGAATTTGGAGGAGCTTAAGGGGGAGTTGCAGCGTCGCCGCTTCCGCATCACCCGCACGACGGGGGAGCTCAAGACGACCTACACGGCCGCGGATGAGGAGATGTACCGATTCCTGCAGAAGAACGGCGATTCGACTGCGTTCGAGGTGCTGCCCCCGTCGAAGAAGGGCCTGCCGCCGCGGGTGCGTGCGACGGGGCTGAGCCCGCTGCCGACGCTGGATTGGACGCTGGATGACGAGGGGGTGGCGGTGGGGGAGATTGAGTTTAGGTGAGGGGGGGCGAGTGATCGAGTGATCAAGTGATCGAGCGACGAGAGCTCCGGTTTTTGAATGGTTCACTGGTTCACTCGATCGTTGGTTCACTCGCCTCTCACGCCAGCTCCCCTAGCCCCGTGAGCCCCAGCGGTTCTTTGGTATAGAAGGGCTCGGCATAGCGGGTGCCGATGCGGCTGCCCATGTAGCCGTTCATTTCACGGACCCACTCGACCACGCGGCGATTTTTCTCGGGCGTAACAAACTGTGATTTATAAGCGAGGATCGCCCGCTCCTTATCGTCAATCTGGTCGGTGATGTCGATGAGGAACGCAGGGTCGGCCACCCATCGGAGGTGCGTGGCGTAGTAGTAAAAAACCCATTTGGGATAGATGGGATCGCCGGGCAGGTTGGTCTTGGTGAGCTTGGCGTCGAAGCGGGCGTCCTCGGCGATGCGGGTGACGGCCCGATGGTCGGGGTGGGCGTCCTGATCAAAGGGGAGGAATAGGACCTGGGCCTGAAATTCACGGATGACGGCGGCGGTCTTGTGTCGGGCGTCGAGGGTGTGTTCGACGGTGCGGTTGGGAAGGCCTAGGTTGAGGCGGGTCACGCCGAGGATTTCCGCCGCCGCCTCCGACTCGCGGGCGCGGATTTCGGCGGAGCCGTGGGGTGTGGGCTCGCCGTCGGTCATATCGAGAAGGAGGACGCGGTGGCCCTGGCTGGCGAGGCGGAGGATGGTGCCCCCCATGCCGAGCTCTTGATCGTCGGGGTGCGGGCCGATGACGAGGAGATTCATGGGGGAAGCGTAGGTGCTTAATGAAGGTCGGGTGGACGGATTCCCGGCTGAGGCCGCTTCAGCGGCCGGGTGGGCCCGCGTGCGAGGGTCACGCGAGGTCACGAGGAGTCTGTGATGGTTATTTCGGCAAACCGGCCGCTGAAGCGGCCTCAGCCGTCGCTTTAGGGAGTGCCGGAGTACCGCACCCATTCCAATCGCAAAGCTTGCGGCGGCAGCGTCGGCCCCGCGAGGCGGCGGTCGGCTTTTCTCAATATGTCGTCGATGCGTGACGGTGGGAACGCCCCTCGGCCGACCTCGACGAGCGTTCCCGCGATGATGCGGACGCTGTGGTAGAGGAAGCCGCTGCCCTCGACGATGATATGAATCTCATCGGGATAGGTGGGTTGATCGTAGAGCACCTCGCAGCGGTGGAGGGTGCGGATGGTGGTCGTCCGGCCGTGGTCGGCGGCGGCGAATCCGGCGATGTCGTGCGTGCCGACCAGCCGGGCGGCGGCGTCGGCCATGAGAGACGGATTCAGGCCCAGCCAGCAGTGGTACACCTGCCCGCGGAGCCAGAGCGGGCGGTGGTCCGCGGCAAAGATGCGGTAGCGGTACTGCTTGCTGACGACGTCGCCGATGACGTCGAAGGTTTCGGGCACGACCGCCGCATCGCGGACCTCCATGTCGGGCGGGAGTCGGCTGTTGATCGCCTGCGCGAGTCGCTCGAGCGGGATCGGGCACGCCGCTTCGAAGCTGGCGGACTGACCCAGTGCGTGGACGCCCGCGTCGGTCCGGCTGGCTCCCATGACGGTTAGCGGCTGGCCCAGCAGCTCGCGGAGGCGGCGTTCGAGCACGCCCTGCACGGTGCGGAGGCCCTCGGGCGGGCCGCCGGGGGGGTGCTGTTTTTGCCAGCCGTGGAACGCCCCGCCGTCGTAGGCGACGGTGAGGCGGTAGCGGCGGGTGGGGGATAGGGGGGAGGAAGGCATCAATAGCAGAGCGGGAAACGCCGGGCTCTGTAGAACTACAGGTTCGTGGCCATTTCCTACCGCAGATAGAAAAGCCCTTCGATGTCGACCTTACTGATCTGACCGTCCTTAAGGCCGCGCATAACGATCAACGGCTGCACCAGCGGGTTGCGAAAACGAAAGCGATGGCGGCGCTTGACTCCAATCCGCTGCAGTATCTCGCCCCTCTCAGGCTCGCTGAACTTATTAAGATGCTGTGTAAAAGTCGCGTACTTCTTGGCGCCTCCCATGATGCGAGACAGCGGTTCCTTTATATCAGCAGCGGCGAAGTATCCAAGGGTGTCAGTCTTTGCAAAAACGCAAGCCAGCAGGACCTCTCGAAATATATTCTCCGGTCGAGGGCTCGTGGTTGCGGTATGGTACATTCGCTCAAGGCTCTGGCCGCTATTGCTGAGGGATTGTTCAATTGCCACCTCGACGTGATCCTCCGTCACAACCCAGGCGGCGGCGTCAGCAGCGGCACGAACCGCATTGAGGCCTAGTACATGCACATAATGAGGGAGGCCCTGCGCTATCGCTATGATCATCCGACGTGAGTTATCGGAGAAAGTAACGCCGGTAATCTTTGTACTATTTAGAAGAATTTGTTCAGCTTCTTGTGCAAGCATCCGTCCCATGAGCACCTGGATGAGTGATCTCTCTACGGACTCGTGCTTCTTTATCAGATCATCAACTGTATCGCCAACACCCACGAACAATGCGGTGGTGTTGCGGGTATGGTCAGAGACGACTTTGATCGTATCCGTCATTAACCTGATTGCGGATTGATCCTGAACAAGGTCGAATTCGTCGATAATGGGGATGAATCGATGTGTCTGCCCGATGATCTCGCAAATTAGTCGAATGTGGTGTGGCGCAAGGTCGCTTCCGGCGTCTTCGATAATATTGTCCAATTCCGCTACGCATTGAGGAGAAAGATCAATCGTCGGTCGCATTCTATCCTTCTCCGCCAAAACCTTAGCCCAGATGGTAGCAAAGGTGTCATCGCCATCGCAAGCGATATGTGGAGCGAAAATCCTCTGATTCGCGACCGACAAGTAGAAGTCATCGATCACATTCGCCAACGAGGTCTTCCCAACGCCCCGTTCCCCGTAAATTAGCACGCACTGTCCGGGCTGCGTAATTGCATCCACTACCTGGCGGATCTGCCGTGTCCTCCCGGCAAACACGTCTCTTTCGTTGATCGGTGCTGAGGGGCTAAACGCTTGGCCCGCGAGCAGCCCTATACGCTCTTGATCCTCTGCGGTCATGAGTCGGCTGTGCTCCGCCATGTCACAAGTGTAACACCTGACCTCGCTTTGGCAAGTGACTCCAACTAGGGCCGCAACCTGAACACAACCTGGAAGCACTCTTGTGGCAGGCTAGCGCGTTTCGATGTCAATCTCGCCTCCATCTTCTTCAAGGGATTCCAACTTCTTCGCTTCTACTCCAATATTACGGCACCAGTCGCGATACGCCCCCGGCAGGATCTCGCTGGGCTTGATCTCGCTCCGGCCGCCCCAGAAGACGTTGGTGTAGCCCACGTCGATCCCCCGCTCCGCGAGGTGGCGGTCGATGGCTGCCTTGTGTTCGAGCAGCAGGTCCTTGTCCAAACCATGGGCGACGCCCATCACGTTCACCCCGCGAAACTCCGGCCCACCCTCCCGCCAATAGGCATGAGTCATGATGTCGAACCGCCCGACCTCCCGACCCGCCTCGACCTCCCTGCCCGCGGGCACCTTCCAGTGGAAGAGCGCGTTGAACCGCGTTACCCGACCGCTGCCCCCGACCTTTTTGACGTGTTCGAGGAAGGTAGAGAACCGGCCGATGACGCCCTTGGTATCGAGTTGCCGGGCGATCTCCAGAAAAGTTTGATAGTCCACCCCCGCCTCCCGGGCGCGCGCCCGCCACGGCTCGGGGACGAGCTCATCCTCTTGAAACTCCCGCTTGAGCGGGGGGAGCACCCGCCACTCCATGTCGGTCAGTTCGACGAGCGAGGTGGTGATGAGGTCGCCGGGTTGATCGGACTTCGACCCCGGCTCGATGCTGCGTCGCCTGACATGGCCGACGCCGAGGGTGAACATCATCTTCGCGGGCATCAGGCGGAACGCGGTCGCACCCGTCCGCTCGATCAGCAGCTCGCAGTGCTTTGAGAGCGAATATCCCTGGGGTACTTTGAGGGTGGTCCAGAGTTTGTATTGCGCTCCGGGGGTAGCGGGGTCGGCGGAGCGGATCACGACGTGGCCGGAGAAGGGGTCGTGCTGCGACATGAAGTCGAACGCGGTCGTGAGGCGGTTGTCGTCCACCTGCCACGCGACCAGGGCCCCCGGCGCGAGGCTGGTGGAGAGCACGGTCTGCCGCACGCGTCGAATCACGCCGCCTTTGAGCATCGCCCGGACCCGCTCGCTGACGGTGTCCAGCTCGACCCCGGCTTGCTCGCTGATCGCCCTCATCGGATCGGGCTGGAAGCCGACGAGGCGATCCTCGGAGACGGCGAGGATGCGGGCGTTGATCGGGTCGTCGACGCGGATGGGCACTTCAGGGTTCGCTTGTGGCATAGCCGCGATGATAGAGGTGCTCTGCCTCAGCCAGCCCCGCCCGCCACTCCATGTAGCGGTAAGGCAGGGCCAGTTGCGTGTGGAGCGTTTGCAGGCGTTGCAGGAAGGCTTCGTACAGGTCGTGCTGCCACGCCTCGGTGCCGCGTTCGCAAAAGAAGACGCGGCAGCCCATCGGCCGAATCGTGTGGACTGAGCATCGCCCGGTGATTTGGTAGCGACAGGCCCCCTGGACCTTGACCTCACTGAGAATATTTAGCGGAAGCGGCGGAGCCGCCCGCTTATGGGCGGGTTCCCAAGTCAAAGAAGAACTCACAGGCGGGATGCCTGTGCCACCCGGAACGTGCGGCTCCGCCGCGTCCGCTAAACGTCGATCCTTTTCCTGACATAAGAACACCGCAATTTCCAGCCCTGTGACGTACAGCCGATGGCCGTAGGCGTCGAACTTGCAGCACTCGCCGCTGACCCAGCACGTCGGCCCCCGCTCCGCGACGGCGGCGTCGAGGTCGGCGTAGAGCGACCGCACCGCGTCCCGCACCGCGGGGGTCAAGGCGGCGTCCCGCCACGCGGACCAGGCGGCACGGTCCTCTTCATCAAGCCGGATCTCATGGGCGGCAAGCGTCACGCGTCCTCTTCCTGATGCCGCAGCACGATGCCGACCTGCTCGACGGGGTAGAACCTGCCCCCGCCCCGCAGCCCGTCCGCCATGCCCGGGCAGCGTTGGGCGGCGTCGATCCACGCGGCGGGGTTTTCGAGGTTCTCCGGCCAAAACGGCCACGTGCGGCACTGCTTGGGCCGATCCTCGTAGATGCTGCACAACGCCTTCCCGGCCGCATCCCGCCGCAAGAACACGCAGTCGTACTCGCCCCGCCCATTCTTGACCTCCCCCAGCGTCCACCGCCCCCAGCTCCGCTTGGCGAACCTGCGGCGAAACTCCGCATCGCTCAGCCCCAGCCTCGTGGCGATCGCCTCGCCCTCCGCGTCGGTGAACCACACATACCCCGACGGCCCGGTGCAGCAGTTGCCGCACTGCGTGCATTCAAAGCGGAGGCCGTCGCGGTACCAGGGGGAGTCGGGCATCACCCATCGTAGCCGCGGGAAAACAAGCCACGGATGCACACGGATGAAATCGGATCAAACCGATAGAACTATATCGGACAAGACGAAGGGACGGATTCTAAAGCAGCCAAAGAAGGGCTATCGGCACCTCACCACAATCTCCGCCTTGTCCAAACGGTGCTTTCCCATCTGGTTTCATCAGATTTCATCCGTGTGCATCTGTCGCCCGACTTTGCTTTGGCTTCGACTTTGGCTTTGGTGAGCGGGCGGGTTGGGTATAACGCAAGCCCTTGCCCCCGAGCCGACCCCTTCAACCCGACGACCCGCGACCGGACCTCGAGCTGGTGCGGGCGTGCAACTCCGGCGATGCGACCCAGGCGACCCGCGCCTTCGAAACGCTCTTCCTGAGGCACCGCGACTGGGCGGTGCGTGTCGCCTACCGCTTCTGCCGCGATGCGGACGCGGCTCAGGATGCGGCCCAGGACGCGTTCTACTACCTGCTCAACAAGTTCCCCGGCTTCGTGCTCACCGCCAAGCTGACCACCTTCCTCTACCCCGTGCTCAAGCACAACGCCATCGCCCAGGCCCGCAAGATCCACCGATACCGGGGTGGCGACGCGGCCATTGCGGGAGTGGCCTCGCCGCGGGAACCCGGCCCGGGCGAGCGGCTGAGCGATGAAGAGCTCGAGACAGCCCTGGCGGGGCTGAGCGAGGACCACCGAGAGGTCATCGGGCTGCGGTTCCTCGACGGCCTGGGCGTCGCCGAGGTCGCAGAACTGCTCGCCATCCCCGAGGGAACCGTCAAGAGCAGGCTCCATCACGCGGTGCGTCAACTCCGCGAAGACCCACGAACCCGACGGTTCTTCGCAGAGGCGTGAAGAGGTGAAGGGGTGAAGGGGTGAGATCCGACGTTTTTTAGAAAGGCGGCAATGCCGTGGGTCAAAACGTCTCCACACATCACGATCTGGAGGTTTATCAACGGAGCATGACCGCGGCGATGCGGATTTTTGAGTTGACGAAGGCATTTCCAAAGGAGGAGCGGTACGCGCTCACCGATCAGATGCGGCGATCGTCACGCTCGGTCTGCGCAAATCTGGCGGAGGCGTGGCGGAAGCGGCGGTATCGCGCGGCGTTCATCAGCAAAGTGTCCGACGCGGAGGCCGAGGCGGCAGAGACGCAGGTGTGGGTCGAGTTCGCCGCCCGATGCCAATACTCTGACCGTGAAGTCGCGGCCGATCTGTTCAAGCTGTACGACCGCATCATCGCAACGCTTGTAGGTATGATCACGCACTGCGACACCTGGACGTTACCCAGCAAAAGCGATAAGTAGTCCCGTTCTCACCCCTTCACCCCCTCACCGCTTCACGCCGTATCCTCCCGCCATGCCCACCGTCCGACTCACCCTGCCCCACCACGCGTACGACATCGTGATCGAGCCCGGGGTCCTTGAACGCCTGGGTCCGCTGGTCAACGGCACACTCTTCGACGGCCGCGGCGGACGGGCGGCGGCAATCGTGGATGAAGGCATCGAAGCCTCCCACGGCCGAGCCGCGGCACGCTCGCTCGAAGCCGCGGGGGTCTCCACCGACGTCGCGGTGATGACGCCTAATGAAAAAAAGAAGAGCCTCGGCACGGTCCGCGCCCTGCTCGAGGTGCTGCTCGACGCCAAGCTTGAACGGGGCCACCCCATCCTCGCCATCGGCGGGGGCATCACCGGCGACGTCGCCGGCTTCGTCGCCTCCATCTTCCTCCGCGGCGTGCCCCTGATCCAGGTCCCCACCACCCTGCTCGCCATGGTCGACGCGAGCGTCGGGGGCAAGACCGGCGTCAACGCACCACAAGGCAAAAACCTCATTGGGACCTTCCACCAACCCGCCCTCGTCGTCATCGACCCGCTCGTGCTGGGCACGCTCAGCGACCGCGAGCTCCACTGCGGCCTGGCGGAGTGCGTCAAGCACGCGGTGATTCGTGATCCCGCCCTGATGTCGTGGATCGGCGATCACGCCGACGCGATCCTGCAGCGGGACCCGAACGTGCTCACCCAGCTCATCGAGCGGAACGTCCGCATCAAGGCAGCCGTCGTCGAGGGCGACGAACGCGAGGCGGGTGACCGCGCCCATCTCAACCTTGGCCACACCTTCGCCCACGCGATCGAGGCGGCCTCAAAATACGGCACCAAGTGGAAGCACGGCGAGGCGGTCTCACTGGGGATGGTCGCCGCGACCCATCTCGCGGTGGAGCTCAACCGGTGCCCCCCCCACGTGCTCGACGACCTGACGCGGCTGCTCGGCACACTTGGCCTGCCCACCCGCGACCCCAACCTCGCCCCCACCGTGATGCTGATGAAGGCGATGACGTCGGACAAAAAGGTGCAGGGCGGCCGGTTGCGACTCGTGCTGCCCGACCGCATGGGTCAGGTGAGCGTGGTCGGCGACGTCGAACGGGAGCGGGTGGTGAAGGCGTGGGACGCGCTCCGCTGAAGATACACCGTTCGACCCCGCTTGACTCGTAAGCAGCGAGGCTATACTTTCCGGCTGCCACGTTCCGGGTGCTGCCTTTGCCGCACGACTGGCGATTATCTCTCCTCGAGGGGCATTCAGATGAGCAATCGCTTCGGGTGGTCTTGGATGGTGGTGCTGAACACGCTGGTCTTGGTCACCCTGGGGTTGGGCTCCACGGCGGAGGCGGGCACGATCCGACACGATCGGCTCGACACCCAGTATCAAGCGCTGGCGCAGCAGTTCCCCAGCGTGGGTCGCCTCCTCTTCGCGACCGACGACACGTTCACCCAATTCAACGCGATCTGTTCGGGAACTCTCATCACGCCCCACTACATCCTCACCGCCGCTCACTGCGTCGACACCGCTCAAGGGCAGGTGTTTCAGGTCGGAGGCGAGCAGCGGACGATCACGCAGCGGATCCCGCACCCGTTTTACACCGGTGACATCAACGGCGGCTATGACATCGGGCTCGCCAAGCTCTCCTCCCCCATCACCAGCGTCGCCCCCGCAGTCCGCACCGGCTCGCAAGACTTTGTTCCCCGTGTCGCCACCATCGTCGGGTTCGGGGGCACCGGCGATGGGATCACCGGCGCGACCCTCCCCGCCGGCACCAAGCGGGCGGGCACCAACACGCTCGACACCGCGACGGTATTTGTCGACGGCTTCTTCCACTACTTTCTCAGCGACTTCGACGACCCCGCCACCTCCGCCACCTATACCAACGACGGCTTGAACCCCTTGGGGTCGGCCACCCCGCTGGACCTCGAGTACGCCATCGCGGGGGGCGACAGCGGTGGAGGCGTGTTCGCCCTGGACAACGACGCACAGCAGGTGCTGGTCGCGGTCAACTCCTTCGGTGCCGCGAACTCGGTAGCCAACGGGGGCGACGGCGTCAACAACAGCAGCTACTCCGATCTCTCCGGCTACACCCGCGTGCTGCCCTTCAACGCCTTCATCGACTCGATCATTCCCGAGCCCGGCACGCTGCTGCTGCTGGTCCCGGGGGTGCTGCTGGTGCTCCAGCGGCGGCGGGCGTGAGCGGGGACCGGGGCGAAAACGCGACAAGTCGCGTCGCTTCATCAATCCAATCCATCCGTTCCTCATTCGAGGGTTCTGAAAAACTCCGGCTGAGGCCGCTTTAGCGGCCGGGACGCCACGCCAGCAACGTCGGCGGCA
>PPFU01005744.1_pt1 | contig 10651 bp, 7 predicted proteins | sample 1535991 | NCBI WGS metagenome assembly PPFU01 (sample SAMN04901290, study PRJNA319586) | Hypolithon metagenome, whole genome shotgun sequencing project. | isolation source: Antarctic Hypolithon | place: Antarctica: Miers Valley | collected 2014 | reverse complement strand
CAAAGGCGGCAGCAGCGGCTCGGCGATCTCCGGCATGGACGACAACGGCTACCACCTTCGCGGCGGCCTCTTCGGTGGCAGCGCTCAACGGCAAACACTGGCCCCGTCGCCAATAGCGACAATCGCGACTACTGCTCGTGATTCGACGTCGTCTTCCCGGACATCCGAGCGTACCTGGCCGCGGTCCCGCCGGCACCGATACATGCAAACGGCACTCGGCCCCATGGTCCGCCCGGGCGTCGCGTCGTTGGCAGCGCCGCCTGCCTCGTCGGCACCCACGCCGCTGGGCGTGCGATATACGGACCCGGCTCGGCCGCGTCAGCCGGAACCGCTTGATCGCTGATCTGACCCGCAAGGCGGCTGCATGCGTCGCCGCGTCACCACACGGCTGACCTGCAAGCCGATCAGGCCCCTAGCCCACCCGACCGTCGATGCTTCGCTGCAGTTGATCTTCGAATGCCTCGAAGCTGACGCCGCGTTCGGCGACTTCCTCATCCACCGCCGCCATCAGTTCGTCGCTCCACGTCAGGCGTACCGGCGTACCTTCCGCCTCGTGGAGCAGCGCAGCGCGGCGGATCAGCGCGAAGACCTGCGCCGCTTCGGTCGAGCTGCCGGCAATCCGGCCGCCCATGCCCAGGACCCACTCCCCATCGCGACGCACGATGCCGGCCAGCAACTTCCCCTGCTGGTCGCGCAGCTGGGCATGCGGTTCTATGGCATGGTCCGCAGCGTCGTGAGGAGCAAGGACAGGAAAACGCCTGCCTTTCGACGTGCGTGGAGGTTTCGATTTCATCGACACGGCCTGCTCCTTGTGGATGCGCGCGAACGCATCGCTACATTTGACTGTTCGGTTCCAGCGCCCCGGTGTCCACGGAAGGCGGTGGCACGTGCTTTCCGACACTCATCTCCCAGCGCCAGAACAGCCAGCCCAGCAGGGTGAACGTTGCCGCCGCCAGCGCCAGGTGCAGGCCGTGGTGGCTGAGCAAGGGTGACAGGGCGCCAGCGACGATGGCGTTGAGGACCAGCCCGGTGAAGGCCTGCAGCGACGAAGCCGAGCCGCGATGGCGCGGATACATGTCCAGGATGGCCAGGGTCACGATCGGGAAGATCAGCGCTACGCCGAACGCGCTCACCACCATCGGCATGACGGCCCAGGGGATGCTGATCGTCTCGACCAGCGCGTTGTAGGCCACGTTGCCGACCGCGGCAACGCCACAGCAGGCAAAGCCGATCGCCACCAGGCGCTGGCCGCTGATGCGTCCGGCAGAGCGACCGGAGGTGTAGGCCCCCAGGGTCATGCCGGCGATTGTCGGTATGAACAGCCAGCCGAATTGCCGCTCGTTCAAGCCCAGCAGGTCCATGACGAAGGCCGGTGCCGACGCGATGTACAGGAACAGGCCCGAGAAGTTGAACGCGCCGGCCGCGGCGATGCGCTGGAAACGCGGGTTGAGGAAGATATGGACGTAATCACGCAACATGCGTCGCGGAGCCAGCTTCAGGCGCGCCTCGACCGGGTGCGTCTCTGGCAACCACAGCGCGGTGCTCAGCAGCAGCAGCAGGGAAAAACCGGTCAGGAACCAGAAGATCATCGGCCAGCGCGCCCAGCCCAGGATCCAGCCGCCCACCAGCGGCGCGATCGCCGGTGCGATGCCGAAGATCATCGACACCTGGCTCATCAGCCGCTGCGCATCGTCGCCCTGGAACAGGTCGCGGATCGCCGCCCGTCCCACGATCAGGCCAACACCGGCCGACAGCCCCTGCAGCGCGCGGAACAGCAGCAGCGTGGTCAGGTCGGTGGAGAGCGCGCAGCCCACCGACGCCAGGGTGAACACGACAAGCCCGCCGATGATCACCCGACGCCTGCCGATCGAGTCCGACAGCGGTCCGTGGACCACGCTCATCAGGGCGTAGGCCAGCAGGTACACGCTGATGGTCTGCTGCATGGCCAGCTTGTCGGCGCCCAGCTGCCCGGCCATCTGCGGGAACGCCGGAAAGATGGTGTCGATAGAGAACGGGCCGAACATCGCCAGACCGCCCAGCAGGAACGCTATGCGACGGCTGGTGGCGGGGATGCTTGGGCGCGTGGGGACGGACACGGTCGGCCTGTGATTGGAGAATGCATGCCGATCAGCGGACGGCGTCTGACCGGGTGCCGGGCGCGCTGCGGCCAGTCAGTCTAGGGCAAGCGCCCGGTCGGGCCCGCACCGGCGGCAACGGCTATAATGGCCTCGAACAGACGTGGTGGGAGAAGCGGAGTACACCCCGCTGCCGAAGACGCAACGCCCGTAATCGCTCAGGCTCCCATACCACCGCGGCTGAACACTCTGGAGAGACCGGTTCGAATCCGGCGCCGAAGGGGCAAAAAGCGCAGGCACGCCCGGCGCTTCCAAACTCTCAGGCAAAAGGACAGAGGGGCGCCCCGCGTGCGGCACGCACGTTGCCTTCGGACGCCCCCGACATGAGCCCTGCTTCCCACAGCAAGACCGCCACGCCTTCCCTCCGCGAGCTCGAACACCACTCGGCCTTCGTCGAGCGCCACATCGGCCCGAACGACACCGAAATCGAGCACATGCTGCAGGCGATCGGCCACGAGTCGCTGGATTCGATGACCAATGCCATCGTGCCTGGGCGCATCAAGTCGCCTTCACCGCTGGCGCTGCCCGAAGCGATTGACGAAGTCGAGGCGCTGGCGCGGATCCGCGGGATCGCGCGCAAGAACCGCGTGCTGCGCAGCTTCATCGGCCAGGGCTATTACGGCACCCATACGCCCAACGTGATCCTGCGCAACATCCTGGAGAACCCGGCCTGGTACACCGCCTACACGCCGTACCAGGCGGAGATCTCGCAGGGCCGCATGGAGGCGCTGATCAACTTCCAGACCATGGTCGCCGACCTGACTGGAATGGAAATCGCGAATGCGTCGCTGCTGGATGAAGCCACCGCGGCCGCCGAAGCCATGACCCTGGCCAAGCGCTCGGCGAAGTCGAAGTCCGACGTGTTCTTCGTCTCCAACCGGGTGCACCCGCAGACCCTCGAAGTGCTGCGCACGCGCGCAGAGCCGATGGGCATCCAGCTGCATGTCGGCGACGACAGTGAAGCCATGGACGTCGACGGCTTCGGCGTGCTGCTGCAGTACCCCGACACCTTCGGCCGCATCGCCGACCACCAGGCGCTGGCCGATGCGGTGCACGCGCGCAACGGCCTGGTCGCCGTGGCCACCGACCTGCTCGCCCTGACCCTGATCAAGGCGCCCGGCGAATGGGGCGCGGACATCGTCGTCGGCAACAGCCAGCGTTTCGGCGTGCCGTTCGGCTACGGCGGCCCCCACGCCGCGTTCATGGCCTGCCGCGACGCCTTCAAGCGCTCGATGCCCGGCCGCCTGATCGGCGTGTCGATCGATGCCGAAGGCCAGCCCGCCTACCGCCTGACCCTGCAGACCCGTGAGCAGCACATCCGCCGCGAGAAGGCCACGTCCAACATCTGCACCGCGCAGGTCCTGCTTGCGGTGATGGCCAGCATGTACGCGGTTTACCACGGTCCCGACGGCCTGACCCGCATCGCGCGGCGCACCCATCGCATGGCCGCGCTGCTGGCTTCGGCGCTGCGCGGCGCCGGTGTCGAGATCGCCGGGGGTTTCTTCGACACGCTGCACGTCACCGGCGTCGACGCCGCTGCACTGCACGCGGTAGCTGGCGAAGCCGGGATCAACCTGCGCGCCATCGACAGCAGCAGCGTCGGCATCAGCATGGATGAGACCACCACGCGCGCCGACATCGTGGCGCTGGCGAAAGTCTTCGGCGCCTCTATCGACGACATCGATGCGCTCGACGAGAACACCGCCGACGCCCTGCCCGCCTCGCTGCTGCGCGACAGCGCCTTCCTCGAGCACCCGGTGTTCAACACGCACCACAGCGAGCACGAGCTGCTGCGCTACATGCGCGGGCTGGCCGACAAGGATCTGGCGATGGACCGCACCATGATCCCGCTGGGCAGCTGCACGATGAAGCTCAACGCCACCGCGGAGATGATCCCGGTGACCTGGCCGGAGTTCGCCAACATCCACCCGCTGGCCCCGGCCGAGCAGGCCACCGGCTACGCCGAACTCATCACCGGGCTCGAAGCGATGCTGGTCGAGTGCACCGGCTACGACGCGGTGAGCCTGCAGCCGAATTCGGGCGCTCAGGGCGAGTACGCCGGACTGCTGGCGATCCGCGCCTACCACCGCTCACGCGGCGAAGGCCACCGCGACATCTGCCTGATTCCCGAGTCGGCGCACGGCACCAACCCGGCGTCGGCGCAGATGTGCGGCATGACCGTGGTCGTCACCAAGTGCGACAGCAACGGCAACGTCGATCTGGAGGACATCCGCGCCAACGCGCAGAAGTACTCCGACCGCCTGGCGGCCTTGATGATCACCTACCCGTCCACGCACGGCGTGTTCGAGGAAGACATCGTCGACATCTGCGAAGCGATCCATGCCCATGGCGGACAGGTCTACACCGACGGTGCCAACATGAACGCCCTGGTTGGCGTGGCCAAGCCCGGCAAGTGGGGTTCGGACGTGTCCCACCTCAACCTGCACAAGACCTTCTGCATCCCGCACGGCGGCGGCGGTCCCGGCGTGGGTCCGTGTGCGGTGAAGTCGCACCTGGCGCCGTTCCTGCCGCGCGTGCTCGGCGGCGACAGTGACGTCGGCATGGTTTCCGGGGCCAGCTTCGGCAGCGCCAGCATCCTGCCGATCTCGTGGATGTACATCACCCTGATGGGCAGCGCCGGGCTGCGCAGGGCCACCCAGGTTGCACTGCTCAACGCCAACTACGTGGCCAAGCGGCTCGAAGGCCACTACCAGACGCTGTACGCGGGACGCAACGGCCTGGTCGCGCACGAATGCATCCTCGACCTGCGCCCACTCAAGGACACCACCGGCATCGGCGCCGAGGACGTGGCCAAGCGCCTGATCGACTTCGGCTTCCATGCCCCGACCCTGAGCTTCCCGGTGGCCGGCACGCTGATGGTCGAACCGACCGAGAGTGAGTCGCTGCACGAACTGGATCGCTTCATCGACGCGATGGTCGAGATCCGCGAAGAGATTCGTGCCGTGGCCGACGGTCGCCTGGATCGCGAAGACAACCCGCTGCGCAACGCGCCGCACACCGCGACCATGGTCACCGCCAGCGAATGGACCCACGCCTATCCGCGCGAGCTGGCGGCCTACCCACTGGCCAGCCTGAAGACCCAGAAGTACTGGCCGCCGGTGGCGCGCGTGGACAACGTCTACGGCGACAAGAACATCATGTGCGCATGCATTCCGGTCGACGCCTACAGGGAAGAGGCCGACGCCTGACCCGCGATTCGATTTGGCACATGACGGAGCCCGGCGCATGCCGGGCTTTCTTTTTTGCGCCTCAGGCCTGCAGCCGCGGCACCTCGACGGGCGGCAGCAGCCGCGAGGTGAAGTGTCGGTCCTGGTAGTACCTGATCTTCCTGCACTTCACCGGGTGCGGGATGCCTTCGTACAGGAATACTTCGGTGTCCGCGCCCATGGCCTTGAGCTCCTGCGGCAGCATCAGCGCACGTCGCTCTTCGGACTCGCTGCGTGAAACTTCGCGACCCCGGGTGACGTTGTTCCTGCGCAGCGTCGTGTAGCCCAGCATCTCCGAGTAGTCATTCGCATCCTGCTGCTCGCGCGGCGCATACAGGATCTGCAGCGCGTGGTTGGTGAGGATCGTGCGCGAGACGTCCTTGCCGTAGGTGGCGTCGAGCTGGGCCATGCTCTGGATGATCGGCAGCAGGCGCATGTTGTAGCCGGCCATGTACGACACGGCGTTGGCGATGATGGCGACCTTGCCGATCGCGGTGAACTCGTCCATCAACAGCAGGCACTGGTGCCTGAGCGCGGGGTTGGCCTGCGGCAGCTCGCGCGTGTTGACGTTGATCAACTGGCTGAAGAACAGGTTCACGATGAGCCGCGATTCGGCCAGCTTGTTCGGCTGGATGCCGATGTAGATGGTCATCTTCTTCCTGCGCACGTCGCCCAGCATGAAATCGTTGTCGCTGGTGGCGGCATCCAGCACCGGGTTGATCCAGGCGTTCAAGGGCTCCTTGAACGTGCCCATGATCGAGGCGAAGGTCTCGTCCGCCTGCGAGAGCAGGTTGGCGAAGGCCACGCGTGCCGCCTCGCTCAGGAACGGGCGCGTCGACAGCGACCTCAGGTACTCGCGCAGGCTGCTGCCATCGCCCGAGGACAGCCGGTACAGGCGCCCGAGCGTCGGGAACTGCAGCATGGCCGGCGGCGCGCCCTGCTGGCGCAGCGCGTCGAAGTTCTCGAACAGGTACAGGGTCAGCGCAACGAAGGCATTGCGCGCCTGGCTCACCCAGAACTTCTGCTCGTCTGCGCCGTCCGGATACAGCATCGCCGCGATGGCCTGCAGGTCGGAGATGCGGAACGCCGGGTCCGCCGACACATAGCTCAGCGGATTCCATCGATGCGAACGCCGATCCTCTGCAAACGGATTGAACAGGAACACGTCCTGCCCCTGGCTCGCGCGCCAGCCGCTGGTCAGCTGGAAGTTCTCCTGCTTGATGTCCAGCACCACCATCGACTCCTGGTAGTCGAGCAGGTTGGGAATCACGATCCCCACGCCCTTGCCCGAGCGCGTCGGCGCAGCCAGGACCACGAACTGCTGACCTGCCAGTCGCAGCAATCTGCCATTGAACTTTCCGACGACGATTCCGTTGCCGGAGGCCTTGAACAGGCCGTGGCGCGCGAGCTCACCGCCACTCGCGAACCGGGCATCGCCGTGGATGGCGACCTTGGCTGGTTTCAGGATGACCACCAGCAGCGCCGCGTATGCCGCCAACGGCGCGCCGAATCCAAGCAGCCCCGCCGCCTTGATGCGACCGGCATGGGCCTGCACCTGCGGCAGGTCGATGACCCGGACATAGGTCCACCACGTGTCATGACGCAGCATCGCCGGTTCCAGCCGCAGGAACACCAGCGTGAGATACCCGGACAGGTACAGGCCCACCAGCACCACCGCGACCGCGGACGCGCACATCGCGAATTTCCTGCCCTTGCTCATTCATCACCTCCTTGTGGTGCTGGGTTGGGGCGAAGCCTTCCTGCTTCGCCTTGCGTTCCTGCGGCCGACTTTGCAACCGCTGGCGGCCTGGGTGCAACTGATTCGCCCGCATGCGCTGCGCGTGCGTCCTGCTACAGGGTTTCGCAGATGCCGCTCGGCCCATTCGCGGCAATGGACGCTTCCGTGTCCGCACATGACATGACCATGGCTGGCGCCACCTCCCTGTGCGCGGACTCATGGTAGCGCCTGTGGTGGCGCCTGACAGCCCGCCCGCTGCAGCCCCGGAACCGGCCGCTTCGAGCCGCTGACGGACTCCCGCGGCCCTGCCCCGCGACCTCATGCCAAATGGCGGCACGGTCCCCGGCTTCGATGAATTCGGCACCGTCGGCAGTCAGTGGCCTGGGATCACCTCGATGCAGGCGCGGTCCTCGGGCGGGGTCCTGTTATCAGGTTCCCTCGTACTCCAGCTGTTGCGGCTGCTTCCGTCAGCAATACTTGTGCGTTACATTGCAATCACTTCCCTGCAGCTCATATCCATGCCCGCCCTCAAGACAGCCACACTCAACCTGCGCATCGACCCCGGACTGAAGGAAGCCGCGCGAGTAGCGGCCATTCAAGAGCATCGCAGCGTGGCGAACCTGATCGAAATGCTGATCCGCCGGCATTGCGACGCGGCAGGCATCTCGATTCCCGAGCAGGTGGAGCTCTTCAGGGAGACCGGTGATGAATGAGAAGACGCTGCGGGCACTGGTGGAGGCCGGCGCGATCAAGCGTCTGCGGATCATTGCGGTCGGTGCGCGCTTCCACGTCGAAGCGGATACGGTGAACTCAACGGTGGTGGCGTGCACGGGCAAAGGGGTGCCGAAGACCTGGGCATCGATCGACGCCACGGCCAAATGGGTGCGCGGGCTCGGGATTGGAACGGCGCAGTTGGACCTCAACCGATGGGCGCCGGATCAGCGCGGGCTGTCGCTTTAGACGATCGGGACGAACTAAGGCCGATGAATCGCGAGGATGCAACGAGGAACGAGCAACTCGTTTTCGGGATCCCGCCCGCAGCTTGTGTAGCGAACACTCGCCAGGCGCGCGTGTGATTGGCTCCCCTGCCAGACTTTCCCAGGCGGTTCTCCTCGACTCAGCGAAGGCATCTTCCGCTTCCAGCACAGGGTGTGCGGGGGCGGCCGTGAGCTGGTGGCGCTTCTCCATCGGACACCTCCGTGCGAGGATGGCCCTCGCTTTGTAGTGACCGGGAAATCAGGGTTGGGCCCACCTGATCCCTTTCCTCCGAATCGTCACCCGCTCCCGCCGGAATCCGACGCCATGCTGCGATCCTTCGTCCTGATGGCTCTGCTCGCGATAGCCATGACTTCCGCCGTCGCTGCTCCTGCCGGCGTGCCGGTCGCGCAGACGATTCGCTCCGAAGTGCTTGGCGAAGTGCGCAGTTTCCGGGTGGACCTGCCCTCCAGCTACGGTTGGGCGCAGGAGCGTCGGTATCCGCTGCTGCTCGTGCTCGATGGTCCCGAGCACCGGGCGCACGTGGTGGCCAGCACCGGGTTCCTTGCGCGCGCCGGCGAGTTGCCCGAGACGATCGTCGTCACGCTGGCCAGCACGGTGCGCGTGCGCGACTTCACGCAGACCGACTGGCCCGAGGCCTGGGTGGGCGGTGGCGGCGCCGACAACTTCAGCCGCTTCATCGAAACCGAGCTGCTGCCGGCGCTGGACGCCGGCTATCGCACCGACGGTTACCGCATCCTGATGGGGCATTCCGCGGGCGGTCAGTTCGCGATGCACGTGCTGTCCACGAAACCGACCCTGTTCGGCGCCTACATCGCCACGGCGCCCAGCCTGGATTGGGACGACAGTCTTCCCGGCCGTGAGCTGGTGAAGTCGCTGGACGCACCCCTCGCACACAAGACATTTTTCTATGTCGCCCGCGCCGACGATTCCGGTCGCCCGCTGGCCGACTTCGACGCGCTCGTGGCTGGCCTGAAGGCCTCCGCCCCCGACAGCCTGCGCTGGCAGGGCATCGCCTGGCCGGACGAAACCCACGCCAGCGTGCCCCTGCTGGGCCAGGTGGACGGACTGCGCCGCCTGTATGCCGGATATCGCTTCCACAACGACCGCCTGGGCGAGGGCCTGGACGGCGCGCAAGCCCATTACGCAGCGCTTTCGGAGCGCCTCGGCCACGCCGTGCCGGTGCCCGAAGCCGTGGTCAACGCGCTGGGCTACGACGCCCTGCAGCGTGATCGCGGCGACGAGGCCCTTCGTCTGTTCAAGCTCAACACCGCCGCCCACCCGCACTCGGCCAATGCCTACGACAGCCTGGGAGAAGCGCTGGCAGCCGGTGGCCTGGGCGCAGAGGCGGCCAAGGCGGCTTCACGCGCCGCTGAGCTGGCGGTGGCGCAGGACCTCCCCAACCGCGCCTATTTCCAGGACCAGGCCCAGAAGCTCCGGGCGGCCGCTTCCGACTGAGGCGGGCCTCGCGCGGCACGCAGGGAAGGCGTGCTGACTGGTTGGTTGCGTGGGTTATTCGTAGCGAAGGGCTTCGATGGGGTCCAGGCTGGCGGCCTTCGAGGCCGGCATGATGCCGAACACCACGCCCACTAGGGCCGAGAAACCAGCGGCCGCGACGATCACCCATAGCGGCACCGACGCCGGCGGGAAGCCCGGGATCAGGCTGGCCACGCCCAGTCCGATGCCGATGCCCAGCACGATGCCGATGATGCCGCCCAGCAGGGCCAGCAGGCCGGCCTCGAGCAGGAACTGCACCAGGATGTCGCGCCGCGTGGCGCCGAGCGCCTTGAGGATGCCGATCTCGCGCGTTCGCTCGGTCACCGACACCAGCATGATGTTCATGATGCCGATGCCGCCCACCAGCAGTGAAATGCTGACCACGCCGGCCAGCACCGCGGTGGCCGTGGCGGTGATGCTCTCGAACTGCTTCACGAACGAATCGGCGGCCTCGACCCGGAACTCGTCCTCCTGGCCCGGTTCGGTCTTGCGCGAGGCGCGGATCGCCCGTTTGGTGCGCTCGCGCAGCGCTTCCACGTCTTCCAGGTTGAGCGCGGTGAACGACACGGTCATGCGCGGGTCGACATTGTTGCCGGTCATCGCCCGGCCCACGTCGAAGGGAATCAGCACGATGCTGTCCTGGTTGAAGCCGAAGATCTCGCCGCGCTTCTCCATCACCCCGACCACCTTGAACCACTCGCTGCCGACGCGGATGAACTCGCCGATCGGATCCTCCGGCAGCTGCAGGTCTTCGATCACCTTGGCGCCGATGACCGCTACCCGGCGCCGGCCGGCGTCGTCGCTGGCGACGATGAAGCGGCCTTTTTCAGGATAGTTGCCGCGCACCGCCGGGTACTCGGCGGTGGTGGCCTGCACCTGCGGGCTCGCCGAGCGGCCGCGATACCCGACGGCCGCCATCGGGACGGCCATGGTGGGCACCACCTGGTCCACGCCGGGCACGCGGTAGCGCAGCGTGTCCACATCGCGGAAGCTCAGCCGGTTCTCCTTGCCCACGCTGGCATCGGCGAACGGCGTGTAAGGCTGCAGGGTGAGCGTGC
>PPFU01012360.1_pt1 | contig 10653 bp, 9 predicted proteins | sample 1535991 | NCBI WGS metagenome assembly PPFU01 (sample SAMN04901290, study PRJNA319586) | Hypolithon metagenome, whole genome shotgun sequencing project. | isolation source: Antarctic Hypolithon | place: Antarctica: Miers Valley | collected 2014 | reverse complement strand
GGAGACCACGACGAGACCACCTGACCGGCGGCTCGGGTCAGCGGCTCAAGTCCCACCGGGACGCCGCCGACAATCCGGTGGTGAACCCTGACGACACGACACCGCTCGAACCCGTCTGGCTGTCACACCACCACCGATGTGACGCCGACCGGTGCGTCCGCTTCGGTGGCGTGCACGTCTGCCGCCGTTGCCTGGCCATGTTCGCCGGGTTCTTCGTCGCCCTGGCACTCTTCGTCGTGACGTCGTTCGAGGCCCAGCTCGGCGACATCTCCCTCGTGGTCGCCATGGCGGGTTACGCCGTCTACGAGTTCGTGCAGGTCGTGCGGGGCCGCATGACCTACAGCGCCCGGCGAGTGCTCGTCGTCTCCCCGTTCGTCGGCGTCGTCCTCGCCTGGCTCGGTGTCACGGGCCTCCGGGACGGTCTCGGCTCGACGCACCTGCTGTTCGGTGCCGTCGCCGCTGCCCTCCTCGCCGTGCTCGTCGTTCACGGCTCCGTGGTGCGCCGCACCGTCACCTCTCGCTGAGCCGTCCCGGAGCGCTGCCCGGTGCTGCATAGGCTCCCGTCCATGACGACGGTCCTGGTCACCGGTGGTGCCGGCTACATCGGTTCTCACACCTGCGTGCAGTTGCTCGAGGCCGGGCGTCGCGTCGTCGTGATCGACAACCTGTCGAACTCCTCACCGGTCGCGCTCGACCGCGTGCTCGAGTTGGCGCCAGGGGACCTCACCTTCCACCAGATCGATCTGCGGAACAGAGCCGCCGTGCAGTCGGTGTTCGAGGCAGAGGCGATCGATCAGGTGGTCCACTTCGCCGGGCTCAAGGCCGTTGGCGAGTCGGTGGAGATCCCGCTCGCCTACTACGACAACAACCTCGCCGGCACCATCTGTCTCGTCGAGGCGATGGCCGACCACGGCGTGCGCGACCTGGTCTTTTCGTCCTCCTGCACCGTCTACGGCGACCCGGAGACCGTCCCCATCACCGAGGATTCGCCGATCGGCGCAGTGAGCCCGTATGGCCGGACGAAGCTGTACGTCGAGGAGCTCCTCCGCGACGTCGCAGCGGCAGACCCGTCGTGGCGGACGCTGCTGCTGCGGTACTTCAATCCGGTGGGAGCACACCCCAGCGGGCGCATCGGTGAAGACCCCACGGGGATCCCGAACAACCTCATGCCCTTCGCCATGCAGGTGGCGGTGGGTCGTCTCGAGCGGTTGCGGATCTTCGGCGGCGACTACGACACCCCGGACGGCACCTGCATCCGTGACTACATCCACGTGGTCGATCTCGCCGATGCCCACCTGGCCGCCCTCGAGGCGCTCCCGCGCGTCGAGGGCTGCCGAGCCGTCAACGTCGGGACGGGGACGGGTTCGTCGGTGCTGGAGGTGGTCCACGCCGCTGCGGTCGCAGTCGGGTCCGAGATCCCCTACGACGTCGTGGACCGACGGGCGGGCGACGTGCCCTGCGTGTACGCCGACACCACTGCTTCGGAGGAGCTGCTCGCCTGGTCGGCGCGGTTCGATCTCGACGACATGTGTCGTGACCACTGGAACTGGCAACGCGCCAACCCACACGGATACGTCGCGAGCACCGAGGCGCGCTGATGCGGGGGAGTGGCGACGGATTCGTCCGCTGCACCGACGGACAGACCCGTTGGGGTCGGTTCGGCGCAGCCGGGGTGGTCTTCGTGCACCGAGAGGTGGATGGTCCCCGGGTCATGCTCCAGAAGCGGTCCCAGTGGGCGCACGAGGGAGGCACGTGGTCGGTGGCAGGAGGTGCCCTCGACGAGGGTGAGACGACCCGGGAGGCCGCGCTCCGGGAGGCGGCCGAGGAAGTGGGCGAGATCCCCGAGCACCGGGTCATCGATGAGTACGTGTTCGCTCCGGCCGACGACTGGTGCTACACCACGCTCGTCGTCGAGGTCGACGGGCGCTTCGGGTTCAGCACCAACTTCGAGACCGACGCCATCGGGTGGTTCACCCTCCACGAGGTCGATGAGCTGTCCTGCCACGCCGGCTTCCTCGCCGCCTGGCCGCACCTGCGGCGCATCATCGAGGCCGCCTGACGGACGATGCCGACACCCGAGGCAGGAACGCGGACGCCCCGACGGTACGGTGGGCTGGCCCAACTCGATGAGGCCAACTCGGATCGGAAGGCTCCCACGTCATGAAGGTATGGATCGATCAGGACCTGTGCACCGGCGACGGACTGTGCGAGGAGATCGCACCGACCGTGTTCGCCATGCTCGATGACGGTCTGGCCTACGTGAAGGACGGCGACAAGATCTTGAGCGACCCCGGCGGCGCCGAAGGCGTGGCGCCCATCCCGGAGGACCAGATCGAGGCCACGATCGAATCCGCCGAGGAGTGCCCGGGCGAATGCATCTTCATCGAGGTTTGAGCAGTACGAGCTGATCGTCAGAGGGACCTGCGGGTCCGGACGTCGTCGGCGCCGAGCCGTCTGGCGTCCGCTGTCCGGTCGTCGGTGGCCCACTGGCTGTCGAGTTCGGCGGCCACCCTGGTGCGGTAGCTCTCCACCTCGGCCTCTGTCGTCGCGTCGTCCCACCCGAGCACCCCGCCCATGATCCGGGCCGCAACGGGTGCAGCGGACACTCCACGGTCGGGGCTCTCGATCGACAGGCGCGTCCGGCGGGTCAGGACGTCATCGAGGTGGAGCGCCCCTTCGTGCGATACGGCGAACCGGATCTCGACACCGAGGTAGTCGTCGGTGCCGGGAAGCGGCGCGCCCAGCGTCGGGTCGTTCCGCACGAGGTCGACGAGGATCGGCGTCTCGGCCCCGAAACGTCCCAGGAGGTGCTCGACGCGCTCGGCCGGGAGCCCGGAGCTCGCCGACAGTTCGTCACGCCGGTTCCGGACTGCCTCCCAGCCCACCGCGCCCACGAGGGGGATCTGCTCGGTGCAGGATGCGGGTCCGTGCCCGAGGGCATCGACCACGGCATCGACGGCGTCGGCCGCCATCACGCGGTAGGTCGTGTACTTGCCGCCGGCGACGGTGATGAGGCCGGGGACGACCGTGCGCACGGCGTGCTCCCGGCTGAGCTTCGACGTCGAGTCCGATTCCCCGTGGAGGAGGGGCCGGAGTCCGGCGTAGACGCCGACGATGTCGTCCCGGGTCAGAGCCGGGCTCAGGTACTGGTTCGCCTGGGTGAGCAGATAGTCGAGATCGGTCGCGCTGGCGGCGGGGTGGGCGAGGTCGAGGTTCCAATCCGTGTCGGTGGTGCCGACCAACCAGTGTGAGCCCCACGGGATGACGAAGAGCACCGATGTGGGGGTGCGGAAGATGAGGCCGGTGTCGGAGCGGATGCGGTCCCGGGGGATGACGAGGTGCACACCCTTGGACGCCCGGACCCGCAGCGTCGAACCGCCGGCCATGTCCTGGATGTGGTCGGTCCACACGCCGGTGGCGTTCACCACCTGCCGGGCACCGATGGTGAACGGCTCACCCGACTCGACGTCGAGGACGTCGACCCCGTCGACGTGCCCAGCCTGGCCCGTGCGACGCATCCCGACCACCCGCACCGAGGACGCCACTGCGGCGCCGTAGTGAGCTGCCGTGCGGACAACGCTCATGGTGTGGCGGGCGTCGTCGACCTGGGCGTCCCAGTACCGGATACCGCCGACGTGGACGTCGTCCCGCAGTGACGGGACCAGCGCGCGGATCGAGCGTTTGGAGAGGTGGCGGTGGTGGGGGAGCGGATTGGCCCCGAAGGCGGCCAGGATGTCGTACAACCCGATGCCCGCACCCACGTACGCCCGCTCCCACACCCGGTGGGTCAGGGGGTAGAGGAACGAGACCGGCCGGGCCAGGTGGGGGCACAGCCGGGACAGCATGAGGTTGCGCTCGTGCAGGGCCTCGGTCACCAACGAGAACTCGAGCTGCTCGAGGTAGCGGACCCCACCGTGGAAGAGCTTCGAGGAACGGCTCGACGTGCCGGCGGCGAAGTCGCGCTGCTCCACCAGCGCGACCGACAGGCCTCGGGTGGCGGCGTCGAGGGCCACGCCGGCGCCGGTCACGCCACCGCCGACCACCACGACGTCGAAGGTCTCGGCGCGCATCCGGTCGAGGTCGTGGGTGCGCTGGTCCTGGTCCAGGCGATGCATGCGCAACAGTCTCTCGCGCCGGCCCGGTCTCTCCACCCGTGCGCGCCGGTCAGGTGGGTTCGACGACGTCCAGACGTCGGACCCGATCGGGGCGGGCCTCGTCGAGCATGACGTGGTAGTGGGCACCGAATGCGTCGGCCAGGTCCTCCGGGGTCGGCGGGTCGATGTCTTCCGCCAGCAGGCACCGGGTCACGAGCCCTCTCGTGTGCTTCGCCATGTGGCTGACGGCGGCTCGTCCCCGGTCGGTCTCGCGCACGACGTGCACGGCCACCGTCCGCTCCGCCAGCGGACCGCTCGGGCGCCATGCGGCAACATAGGTCGACGAGCGCATGTCGACGATCAGCCCCCTTCCGGCGGCGGTCGGCAGGACCTCGTCGAGGGGCTCCCGCCACGCCGCAGCCAGCCGGCCGACGCCGGGGAGGTCGACGTCCATCGACAGCCGGTACGGGGGCACCCGGTCCCCGGGGCGCAACGCCCCGAAAAGGGCATTGATCACCACAAGCCGTCGACCAGCGCGGCGACGGGCGGCAGGGTCGAGCGAGGCGAGGTCCAGGGCGTCGTAGAGCACGCCGGTGTAGAGGTCGGCCACCCGGCGCGCCGCAGCCGATCGCAGCGCCACATTGGCGGCCACCTGGGCTGCCGCGCCTGCGGGCGCCCGCAGGACGTCGAGCGCATCGTCCCGACCGCTCGTCGCGATGAGCGCGTCCAGCACCGCCTGGCGCGTGGGGTCCAGTTCGGGGAACGAGAGCTGGTCCGGTGCGAGGGGGCGTCCCCGGCCTCCGACGGCCTTGCCCTCGGACGGGGGCAACAGGATCAGCATCAGCGGGGATGCCCGTGGACGTGCTGGCGCATCCATGTGTGCATGGCGATGCCCGACGCCACCGAGGCGTTGATGGAGCGGGTGGACCCGGTCATGGCGATGGAGCAGACCTGGTCCACCACCCCCCGGGCGTCGTCGGAGAGACCGGGGCCCTCCTGCCCGAAGAGGAGGACGCAGCGCTCCGGGAGCGCCGTGCGCTCGATGGGCACGCATCCCGGGAGGTTGTCGATGCCGATGAGGACCAGGTCCTCGGGGCCTGCCCACGCGGCGAGCGCTGCGATGTCGGGATGGTGATGCACGTGCTGGTACCTGTCGGTGACCATGGCACCCCGCCGGTTCCAGCGCCGGCGCCCGACGATGTGCACGGCGGCCGCCCCGAAAGCATTGGCGTTCCGGACCACCGACCCGATGTTCAGATCGTGCTGCCAGTTCTCGACGGCGACGTGGAAGGGGTGACGCCGACGGTCGAGGTCAGCGACGATGGCCTGCATCGTCCAGTACCGGTAACGGTCGACCACGTTGCGAGTGTCGCCGCCGGCCAGCAGTTCCGGATCGAGGCGGTCGTCGTCGGGCCATGGGAGGGGGTGGGGGCCGACCCCGATCTGCCCGGGCTGCCCCATCTGCCCGGGCGGCACGGTCGGAAGGTCGTCGCTCATCGCCGGTTCATTCGTGGTCGGCACGGATGCCGCGCAGACCGCGCCAGGCCTGGTCGGCCACCCGCACCGCGACGTCGTCCGGATCGAGATCGAGGGCGTCGTTGAACCAGTGGCGGCTCGTTCCCTCGGCCAGTCCGACGATGCCGTGGGCGTAGAGCAACCGGTCGGCGTCGCCGAGACCGTCCACGGTGATCAACCCGGCGATGACCTCGGCCAGCGCCCGCTCCACCCGAGCGGCCTCCTCGGCGAACTCGGCGTCTCGCCGGGTGCCTCCGCCGAACATCAGACGGTGGGCGGCCGCGTCGTCGGCGACGAAGCGAAAGTACGCCCGGAGACCGTCCTCCACCTGCTCCCTCGGACCGTCCGCCCGCTGGGTGGCGGCGGTGATCTCGTCCATGAGCCGTTCCCCGACGGAACGCAGCAACTCGAGGTAGAGAGCACGCTTCGACGGGAAGTGCTGGTAGAGCACCGGCTTGGTGACGCCGGCGGCATCGGCGACGTCGTTCATCGACGTGAGGTGGAACCCTCGCTCAGCGAAGACGTGCAGCGCGACGTCGAGCAGCTGTTCCTTCCGGCGCGGCGCCGGGAGCCGGGATGACATTCGTTCAGGCTTCCGGCTCGTCCAGCGTCGGGCGGCCCTCCTGGCGGTCCTCCCGCTCCGCTGCGCCCACTGCGTAGCCGAACACGATGGCCGGGGCGAGCACGATGGACCCCACCACGATCGCGGCCACGATCAGGGGTCCCACCGTCCCGAAGCCGACCGCGAAGCCGACCAGGAAAAGGATGACGGCGGCACCGAAGAGGCCGTATCCGAGGCGCTGGCCGAGGGAAACGAGTCGGGCGATCCGGCGGCGCCGATCCAGCACGGGATCCGAGGTCACGGCCAGCAATGGTCGCGCACCGGTCCTGCGCCGGATGCATCGCCACTTTTTCGACACCGAAACAGGAGTGGTGACCCGCGTCACGAACGTCGCGGTTCGGCCGGCACATTCAAGGGCGCACCGGAATCTGCCGAAGATGGTTCCGGAACGGTGAAGCATCCATCGGGATGCGGGACGAGGGAGCTCGGTGAGTCGCGTGCGCAGCATCGTCAGCCAACTGCATCCGCGCCTGACGGTCGCGTGGCTCGACACCGATGCGCGCAGCGTCCTCTCCGCCGAGCTGGCGTCTCAGGGGTTGCGCGTGGACCGTGCGCTGCTCGATGACCATGCCGCGGATGCAGCGCAACGACGTCGCGAGATGGAACGGGTCACCGACGCAGCGCTCGAGGAGAAGCTGCGCGTCCTCGACGCGCGTCGAGCCGCCGCGGACCTGGCACTCGAGGACCTGGTCACGGAGCAATGCCGCCTACGCGACGCAGCCGAGTGGTGTGTCCTCCAGCCGGCACGAGCTGCGGTGGCCACCGAAGAGATCGCCTCGTCCGCCGCCGCGTTGGCGGCACACAGCAAGACGGCCCGCGAGGCGACGCGTCGGCTCGAGCGGGTACTCGAACAACGAGCCGCGTCCGAGGCTGCGCTGGAGGAGGCCCGCCGCGAGCTCGGCGGCCTCGGTGCCACGGGCGTGGAGGAATCCGATGTTCGCCGGCAGATGGAGGCGGCATCCCAGGACCTGCGCGCCGCGACGACCGAGTACCAGGAGGCGATGAAAGAGGTCGCTCGCCGTCGTGCCGCCCTCGACGAGGCCGAGACCGCGGCTGCGATGTCGGAGCGACCTGTCGATGTCCCGAGGATCTCTGACGGGGACCAGTTGCAGGCCATGCGTCGAGCGCTGCGTGCGAAGTTCGACCCGGCGACGACGCCGACCGACATCGTGGACGCAGGCGACGTGGAACGGGTCCGCGCCGACCTGCGGGAGGCGGAGGCTCGAGCGGATGCGGCTGCAGAGTTCCTGTCCGGCGTGCGGCGCACGATCGACGGCTTCGAGAGCGAGCTCATCGCCCGGAGCGTCGACGGCGACGCGCGCGACGTGCGTCACGACGCGGCGATCGCGCTGGAGGCGCAGGTCTCCTCCGTCGAGCGCCAGCTGAGCGAGGCCGAGGAGGCCGTACGGTCCGAGGCCGACGACGCCACCAGGGCGATGTCCCGTGCCGAGCTCTCCCTCGACCGCCTGCGACAGGAGTCTCGCGATCGCCAGAGCAAGCTCCGCGAGCTGGTCGCCCTCGTACCCGCGGCCCAGCGACCTCCGATGGACGACGACCTCGTGGTCCACGTCGAGACCATCGCCAGCACCCTGCGGAGTCTCGTCGAGCCGATGCAGCCCGACATCGACGATGCCCGTGCTGCGGCAAGGGACCTCCGGATCGAACACGACGACAAGGCCGCCGAGCACGAGCGTCGCCGAGCGGGTCGGGACGACATCCTCTCCGAGGACCGCGCCGCGGCGCTCCGAGCGCTGCTGGACGACGCACCGACCCTCGTCGTGCTCGACGATGTCGTGACCACCGACGGGCGCGGCCTGGGTGTCGCGGACATCGACGCCCTCGAACCTGATTGCCCGGTCGTGGTCCTCACCGAGGACCGCGGCGTCGCCGGGTGGGCCATCGAGCTCCCCGCAGACCGGGGCCGCCTCGTCAACGCCGCCGGCCTCTGGACATCCACCACACCCGAGACGGCACCGTCCGCACAGAACGCCAACGCACACCATCCGGAACCGAGCTCGTCCCGGTGACCCGAACAATGGAGACATCATCGTGTTGAAGATCCGTATCCGCACCAAGCTTGCGGCCGCGCTGGCCGTGCCGCTGGTGGCACTGGTGGCCATCTCGGGGTTCGAGGCCGTGCAGGCCTCGGAGGAGGCTGACGACGTCCGATCCGAGACCGAGCTCGCAGTCGTCGCCGTGGGGCCCAGCAGCCTCACGACCGAGCTGCAGAACGAGCGGAACTACACCGCCCTCGACCTGATCGGTCTGGCCGAAGCCGCCACCCTCGAGGTGTCGTCGGTGGCCGAGGCGCGTGACCGCGTCGATGACACGGTCGAGGAGCTCCGTGGTTACCTGGCGGGCCGCGAAGGGGTCACCGCCGATGCCTTCGGCCCGGCCTTCGAGGCTCTCGAAGCCGACCTCGAGGACACGCGAGCGCTGTGGGACGACTACGACGGCGACAAGGACCTGGAGAACCAGGAGCTGGCCGACGAGGTGTTCGACCGGTTCACGGTGATGACCGAGGCCTTCTTCGACGCCACCGAGTCGGTGGCCACGGCCGTCGACGACAACGCCCTTCGGAACGGCATCGAGATCGTGGACAACTCCAACCGTCGCGGCGAGCTCCTGGCCAACATCACCCGGCTCCTCGTCCTCGACACCCTGACCGACGGTGGGGAGGAGGTCTACCGTTCCGACGCTGCCGCCCGCCTGGCCCGCCTCGACGCCACCGAGGATCGCATCGAGCAGCTCGCGGTCGGCCCGTACGCCGACGTGCCGGACGAGACGCTCGGTCGTGACTTCGACGTCGATGCCCGTGAACACTTCGTGTCGTACCTCGCCGGCGAGGCCGTCGACATCAGTGGACTGCTCGCTGCGGTGAGCGCCGGCGGTGTCGCAGAGAACACCTCCTCCGCCGAGATGGCCTCCGAGATCCTCGAGGCCGAAGCGGCCCGGCTCACGAGCGCAGCCGACGAACGTCGGGAGCAGTTCATCCTGCTCGCCGCCGGCATCATCATCTTCGCCATCGTGAGCAGTTGGCTCGCCAGCCGCTCCATCACCCGCCCGCTGCGCAAACTGCGGGTCGAGGCCGCCGAGATGGTGGGGACCCGGCTTCCTGCCGCGCTGGAGCAGATCTCCCTGACGCCGCTCGGTGAGGACGTCGTGGTGCCCCACCTCGACCCGATCGTCGTCAAGACGCGAGATGAGGTCCACGAGGTCGTCGACGTCCTCAACGACGTGCAGGACCGGACGCTTGCCCTCGCAGCCGACCAGGCGGTGCTGCGTCGCAACATCGCCGACTCCTTCGTCAACCTCGGCCGCCGGAACCAGAACCTCCTCGACCGCCAGCTCGAGTTCATCTCCGAGTTGGAGCAGAACGAAACCGAACCCGAGGAGCTCGAATCGCTCTTCCGTCTCGATCACCTCGCCACCCGCATGCGCCGCAACGCCGAGTCGCTCCTCGTGCTCGCCGGCGTCGAGAGTCCACGCCAGTGGACGGCGCCGGTCAACGTGGACGACGTGGTCCGGGCGGCGCTCGGCGAGGTCGAGGATTACCAGCGGGTCAACGTCCGCCACCTCGATCCAGTCATGGTCGCCGGCACCGCAGCGGCTGGCGTGTCCCACGTCCTCGCCGAGCTCATCGAGAACGCCCTCAACTACTCGCCCCCGGGCGCAGCGGTGGAGGTCAAGGGTCGTGAGAATTCCGCCGGCTACATGATCGCCGTCGACGACGACGGCATCGGCATGAGCGCCGAGGACCTCGATCAGGCCAACCGTCGCCTCTCGGGAGAGGAGTCGTACACCGTTGCCCCGTCCCGATACCTGGGTCACTACGTCGCGGGCAACCTGGCCACCCGCTTCGGGATCAGCGTGCGGCTCCAGGACAGCCCCGCCGGCGGCGTGACCGCCACCGTGGCCGTCCCGGCTTCCTTGCTCGCCTCCGCCGCCGGGCAGCCGGCAGAGGTCGAGTCGACCGGTGACACCGCCGACGACACGGCTGCGGCACCCGAGGCCGAGGCGGCGATGTCCGACACCCGGGCGCCGGAAACGGTCGTCGAGGCTGACGTCATCGATGCTCCGAGCTCCCTCGCAGAGGCACTCGGCACGTCGGAGCTCGCTTCGATCGATTCGGTTCAGGACCTCACCCGTGTCATCGACGGCGGTCCGTCGGCAGAGGTCCACGACGAGCCCGACTCACCGGCCCCGCCGAGCGGCCTGCCCCGGCGGGTGCCGGGCGCCCAGCGGCCCGACCTGCAACCGACCATCGCCCGTCGTGTGCAGGACGCCGCCCCGGCACCCGAGACCCCAGGAACCCCGGCCACGGACGGGGGCAGCGCAACCGCTCCCGTCACCGCTCCCGTCACCGGGGCCTTCGGCTTCCTCGCCGGCTACTCGGCGGCCGCCAACGGCTCCACCGACGAC
>PPFU01004140.1_pt1 | contig 10659 bp, 6 predicted proteins | sample 1535991 | NCBI WGS metagenome assembly PPFU01 (sample SAMN04901290, study PRJNA319586) | Hypolithon metagenome, whole genome shotgun sequencing project. | isolation source: Antarctic Hypolithon | place: Antarctica: Miers Valley | collected 2014 | reverse complement strand
CGGCTTGAGCGTAGACGCCTCCAATCGACACGAAGTGCGGCGGGTCGACCCGCCGCACGTCCAGAGCCGGTCAGTCGCCCTTTCCGACCTTCGCCACTTCGGCGGCGAAGTCCTCTTTCTCGCGCGCGACCCCTTCGCCGACTTCCATCCGCACAAAGCCGGTGATCGTCACGCCTGCCTCCGCGGCGGCCTCGCCGACGGTCTGATCCGGATTCACCACGAAATCCTGGTTCAGCAGCGTCACCTCGGACATGTATTTCTTCATCCGCCCGACGATCATCTTCTCGATCACGCCCTCGGGCTTGCCCGATTCGCGCGCGATGTCGACCTGGATGCGCTTTTCCTTCTCGATCATGTCCGGGTCGAGGTCGGCTTCGCTCAACGACGCGGGATTGACGGCGGCGACGTGCATCGCGACCTGGCGCGCAAATCCGTCGTCCGCGCCGTCGAACGACACCAGCACGCCGATGCGGCCCATGCCAGGCGCCGCGGCGTTGTGCACATAGGCGACCACGCCAGGCCCATCCAGCACGGCCATGCGACGCACCGTCATGTTCTCGCCGATGGTGCCGACCTTCTCGGCGACGACCGCCTCGACCGTCTTGCCGCCCACGTCGGCGGACCGCAGGGCGTCGATGTCGGTGGCGCCGATGGCGACATTGGCGATGCGGCCGACCATCTGCTGGAATTCGTGATTGCGCGCAACGAAATCGGTCTCGGAGTTCACCTCGACCGCGACGCCATGACCGTCGGCCACCGCCACCACGACTAGCCCCTCGGCGGCCGCACGGCCGGATTTCTTCGCGGCCTTGGCCAGTCCCTTGGTGCGCAGCCAATCGCTGGCCGCCGCCATGTCGCCATCCAATTCGGTCAGCGCGCGTTTGGCGTCCATCATGCCGGCGCCGGTCGTTTCGCGCAGCTCTTTTACTTGTGCGGCGGTGATCGCCATCTCAGGCTCTCCTCAGGATCGGGTGATACAACTGCGTGCGAGGCCGGTGCTGCCGGGCCCCGCAAAAGGTTTTGAAGAGGCGCTCAGGCGTCCGAGCCGGCGCCTTCCTTCGGCTTGTTGTCCAGATCGTAGGGCGCGTCCTTGGCGATCGTGTCGTCCGCCGCCGCCTCGTCCGAAATGTCGAGCGGCGCGGCCGCGTTCACGGGTGTCTCCAGTATCTCGGCTGGCGGATTCTCGGCTTCGCCCGCGTCGGTCATGGCGGCCGCCTCCTCCATGGCGGCGTCCTCCAGCGCGCCGATATCGACGCCCGCCGCGCCCATCTGCGCCGTCATGCCGTCCAGCGCCGCACGCGCCGCCAGATCGCAATAAAGCGCGATGGCACGCGCCGCGTCGTCATTGCCCGGCACGATGAAGTCGATCCCGTCGGGGCTGGCGTTGCTGTCGACGATGGCGACGACGGGGATGCCCAGCTTGCGCGCCTCGAGGACCGCCAGATCCTCCTTGTTCACGTCGATCACGAACAGCAGGTCGGGCACGCCGCCCATCTCGCGGATCCCGCCCAGCGAGGCGCTCAGCTTGGCCTGGTCACGCTCCATCGACAGACGTTCGCGCTTGGTCAGCCCCTCGGCGCCCACCGCCATCTTCTCGTCGATCATCTTCAGGCGCGCGATGGACTGGCTGACCGTCTTCCAGTTGGTCAGAGTCCCGCCCAGCCAGCGATGGTTCATGTAGTATTGGGCGCAGCGCTCGGCCGCATCGGCGATCGGCTTTTGCGCCTGCCGCTTGGTGCCGACGAACAGCACCCGGCCGCCCTTGGCCACGGTGTCGCGGATCACGTTCAACGCGTGATCCAGCATAGGGACCGTCTGCGTCAGGTCGAGAATGTGGATCCCGTTGCGGTCGCCGTAGATGTACTCGCCCATCCGCGGGTTCCAGCGCTGGGTCTGGTGGCCGAAGTGCACGCCTGCTTCGAGAAGCTGGCGCAAGGAAAATTCTGGCAGAGCCATGCGTTGTCCGATCCATTTCCGGTTTCATGCCGCGGCGGGACATCTCAAGCCTTCCGTCGTTCCGGAAGCCTCAACCGGCGGACCGCACGGGATGTATCCCCGCGTCGGCCCAAGCCCCGCCTGTGAAGTAGGTCGCCGTTATACCGGCCGGTCGCGAGGCGCAAGCCGCATGGCGGCATTTTTGGTTCTGCCTGCCTTAACCGGGTCGTAACCCCTGATCCTATAGGACCTTATCGATCAGGGGAGTGGGCCCGTGCGGCAGACCGACAGGGACAGGCATACGGCAAGGCGGCATCTCGATGCCGATCGGCCGCGGCTTGGACTGCCGGTACTGCTGGGGTCGCTCGGGATAAATACGCTGGCGCTGGCGCTGCCGTTGGTGCTGTTGCAGATTTTCGACCGGGTGATCCCGTTTCAGTCGCACGAGACGCTGATGGTCCTGTTCTTGGGCCTGCTCGCGGCGTTGGCCCTCGATTTTGTCCTGAAACTCTGCCGCCTGACGATCATCGGCGCCGAGGGCGAGACGTTCGAGCGGTCGTTGGCCCGGCGGTCCGTCGCCTGCATGCTGGGTGCCGATCCGGCGGCGTTCGAAGGCGCGCGCGCCGGCGTCCACCTCGATCGCGACGACGCCATCACGGCGCTGCGCGAGTTCTACGCCGGCCAGGCGCGGCTGCTGAAGATCGACCTGCCGTTCACGCTCGGTTTCGTCGCGATGATCTATCTCATCGGCGGTTGGCTGGTCCTCGTCCCCGTCGCCTGCGTCTGTGTTCTCTTGGTCTTCCGCCTGATCCTGCGCTCCTTGCAGGCTCCGGTGCTCAGAGCACGGTCCTCGGTGGACGAGCGGCGCTATTCGTTCCTGTCGGAACTGTTGTTTCAGATCGTCACGGTGAAGGGCTACGGCATGGAGACGCAGTTGCTGCGCCGCTACGAGGTGCTTCAAGCTGCGTCCGCCGCCGCCAGCCGCCGCCTGATGCTGGTCACCCAGTTCAGCCATGCCTTCGGCGCCGTCTTCAGCCAGGCCGCCGTCGCCGCCATGGGGCTCGCCGGCGCGTGGTTGGCCATCGCCGGCCATATCGGGACCGCCGAACTGGCGGCCTGCATGCTGCTGAACGGCCGGACCGTGCAGCCGATGTTGAAGATGCTGGGATTCTGGGTTCAGGTCGAGACGTCGGGTGAAAGCCGGCGCAAGCTGCTCGACCTCTTCGAGACTCCGCAGCGTCCGGATTGCGGGTTCGTCCGCGTCATCGGCGCGCTGGTGCTCGACGACGTCGTTGTGCGCCATGACGCGCGGGTTCTGGCCACGGGCGTCTGCGCCAACGTCGCACCGGGCGGCTGCCTGGCCATCACCGGCGCCGACGGAACCGGCAAGACCACGCTGATGCGCATGATCCTCGGTGAGATCGGCGATGGCGCCGGCATCACGCTCGACGGGCGCGCGCCCGCGGCCATGGCGGCCAGCCGCGGGCATCGCGGGATCGTCTATGTCGACCGCAACCCCGTCATCTTCGAGGGCACGATCCGCGAGAACCTGTCGCTGTTCGGCGACGCCGACGCGATCGACCGGGCTTTGGCCGCCGCCGCCCGCATCGGGCTGGACGAGGATATCTGCCGCCTGCCGCACGGCTACGACACCATGCTCTACGGCGATGCCACCATGACGCGCGGCTGGCTGCAGCGCATCGCCATCGCGCGCGCCTTCGCGCTCGAGCCACGGATCCTGATCCTCAACGACGCCAACACGTCGCTCGACCATGGTGCCGACGCCGCCGTGCTGCGGGAACTTGCGCGCCTGCGCGGCGAGGTCACGCTGGTGCTTGGCACCGCACGGCCCAGTTGGATCGCGCTGGCGGACCGGATTGTCGACCTCGACGACCAGGCGCTGCGCGAAGTCGCGCTATGGAAAGCCGACCGCGCCGCGATCGGTCGGTTTGTGTCGGACGACGAGCAGCCCGCACGGCAAATCGCATGATTGGCGTCACCCAGGACAGCGCCATCGCCATGTTGGCAACGCTCGTGCGCGCGGCTGGCGGCCCGGCGCATCCCGCGCGTCTGGCACAGGCATTGCCCTACATGGGCGACGGCAGCACGGCACACGACATGATCGCGGCGCTGCGCAACCTCGACCTCTCCGTCACGGTCGAGCGCGGGGTGCCCGCCGACCGGATCGCCGCAGCCGATTGCCCCTGCCTGATGATCGACGCCAACGGAGCGGTCCGAGTCGTCGTGGATGCGGCGCCGGGGTGGCTCCGCGTTCTGGCGGCGGATGCAGCGCAAAGAGAGGGCGGGGACGGGACGGTCTGGGTTCCGGCCGGTCGCGGCGTCGGCGACCTCGTCGCCGTCGGCGTGCCGGCGGCCGACCCGCCCGCGACGCGCCGCGGCCTCGCCGGCATCCTCGGCGGTTTTGGCCCGCATTTCGGCGTGCTGGCCGCCGTGTCCTTCGTCACGACCCTTCTGTCGTTCATGTCGCCGCTTCTCGTCATGGTCATCTACGACCGGCTGATCCCCACCGCTGCGGTCGATTTCCTCTGGGCCCTGGTCGCGGCCGCCTCCGGGATCCTGCTGGCCGACATGGTCATCCGCATGATCCGCGCCCGCGCCCTCGCGTGGATGGGTGCCCGGATCGAAAGCCAGATGGGTCTGGCGCTGTTCCGCAAGCTCACGGCGCTCCCGCTCGACCAGATGCAGAAGACCGGCGTGACGCGCCAGGTCGCCCGGCTGAAGCAGTTCGAGGCGCTGCGCGGAATCTTTACCGGCCCGATCGTGACCACGCTGCTGGACGCGCCCTTCGCGCTGCTGTTCCTTGCCGTGATCTGGTCCGTGGCGCCGCATGTCGGCCTGCTGGTGCTGGGGCTGATGGCGGTATTCGCCATCGCGGCCTGGATCACCGTTCCGGTCCAGACCCGGCGCGGGGCCGCGTCTGCCGCCGACCGGGCCTCGCTGTCGGCACTGCTGAACGAGGCGGCGCGGTATCAGCGCGACATCCACCGGCTCGGGATGGAGCGGGTCTGGGCCGCGCGCTGCGAGGCGGCGTCGGATCGGGCCGCCGCCTCGGCCCGGCGCGCCCGCCACTTCCAGCTGTCCTGCCATGCCTTCGGTCAGACGCTGATGATCGCGGCCGGCATCGGCGCGGTGGTGCTGGGCACGCACGAGGCGATGACCGGAACCGTTAGCTTCGGCGCGCTGATCGCGCTGATCGCGCTGGTCTGGAAGGTCCTCAGCCCGGTGCAGACGTTGTTCGCCAGCGGACCACAGATCGCCCAGTTCGCCCGGTCGGCACGGCAGGTCGATGCCATGCTCGCCCTGCCGGAAGACCGCGGCGCCGGCGCGCCCGCATCGGCGCCGCGCCAGTTCGCCGGGGCGCTGAGCCTCGAGGCGGTCACGCTGCGGTATCCGGGCGCAGCCGAGGCGGCGATCTCCGGCGCGGCCATCGCCATCCGGCCGGGCGAACTGGTGGTGGTGTGCGGCCGCAATGGATCGGGGAAAACTTCCCTGCTGAAGCTGCTCGACGCGCTGCATCGCCCGGTATCCGGCGCCCTGCTGATCGACGGGATCGACTATCGCCAGATCGCCATAGGCGACCTTCGCGGCGCGATCAGCTTCGTGCCGCAGGCGGCCGAGTTCTTTCATGGCACGGTGCTGCAGAATCTCCGGCTCGCCGCACCGGCCGCGACCGAGGACGACGTCGTCGCCGCGCTACACCGGCTCGATCTGTGGGACGAGGTGACCGCCCTTCCCGCCGGGCTGCACACCAGGCTGAGCGAGGAGATGCGCCGCACGATGTCGCGCGGCACGCTACAGGGCCTCTCCGTCGCCCGCGGGATCCTGCGCGCGGCGTCGGTCTACCTCTTCGACGAGCCGTGCAGCGGCCTTGATTCGCGCCGCGAAGCCGCGTTCCTGCGCGAGATCGCGGCGCTGCGCGGGCGCCGCACGACGGTGGTCGTGACCGACCGGCCCAGCCACCTCCATCTCGCGGACCGGCTGATCTTCCTCGATCGCGGGCGGATGGTCGTCAACGGCACCGGCCCCGATGCGGTGCAGAAGGTGCGGGCCCTGCTGGCCGCCATGAGAAAGGTCTGACCGATGACCCTGTTCGCGTCCCGACGATCCGCCGCCGCAGCCGGCCTGATCGCCAGCCGTCGCACCGCCCGCGAGGCGCGGGCGCCGCGCACGGCGGCCGCCCTGATCCTTGCGCTGACGGTGCTGCTCGTCGCGGCCGTCGTCTGGGCGGCCCGCACCGAACTGCAGGAAATCGCCCGTGCCGAGGGCGAGATCATGCCGGCGGGCCGGCTTGTCTATGTCGAGCATTTCGATGGTGGCATCGTCGACGCGGTCGCGGTCCGTGCCGGGTCGCTGGTCGCCCGAGGCCAGGTCCTCGCCCGCCTGCAGTCACCCGACCTGGGGCGTCGCGCGGCCGAGCTCGCCGGCGACCGGGCGCTGCTGGAAGGACGGATGCGCGACCTCGTGGCGCTGATCGACGCGGGCCTACCGCGCCCCGACGAGGGTCGCCACGCCACCGCCCGCCGCGACCACCACGAGACCCGGGTCGCGATGCTGCGCGACCGTGCGGACGCCCAGGCTGAGGCCCTCGGGATCGCGCGCGACGCCAGCATGCTGGCCGCCGAACGTCTGCGACACGGCGAAGAGGATTTCGCGCGGATCGAGACGCTGCATCGCCGCGGGCTGATCTCGACGGCGGTCCTGCGCAGCCGCGAGGACTTGCTGCAGGCTCAGCGCGGCGACCGACTGGCGGCGCAATCCGATCTGGCTCGGGCGATGGGCGGCGCGGCCGACGCGGAAACCGCGGTGACCGAAACCGTGTTGGCTTACCGCCGCGAAATCGAACAGGAGATTTTCGACCTCGGGCAGGAAATCGCGCGCGCCGATGCGCGGATCGCCGAGCTGGCTGCACGTCGCGGCCGGCTGGTCGTCACCGCTCCCACCGACGGGCGCGTGCAGGCGGTGCTGGCGACCACCCCCGGCGAGGTGATCGCCCCCGGCGAGCGCCTGTTCGAGATCCTGCCGAGCGGCGAGGCGCTGATCGCCGAGATCCGGCTTATGCCCAACGATATCGGCCATGTGGCGGTCGGCGATGCCGTGACGCTGAAGCCCACAACCTTCGACGCCCGCCGTTACGGCACGCTGGCCGGCCGGATTGCGACGATCTCGCCGACCTCGTCGATCGACCCCGAGGGCCGCCCCTACTTCACGGCCGACGTGGCGCTGGACGCCACACGGCTCGGCCGTGGTCCCTACGAGGGCCGAATCGGCGCCGGCATGATCGTGCTGGCAGAAATGCAGACCGGCCGCCGCACCGTCCTGCAATACCTCTTGAAACCCATCGACCAGTCCTTGGCGATTTCGATGACCGAACGCTGATCCGCTACACAGTTTGGAGTGCCGACGATGAACATGCGTCCTTCCCCCGACGAAACGGGCCCCGCCGCCGCTGCTGCGGCGCGCAGGAAAATTGCCGAGGCGGCGGCCGGCCCCGCCACTGGCGACGGCGAGGACCGCTCGCCGGCCGTGATGCACTACGGCGTCCACCGCGACGTCGATCCGCTGTTGGCCGACATCGACAACGCGGCCGGCGCCCTGTCGGGGGCGCCTTCTGCTGCCATGCCGGCCCTGGGTCGGGCTGCGGCGCCGGTTCCGGACCAGGGTGCCGCGGCGTCGATTCGCGGCCCGGCCACGGCCACGCCCGACGCCCCGGCCGAAGCGACTTCGGCGACCGGCCGAACCTCGTCTCGCGCGCCAGACGCGAGTGGCCACGATGCAATGCCCGTCGCCGCCGCAGCGTCGGGTGGGGCCGTGCCGCCGCTGGCATCTGCACCGTACGGCGCCGATATCCGAGAGGGTGGGGCGTCCGCCGGCGCGACGCCGCCATCGCTGGACAACGTCCGCGCGATTCCATCGCCGTCGACCGATCACAGCGGCGACGACGCGCCCGCCGACGGGACAGCCGATGCGCCCGCCGACCGGCCCGCCGCGCCGCGCCCCGGTGCCGATGCCGTCGTCCGCGACGGTTCCGGCAGGCCACCGCTCGATGAACGCCCCGCGGCCTACGCGCCGCCGGGCGAAACCGCTGTGGCGCCCACTCCGATCTCGCCCGACCCCGCACCAGCCACCGCGGCGGATTTTCCGCCGGTCAACGTCGGCCGTCCGGCGCCAGCCGGGGATCGCCCGATGCCCGCTACGGCATCGGCGACGGTGGCGATGCCGACCCACGATCTCGCCGGCGCTGCACCGCCCGCCAGCGAGAACGTCCCCTCGCCCACGCCCGAACCGACTCAGGCCGAGGGCGTCGGCAGCCCGGCAGAGGTTCCGCCGTCCGATCCGATGCCTGCGCCGTCGTCGGCGACCGACGTGTTACAAGGCGTCGCCCGACCGTCCGCCGACCTGCCATCCGACGGATCGGCGCCGGACAGGTCGCCTGCGGACGATCGCGTCGACCCGGTCGAGGCATCGACCTCCGATCCACTACCGGAGGCGGCGACCGACGCGCCACAGGACGCCTCCCCGCCCGCCGACGAGACATTCGAGGCTACGTCCGGCGGAGAATCCGACGGGACATCTGGCGAGACACCTGACGAGGCACCTGGCGAGACAACCGACGGGCCTGCCCAGGCATCGCCACCGGCCCTTGTCGAGGACCCCGAAAGCCCGGCGCATGAACCGAAGATCCAAGCGGCGAACACGGCGCCGCGCGATCTGGCCTTCGCGCCTGCCGCGACCGGCCCGGTCGACACGGCGCGGCTGACCGTCAGGCTGGGCGGCGAAGCCTACAAGGGCAACCCGAACTACGAGATCGTTGTCGACGGGGTGAAGGTCGCCAACGGTACGGTGGACTGGTCGCGCGACACCGCGCGGGACGGCATGTATGGCGGCTGGCGCGAGCTGTCGGACGACGTCGTGTGGAAGGACATTGCGCTGGACGTGCCACGCGGCGCGAACGGCATCGGCAGCGTCGAGGTCCGATTCACCAACGATCGCTACGGTGGTGGCTCCAACGATCGCAATTTGCTGGTCGACCGGATCGAACTCGACGGCCACGTGATCGAGGCGGAGGGCCCGAACACCGTCTATCGTGGCAACCAGTTCTCCGGCGGCGGCAGCGGCGAGCGGATGTACTGGAGCGGCGCACTGGTCTTCGACACCTCGGACGTGCCGGCGCCGCAAGTCCCGCTGGTCGCCGAGAACCAGGCCGGCGCGGTCGTCGGCACCCTGTCGGTCCGCGACCCCGACGCCGGCGACACCATCAGCTACACCGTGTCGGACGACAGGTTCGAGGTCGTGGATGGCACGCTGAAACTGCGCGACGATATCGCGCTGGATCACGAGGCAGCGGCGTCCGTCACCCTCGACGTCACCGCGACCGATGCCGCGGGCGCGTCGACGACCACGACGGTCGTCTTCGACGTAGGCGACCGCGCCGAGGTGCAGATCAACGTGTCGACGGGCTTTCGCGTCGCTTTCTACGACAACGTCAAGGGGGTGCGCTCCACCGCGGACATCGACTGGTCGCGCCCCCCGGACCATGTCGACGTGCAGGAAACGATCGCCTTCGAAAAGACGAACGGCGGGTTCCGTGAGGGCGGCCCGACCGACGAGTTCGCTGTTCGCGTAACCGGCCAGATCGAGGTCGGCGAGGCTGGCACCTATCGGTTCCGCACCACGTCCGACGACGGCTCGATGTTGTTCGTCGACGGCGAACCGGTGGTCGAGAACGACCGCGCGCACGGGATGCGGGTGCGCAACGGCGAACTGTCGCTGGAACCGGGGGTGCATACGATCGAAGTACGCTATTTCGAGAACCGCGGCGCGGCCGGCCTGAAGGTCGAGATGGCGGGACCGGGCGAGGCCGACTTTTCGCTTCTGCGCGCGTCCGATGCGCTGGAGATGCCGACCGGCGGCACCATTCCGCTAAATATTGATGTCGCTGGCGCGACCGACCTCGGCGGCGTCGAGATCGCCGGGCTGCCGGGCGGTACAATGGTGATGGCGGGTGATCGAACAGCCCTGTCCGACGGAAACTCGGTGGACCTGACGGGCTGGGACCTCGGAAGGCTGGAGATCGCGCCGCCGCCCGGGTTCGCGGGGCGGATGGAGCTGATTCTCCGTGCCGAGGGCGTACTGGCAGATGCCGCCACGTTCCGGATTGCGCATCCGTTCCAACTGGAGGTCGATGCCGGCGAGGCACAGGGCCCGGCGCGACCCGAGGACGACACAGCGCCGCCGCTGGAGGACGGCGGCGACTGGATGGCCGCATCCGAGGCAGGACCCGCGGCGGGTGGCGGCGACGCGAGCATCGCCGACCAGCCCGAGACCGTCGACACCTACGGCGACGACCAGACGATGTCCTACGACCGGATGGATTACTGAGGGCGGCGCACCGCGGACCCGGCATCCGCCCGGCCGGCGCAATGTGCCCCGCAACGGGTCGCCGGGGTGCGCCGAAACCCAGGCAGGCACACGTCCCTGGCGATCGTGCGAAACCAAGCGAGGACGGCACGGTGGACGAGGCGAGCGAAACCAACGGCAGAAAGCCGCTGAACGGACCGTGTCCAGACCATGAAGCCGATGACCGCCGATGACACCTTGACCCTACCGATACCCGAGCCTACCAAAACGACGCCCCGGCGAGTTGGCGGAGTGGTTACGCAGCGGATTGCAAATCCGTGCACAGGAGTTCGATTCTCCTACTCG
>PPFU01016180.1_pt1 | contig 10671 bp, 8 predicted proteins | sample 1535991 | NCBI WGS metagenome assembly PPFU01 (sample SAMN04901290, study PRJNA319586) | Hypolithon metagenome, whole genome shotgun sequencing project. | isolation source: Antarctic Hypolithon | place: Antarctica: Miers Valley | collected 2014 | reverse complement strand
GGCGCCGTGGCTTAAAGGCAAATGGTCCGTGGAAACGGGGCAAACCCACCCCTGCGCCCGCGCACCGAGCAGGAGCCCGAGAGAGCCCCGTCCCTACCCCAGGCCGCCGAGTCGCGCCGCGAGTACACCACCGAGCCCTCGGCCCAGGAGTCCCCGCGGCCCGAAGAGCAACCGGACGGAGCCACCGAACCCGCCTCGCCAGAAGAAGCCAGCTCCAGGGACGACACGGAAGAGCCTCAGCCCCAAAGCGGCCCATCAGACGCCGATCGCCCCGCGCCAGAACTGCCAAACCCCTACGACGCGGCCCTCGCCCTCAACGCCTGCCTCCCCGACGGCGAAAAAGTCGAGCGGGGAACCCTCCTCCGCAACGCCACCCGCGAACTCGGCCACGAAAAATCCACCCGCAAAGTCCGCCGCATCCTCAACCAAGCTCTCAACGCCGAAAACAACGCCGACCGCCTGAAGACCGACTGGGAGCACGTGTGGAAGCCGAGGAAGAAGTAGGATATAGCTTTAAGGAGACATGATCATTGCCAGAGTTGCACGAGTGGGAGGACATAGCCGACGATTTCAAGGACACGCTGGTGGTCGGAAACGGAGCTAGCATGGCGGTACACTGGGGATTCGGATATGGCTCTCTGCGAGAGGTGGCAGAGAATAGAGAGTTCATTACTCCTTCTGTTCAAGATGTTTTCGATCATTTGGGTACTGAAGACTTTGAGTTGGTGCTAAATATGCTATGGCACGCCGAAAGTGTCAATCGCGCCTTGGGGGTAGAGGAAACCACCACCAAGCGGGCTTATGATGACGTCAGAGGAGCGCTGGTAGAAGCGGTTAGAGAAGTCCATTGTGACTACGAGGATGTAGAGTGCCACCTTCAGCCAATTCACCGTTTCATGGGAAAATTTCAAACTGTACTGTCTTTGAGCTACGACCTGATTGTTTACTGGGCAATGCTAGCAGGAAATGCGGAGCATGGAGGACACCGGTTTAAAGATTGCTTCACTGACGGCGTACATCTGGATCTTAACTGGGAGCGGTTGAGACAACCGTTCGGTACTTCCGAAACCACTTTGGTCTTCTATCCCCATGGCAACTTAGTATTAACGTCAAGCCCGACCGAGGGAGATCGCAAAGTAGTTAGGATTGAAGATTTCGAACACCTCTTGGAACGTATTCTTCAGGCGTGGGAGGCTGGAGAAGGGTTTCCCCTTTTTGTAAGCGAGGGGGACTGGAGGCAGAAGCTTCGTGCGATCCAACGCAGCGGTTACTTGAGCACCGTGTATAGCTCAGTCATGTCGGACCTCGGAGATACTATCGTAGTCTATGGGTGGGCTGTCAAAAGGAACGACAAACATATCCTCGATAGGATTCTACGGACTGAGAAAGATGCGATGGCGGTCTCTGTACATACGCCGACCGCAGGAAACCTTGAGCGGCACTGCAGAGACATCGAAACTAGTATTAGTGATGCTGCTACTAGGACAGGAATCCGCAAGCCGAACATCATATTCTTCAATGCCGAGAGTACGGGGTGCTGGGCCAATGCGTAACGTTAGGAGCGATAATTAGAAGGGGGTGTTGATTAACTGGCCGACATGCAGCCTACCAAGCCGAGCGCGGGCCGTAGGAGGGGCGACTCATATGAGATGCACCTTCTTGCGTTGAAGTGCCTCGAGATGGTCGTCGATCCGCAGATTCTGCATGTACGTCATGAGTACCGCTCTATCCTTCCGATAGACGACGTTATTGTCGAGTCGGAAGCCAGAATCGACTGCTACCAAGCAAAGCACGCCGGCAACCCTCACGCCTTACTCACGTTTGAGGATCTAATCGACGCCGATTCCGAGTTGGGTCTGAACGCGCAGCGATTGAAACGCGCCTGGGACACGCTGACAGCGTCAGTCAAGGAGGTGCGTCTGCACCTTTACACTAACCGTGCCGCCGACGGCGATCTGGCAAAGATCCTCGACGGTGATCGCATCGCCCCAGGCGTCCTCGATGACACGAAGCAGCGTCGACTCAGGTCAAAGCTCAAGAGGGCGTCGGGCATCGAGGATGGATCAGAGTTTGAGGCCTTCCTGGGTGCGCTGCGTTTCGACCTGCGTCAGTACGACGTGGACGGTATGGCCGAACACATCAGGGATGAGTGGTTGGAGCGTCGATTAGGTCTCGATAGCTCCGATGCGTTTCTCACGTTCATTTACCAAGTCGAAAGATGGTTCCTCGAGGAACGTTCTCGACCTATCGAGAAGGGGGAGATCCTACGCGCTCTCCGGGTCGATGGTGCGACCCTGCCACAGAATTTTCCGGTAGATCGGCGGACTTACGTTCACCGACCGGCCTTTAAGCGGCAGATCGACGCCCTCGTGGGCAGTGCCGAAGGGGGCTACGTCGCCGTGGTGGGACCGCCGGGCAGTGGCAAGTCTACCTTCATCTCACGTTACGTGGAGGCGCAACGGCAACGCCAGGGCCGATCGGTAATCCGGTACTACTGCTTTACCGAGGTAAATGATCCGCTCGGGCGTCGACGGGTGAGTGCTGACGAGTTTCTTAAGTCAATGATCGAACAACTTCGGCGAGAGTTTGGTCATCTGCTGCCCCAGGAAGGTCTCTACGACTACAGCTTCGAGGCGTTCAATCGTCTCGTTTCGTCGCTTGGTAGGCATTTCCAGGATACAGGCGAGAAACTACTCATGGTGATCGACGGCCTCGACCACGCCGAACGTGCCGACATCGAGGGCGCCAAAAGGTTGCTTAAGGTTCTACCTGAGGCCCTCCCCTCCGGTGTGGTGTGCTTGATCGGCACGCAAGGACTACAGTACGTACCTCCTGCGATAGCGCGCGAATGCAGTCGCGGGCGTACGGCGAGGATGCCGCTATTCGACCTGCGTCAGACGACGAAGTACTTACGCGCCTTCCAGGGTCTGTCCAAACAACTGACGGACGGTAGGATCCAGGCCATCCAGAGGCAGAGCGAAGGGTTGCCACTGTACCTGCGCTACGTGGCAGAGCAGCTCTCCAGCGTCGCCCCAGAGCGTATCGAGGAGAAGCTCGAGGCGTTGCCGTCGCACCAAGGACACATCGACCGCTATTACGGCGGCCTGTGGGACGAGTTCGGCCGTTCCTCTGCCCTGCGTCACCTGTGCGGTCTCCTTGCAAGGCTCCGCTTCCGCGTAAGCGAGGCCGATCTGCTTACGATCGCAGGCCTAGACCCTTTCGAGGGCCAGCAAGCGCTGGACCGCGTCCGTCACCTTCTGGATTCTACGGAGGCCGGCTGCAGAGTATTCCATAACAGCTTTCGGGATTTCGTGCGTGAGGAGCTTCCCGACGGCCAACTTCTGCATCTGGACCGCGAGATCCTTACGTATTTGAAGGATCGGCGGAATACGCCAGCATGGTTCGCGCACGCCTTCGAGTATGCCACGGCCGCTCAGGATCACAGGTTCTTGGTCGATGCGTCGACGGCTTCCTACGTGGAGGATGCTCTCGCAAAGGGTAGGCCCAAGGACGGGCACCTGTATGAGGACCGGGCCTCAAGGGCTGGTTGACTACGTCATCGGGCGCTGCCGCGCCAACGTTCGCGCGACGGTCCGTGCCGCGCTCACGTAGCCACGAGCCTCAGCCTCGGCGATAGGACCCTCGATGCTCAGCGCCCCCCTTCGCGCCTTTTCCAGGGCCCCGACGGCCCTAACCGCGTCGTCGCTGGGCTCGCGCGGGAGCTGCCTGAGCACTTCGGAGACAGGGGCCTGCGGTACCACCACTAGTCCCGCCTCTTTCGCCTCCTCCAGAATAAGCGACTTTACGGGCTCGAACGCGGCCACCACGCTCTCCTTGGGCTGCTTGTGGACTAACTCGTCGGCGTGACTCAATTTTTCGCTCACCCAAACGGGTATCGTGGCGCCTTGGCCACCGTCTCCGGCCTCGGAGTCCGGGCCAGCTTGGCGTTCGAGGTTTCCGGCATGTCGGGTTGCCTCGTTCAGGTTTCCGGCGAACTCGGCTTTGTGGGCTCCGACGGTCACACTCTTGAGCTCCTTGAGCTTTACCTTGATCTCCTTCCGAAAAACCCACGCTACCGTCAAGATCGCCAACGGCCACGCTACGGCCTCCAATAGCCTGGTCACGAACTCGCCCAGTTCCGAGAAAAACCCGGCGAGCTGTCCCGCTACTGCCGCCAGCACGACCCCCACGCCAACCAGCAGCACGACCGCCAGCATGGTAAAGCGCAGTCCTCTGCTTCTCATCTTAGTACGAAACATTACTATCAAATGATAACAGAGGCCAGCCGGATCGAGCTGGGACGGATCTGAAACAGCCGCCACACGTGCCGTGAGCTCCTATGATGCTCTCCACTCAGCTACTCCACGCGGTTCTCTAATCCAGGGTGGTCTCGAATACAGGCTGGGATCTTTTACCGCTCTCTTCTCCGGGATACAGAATCGGCCAGGACCACACCTTCATGTCGATTCGTCCACATTCTCTCAGAGAGAACTCGACGGTAGTGAAGTGATTGTGCTCGTGAGCAACCTCCAGGCTTTGGAGCTCCGGAAAGTATTGTCTCGGACTTGCTCTGTAGGTGCCGAAAAGGGGGTTACCTTCGTTATCCAGTACGGCGTGCATGGGAGAAGAAATGACCTCGACGAGCTTGGCTTGAGAGCCTACCCTCAACGCACCATAGGATATGCGTCCGAAATGCACGTCTCCACTGAGCAAGACTATCGAATGCTCCGAAGACCGGATATAGCCGATGAGGTCTTCGTACTGGTTATAGTCGGCTAGATCTCTATCGAAGTACCCCATGAGTGTGTGTACAGGGCCTTTCCTGAACAGCGATCCCAGAAAGCCTGTTTTCTCCGTCAACAACGGTTGCCCGACCACCAGGACACCGGGACCTTGCAAGTCTTCTATCCAACGTCCCACTGCCCACAGATCCTCATCTTTCATGAACCTTTTCCCGCTTGTGTCGCGGTTGATGCGGGTGTCCGCTATGCGAACGGAGAGAGATGGTACCTCGACCGACAATAGAGATGATGGGGATTGAAACGCTCGAAAGAGGCGGCGAGCTTCGTCGAACCACCATCTTCTCTGTCCTATGGTGAGAGTATTGGCCAGCCCGACGCCTCCAAAGTTGGGCGCGTTGTTCCAGAACTCGTGGTCATCTGAGCAGAAGTAGTTGGCGCCGTTTGCGAGAAGGTGCCGGAAGCCCGCGTCCTCGCCTCTGACTTGCCTCCAATTGTCCACATACTTCTGGAATAACATTGCCCTGAACGAGCCCGGCTTCTGGTTGCCGCGATACCATTTCAAGGTGGTGTCACGCCACGGGTTGTCTAGGTAGACCTGATCCCCGCACAAGACCTTGACGTCCGGTCGCCGGTCCTCGGGAAGATGACAATATGTCGTGCCGACCACGCCGTCAGCGTCTTCAGGCCCATAGAAACAAGAGCCTACCAATAGCGTGAACGGTTTCTCGCCTTCCAGGGGCAACGCCGCTGGAAGCGTTGCAACCAACCCTTCCCTCAAGTGCCTTTCCACACCCCCCACGCTAACTTGTCCATCTACACGCAGTTGCAGCGAGTAGGAGGTCCGCGGTTGTAATTGCTCTATCGTCACCCGTTGGTATTCCAGGGTTCTCATAACGGGCGACGATCTAGCTAACAAACGATGCAGCAGGCGATCCGATGGAGGGTAGGAGGCCGGGTCCGTAGGACTAAAGGACTCCCAGGTTGTCCACCTGGAGCTATCCAGCTCGGTCACTTCGACGCCGTCTTGGCCCTTGAACTCGAGCGACACGGATCGCTCCCTCACGTTTACTTCGTCTACCGCCCCTACCCAGATGGTGGCGGTAGTGGACGACACCTGGTGGGGCACCAAAATGAAAGTCATCGCAGTCTAACTCCTCCAATTCTAAGAGCAGCCGCCCCAGCCATAGTTCATACAAGCACGCTGAGATTGTGAATCCCAGAGCAACCCTAGACGCACGGGAGTCGGAAGCGCCATCATCGGCGAGCATCCATCTGCCTGTGCTCCGCGCCGAATAGCCGTCGCGTGAACCCGTTGGCGAACTTGCCCTCGGGATCCCGCTCCTCTACCACCTGCATGAACCTCGAGAAGTTGTCCCCGTGCAGCCTCTGCATGTCCTCCTTGGCGAAGCTCTCGCAGTACTTACCGAGGTGTGGGCGAGCCCCGAACTCTCTGACCAACTCCTCGGCGGCAGCATAGTACCTCTCAAAGCCCGGCGAGTCGTCACAGACTAGATCTATCCAGGCGCAGCGACGATCCCGGCCGGCGCCGATCAGGGTGCGCTCGTGACCCTCCGGCGTGAACCTCACCTCAAAGAGTGTGTAGGGCAGCCCAGAGGCGTACATCTCCTCGTAGAGCCCTATGAAGCGCCTGCACACCTCAAACGCATCCTCGAACGGGACCGTGAACTCCAGCTCCTGGTGCAGATGGTAGATCGTCCTGTTGAAGGCCTCGTCGCTCTCAAGCACCAGGTTGGAGCCGCGCTCTACACCGTACACCAGCGGTGACAGAGTGCGCAGCAGCCCGGTGTAGGCGAGGAGATTGCCGACCCAGGCGGCTCCCAGAGCGTCCACGGAGATCCTCGCGAACTCCCGCAGGCCCCCTAGCGGCGACCGCTCATTAAAAGTGCGGTTCCAGGTGTTGACCCGGCACCTGTCCGTAAAGGGAAACAGATACAGGCTCAAGTGATCGTTCTCGTGCAATAGCAGGTCGAGGTTCTCTTCTACGAAGGACACCTCTTCCGTGCTTACCTTCTGCTCGACGTTGAAGCGGTCGACGCCCTGCACCACCACCTCGGCTATTATTCCGACCGCGCCGATCCCTCCTATCGCCGCTCTGAAGAGGTAGTCTGAAGGCTGGCATTCGTGTATCTCTCCTTTTCCGTCTACTAGCTTGAGACCAACGACCGACTCGCTGACGAATCCCCAGTCCCGCCCCGTCCCGTGTACGTCGGTCGACAGTATGCCCGCGATGCTCTGGGCATCGTGAGACGGCAGCGCTTCGAAGGCGAGACCCTCTTCGAGCAGCAGCTTCACGATGTCGCGTACGCGGGTACCGCCCTTTACGGCTATCTGCCTGTTCTCCGAGTCTTTCCAGAGCAGACCGCTATACTCGTCCAGGGACACGAGAGTCTCGTCGGACACGACCCCGGCGTTGAAGGAGTGGCCCGAGCCGAACACCCTGAGGGTCTTTGAAGTCTTTACCAACTCGACTAGCTCTGCCTCGGTAGTAGGCCGGACGAACTTCTGCGGCGCGTAGCGAAAGCGTCCGGCCCAGTTCGCGAAGACGCCCTTGCGAACCCTCCCTTCGAGCAACACGTGGCGTTCCAGTGTAGCCGCGCCCAGGACGATGTTCAGGGTGGTAAGCAACCCGACTCTAAAGTAGCCTACAAGCTTCATCGTTTCTCCCCTTAGAGAGGTATCGTCCAGTGTCGGCTTGGTCCTCACGAACACCCTTCAGTAGATCGCCGCTAACGAAGTAATGCGGAGAGCGTCATCTCTACTTCCTCGCTCCCTCAAGGACGAGGACCGCCGACCAAAGCGCGGCTCAGAGTGGGCGAACCGAGCCTCGCTACGGGGCCAGCAAGCGTCGCTCCGGCCCGAGGTGTTTCGGCGCAGGGTGCGGCTTCGGCCGCCACCTCGCTGGGCGCCTCTTCCGTGGTCGCGGCCATGAAGGCGTCCCACGCCGACGGTTGCTCGCTGAATATCCAGGCGAGTTCCGCCTCATAGCGCTCTAGCTTTTCGGCAAGGGCGTCGCCCGACACTCCCAGCAGCGCGGCCAGGCGTTCCTCTACTTGGCCCGGAATCAGATCCGGGAACAAGGCGGCGACGCGCTCGCCGACCTGCGGAGCGGACGCTGCCTCCAGCGCCGCCGGTTCGAGGGTGGGCTCCACATCTGTAGACTCCGGTAGCGGCGCCTCGAGCAGCGCCTGGATGTCGAGGATGCCCACGCCGAAGTTACGCGAGTCCCAGTCCTGGGGCTGACGATGACCGTGGCTCGTCAACAGGTGCAAAAACGCCGCCTGAAGACGAGACTTACCGTAGCGCTCGATCAGAGCGTCGCGCCCGTGGTGGGAGAGCCAGAGAGCGGCAGCGCCCGCCGTGTGGGCCACGGCAAAGGAGGTGCCATGCCGCCGGTCGAGGTACGAGTGTCGACCCGAGGGAGCCTGAAAACCGTAGGCCGCCACCCACACGCTCTCCCCCGGCGCCGAGACGGCAACTTTCGCCCCTCGCGAGGAGCCCGACCACGGTCTGTCGTCGGCGTTGGTGGCGGCCACTGCGATGCAATCCGGGTAGCTCGCCGGAGCCACGACGAAGCGCGCGTAGTTGCCCGCGGCGGCGAGTACGATCATTCCTTCTCCGACGGCGTGTTCGATCACCTCGCGCAGACCTCGGAAGCCGAGTCCGCCGAGGCTCATGGACACGACGTGGGCGCCGATACGGCGGGCGTGGTTGATGGCGCGCGCCACGTCCGAGTCATGCACCTGCACCACGCTCTTGATGGCGCGTAGAGGCACTACGGTAGCATCCGGGGCCACACCCCGGATGCGGGTCACCGGCCGGGCGGCGATTACGCTGGCCGTGGAGGTGCCGTGCCCCGGGTTGGCAAACGGCCTGGACGCCCAGGTATCCAGAGGGTCCAGGGCGTCATCGTCGTCATCCAGAACGTCCCAGTCGAGCCGGAGGTCGAAGGCGTCGAGGCCGGTATCTGGGTGATCGGCATAGCCCGTGTCGGGATGCGCGATAACGACCCCCTTGCCGCTGGCGCCGCCGCTTGGCGGCGGAATCTCTCTATCTTCGGGGCAGCGAATGGCCTTTAGGGCCCAGTCGTAGGGCTCGCTGCCCGGCAGGTGCGCGGCTTCCTCTACACCAGCCATCTTCGTGTGTTCCAGCTCGGGAGGTTCGAAGGAGCTCGAGGGTAGGTCTGGCTCGACATGGAGGTGTGTGGCTTCGGAGAGGCGATAGGCGAGTTCGAAGGCCGCCTGCTCGAGCAAGCGCGGCGGAGCGTCTATGCTCCCGGTCACCCGGAAGTAGCGGTCCAGACCTCCCGCCTCGGGAACGGCACCGCCAAACAGCCTCTCCACGTGCCAGGGCCGTCCTTTGGCGTCAAGTCCCAGCGCATCGCCCACCGTCCGGCGCAGCGCTATCTCTTCGGCGCTGTCCCCGCGGCTAGTCTCCACCACCAGGAGTACCGTGTCGGGAGTACGCTCGGAACTCCTATTCTTCTCTATCGTCATTCTCCATTCGCTCTGTCCCAGCACCAGTACACTTTTTTAATGATTTATGATACATAACATAACCAAGGCAGTGCAAGCCCTTGAGCGGCCCCGCCGGTCGTCTGGTTCGGTGCAAACTCGTAGTGTTCCTCCACTTGCTGCTGAGCCGCGACGTTGGTCTGAAGCCGCACCCTTCTCATATTGCGGCTCGCACTTTCTCTCCCCGAGAGGCTGCCTTATAGTTCGGGTTCCTCGATCCATAGGAGAGGGCGAATTGACTTACCGCGTAAACTTCTCGCGTATGGGCTCTACGAACTTCTTCGCAACGTTTTTGGCGATCCTGCCACCCTGAGTTCTCAGGTTAAGGTATTGTGTTATCAGTAGCGACGCGAGGAGAGAAACATGGCAAGGCGCATAATCACCTGCACCAAGATACCCGAGCAAGACCGGGACACTATCCACCAACTCCCGCTGGACTCGTATGGAGAGATACATCCTGGTCCGGTAGGTACTCAGATCTCCTATGGAGTTGACCTAGACGATGAGCAGTTTGATTGGCTTCTCAATCAGGAGCCGTCCAACCTCATTCACACTGTTACTGTAGGCAACCGAGGTATGGGCTGGACGCCCTCGACTATCCCTGCGGAGTATCAGTTGCGGGACTTCATCGGGGAGCCGGAAAGCGAGATAGCACGAGTGACGGAGGAGGAAGGTGAGACAAGCGGGACTGTAGACGAGGCTACGCGCACCTACCGCTACTGGAGGCCGGGTCCGGTGCTGGATCAGGGGAGCGAAGGTGCCTGCGTAGGCTTCTCCGCTGCGGCCTTCAAGGGTTGCGACCCGCTCATGAGCAGCGTCAGCGACAGCGAGGCGCTACGCATCTACAGAAGGGCACAGCATCTCGATCAGTGGCCGGGAACAGACTACTCCGGCACCAGCGTAGACGCGGGATGCAAGGTCTTGCGCGAGGACGGGACCATCGACGTCTATGCCTGGGCCACAACGAAGGCCGAGCTGTACTACTGGATTCTGAACAACGGTCCGGTCATGCTTGGAATGGATTGGTATGAAGGCATGTACGTCACCGACCGCAACGACTTCGTCAGACCGACCGGAAGGAAGGTCGGAGGTCACGCCATACTCGCCCGAGGGCGCTCCGCGTGGAAGAGCCTACGGCTACAGAACAGTTGGGGCACCGACTTTGGGACGAACGGATACTGCTGGCTTTCTGAGGTCGATCTGAGCTTCTTGATGAGTACCCGTGTGGACATAGCTACGTCGGTCCAGGTGCACCTGTGAAAGTATGCATCCTAGAGACCCCAAGCCAAGAATGAAGGTTCTTTTCCTCACGAGAAACGGCCTTCTCATGAGATGAGAAGGCCGATCCTCGCGCAGTACCCTTCGGGAGGGTCTGCAAATAACTTCGGGCTCTAAAA
>PPFU01033808.1_pt1 | contig 10674 bp, 9 predicted proteins | sample 1535991 | NCBI WGS metagenome assembly PPFU01 (sample SAMN04901290, study PRJNA319586) | Hypolithon metagenome, whole genome shotgun sequencing project. | isolation source: Antarctic Hypolithon | place: Antarctica: Miers Valley | collected 2014 | reverse complement strand
ACCGTCGTCTCAGCGGAGCACGTTTCATCCACCGTCGAACCGCTTAACCTCATAGAGTTCGTGCCGTCGCTCAACGTTCCAGTCGTTGTCGGCGGGTGTGCCAGCTACTCGACCGCGCTGCACCTGATGCGGACCGGCGCCGTCGGAGTTTTGGTCGGTGTGGGGCCGGGCCGTATCTGCACGACGCGGGGTGTTATAGGCGTCGGGGTTCCGCAGGCGACCGCCGTATCGGACGCGGCCGCCGCCCGGATGCGTCACTACATGGAAACCGGCGAGTACGTCAACGTCATCGCCGACGGGGGTATGCGGACGGGAGGTGAGATCGCCAAGGCCATAACCTGTGGCGCTGACGCCGTAATGCTCGGGAGCGCGTTCGCCAAGGCAGAAGAAGCCCCGGGACGCGGTTACTCTTGGGGCATGGCGACCTTCCATCCAACCCTTCCACGTGGCACCCGGATCGGCACAAAGACCACCGGGACGCTGGAGGAAGTGCTCACCGGACCCGCCCGCGAGAACGATGGCACGCTAAACTTGATGGGCGCCCTGCGGACCAGCATGGCGACGACTGGCTACGCCAACATAAGAGAATTCCAGAAGGCTGAGGTCATGTACGCGCCGTCGCTCAACACCGAGGGGAAGACAGAGCAGCGGTCTCAAGGCGTGGGGATGGGATAAGACTTTGATCTTGGTCCTGGACTTCGGCGGTCAGTACGCCCAACTCATCGCCCGCCGGGTACGCGAGGCCCGCGTTTATTCCGAGCTGATCCCGCACGATACCGCGGTAGAAGAAATCCAACGGCGCAATCCGGAGGGCATTATCCTCTCCGGAGGCCCGAACAGCGTCTACGAAGACGGGGCGCCCCGGATAGACCCGGCCATCTTCGACCTCGACGTACCCGTTCTCGGCATCTGTTACGGGATGCAGCTTATGGCGCTCGCGCTCGGGGGCGAGGTCGGCGCGGTTCAGATCCGAGAGTACGGCCGCTCGGATTTGATCGTCGAAAATCAGGAAGCCCTCTTCGCCGGCACTCCCGGGGAACAAAAAGCCTGGACGAGCCACGGCGATGCGGTGCTAGCCGCCCCCGAAGGCTTCGACGTAACGGCCCGTACCCCGTCCGTCCCGATCATCGCGTTTGAGAACCCGGAGCTTCGTGGCGGGCGCTTCGGCGTCCAGTTCCATCCCGAGGTCCGGCACACCGAGTACGGAATGGAGATCCTCAAAAATTTCCTCTACGAAGCGTGCGACTGCACACCCGACTGGACGCCGGTCAACATCATCATTGACTCGGTAGAGAAGATCCGGGAGCAAGTAGGAAATGCAAAGGTGATCTGTGGTCTCTCTGGGGGCGTAGACTCATCCACCGCCGCGATGCTCGTTCACCGGGCCATCGGCGTGAACCTGACGTGCGTTTTCGTAGACCACGGCCTCCTGCGCCAGAACGAGGCCGAGCAGGTCGTAGAAACGTTCGGCGAGAACTCCGAAGTGCCCCTCATACACGTGGAGGCCAAGGGGCGTTTCCTGGATAAACTGGCGGACGTTACAGACCCGGAGGCGAAGCGTAAGATCATCGGCGAGGAGTTCATTCGCACCTTCGAGGAAGAGGCGGGGCGCATCGAAGACGCCCGCTTTCTCGTGCAGGGCACGTTATATAGCGACGTGATAGAGAGTGGCACGCGGAGCGCCGCGAAGATAAAGAGTCACCACAACGTCGGCGGGTTGCCGGAGGTAATGGACTTCGACCTGGTCGAGCCGCTGCGCAACCTCTTCAAAGACGAGGTGCGGGTAGTGGCGGCGGAGCTCGGGATGCCGGAGCGAATGGTCTGGCGTCAGCCATTTCCCGGGCCGGGATTGGCGATACGGGTGATCGGGGACGTTACGGCCGAGCGGCTTGAGATACTCCGCAAGGCTGACTTCGTTTTGCAGGATGAGATCCGGAACGCCGGCCTCTACCGGGACCTGTGGCAGAGTTTCGCAGTGTTGCCCGCTATTCATTCCGTAGGTGTTATGGGAGACGCCAGGACTTATGCGTACCCGGTCATGATCCGGGCCGTTACAAGTGACGACGCCATGACCGCCGACTGGGCGCGGCTCCCCTACGACCTGCTAGAGCGCATCAGCAACCGCATTATCAACGAGGTCCCCGGCGTGAATCGGGTGGCGCTGGACATTACCAGCAAGCCGCCCGGTACCATCGAGTGGGAGTAGTCTCTGGAATCGCCGGTCCATTTAACATGGATTTAAAACAGAGTTTACCTTTCTGAAACTATACTCCCGAGCGTATGCCCTATGATCCTGACTTGTAAGTCGGTTGAGAATTCTGCTCTGGCATTGAAGGGAGAATACGGTTTGAGAAAAAGTATGCGTTTGTGGTTGTCGGTGGTGGGTCTCTCCGCGCTGGCGCTAATGATGGCAGCCTGCGGCGGTAACCAGGCAGGCAGCGAAGACAGCGGCTCAGGTGATGCGGGCGGAGGCGGCAACGCAGATATGGCCCAGAGCATTAACGGGGCGGGGGCCTCGTTCCCGGCGCCGGTCTACAACAAGATGTTCCAGGAGCTCGCAAGCAATGACGGGCCACAGGTCAACTACCAGTCGGTTGGTTCGGGGGCCGGGATCGAGAACTTCACCAACGGGTCGGTCGCCTTTGGAGCCTCGGACGCCCCGATGAGCGAGGAAGAGATGCAGGCGGCGGGTGGCGACCCGGCGCACATCGCCACGGTCGGTGGCCCGGTGGTGGCCGCCTACAATGTACAGGGCGTGGACAGTCTCAATCTCACGGGCCAGGTCTTGGCCGACATATTTCTCGGCAACATAACCAACTGGAGCGACCCGGCAATCGCGCAACTCAACCCGGACGCTAACCTGCCGGACGCCGAGATAACCGTGGTCCATCGTTCGGATTCTTCGGGGACCTCGAATATCTACACCAGCTACCTCACGGCGGTCAGCGACGAATGGGCGAATGGCCCGGGCGCGGGCAAGTCACTTGACTGGCCGGTAGGCATAGGCGCCAAGGGAAACGAGGGCGTGGCCGGGCAGGTCGGCCGGACGGACAACTCCATAGGCTACGTCGGCTACGAGTACGCGGCGAGCACCGACCTCACCACCGCCGCCATCGGCACCGAGGATACGGGCTTTACGGAGCCGAGCGTTGACTCCGCCAAGGCGGCCATCTCGAATGCCGAGATTCCGGACGACCTGAGGGTAACGATCTCCGAGACGAACCCGCAGGGTGAAGGCGTTTATCCCATCACCGGCCTGACCTGGCTCCTGGTGCGTCAGCAGATGGACGATTTGGCCCAGTGCAAGGCGGTTGCGGAGACGGCCTGGTACGCAACTCATGAGGGACAGGAGTTCGCTCCGGATCTGAACTACGCCCAAATCCCCGACAAGGTAGTGAGCCAGGACGAGCAGTTCATCAAGAACATGGAGGCAAACGGGACGAAGTGCTACGAGGAGTAGTAGTTAGCTTCTGTTCTTCATGCGGGAGGGTCCTTCATAGGGACCCTCTCGTAGTTTACAATTCCGCAGAGGTTGGTTGTGCGAATACTGTTTGATACAGGAGATACCGAGACTTTATGTTAAGCGCGCTAATCTCCCGGTTCGAGACTCTAAAGCAATTCCGGCGCGGGAACATAGGCGACGGAATCTTCAGGATAGTAGCCTTGTTCTTCGCGCTGCTACTGTTGGTGATCACAGCGGGCATCATGTGGCAGCTATGGTTTCAGAGTGGGGTTGCCCGGGCTGAGTTCGGGTGGGGCTTTATATTTAGTACGGAGTGGCAACCGCAGAATGGCCGGTTCGGCGCGTTGCCGTTTATCTACGGTACCCTGGTCTCCTCGGCGTTCGCCATACTCTTAGCCGGACCGATAGGCGTCGGGATCGCGGCTTACCTGGTCGAGATAGCGCCCCGCCGGTTGAACCAGATAGTCGGTTTCGTGGTCGAGATGCTGGCTGCCGTCCCGTCCATCGTGTATGGGTTCTGGGGACTTGTCGTCCTCGGGCCTTTTCTTGGAAAGTATGTGGTGCCGCCACTGCAGGGAGTCTTTGGTTGGCTGCCTATCTTTTCCGGCTCTTTCCAGGGTATCAGCGTATTTACGGCGAGCGTTGTACTCTCGATCATGATCTTGCCGACGGTCGCGGCGATCTCGCGCGACGTGCTCCAGGCCGTGCCCGACGGTCTACGGGAGGGCATGCTGGCCCTCGGGGCGACCCGCTGGGAGATGTTTCGGATGGCGGTTTTGCCCTCCGCCAAGAGCGGTATCCTCGGGGCCGTATCTTTGGGCCTTGGGCGGGCGGCCGGAGAAACTATGGCGGTAACGCTCATCATGGGCACTCGGCCGGAGATCTTCGCCTCGCTTTTCGAGCCAGGGTCGACGATGTCGAGCATTATCGCGTCTTCGTTTCAGGAGGCGAGCGGTATCCTTGAGTCAGCCCTGATCTACATCGCCCTGATCCTCTTCGTTATTACCTTTGTCATCAACGTGGCGGCCCGGCTCATGATGCTGTTCCTGAGCCGCGGACCTGAAAGGGGTTAGACACTTTGAGTAGTCTCTCTACGGGAGGGTCCGGCGGGTACCGGCGGCGCAAGATCACCGACAAAATTATGACGGTTCTGGCTTACGCCTGCGGCCTGGCGGCCATCGTGCCGCTTCTGGCTATCCTGATCTACGTGGTTATAAAAGGACTCGGGGCCTGGGACCTCACTTTCTTTACGGGCCTGCCGCAGCTCTACGGTGACGGTGGTGGTGTGGCGCCCGCGATATTCGGGACCCTGATCATCGTGGGCATGGCGAGCCTTATGGGCGTGCCGGCGGGTATTATGGCCGGGATATACTTGGCCGAGTACGGTGACAACCGGCTCGGGGACTTCATAAGGTTCGTGGCGGATACCATGACCGGGATACCGTCAATCGTGGTCGGTGTGTTCGCCTACGGACTGATAGTCCTCAACTTCGGCTACAGCGCGATGGCTGGGGCATTCGCGCTGGCGATACTTATGGTCCCGATAGTTACCCGCTCGGCGGAGGAGATCATCCGCCTGGTGCCCGACGATATTCGGGAAGCTTCTCTCGCCCTGGGTATACCGCAGTGGAAGACTATCCTACGCGTCGTACTGCCGACAGCCATAAGCGGCGTGCTAACGGGAATTTTCCTGGCCGTGGCGCGGGTGGCCGGTGAGACGGCTCCGCTCATCTTTACCATCCTCGGCAACACGTTCTGGAATACGAGCCCGTTTAGCGGCGCCACCGCCGCCCTACCGCTCACGCTCTACGCCCAGGCCACCTCACCCTACGAGCGCGTACAGGAAGTGGGCTGGGGGGCGGCCCTGCTGTTGATGGTGCTGGTGCTCGGTCTCAACCTGGGGGCGCGCTTGATCTTCAGGGGCGGTCCGGGATCGATAAAGTAGCGATGGTCGCCGAAAAGGACAAAAGGGGATAACATGACCTTTAGCAAAAAGGCCGAAGAGCAAGCGAAAGAAAAGGCTGGGACTCAAAGTAATATGACTTCGGAGCAGAGAAAAACCGGACAGGAAGGTCAGGGGACTGGCTCCGGTCGTAACTCCGGCAAAGGTTCGATGGCGATGGAGATATCGGATCTCTCCGCCTACTACGGTGGCTTCAAGGCGCTGACGGACGTGAGCATGAACATAGAGTCCAACAAGGTTACCGCGTTTATCGGGTCGTCGGGATGCGGTAAGAGCACGTTTATCCGCTGCCTGAACCGCATGCACGAGGTCGCCCCGGGTGGCCGGGCCGAGGGCAAGGTGCTACTGGACGGAGACAATATCTACGGCAAGGAAGTGGACCCGGTGAGAGTCCGCCATCGGGTCGGTATGGTTTTCCAAAAGCCAAATCCTTTCCCGACCATGAGCATCTACGACAACGTGATCGCCGGCCTGAAGCTTGGCGGAGGGAAGAAAAAGGGCGAATACGATGAGATCGTCGAGCGCACCTTGAAGCAGGCGGCGCTTTGGGAGGAAGTCAAGGATAAGCTCAAGCAAGCCGGTAGTTCGCTATCCGGTGGCCAGCAGCAGCGTTTGTGCATCGCCCGGACCCTGGCCGTCGAGCCGGAGGTCATACTGATGGACGAACCGGCCTCATCTCTCGACCCGATCTCCACGACCAAGATCGAAGACGCCCTGCACGAACTCAAAAAAGATTACACGGTGGCGATCGTTACCCACAACATGCAGCAAGCCTCCCGCATCTCCGACTACACGGGCTTTTTCTACATCGAGCAGATGGGAGATCCCGGCCAGCTCTGGGAGTTCGATGAAACGGAGAAGATGTTCTCAAACCCCGAGCGTAAAGAAACCGAAGACTATGTTACAGGCCAGTTCGGTTAAAGATGGCGCGCGAAGTTTTTCACGAGCAACTCGACCAGCTCACGGAAGGCCTACTGAGCTTCAGTGAGGAGGTCGAAGACTCGCTTGAACTCATGGCCGAGGCGATGGAGACCTACGACGGGGATATCGCGAATAAGGTCGTTGGACGCGACGGCGGATTCAAGATGCGGGGGGTAGAGCTGGACCGGGAATGCATGATCCTCCAGGCCCGCCAGGCCCCGGTCGCCCGGGACCTCCGGCTGATCTACACGATCCAAGCCCTGACCAACCATATGGTCCGGGCCGGAACACTAACCGAGCATATCTGTCAGGCGATCTCCGAGACTTCCGATTGCGAGAGGGACGAGGAACTCTCCGAGACTTTGTTGGAGATGGCCCGAACCGCCCGGAACCTCTTTCACCGGGGTATTGAGATATTCAAGGCCCGCGACGCCGAAGGAGCCCGGGACCTCCAGGCCGCCGACGACAAGGTGGACCTGCTCTACTCCGAAGCCATAAACCTTATAGCCAACCCCTCCCCGGGTGGCGGAGGAGACCCAGAATGGCGAACGAGGGCCGCCTTGATGGTCCACTATCTCGAACGGATCGGTGACCACGGCGTAAGCATCGGCGGACGCACCGTATTCCTCGTTACGGGCGAGCGGATAGAGAGCGCGATGCAGCAGTACCTCGACCGCGATATAGGCGAAGAATAAACCGAAACCCGGCTTTTAGAGCCATAAACTTATGCTACAATTCTTCTTTAGGGTAGTTTCACCCTCTAGCAAGGGTTGGTATTCCGTGAGGCTCACACAGAAAAGCAAATACGCGGCCCGGGCTCTAGTCGAGCTGGCCTTGAACGAGTGCGGCGAGACGCTTGGCGTCTCGGAAGTCGCCCGCCGCCAGCGCATCCCGGAGCGTTTCCTGGAGCAAATATTCGGCGAGCTTCGTCGGGCGGACATACTCGAAAGTCGCCGCGGGGCACACGGCGGTTACTGCTTCGCCACGCCCCCCGAAGACATCACCGTACTCGATATAGTCGAGATACTGGACGGCGCGGTTCGTCCGGCCCGATGTAGCGCCGGCGGAGTTTGCTACATAAAAGACGCCCCTCTCTGCGTTACGAGCAAAGTCTGGGACGAGGCCCGTGAAGCCCTCGAAGGTGTCTTTGGCCGCTACACAATCGCCGAACTCGCCGAGGCTGAGCGTGAAACCCGTGTGTCCGCCGAGACGGCCACCGTAAGCTCCTAAACTAGCCCTTCCGAGCCTCCGGTTGTCTCTGAATGAACTACGCGCGCTACTCCAAGACCGGACGGAGCTTGCCGAGACAAACGTTCAGGCTGGCGGGAAAGCCTACCGAATCTTTCACCCAAAGGCGGCGGACGCCCTGATCGACGAGGAGGACTTTGACCTCGACGAGCGGCTGCCGTACTGGGCGGCGATCTGGCCGAGCGCCATAGCCCTGGCCCAACATCTTTCCGGACGAGACCTGTCGGGTAAGAGAGTTTTGGAGCTAGGCTGCGGGGTCGGGTTGCCCTCGGTCGTGGCCCTTGACCGGGGCGCGGAGGTAACGGCGACCGACCACTACGCGATAGCCCTCGATTTCACCCGGCAGAACGCGAAGAACAACACAAACCGAGAGCTTGCGACCGTGCACCTGGACTGGCATTCCCCGACGAAAGAGGATGTTGGCAAGTTCGATCTCGTACTCGCTGCGGACGTGCTTTACGAGCAACGCAACGTGCCGGCCCTCACGGCACTGATACCAGACTTGCTTAGGCTGAACGGAGAGGCCCTGGTCTCAAACCCGCGCAGTAGAGACACACCACAATTCCACGAAGCGCTGAAAGCCAAAGGCTTCAACCACGACACCCTGAGCATGACGGCCCGACAGGGAGAGAGGGACATAGAAGTGGCGCTACACCGGTTCCGGCGGGTCTCGTAACGAGCCCTGCGGCGGGCCGGAGACCGTTATCCGCTACTGTTATACTCTCCGGCAATGCTACTAGATTCTCTAAATCCCACCCAGGCTGACGCCGTATCGCATACCGAAGGGCCGTTGCTCATCCTTGCCGGAGCCGGAAGCGGCAAGACCCGGGTGCTTACACATAGGATCGCCTACATCCTGGATCAGGGGCTCGCGGCCCCGGATGAGATCCTCGCCATAACCTTCACCAACAAGGCGGCCCGCGAGATGAAAGAGCGGGTCGCAGTGCTCGTTGGACCGGACTCACGGAAGATGTGGGTCTCCACCTTCCATGCCTTCTGTGCCCGCATTCTGCGGGTTCATGCCGAAAAACTCGGCTACAAACGGGAGTTCACGATCTACGACGGCGGGGACCAAGTCCGGCTCGTCAAACGCTGCATCATCGAGCTTGGCAAAGACCCGAAACGATTCAGTCCGCGCTCGTTCCAGTCTCAAATAAGCGCCGCCAAGAACGTTCTAATGGCCCCCGATGACTACCTCCGGAACACCGAAGGCTACATGGCCGAGAACGTCGCCGAAGTCTATGATCTCTACCAAAAACGTCTCTACGAGAACAACGCGATGGACTTCGACGACCTCATAATGCAGACCGTCGCCCTCCTGGATCTCTTCTCCGAAGTGCGCGAACGCTACCAAAAACGCTTCAAATACACCCACGTGGACGAGTACCAGGACACAAACCACGCCCAGTACCGTTTGGTAAACATCCTGGCCGCCGAACATCGTAACTTATGTGTCGTCGGCGATGACGATCAGAGTGTGTACTCGTGGCGAGGAGCGGATATTCGGAACATTTTGGACTTCGAGCGAGATTATCCGGAGACCGTTGTGGTGAAACTGGAGCAGAACTACCGCTCGACCCAGACCATCCTCGGCGCGGCGAACGCGGTGGTGGCGAACAACTCTTCGCGCAAATACAAAGAGCTGTGGACCGCCGGTGGAGAAGGCGAGAGCATCCGGGTCTTTACCGCCTCGGACGAGTATGCGGAGGCCCGTTTCGTAGTCTCGGAGGTAGAGCGGTTGACGGACTCGGGAGCTTCTCTGGATGAGGTGGCGGTCTTCTACCGGACGAACGCCCAGAGCCGGGCATTGGAGGATGTGCTGGTTCGGGAGGGAATCTCTTACCAGGTTGTTGGCGGGGTAAGGTTCTATGAGCGGGCGGAGATCCGGGACGCGATGGCTTACCTGGCGGTGATCTCCAACCCCGACGACTCGGGTTCCCTGGAGCGGATCATCAACACTCCCAAGCGGGGACTCGGCGCGACCTCGGTGGCAAAACTTCAAGACTACGCCCGCCGCAACGGCATCTCGCTCTACGAGGCGTTGGGCGAGGTCGATGAGGTGGACATCACGGGCAAGGCCCGGAAATCGTGCCGGGCGGTGCGGGACCTGTTCGAGGGCTGGCGGGTAGCCGCCCGCGAGGTGCTCCCGACGGAGATCATAGAGGCCGTCTTGGTCGAGTCTGGCTACAAAGGCGAACTCGAAGCCGAGAGAACCATAGAGGCCGAGTCGCGTCTTGAGAACCTCGAAGAGCTAATAAACGCCGCCCGGGAGTACGAGAGGGTCGAGGCGGAGCCGAGTCTGGAAGGCTTTTTGCAGGAGCAGATGCTCTACTCCGAGGTCGAGAAGGTTGGCATCTCCGGGACCGCCACGCTGATGACGCTCCACAATGCAAAAGGCCTCGAATACGGGCACGTCTTTATCGTCGGGATGGAGGAGGGGACGTTTCCGCACGCCCGGTCTCTGGACGAGCAGAATTTGGAGGAGGAGCGCCGGTTGTGCTACGTCGGCATTACGCGGGCGATGGAGTCGCTCACGCTCTCCTACGCTAAGCTCCGATCCAACTGGGGCGAACGCGAGTATCAGATGCCCTCGCGCTTCCTCGACGAGATACCGGACGAATTCAAGTCCGGGACACTACCCGGCGGTTTCGGCGGCGCTTCCGCCAGAGGCCGCGGAGGCTGGGGCGGAGCTTTGCCGGGCCGGAGTCCGGAGAAGGCGACATCTTCAGCCTCTGATACATACCGGGCAGGAGAAAGGGTCCGGCACACCAAGTTTGGCGAGGGAGAGGTCGTCGAGGCCGGGGCAGGCAAAGTCGTCGTCCGGTTCGGAACCGAGCAGAAAACCTTCGTGCCGGAGCTGGCCCCGTTGAGTAAGGCTTGAGCAAAGGCGTGTCCGGGTAGAATACCTGAACCTTTTAGGGTTACAGGGTATTTAGAAGGAGAAACGTAATAATGTCTCATATTTATGTAACAGGACACAAAAACCCGGATACGGACACCATATCCTCGGCCATAGGGTATGCTGAGTTGAAGAACATTCTGGACCCGGAGAATACTTATGCGCCGGCCCGGCTCGGGG
>PPFU01009691.1_pt1 | contig 10684 bp, 8 predicted proteins | sample 1535991 | NCBI WGS metagenome assembly PPFU01 (sample SAMN04901290, study PRJNA319586) | Hypolithon metagenome, whole genome shotgun sequencing project. | isolation source: Antarctic Hypolithon | place: Antarctica: Miers Valley | collected 2014 | reverse complement strand
GTTTCTTCCAATTGCATAAAAGAATACCGATTTTAAAATATTTATACATTTAATTCTAATATAGGTAGATTTTTAACATCAAATTGTATCAGTCAAACAACCTACAAGAACTTCCCACCAAAAGTGACGAATAAATCAACCACGCAATTACTTCTAATTCTCGCTGGTAAAATGCTTTCCTGTTCAATTCAACACTATATTGAACGTTAGTGAAAATAGCCGCTTGCCTGGTAAACTAAAATCTTACAGATAAATATAGACACTTTCAATCGAAATCGATCACTTTCATACACCTTTCGTCATTCTGAAAAAAAGTAAATGTTCATCAAATTTTTTACATATAATTTGTCTTAAATAACCAACTTACACACAATGAAAAATAATCTGCGACCATTGCCGGATAATGAATTTGAGCGATTGTTGCAACTGAGTGATTTCGATCTTGATTATACGAACCTGCAGCATAATTTCAAGGATTTAAACAAATTGGCTGCAAAAGTCGCAGGTACAGAAATTTCTCTAGTTAACCTGATAGACACTTTTACACAGTGGACGATCTCTAATTATGGCATGGAACTGACTCAGATGCCACGGGAAAATTCGGTATGCCAATATACGATCATGGAAAGTGATCATTTTGAAGTAATCGACATGTCTTTGGATGATCGCTTTAAGAACCAAAGCTATGTAAAAGACAATCCGCAACTTAAATATTATTTTGGTGTGCCGCTGAAGCTCGACGGTGGACTTAACTTAGGTGCGCTATGTCTGTTAGATAAAGAGAAAAAGGTGCTCTCTCCAGAGAAAATTGAGTTATTAAAGATCATCGCTGATGAAATAGTCAATAGATTTCGCGCCATCAGGGCAATTCACGAATTAGAAAATAACATCAACGAAATCAGAGACTCACACAAAAAGGTGGCACATGATATCCGTGGTCCCATCGGAGGTATCATTAGCCTGGCGCAGATCATAAAGGACCAGGGCGACCAAAACAAACTGGAAGAGGTATTGCAGTATATTCATCTAATCCAAAAGAGTGGTAGTTCCTTACTACAATTAACCGATGAGATTTTGACCTTAAATTATGATAAACCCGGAAAGGGTAATGCATCCGATCATTATAATTCCCGGTTCAATCTCTCCAGATTAGGGCAGAAAGTCATCGATATGTATGCACCACTGGCCCTGGAAAAGAATATTAGGCTGGAGGTGAAAAATCTAGGAGATTCTCAGGATGTTAACTTTCCAAAAAATAAATTAATGCAGCTTATCGGCAACCTGGTATCTAATGCCTTAAAGTTTACGCCATCAGGCGGAAGTATAAAGATAGTGCTCAATCTTTCTGTAAAAGATGATCATGCCTTTTTAAAAGTTGATGTGGAGGACAGTGGAAAAGGCGTATCGGTTGATAAGAGAAATGAAATCCTGTACGGTGAAATTTCCTCAACCAATGGGACCCGAGGTGAAAAAGGATATGGATTTGGGTTAGAATTGGTAAAACATCTGCTCAAAGAAATGAAAGGTGCCCTCGATATTACCTCGATATCCGGCCAGGGATCTACCTTCAAGCTTGTTATTCCATTGTAGAAACACTTTCGTCGTTAAATATCGTTGTTTCCAAAGCCATGGAGCGGCCACTTTGATACGATTTGGGATAGATATTCTCATGAAAAAGCATAAACTGCGCAACTTTCAGATTTTACTTCTCGTGATAAGCTGTTAATTTTACCTGACTTTGTAATCGGGTGTGCCACACGAAGCACGCCGCCTACGCCAAGGGAAAATTAGCCGAAACGAACGCACGAAAAAGGTATGGAAAGCCAACGCAGTATCAATTATAGAAGGGTGGCCACGGCGATTGAATTTATCGCGCAAAACTTTAAACATCAACCAACTTTAGATGCTATCGCTGAGAAAGTTAATTTAAGCCCCTTTCATTTTCAAAGGTTATTCAAGGATTGGGCTGGTGTAAGCCCTAAGACTTTCTTACAATATACAACCATCGAATTTGCAAAACACCTACTTCAAGACAGGCAAGTTTCCCTTTTTGATGTTGCAGAGGCAACCGGCCTGTCTGGCACAAGCCGTTTGCACGATTTGTTTGTTAAAATAGAAGGTATGACACCAGCTGAATACAAGTATGGCGGCATAAACCTGGCGATCAATTACAGCTTTATTGAAAGTCCATTTGGCGATATTTTAGTTGGTTCTACCCATAAAGGGATATGCCATATGGCCTTTGCCGATAGTCCGTTGGCATTGGAGATAATGAAGAGCAAATTTCCTAATGCGCAATATTCCCGTAAGCGCGACAACTACCATGAAATGTCTCAGGGAGTTTTCTCCAACGATTGGCAAGATTTACAACAGGTCAAATTACATCTGAAGGGAACGGCTTTTCAGGTGAAAGTATGGGAAATGCTGCTCAAAATTCCGTTAGGAAAGCTGGCAACCTACGGAAGCATTGCGAAAAACCTAAACCGCCCCGATGCATCAAGGGCTGTCGGAACAGCTATTGGAAGCAACCCAATCTCTTACCTTATACCCTGCCACCGCGTGATTCGCTCGGGCGGTGCCCTTGGTGGCTACATGTGGGGTGTTACGCGGAAGAAAGCCATGATTGGGTGGGAAGCTGCCCAAACGCGTCGGGAGGAAAATACCGACAAAATTTTTAAGACAAGATAATGGGTCTATTTAAGTCAGATCATACAAGGAATATACTACCGCATGACGGCGCTGTTTTTTATCATAACGACATGCTGCGGGCAGAGGAGGCAACCTTTTTTTTTGATCGATTGTGGGAAACAATAGTGTGGAAGAATGACGAGGCTGTCATTTTTGGAAAACATTTCACCACAAAACGGAAAGTGGCCTGGTATGGCGAAAAACCATTTGCTTACACCTATTCCAACACCACCAAATATGCTTTGCCCTGGACCGAAGAATTGCTCTCATTGAAAATAATAGCCGAAAAGATTACCACGACCACTTTCAATACGTGTTTGTTAAATCTCTACCATGATGGCGCCGAAGGTATGGGATGGCATAGCGACGATGAAAAGTCTTTAAAAAAGCATGCAGTTATAGCCTCCATTAGTTTGGGCGCTGAAAGGAAATTTGCTTTCAAACATAAAGTTAACAAGCAGGTCATCAGTTTGCAATTGGAAACAGGAAGTTTACTCACAATGCAAGGCGAAACACAAACCAACTGGCTTCATCGTCTCCCGCTCACAAAAAAGATTCATCGACCAAGAATAAATCTCACCTTTCGAAATATGATAGATAATTCTTAGATGCATTAGCGATAGTTAGTTGAACATAAGATCAAGCGCATTGGTGGGCTGATTATATTTCACCTCAAAAAAACAAGGGCGACATCGCGGTCGCCCTTTACTTTGACTTCAAACGGCGTATCTAAACTGGTGTGGTTCATGTAGGTTTAAAGTCAGTTCTATATGCTCGCTATGCGATGCTATTGTTCGTTTTCCTCGTACTCCTCCAATTCATCAAAATCTAAGGTTTCTAAACTTTGAAGAACAGAATCGAGAATTGTACTGGTCATGTCCAGACTCATCCGGCCTATGTCCTCTCCGGAAGCCTCGAGTTCTTTTCCAATTTTCTCAACCTCCTGCTCGATTGCGGCAATTTCCTGTTTAAGCTTTTTAATTGCTTTTTCACTTTTCTGTACGTCGGCTCCCGGATCGTGAAGGCTCTTTTGCAAACTTTCCAATTTCATGGATAAAGCACCTATTTCTATTCCTTTTTGCGCAATTTCCATGGTTTTCCTGATAAAGCCGTTGAATACCCGACCATGTTCTTTGTCAGGATGTTTCGTTTGAACATTAGTCCGCGCGTGACTTTTTGCCATGGCTTTGTCCATTTTGTAGCTTTCCTCCTCCAGTTCTTTCACCATATTTTGTAAAGCAATTTCGTCTGATACTCCAAACTTTTTACCGATAGATTGGGCATCCTTGTTTTCTGCCAGGCTTTCCTCGATCATGGGTTCATATTTTTTTATTTCACTGCGTGGAATTTTCCTGCCATTTACATACAGCTCAACAATCTTTCCTTTCTTATTCCTGATAATAATCAGGTTATCGTTATTGCCTTCATCGTCTACAATGTTCATCGTGACGGCGTTGATATCACCCTCTTCAAATACGGCCATATCCGTGACATTGCCCGCTAAATAGGTTCCGGAGGAAATTTTAAGACTAGCCCTGGCTACCAGGGTGAAACAAAAGAGGCATACACATACGATAAAAGCTGTGAGAAAGCCCTCTGAAAAGGTTGGGTGTTGTTTGGTTTTCGTTAACATTCGTTTGATTCGTTTAAATAAAAAATTATGACTACCTGTTGCTGCCATTGCAAGCCTTGGAGTTCGCACCTGTAATTCTCCTAATGTGGTCAATGCTTTGGCATACACCAGGGTATCTTCTTTTACCTGGATTACAATATCATCACAACAATTTTCTCTTTCCTCTCTTATCAGCCTCGAAATCCACCAGATTGCCGGATGGTAAAAGAAAATAATTTCGATAACGGTTTGAATCATATTTACCAGGTAATCTTTGCGTAAAATATGCGCCATTTCATGGGCTAAGATAGATTCTACCTGTGAGGAAGATAAGCCTGTAATAGCGCCAATGGGTAATAAAATAACAGGTTTGAAATATCCAACCACCATAGGTACAGCGACCAGCGCCGATTCCAGTAACTGCACAGGACGACTCAGTCCTATTTTATCACTGATATCTTGCATACTTCTTTGCCAGTGTTCCGTTACATCAACTACCTTGTAGTGCTTGAGCCTTTGTACGTAAGCGAGCCCGCCTAAAAACCGTAAACTCAAGACAATTATCCCTAAAAACCACAAGGTGATGATCAAGGGAAAATGGGTTGAAAAATATGCTTTGAACTGCGCCTGCAAAGAAACTTTATCCTGACTTTCGGAGGTTGCCTGCTCCATCATCGGATAATCCGCAAGCTGCGCTGTTCCCGGCATAGTATCGCTATCAATCCCCTGGGCAGCCGTATCAAATGAAAGATAAAATGTACCGAGTGCGCAGATCAATATCAACGGCATGGCACTAGCAGCAATGATATACCGTATATGAGACGATTTCTGAACCAGTATCATCAGGATACCAACAATGAGCGCAATGAGCGCTGCCTGCCAGATAGAATGTAAGAGTGTCCAGCCAAGGGCCTGGATATATTCATGTGGAATATAGCTACTTAAAAAGTTCATTGCTTACCTCCTTCCAGATTTTTAATTAATTCTTTAATTTTTTCGAGCTCCTCTTGTGAAGTCCTTCCACTGCCCAAGGCCTGTGCTACCAGCTTCATGGCGGAGCCCCGAAATGTTGCATCCATAAATCTGTCTAATAGCTTTTTTTGTGCAGCATCTTCACTGACATCAGCCTTATAGATATGCGTTCTGTTGGCAGCATCGCGGCTTACAATTCCTTTTTCCAGCATAATCTGCATGATCTTTAAGGTGGTCGTATACCCCACCTCCTTATTTTTATTCAGGTCTTCATTTACAAACCGAACCGTACTGGGCCCATGTTGCCATAGTACCTGCAATATCTCAAGTTCAGAATCTGTAGGTATAGGTGCTTGCTTTGCCATTTTTGGGTGCTCATTTACTTACGAATAGTTTCGTAGTACAAACATATACGAAATGATTCGTATAACAAAATATTTTTTAAGTTTTTTTTAAAAAACGTTTAATCCAATCAAAAAAACCTGTGCTCCGTATATCCTAGAGAGATTATAGTGGCTCAAGCCATTGTGCAGGAAATAGGCTTTGTCTTTCACCCGAAAAGAGGCGGCAATTCCTGTTGAGAAAAGTGAACCAATCTTATGAAAATTCTTCTAACAGGCGCAACCGGATACATTGGGAAGAGGCTTCTTCCTGTGTTGATCAAACAAGGTCATGAAGTGGTATGCTGTGTGAGAGACAAGAATCGCTTTCCCACAGAAGGGATCTACAATCATCCCAATGTCTCAGTATATGAAGTAGATTTTTTAAAGGCCGTAAAATTTACCAACGACGTTAGCCATATTGATGTGGCATATTACCTGATTCATTCCATGAGCTCCAACGTGCGGGATTTTGAGAAGCTGGAAGAAGAATCAGCCAACAATTTCATTGAATTTATAGAAAAGACAACTGCCAAACAGATTATTTACCTGGGAGGCATAACCAATGAAGAAGAACTTTCTAAACACCTGGCTTCTCGAAAGAAAGTAGAAGAGATATTGGGGCAAGGTAAGATTCCACTTACTTCTATCAAAGCAGGTATTATCGTGGGTTCGGGCAGCGCTTCGTTTGAAATCATCCGGGACCTGGTGGAGAAACTTCCCGTGATGGTTACCCCGAGGTGGCTGAATACCAAAAACCAGCCCATTGCTATTCGCAATGTTTTGGATTATCTGCAGGGCGTTTTATTAAAACAAGAAACTTTCAACCAATCATATGACGTAGGCGGGCCTGAAGTACTTACCTATAAAGAGATGCTGCTGCGGTTTGCTGCAGTACGTGGCTTAAAGCGGTATATTTACACAGTGCCGGTTATGACGCCGAAGCTTTCTTCCTATTGGTTGTATTTTGTTACGTCCACGTCTTACATGTTGGCCACTAATTTGGTCAACAGCATGAAAGTAGAGGTAATTGCCAAAGACAGAAATCTGGAGAAGATGTTGGGTATCTCTCCCATTCCGTATAAAGAAGCGGTGGAACTGGCTTTTCAAAAGATTTCTCAAAATAATGTAGTTTCCAGCTGGAAAGACTCCCTCGTTTCCAGCTATGTCGACAATTTCTTGCTGGAACATATCAATATACCCACCAACGGATGCTTTACCGATAAAAGGCAAAAGAAAATCACTACCAATGTAGACCAGGTCTTAGCGAATATCTGGTCTATCGGCGGGAGACGGGGCTGGTACTATGGCGATTGGTTATGGAATACACGTGGGTTTTTGGATAAAGTTTTTGGGGGTGTTGGCTTGCGACGAGGAAGAACAAATATGAGTCAAATCAACACCGGCGATACGCTGGACTTCTGGCGCGTGCTAGCTGCTGATAAAGCCAATACCAGGCTCCTTCTGTATGCAGAAATGAAACTACCCGGCGAAGCCTGGCTGGAATTCAAGATCATCAAAAAAAATAGCCAACATTTCCTGCAACAGACGGCGACTTTCAGACCAAAGGGACTCTTAGGCCGGCTCTATTGGTATGCGGTGTTGCCTTTCCACTTCTTTGTATTTGATGGTATGGCCGAGAATCTTATCAGATTTGAAGACGAGGAAGCATCAAAGACCCTTCAGGTTTGAATGCTTAAGCGTACGATAAAACCTTTACTCAGTATCTCTGTGGATGGTGTGACTTAAGTCGCTTGCCCTTAGCCAACGATAGCCATAGGCATCGAGGGTGATATGATGAATTCCATTTTTATCTTGCATGCTTTCGTAATCCTGCATGAGGTCAGTGAGTTTTTCAGTTTGTTCTTGTTTTAAATCAAGGTGAATTTCATGCGCTTTTTCATCGAAATTATGAATGATGACCAGCGAGCTTCCTTGCCAGCAATAACACATCACCAAAACTTCCTGAATATCTATTTTTAATACAGTCCAGTCGCCCCACCCTATTTCAGGGCACTCCTTGCGTAGCCTGATCAGCGAGGTCATCCAATTAAGCAGCGACCCTGGCTCACGACGCTGGTCCGCTACGTTGATGTGTTTATAGGCATAGGGCCCATCGGTAACCAGTTCATGCACAAGCTTTTCAGCTTCTGAAAATCCTGCCTGCGCATCCTTTGACCACTGCATAGGTGTTCGTACCGCATCTCGCTCGTTTAGGGAAAGGTTTTCGCCCATCCCTATTTCGTCGCCGTAGCGGATCACTGGAGTTCCTGGCAACGAATACATCATGCTATAAGCTAATTCGGTATGGCTCCGGTTGCCAAGCATAGAAGAAAGCCTTCTGCGGATTCCCCGTCCATATAATTGCATATTCTCGTCTGGACCGAAACGGTCGAAAACTTTCTGTCTCTCTTCATCAGTAAGTCGGCCAAGATCCAGTTCGTCGTGGTTTCGAAGAAAATGCGCCCACTGTGACGTTGGAAAATGAGAGCGCGTGGCTTCCAATGCGTCGGATAATGGTTTGGTGTCCGACGTGGCCAGCGCATAAAACAGGTATTGGTTTACGTAGAAATTAAACATCAGGTGAATGCCATCTCCCTCATCGCCAAAGTATTTTTTTGATTCTTTCGGCATTACATTTGCTTCGCCAAGAAGTATAGCATCACCCTTGCGCCATTGCAGAAACCGCCGGAACTCACGAAGATATTCGAAATGTGTGTGTTCTCCCTTTCCACCTGCAGTGGATTGGAGCATAAATGGAACGGCATCTACCCTGAAACCTGAAACACCCAATTCCAGCCAATACCCCATAATCCTCCGGATTTCAGCACGAACTTCCGAATTATCCATATTTAAATCGGGTTGAAAGTCAAAAAAATGATGGTGGTAATATGCCTTGGCTTTCTTATCGTATGTCCAGGTTTGCTCCTGTACACCAGGAAAAACCATCCCTTCATCCCAATCCTCAGGCTTCTTTTTTGACCAAACATACCAATCGCGGTGCAGTGCATCTTCGCTGCTTCTGGCGTCCTGAAACCATTCGTGTTCGTCGGAAGTATGGTTGACAACCAGGTCAATCAATACTTTTAATCCTCGCTTCTTCGCCTGGTGCATAAATTCTACAAAATTGCCACTGGAGCCATGGCGATGATCAACACCATAGTAATCCTTGATGTCATATCCATTATCACGGTTGGGTGTAGGCTGAAATGGAGCGAGCCATAAGGTATCCACACCCATGGCTTGTAAATAATCCAACCGACGGGTAAGTCCTTCAAAATCGCCCACCCCATCGGCATTGAGATCCATAAAGGTTTCTAGGTCCAGGCTGTAAATAATTGCATTTTTATACCACAAATCTTGTATCATAATATCTAAACCAGATTTAAGACATAATGATTAAAAATTAGTAAAAATGTATGGCAATAGCGTACAATCCATCTTAATATGTATCTATTAGTGAGGAAGAACAGACGTTCGATCGAGATGAATGCGCATTTCATCGTAATATAAGCTGAGCATATCTTATCTATAAATTTTTTGTATTAGCTTTCATTTAAGAAATAAAATAATAAATTTATATTGGATCCGTAAATAACATTGGGAACCTTTCCCTAGTTGTATTACATTTAAGGTTATATGCAAAATATCTCTAGTATACTTTTGGTTGATGATGACGACACCTCCAATTTTGTAAATAAAACAACCATTCAACATAGTAGATTATCTGATAATATACATGTCACTAAGAATGGCAAAGAGGCGCTAGACTTTTTGAAGGTAAATTGCTCGCTAGACGGAAGTGGAAACGGCCAGTGTCCCTCACTGATATTTCTTGATATCAATATGCCAGTGATGGATGGGATAGAGTTTCTCCATTCTCTTGAAGGAAACAAAGACATCAATATGGAGAATACGCATATCGTCATCTTAACATCCTCTGAAAATATACGCGACGTCAATAAGACATTGCAATTTAATGTAGCTGCTTACATCAATAAACCCCTTACCGAAACCAAGGTTAAAGAGGTAATCAACTTTATTTTTTAGTTTCCGGGGTGTTTATAACGACTTTGACTTTTTTAGCTGCCGCTATGGCCCGCGCTACCACCTCGTTCAGGTCGGTTCCAGGTTTATCATAGGCTAATGCTACGCCCATCCGTCTATTAATCCTTGCTGTTGGTTTGCCAAAGATCCTCACATCAACACCAGGCATTGCCAGCGCTTCCTCCACACCCAAATAGGATGGTGAATCACCTGCTACATCAGCGAGTATTACCGCACTTGCCCCTACCCGTTCTAAATTAATAGCAGGTATTGGCAAACCTAACACCGCTCTTGCGTGTAGCTCAAATTCAGAAAGATTCTGCGTTCTCGCCAATGTCACCATACCCGTGTCATGTGGCCTGGGCGACAATTCTGAGAAGAAAACCCCTTCTTCTGTTAGAAAAAATTCTACGCCCCACAGCCCGTAGCCTGTTAAAGCATTGGTCACCTGGGCCGCCATATGTTGGGCTTCGTGCAAATGCGCCTCAGAAACATACGCTGGCTGCCAACTTTCCTGATAGTCTCCGCGCTCCTGCCGATGGCCAATAGGTGGACAAAACAAGGTTTCGCCATTTCTTTGTGTAACCGTTAGCAATGTAATTTCCGCATCAAATTGAATAAAGGCTTCGACGATTACCTCTGCCTGATCGCCTCGCTTCCCTGACTGCGCATACGCCCAGGCAACCTCGACATTTTCCTTTTTTCTGATCACTGATTGGCCTTTGCCCGAAGAACTCATGATAGGTTTGATAACGCACGGCAGGCCAATTAATTCAACAGCTGCAAAAAGTTCATCTAATTGTGTTGCATAAGCGTATTTAGCCGTCCGCAAGCCAAGGTCTAAAGCAGCGAGGTCACGTATCGCTTTCCTGTTCATCGTAAAATTGGCGGCTTTAGCACTGGGAACGACCTGTATGCCTTGCGCTTCATAAGCATAAAACCGTTCCGTCCTGATGGCTTCTATTTCAGGCACGATAATATCGGG
>PPFU01013445.1_pt1 | contig 10692 bp, 11 predicted proteins | sample 1535991 | NCBI WGS metagenome assembly PPFU01 (sample SAMN04901290, study PRJNA319586) | Hypolithon metagenome, whole genome shotgun sequencing project. | isolation source: Antarctic Hypolithon | place: Antarctica: Miers Valley | collected 2014 | reverse complement strand
ATTCCAGCCGCTGTACGAACGGCTCGACCACCATTACCTCAACGAGATCGAAGGCCTGGACAATCCGACCAGCGAGCGGCTGGCCACATGGATCTGGGAGCGGCTGAAGCCAGGCCTGCCCGCACTGAGCGAGATCGTCGTGCACGAAACCTGCACCTCGGGCGCCCGCTACCGGGGCTGAGGCCGCAAGCAAGCGGGAGTGGAGGGGTTTCGTGGGAGCGGCGTCCCGCCGCGAGTTGTTCGGCTGGATCCTGCGTGGAACTGCCATTCCGCGCGGCCCCTTGGCACTGCCGGGTCTTTCCCACAGTGCTGCCTCTCTTCGAACAGCAAAGCTCGCGGCGGGACGCCGCTCCCACAGCGTGGCCAGCCTTGCCAGCCGAGGGCCATGGACCCTAAACAGAAACTGACCGCTCATCGGGTTTCCATACGCCTGTTGTTGCGATGCAACAATAAGCCCTGTATGCTGCACCGCAACAAGTCACCACAATCACTTTGGAGCACCGCCATGTCCGCACAGTTCAACGATTTCAGCAGCTTCACCCACCAGTTCGCCGCCGCCGCCACGCGCGCCAATCGCCTGGCGCTTGAAACTGCCGAGACCGTCTTCGGCGTGCAGCTCAAGACCTTCGAGAAGAACATGGACGCCACCACCGCCTTCTTCGGCGAGCTGGCCGAAGTGCGCGACGTCGAAGGCTACAAGACCGTCTTCCCGAAGGGCATGCAGATTGCCAAGGACAACGCCGAGCGCGTCGTCGCGGCGGGCCAGGAAGTGTTCGGCCTGACCCTGAAGACCAACGAGGCGATCGGCCAGCTGGCCAAGTCGCAGTTCGAGTCCGCCAGCGAGAGCGCGCAGGCTTCGGTGTCCAAGGCGACCAAGACCGCCAAGGGCAAGTAATCACGCTGTAGACGCTTTACGCGCGGACCCCCTCCCTTCCGCGCACCTGACCCGGCAGCCCCCACGCTGCCGGGTTTTTTATTGGGCCAGATCCGGGATCGCCAGGTGCACGGCCAGCGATCGGGGGTCAGGTTCCCTCGAATGCGGCAGGCGACCCCAACACGGTACGTCCAGCCGAGCACGCAGGATTTCGAAGTTTTCATCCTGGCGCTCCATGTCCGGGTCGACGTGGCTTGCGATCCAGCCCAGAAGACGGGCTCCGTCGGCGGCGATCGCCCGCGCGGTCAGGCGTGCATGGTTGATGCAGCCCAGACGCATGCCCACCACCATCACCACTGGCAGGTCCAGCACCCGCACCACGTGTACCTGATCCAGCGCGGCCGACAGCGGCGCGGCCCAGCCGCCCACGCCCTCGACCACCACCGTGTCGGCATTCGCACGCAGGCGCCCGAACGCAGAATCAATGCGCTCCAGCGCGATCTGCACGCCGACCTCGCGCGCCGCAATTTCCGGCGCCAGTGGCCGCGGCAATGCATACGGATTCAGGTCTGTGTAGGCGGGCGCAGTAACGCTGGCCTGCAGCAGCGCCACGGCGTCTTCATTACGCCACCCGCCCGCCTCACGCGTGCAGCCGCTGGCCACCGGCTTCATGCCGACCGCACGCAGGCCGAGTGTACGCAGCGCATGCAGCAGGGCCAGCGAAGCGATCGTCTTGCCGACGCCGGTGTCGGTCCCGGTAACGTAAAGCCCGCCCTCCCTCACGCTGCATCATCCTTTCCCGCATCCGTGTCGCGCAGACGGCGTTGACCCCAACGCCTTCCCGCGCTTTCCACCACAACAGTGAAGGAGAGCATGAAGTACAGGCAGCCCGGGATGGCCATTTGCCACGGCACAACGCGCGCCGGCAGCAGCGCGGCAAACAACACCGACAGCAATCCCGCGAACACGAAGTACAGATAGGTGGCCACCTCTCCAGCTGCGGCCGCGGCATCATCGTCATGTAGCCCCAGGGGGTAACGGCGACGCCAGGCATGCGCGTACAGCCCTGCCATGCAGGCCGACATCGAACTGAAAGCAACGCCGTAGACGATGTACATGAACACCACATCGCCGGGCGCAAACTGGCGCAGCGGCATGGGCAGCCAGCCGCCAGTAGCCCAGGAAAAGAACGTGCCGAACAGCAGCCGCAGCGGATACACGTAGACCAGCACCAAGAACACCAGCAGCAGGCTCATCAGCACCGCCGGCGCAGTCTGCAGTGGATAGCGCCGGCTCCAGCTGACATGCGCGTACCAGAACAGCGCGACCATGCTGAAACTGGCCGCGAACGACGGCAGGGTCTTTAGAGCCTGCAGCAGCGACTCACTGCTGTCGGGAGTGCTGTCGGCCGATATCACCAGCAACGTGACCGCGAACGCGAACGCCGCGTCCACGAACGCTTCCAGGCGCGTGTTGCGCGACGCTGGAGCAATGGTGCGGCTCAATGTGTCCTGTTTCATCTCGCTCCCCAGTTGTGCGGCCATCATAAGACGGAAGCCGGCCACCAACGTCGGAACGCCGACCAACGTAAAGAGGCTAGAATCGGCCACCATGTCCTTCGCCGATCTCGCCCTCAGCGGCACCAAGCACGAGCAGTACGCCCAGCTGGCCGCGCAGGCGCGCGCGCTGGTGGACGGAGAGCCCGACCGTACCGCCAATGCGGCCAACCTTGCTGCGCTGGTCTACCACTCGCTGCCCGACGTCAACTGGGTCGGATTCTATTTCCATGATGGCGACGAGCTGGTGGTGGGGCCGTTCCAAGGCCTGCCGGCATGCGTGCGCATTGCCCTGGGCCAGGGTGTCTGCGGCACCGCTGCCAGCACCCGCCAGACCCAGCGCGTGGCCGACGTGGAAGCCTTCCCCGGGCATATCGCCTGCGATGCGGCGTCACGTTCGGAGCTGGTCGTGCCGCTGGTCAAGGGCGACACGCTGATTGGAGTTTTCGATCTCGACAGTCCCAGCGTCGAACGCTTCGACGAGGACGACCAGCACGGGCTCGAGGGGATCGCACGGATTTTCATCGAGTCCCTGGCATGACGGCGGTCAAGATGCGCAACATCGGCCCGAAGTCAGCCGCCTGGCTGAAACAGGTAGGCCTGCGAACGCGCGAGGACATTGCTTCAGCCGGGCCGGTGGACGCGTTCCTGCGAGTGAAGCGGGCCGGCTTCCGGCCCAGCCTCAACCTGCTCTACGCGCTGGAAGGCGCGTTGATCGACTGTCACTGGCAGGAAGTGCCCGCGCCAAGGCGCGAGCAGCTGGTCGCCGAGTACGAAGCGGCCGCGGCGCTGCTGCCGGCACCCCGAGGGCGGCAGGAAGCCGGGCCGGTGACCACCACCCACTTGAACGAAGGCGATTCTGCACCGACGTTCGACTTTCTCGATTCGCCCGATCGCGAAGACTGATCGCCGCGACTGCGACTGCAGCATCGCGTACACTTGCCGCGCTTCAAGGTGACCCGACGGCTTTCGCCAACGGGTTGAAACGGGAAGCCGGTGGGTCGGCGCGAACCAGTTCGCGCACGACGATTCCGGCGCTGCCCCCGCAACGGTAAGCGAAGACAACCGCGGCATCGCCACTGTGCAACTGCATGGGAAGGCGCCACGGCCGGACGTCGTTTCAAGACGCCCACTCGCAAGCCCGGAGACCGGCCTGGAAGCTTACTGGTTGCGATGCGGCGGGCATTGCGGCGGCGGTCCCGTCGTGGGCCTTCGCGCGTCTTCCCCTGCTTGCGACTCCATCCCATCAATGCGTACGGGTCGTGCGCATGGAGAAGCCTGTCATGAAGAAACACCGTCCGTCCGTCCAGTTCCAACGCTGCCTGCTGGCCATCGGAGTGCTGCTCGCACTTCCCACTGCGGTACTTGCGCAAGACGCAAATGACGCCACCGAGCTTGACGAAATCATCGTCACCGGTACGCGCACCGAGGTGCCGCTCGAAGAGAGCCTGGTGCCCGCGCAGGTGATCGACCGCGAAGAAATCGAGCGCAGCCAGGCGCGGTCGATCGCGCAGCTGCTGCAGGGCCGCGCCGGCATCGGCTTTTCCAACCAGGGCGGTCTGGGCAAGATCACCACCTTGAACATCCGCGGCACCGAGTCGGACCACGTGCTGGTGCTGATCGACGGCGTGCGCGTGGGCTCGGCCACCGCCGGACTGCCCGCCCTGCAGGACTTGTCGCTCGACCAGATCGAGCGCATCGAAATCGTGCGCGGGCCGCGCTCGAGCCTGTACGGCTCCGAAGCCATCGGCGGCGTCATCCAGATCTTCACCCGCCGCGGCGAGCCCGGACTTCGCCAGCACCTGCGCGTCGGCGCGGGCAGCAACTCGTTACGTGAAGCGAGCGCCGGCTTCGGCTACGGCGGCACCCGCGGCTGGATCGGCGTCGATGGCGCCTACCAGGAGACCGACGGCATCAACGCCTGCCGCGGTGCAGGCTTTCCGATCTTCCGCGGCTGCTTCACGACCGAACCCGACCTGGACGGCTACCGCAACGTTTCACTGTCCCTGCGCGGCGGCATCGACCTGACCGAGACGCTGGTGGCCGAGGGCACCTTCCTCGATGCACAGGGCGACAACGAGTTCGACGGCAGCTTCACCAACCGCTCCGAAACCGTGCAGCAGGTGCTCGGCGGCAAGTTGCGCTATACGCCCTCCGAGGCCCTCAAACTGGAGCTCGGCATCGGCCGCAACCGCGACAAGTCCGATGACTACCTCAACGACAATTACCTGGGCCGCTTCGGAACGACGCGCGAACAGGCGTCCCTGCAGGGCGATTTTGCATTCGCCCCGGGGCAGCTGCTGACCGCAGGTTTCGATTGGCAGGAAGATGTGATCGACAGCAGCACCGCCTACGACCAGACGCGGCGCGACAACCAGGCCGCCTTCGTGGAATACCAGGGACGGACTGGTGCGCAGCAGTTCCAGGCCAGCCTGCGCAGCGACGACAACGCGCAGTTCGGCGAGCACACCACCGGCAGCCTGGGCTACGGCTACGAGCTTTCGAGCGGCGTGCGCTTCAGCACCGTCTACGCGACCGGATTCAAGGCGCCCAGCTTCAACGACCTGTATTTCCCGTTCTTCGGCAATCCCGACCTGCGGCCCGAGTCTTCGAAGAGCTTGAACCTCGGCCTGTCGCAGTACGCGTCGCGCTACAGCTGGACGTTCAACGTGTACGAAACGCGCGTCGATGACCTGGTCACCTATGACGCGTCGATCTTCCTGCCCAACAACATCGAGAAGGCGCGCCTGCGTGGCGCCGAGTTCACCGTCGACACCACGTTGGCCGGCTGGCAGCTGTCGGCCCAGCTCAGCCACACCGATCCGCGCAACGACACCGACGGTGGCAACTTCGGCAACCTGCTGGCGCGGCGCGCGCGCAACACCGGACGCATCGACGTGGATCGCGCCTTCGGCGACCTGCGCCTCGGCACCACGGTCACTGGTGCCAGCCATCGCTACGACAACGCGGCCAACACCGTGCGCCTGCCCGGCTACGGCACGCTGGACCTGCGCATGGAGTACGCACTGCACCGGCGCTGGACGCTGCAGGCGCGAGCCACCAACGTGCTGGATCGCGAGTACGAGACGATCAGCTTCTACAACCAGTCCGGCAGGGAATACGGCTTGAGCCTGCGCTACCGTTCCGGACTTTGACGACAGCGGCGCGGCCTTTCTCCGCCGCGCCGCCTTTCACCCAAGCAGCTCGCGCAGGTCGTCGACCACTACGACACCTGCGGCGGAGTGCGGATCGAAACCGCGCAGGTAGCCGTAGGTCACCAGCGCCGCGGGCATGGCCGCGGCCTGGGCGGTGTGCAGGTCGGTGGCCGAATCACCGACCATCAGGCACTGCTCCGGATGCAGGCGGTAGTGGTGCACCACGTGCAGGAGCGGTGCGGGGTCGGGCTTGCGCTGCGGCAGCGAGTCACCGCCCACCACGCAATCGAAATATCCGTCCAGTGACAGATGCTCCAGCAGCGGGCGCACGAAGCGCTCGGGCTTGTTGGTGCAGATCGCCGTCGGTACGCCCTTCGTTCGCAGGGTCTCCAGTGCTTCCCTCACGCCGGGATACACCTGCGGATCGAGCAGCAGGCAGGCCTCGTAATGCACCATGAAGCCGGGCATCACCTGCTCGAGTGTCAGCGTGCTTCGCGCGTGGTCCAGCGCCGCCTGCACCAGCGCCTTGACGCCGTCACCGATCCAGCCGCGGATCACCGCCTCGTCCGCGCGCGCAAGCGACCAGTCGGCCAGCATCCGATTGACGGCTTCGGCGATGTCCGAAGCACTGTCGACCAGGGTGCCGTCGAGGTCGAACACGACCAGCGAATAGGGAAACTTCAAGATTCACTCCGTATTGATGGAAATCCGCCACCGGTGCGATCAGCGTGCATTGCTCAGGGCTGCGCCTCGAACAGCAGCCCTTGCGATGCAGCCTCGGCGGGTTCGCGGAAACCACCGAGGCCCACGCCAACCAGTCGATAGAGGGTACCGTCCGGTGCGTTCACGCGGGCGCACAGGCCCAGCGCGATGGCGGTCAACGCCTCGGCCGAGTCCGGGGGTACATCGGGGGTGTGGCTGCGCGTCAGGATGCGGAACTGGCTGGTCTTGAGCTTCAGCACCACGGTGCGCCCCACGCGCTGCGTCTTGCGCGAGGCGTCCCAGGTCTTGAGCGCGAGCCGGCGGATCGTGTCGTCCAGCTCATGCAGCGGCAGGTCGCGTTCGAAGGTGTCCTCGGCGGAAATCGACTGCACGGGCTGGTTCGGCTGCACCTCCCGCTCGTCGATGCCACGGCAGCGTCGATACAGCGATGCGCCAAAGCTGCCAAAGCGCGCCTGCAGCTCCTCCAGCGGACGCTCGCGCAGCTGGCCGACCCGCTCGATTCCCAGCGCCGCCAGCTTGGCCTGCATCACTGCGCCCACCCCGGGAATCTTCTTGACCGGCAGCGGGGTCAGGAAGTCCTCGACCTGGTGCGGGCGCACCGCGAACTGGCCATCGGGCTTGCGCCAGTCCGAGGCGATCTTGGCCAGGAACTTGTTCGGCGCAATGCCCGCCGAGGCCGTAAGCGAAGTCTCCTCGCGGATCTGCCGACGGATTTCCTCGGCAATGGCGGTGGCCGTGGACAGCGTCGGGTGCGGCGCGCTCACGTCCAGGTAGGCCTCGTCCAGCGACAGCGGTTCCACCAGGTCGGTGTGGCGCAGGAAGATCTCCCGCACCTGCCGGGACACCGCCTTGTAGCGCGCGAAATCCGGCGGCACGAAGACCGCGTCGGGACACAGACGCTCGGCGCGGACCGCCGGCATGGCCGAATGGATCCCGAATACCCGCGCCTCGTACGAGGCCGCGCACACCACCGAGCGAGCGCCCCGCCACGCCACCACCACCGGCCTGCCGCGCAGCGACGGATCGTCGCGCTGCTCCACCGAAGCGTAGAAGGCGTCCATGTCGATGTGGATGATCCTGCGCATAGAGACTGCCCCACCGGCCTCTACGGCTGTAACGCGGAAACCACGACGTTGTCGCGCCCGTTTTTCTTGGCCCGGTAGAGCGCCTCGTCGGCCAGCGAGAACCATTCCTGCCAGCGATCCTCGCTGCCCAGCATCGCCGCCCCCAGCGAGACCGTGATCCGGCCCGCCGGGCCCCGCAGGCCGTTGCGAACGGCCATCCGCATGCGCTCGGCGATGGCTTGCAGCTCTTCGGCCGTTTTCACCGCCACGACCGCCACGAACTCTTCCCCGCCAAAGCGGAATATCGAATCCCCACTCCGCATCTCGAACTTGAGGATCGCGGCCAGGTCGGCGATCGCTGCATCACCGGCGGCGTGCCCGAAGGTGTCGTTGACCTCCTTGAACAGGTCCAGGTCGAGGATGATCAGGCCGTAGCTGTCGCCGCGCTCGCGGCGTCGTTCCACCGCCGAGGTCATCTCACGCTCCATCATGCGGCGGTTGGGCACCCCGGTCAGCGCGTCGAGCGAGGCCATGGTCTCCAGCTGCTTCTGGTCGTCGCGCACGCGGACGGCGAACAGGTAGGCGAACATGGTCACCAGCGCAGCGGTCACGGCGACGGCAGCGGTCTGGAAGCCTGGACCGAACAGATGCGGCATCAGCAGTACGGTCACCGTGAGCAGCAGGTTGCTGGCCAGCGCCGGCAGCGGCGTGGTGATGAAGAAATTGGTCATCAGCACCAGGTACAGCCATTGCGATGCGGTCGGACCGATGACCCAGGCGGCCACGGCGCAGGCGATGGAGTTGGTGACGCACAGGACCAGGCCCGGACCGCGGGTGCTCCCGGTGCGCAACGCCCACGCCACTGGTCCGCACAGCACGACGACGATCGCTGCATCGGTCAGCGCAGCGGCCCACTCCCCGCGCGACGCCCTGAAGATCGCAAACAGCGACAGCATGAAGGCCGTGGTCAGGCCCAACAGGGTGATGAGGCGGAGCTGGGAATCTGTTTTCAGGCGTTGAAGCAAGGCTGCCGTTCTCCGCCGGCGCGTGGGATGCATGCACCGGCTTCCCCAGTGCGATTGGAGCTGCCATCGTAGAGGTCGCCGGCGGTGGCTGCTGGTACGCAGTTCCACATGCGATGCGTTCGATGCCACAGGTTAAGGCGCGGATTGTCGAACCGGCTGGCAGCGCGCCGCGACACCCGCGGCTGTTGGTGGGAAATCGAGGTCAGGACTGGATCTTTTCGAGGTAGGCGCGGATGCGCTGGGCGTTCTTGCCGACGTCGCTCTGGCCCACGCGCGAAACCGAACGCACGTCGATCACGCTGGCGCCGGCATCACCGCTCACCCGCACCACCACATCGTCCTTGAAGCCGAACCAGAACGTGGTGTCGGACGCCTCGATGCGCCCGGATGCCTTGTCGGCCGCCACGATTTCCCAGCCCATCGATTCAGCGGCCGCGAGCGCGCGATCGAACGCGGCATCGGTACCGACGTCCAGCCGCAGCGGCTGCAGGTCGGCATACGCCGCACGCTGCTGCGCGGCCACTTCGGCGCCGGCATAGTCGGACGGATTGGAGGCATCGGCGCGCAGCGGCAGGATCTCGACGAAGACCGGTGGCTGCTCGGTGTCGGTGCTGATGTCGTGGATCGGTGGCACTGACCTGGCGGTGCGCATCCCCTGCCACGGCACGTAAGCCACCAGCAGTCCGATGACCAGCGCGACAGCCAGCATCCCGGCGCCACCGCGCCGCACGCGCGGGACCAGCAGTCCGATCAGCGCCATCACGGACGCGCCGATGCCGATGAAGGCGGCCCATTTCATCAATTTGAAGCCGGTGCGGAAGTCCCACCATTCCATGCGTGTGCCGGGGCCGGCAATGAGCAGGAGAAACGCGGCAACCACAGCGATCAGCAGGACCAGGCGCGACAGCTTCATGGAGGACTCCGGATGGGCAACGCCGCGTAGTGTGAACGAATCCACGCGGCGGTGTTATGCCCGACCCTCCCGGCGGCGCAGCCCAGGCTGCCGACTACTCCCACACGTCGCGCAGGCGCTGGTCGCGGCCGCAGTTGAAGCGGTAGAACTTGTAGCGTGTCGGGTTCTTCACGTAATAGTCCTGGTGGTAGTCCTCGGCCGGATAGAACGTGGACGCCGACTCGATCTCGGTAGCGATGCCGCGGGGAAAGCGGCCCGACTCCTCCAGCGCCTTCTTGCTGGCTTGGGCCAGGCGCTGCTGTTCGTCACCGATCGGGTAGATGCCGCTGCGGTACATGTCGCCGACATCGCAGAACTGGCGATTCACCGCCACCGGGTCGATATTGCGCCAGAACACTTCCAGCAGCTTCGAGTAGCTGACCTTGGACGGGTCGTACACCACCAGCACGGCCTCGGTGTGTCCGGTGCCGCCGGAGGAAACCTGCTGGTAGCTCGGGTTCACCGTGCGGCCGGCGGTGTAGCCGGACGTGGTGGAAATCACCCCGGGCAGCTTGTCGTACGGTGGCTCCATGCACCAGAAGCAGCCACCGGCGAAGATCGCCTTTGCGGTGTCGCCAGCCGAGGCCTGGGCGGGCACCGCAGCCGTAGTGCCAGCCGTAGTGCCAACGGTAGTGCCAGCGACCGCAATGGTTTGCGCCTGCGTACTCGCGGCGGCCATCGACACCGTTCGCGCCGGTTGGTCGGTGATTGCCGGCGCAGCCTGCGCTGGCGCTTCCGGGGCGCTGCGCGCGCATGCGCTCACCGATCCCAGCAGCAGCACGCAGGCCAGCAGCAGCTTCACCCGGATCACCGGCTTTTCGAAGGCTTTCTCGACGTGATTCCCGAAGCTCGTCATCTCAACCCCTCAGTGCGGGCAGGGGCTGGCCCTGCAGTACGAACGCCAAGGCCAGGCCGTTGTTGCACCAGCGCTCGCCGCGCGGCGCCGGGCCATCGTCGAACAAATGGCCCTGGTGGCCACCGCAGCGCGCGCAGTGGTATTCGGTGCGCGGCCAGATCAGCTTGAAGTCTTTCTTGGTGCGCGTATGGCCTGCGATCGGCACGGTGAAGCTGGGCCAGCCGGTGCCGCTTTCGAACTTGGCGGCACTGTCGAACAGCGGCAGCTTGCATGCAGCGCATACATAGGTGCCGACGCGCTCTTCCTTGTTGAGCGGGCTGCTGAAGGACGCTTCGGTATCTTCGTCGAACAGGATCTCGTAGGCGGCCGGGCTCACCTTGTCCCGCCAGTACGATTCCGGGCGGTCCAGCATCTTCACCGCGCCGCCGGCACTGCCGGGCGAGCCGCCTGCCGCCACGGCCGCAGCCGTGCCCGCCGCGGAGGGCGC
>PPFU01031827.1_pt1 | contig 10699 bp, 13 predicted proteins | sample 1535991 | NCBI WGS metagenome assembly PPFU01 (sample SAMN04901290, study PRJNA319586) | Hypolithon metagenome, whole genome shotgun sequencing project. | isolation source: Antarctic Hypolithon | place: Antarctica: Miers Valley | collected 2014 | reverse complement strand
GTCTTGCAGGATAAGCTACTTGGCCAATCGTATATCAACATCTGTACTGATGGAAGTCCCGGAATCAGACATCCACGAGGTTATGGAAGCTTTGCAAAAATTATTGAGGAATACGTTTATCAGAAAAAGTTGTTTACCCTTGAAGAAGCCGTTTTTAAAATGACAGGCCTGCCAGCTCAAACCTTAGGTTTAAAACAGCGGGGCTTATTGCAAGAAGGATTTAAAGCCGATCTGCTCATATTCCACCCCAAAGCAGTAAAAGAAAATGCAACCTATGAAGCGCCGCATACGCTTGCAACAGGTATGGATTTCGTAATAGTAAATGGAAAAGTTTCTAAAGTGGCCGATAACTTTGCGGTGAAGAGAAGCGGTAAGATTTTAAGAAAAGATTGATGGACTCCCATATAATAACAGCAACCTGATGGCTTTGACTTACGTAATTTTTTAGAAAGTAGATGATGAGACGAGCAGCCGCATATATTGCCTTTTTTATTTCTGCCCTACAAGCATGTGGACAGAAGACCTTTGACGAGAAGCTTGAGTCGCTTTACAACCATACTGTGCCTGTAATAGCACCGGAGGCTCTTTTTGAGTTACAAAAAGAAGCATCGGGAAATCTTTTTATTTTAGATACGCGGTCAGAGGAGGAATATAAGGTTAGCTTTATTCATGCCGCACGTTTCGTGTCGTATAAAAATTTTAACCGGCAGGATGTTTCTCATATTCCAAAAGATGCCAAGGTAGTCGTATATTGTTCGGTAGGGTATAGAAGTGAGAAAATTGGTGAAAAGTTGACAGATATGGGCTATAAAGATGTTTTGAATCTATATGGCGGTATTTTCCTCTGGAAAAACAAGGGAAATAAAGTTTTTAACCACCAAAATATGCCCACAGACTCGGTACATACTTACAATAAGAGTTGGTCCAAATGGCTGAAGACTGGGACTAAAGTATATTAGACATGAAAAGTGGGCCCCTACAATTGGATGATCTTGCGCAATACAGGCTTGCCATCAGCGAGAATAAGGAGCAGATAGGAGGATTGGGGTAAGTTCAAATGTTCTCCATCTACGACGATTTCATGCTTTCCTTTTTGCTTTGTTTCCTGAACTACATCAGCAACCTTCTGGCCTTGCAAATTTCTTAACTCTACGCTGACGTACGCTACTTTTACCAGATTTACGTTGACCACAGTGGCCTTATCGTGCTTTACCAAATCAAACGTATTATACGCTTTCACTTGAATCAGAATCTGCTCCGTCGTGAAGTTGGTACAACCCTGTTCATCGATAACATACAAGCAAAACAAGCTATTCTCTTCAACTGGTGGAGTAGTAAAACTTATAGACTCACCATTCCCTACCTTTCGGCTTATATTGATGCTGGTGCTGTTTTGGCTGCTACTTTCCTTCACCAAATGATACACCAGCCCCGGTACGGTATGCGCTATGGATATGGTTGTTGCTTCACCAGCATCAACAAAGATATCCTGAACGGTGATCTCTATATTGTCTGTCGGGTCTTCTTCGATAAGAATGCTAAAGCTATTTTTCTGCGTCAGGCTATTGCATTCGTTGAAGACAATCAGGTCAAATCGGTCGTTTTCCATTACAACCTTCGTGACCAGGGAAATGGTGCCACCCGTACCCATTACAGATTGGTTGATCGTGTCACCATTTTGGACTAGCTGATAATTGACATCTGGCATACTGAAAGGAATAAAAACGTTGGTATACTGGCCGCGACAAAGCGTGTCATTCTCCAATATGACCTGGTTTGGCAACCGCGGGGTATTGATGGCCTTCATTGTCAATGAGGTCTGTGGTTGAAGCACTTTTTCTTCCAACTCGTCAATGATCAATATTCCTAATTGCATATCCTCTACCACCTCATGTATCGGTAAGTTCAAGGTGCTATCTGTGCCGTATTGAGGTTCCCCGTACCAACTTCCATTAACTGTAAGCTGGTATAGAAGCCGGGGCTTAGTTTTGTAGACAGTAACAACGGCAGGCTGCTCCATGCAGGCGATTTCATCTGCTGAAATGATATCTTCAGGAATAACTTCAGCAAAAAATTGTTTATATATCACGCAGCCGGTATTTGTGTAGATATTAACAGAATACATGGTGCTGGTGTCGGGCATTACCACCAGTAAATCCGTAGAATCTCCGGTACTCCACTCATAGCGCGCTCCTCCACCTGCTTTGAGTACCAGGGGTTGATTTTTCACGACCAAAGTATCCGAAGCCGTGAAGCTGATGTCGATGTTTTTAAGGTGTTTTTTAAAGACTTTGTAATTTATCTGCATTTTTTCTACCTGATTCTGGGAAAAGGAATTGCGGCAGCCTTTTCGACTATAGGACATCAGATTGTTTACTGGAGGATTATAAAATAATTTCGCGGCATCTAAAGACAAACCGATATACTCACAGTTGGAGGTTACATTAGTTACGCGCAAGCCAGGGTCTGCTGGGGTGTCACAAATTAGGTCACCACTTGTAACACAATTCGACCCATTGGCAAGTTCCAGCCCAAATTGTGACTCGTGGGTATGATAAAGGCCAAAAAAATGCCCCATCTCATGCGACAGTGTGGTGCGGTTGCCAACACAGGAGTTGCTAACAATAAGATAGTCGCGGTTTCTGGTAGGATAGTAAGTGTAACCGCAGATACTGCCCTCCTCTACCGAGTAAATTTTGTTGACAAAATAGATATTTATTGTATTTGCTACATGGTTGCGGTTCAGCAGCCTTTCATCAGATTTATTGAACTTATAAAACCGCGTTTTATTGATGTAATTAAATTTGCAGATTTCAAAACCGATGCTGGAGGATGAAAAATCTCTGTTCATTTTTTCAACAGCCTCGAGCGCTTCTTTTTCGTCTATGCCACCGTTTCCCCGCGATGTTCTAACAATATGTGCCGTTATCGATAAAATGGTTTTTTGTTCAGTTCCAGGTGTTATAGGATAAATAAATCCTGTATTTTTTTCATAGTTAATTTGCTCCTCATTTAACAAGGTATCGCAAAATATTAATTCCACTTTTCTCGGGTTTAGGAATAATAAAATGCCAAATAAAAGCCATATGAAAATTTTTTTAATCATTTGGCCTACTACAGAAGATGTTGTTTTACGGTCTACGATCGGAAACTAGTTTTACAATTATAAAATAAGCTTTGTCAGATTTTATTGTTTATTTTTTTCATTATCCAAAATAATACATGAAAATCCATCAATAAACAATGGTATAAAACCAAAGCCATAAAAAGAATACCAGCACGTACGAACTGAAGACGATAGCTATTGCAATAGAAAAGTTTTTTAAAGTAACCAGATGAATACCCAGTACAAGTAATCCCCAATAGATTACCTCAAAGAAATTAATAGCTTTAAAAGGGTAATGGAGTTGTTTTTCCAGTTCCGTGAAATCATATAACTGGATTAGAGAGAGAGGATAGTATGCTTGCACCTGAAAGTAGTCCGGGTCATTTTCTATGGTCGTAAAATAAAAAATTTTTATTACTTCCGGCACAAAAAAAATCACCTCGGCGATCATTACGACCTGCCAGACCTTACGATAGGGTACTTTGTAGCCATACATAAAGCAGCCAATCCATAGGACGAATGCAGTGACCGTAAACTTAAAAAGATAAACCACCGGTATGGCAAAATATGCGAGTGTATTGATGACATTGAATAGCCCCATTCGACCTTCTTCTTCTAATATTTCGAAAGCAGCGATTTGCCCTTCGATAAAGTTTTGTTTGAGAAAGAGGAGTAGAAAGGCGATAAGACAGATCAATACGAAGAAAAGCCTTTTATCAAAATATAAATTACCTTTTACATTTTCAGAGAGTTCCCTGGACCAATTATCCATTACCGTAAGATTTAATCCTAAATGTAAGGAAAATTACGAAGTCTAAGGATCACCCTTTTGATATCTGTGCAAAAAGAAAATCAATTATCCTGCTTCTGATTGCAATTATTTTTAATGTTATTTGTTTTACCTAATAAATATATCAATCTGGTGCATTCGGTTATTAGTAAAATGCTTTCAAAGAAATACTTTCTCCTCTTCCTGCTTAGTTTTTTTGCACTTTCTGCACGTGCCCAGTCGAAGGCACCTCAGTTGCTCATGGATATGAACGTACAAATTGAGGCGACGCAGGCTGTAAACGACATGTATAACTTTAAATTTGCCAGTGCTGAAAAACAATTCAGATGGCTTAAACAAAAGTATTCATGGCATCCATTGCCTTATTTTCTGCTAGGTTTGAGCGAATGGTGGAAAATTGCACCTGATGTAGAGGTGACAAAATATGACCAGAAATTTTTAGCTTATATGGACTCATCTATTGCTATTGCTGAGAGGCTTTACGAGCATGATGAGAAAAATATTGAAGCTGCTTTCTTTCTATCTGCCGCTTATGGCTTTAAAGGCAGGTTATATTCTGAGCGTAAGAGCTGGGGAAAGGCCGCTTCTGCGGGTAAAAGTGCCTTAAATTACCTTGAAGAAAGCCGCGGGCAGAACGATCTGAGCCCGGAATTTCTATTTGGTGATGCCCTTTATAATTATTATTCGGTATGGGTACCGGAAAATTACCCACTGCTGAAGCCCGTATTGCTATTCTTTAAGAAGGGTGATAAGGCCCTGGGCATACGACAGCTGAAAGAGGTGGCCAATAACGCCTTCTATACCAGGACAGAAGCCCAGTTTTTCCTGATGCGCATTTTGTCGATGGAAGAAAATAATCCTGCCGCAGCGCTGCCCGTAGCTGATTATCTGGCTTTTACCTTTCCTGACAATTCCTATTTTCAACGGTATTATGCGCGGCTACTTTATTCTGGCGGCCGCTTTAAGCAGGCAGAAAAGGTATCGTTAAACATTCTGGCAAAAATTGACAGTGGAATGGTGGGCTATGAGGCGACAAGCGGCAGGTACGCTACCTTTTACCTGGGGCAAATCTACCAGATGTACAACGATAGAGAAAAAGCTAAACACTATTATAACAGGACTTTGTCTTTTGGACAGGAAAATGAGGCCTTTGAATCGGGATATTATTTATATGCTCTGCTTGAATTAGCGAAGATTGCAGATAAGGAAAAGGATAGAAAAGCTTCTAAAAAGTATCTAAATGAGATTAAGAAACATGCCAAAAGAAAGCATCCTGCGCACAAAGCGGCCAGGTTGTATTTAAAGAATCAAAAAAAGTAGGCACCTTTAACCTGGTTATAGCTGCAGGAAGTTTTCTCTATGAAGCATAAAAAACTGCTGATTATTTTTGTTAAAAATCCTGTTGCCGGTAAGGTAAAGACCCGGCTTGCCGCCACCATAGGCGTTCAAGGTGCCTTAGATATATATGTTAGGTTGCTGGATCATACTAAAAATCTCAGTATGGGCTTGAGCTGTGATAAGGTGGTTTTCTATGCTGATTATATTAATAAAGATGACCTTTGGGGTGATAATTACTTTCAAAAACAATTACAGCCGGACGGTGATTTGGGAGCGCGTATGTTCCAGGCATTCCTGTGGGGATTTGGGCAGGGATATCAATTTATCAGTATCATAGGCAGCGACTGCTATCAGTTGACGAGCGAGATCGTCATGTCCTCTTTTACATTGTTGGAGAAACATAGCTGTGTGCTGGGGCCAAGCTTGGACGGCGGGTATTACCTTCTGGGTATGAGCACGCCTATTACGGACCTGTTTTGCAATATGCCCTGGAGTACCCCCGCCGTATTAGATCAAACAATTAAGAGGCTTGAGGCGTTGCAACTTTCTTATACGCTACTTGATGCACTGACAGACGTGGATGAAGAAAAAGATTTGACAACGATGTCTTGACACTTGATATGCTTAATATTTAAATTGCCAATTTACCGCCTATGCTCCATACCGTCAAAAATTCCACATTAGCCTTCATTCTAGTATTTTGTTTTATATGTACCTTTTGTTCCAACGCCTCCGATCAAGACCGTATAGTCAACGGGATGCCGCTAAAAGGCAAATGGGCTATGGATAGATTATGGGAAGATGGTCAGGCTGAAGTAGCGAAATATAGTGCTGAAAAAACCATTTATGGCAAAGTGCGGCAGTTTGAGTATATATATATATTGGTAAAAGAAGAGTTTAACCGCAAGCACAACGTAAAGACAGACGACTACGATCGAAAGGATTTGTTCAGTGTGATGAAGGTTAATAAGTTTGCGCGAATAGAAACTGATAATTACCCCTACCATCTGCTTACCAGTGTCTTCTTCAAAAGAGAGGCCCCTGGTCAGCTTCATAAGATGACCCACTCTTCGCAGGAATGGTGTGGAAATACATTCAAACTATTTGAAGATACTGAGATTGGGTATGCCTATACTTATCATAGCTATTGGGATGGGCAAGGCGATGGAAAATTTATCCTGGATAAGGGTTTAGTGTTCGAAGATCAGCTTTCCTATACCCTCAGAGCCTTGGATTTTAAGGAAGGTCAGAACTTTACGGCTGGTGTAGTCGAATCTCAGTTAAGTAGCAAAGCGACGAAACCCAAAATATATACTGCCAGCTTTGGCGTAAAGAAAGATAAAATAGACGGTCAGGCTGCCTGGCAGGTCCACGTTCTGTTAGAAGAGGGAAAAGTCAATAGTTATTGGTTTGCTACTGCCTATCCTAATATTCTTTTAAAGCAGCAAACGTGGGATGGCCAGAATATGGCCTTAAAATCCGTCGAAAGAACGGTCTATTGGAAATAAGAGGTTTTATCTGAATATTTTGTGTCTATCTTTGCAAACGATCGATGCTATGCGCCGGGAGTTCGTTCAAACGCTACGATAAAATGGCCTACCTGTACATCAAAGCATTACATATTATTTTTGTAGTCACCTGGTTTGCTGGTCTTTTTTATATTGTCAGGTTGTTTATCTACCAAACCGAGGCAGCCGCTAAGTCAGAGCCGGCACGAAGTATCTTGCTGGATCAGTATCACCTTATGGCAAAAAGATTGTGGTATGGCATTACTTGGCCATCAGCAATTATTACGCTATTGATGGGCCTGTATTTGCTTCATCTATACCTGCCTGATATTCCGCTATGGCTGTGGTTGAAAATTGGATTCGTTTTAGGGCTCTATATATACCATCTCTTATGTCACCGTATTTTTCTTCAGCTACAAAGAAATATCACAAAGTATACAAGCCAGCAATTACGCGTATGGAACGAAGTGGCTACAATTTTCCTTTTTAGTATTGTATTCCTGGTCATATTAAAAAACGCTATGAGCATGGTTTATGGCCTGGCAGGGCTTTTGGTCTTCTCGGCCATATTGATGGCAGCAATTTTCATATATAAAAGGAACAGAAAGGGGTAGGTTATTTACGTACTACCATCCTGTTCATAATCGTTATCTTCAAAAAACTACAATGCAGATGTCTAAGTTACTTTTTCTTTTGTTTTTTATAATGGTTAGCATTAGTGCGTGCAATGATAAAAAAAACGCCCGCGACTTGCCTGTCATAGGGAATAGGGAAACAGTCGAAATTAAAAAGAACGGCATCAAGCAAATCGATACCATCTATCATACAATCCCTGACTTTTCGTTCATTGATCAGGATAGTAACAAGGTGACAGGTCAGGACTACACAGGAAAGGTTTATGTGGCGGATTTCTTTTTTACATCGTGTCCTACCATTTGCCCTGTCATGAAGACGCAGATGCTTAGGGTTTATGAAAGGTTCAAAAATGAAGATGATGTCTTAATTCTTTCTCATACCATTGATCCTGAATATGACTCCGTGGCGCTGCTGCGGAGTTTTGCAGAAAGGCTGGGAGTGGAAGCACCTAAGTGGCGATTTGTTACCGGAGAAAAAGAGGCAATTTATGAGTTGGGCCAAACAGGTTATTTGGTTACGGCCTCAGAAGACCAGTATGAGCCAGGCGGCTTTTTACATAGCGGCGCTTTTGTTCTGATAGACAGGCAACAAAGGATACGCGGCTTGTACGACGGTACTGTTGCCGATCAGGTAGATAGGTTGATGAACGATATAGATTTATTGGTGAAAGAACCTGTACAGCAATGAGACAGCTTCTCGTAAGCTTCTATATAATGGCCATGATGTCAATTGTCGTATCTGCTTGCGGGACGAGTACGGACCAAAAAGATAAGCTATCTCGCAAAGATCAGATTAAGTTAAAACAATATATCATCGAGGGGAAACAGTTGTATACATTACATTGCAGTAATTGCCATCAAAAGGACGGTACAGGTTTAGGCAAACTTATTCCACCCCTGGCCAATGCGGATTATATGGCAGAAGACTTGAATAGAACGGTTTGCTTGATAAAAAATGGTATAGCTGGCGAGATAGTCGTCAATGGTCAGCAATACAACCAGCCGATGCCTGCCAATCCTAAACTCACACCGCTGGAAGTCGCTGAGATCACTACCTATATCTATAATACCTGGGGCAACGAAAAAAGGATAATCCTTGTAAATGATGTAGCTGAAATTCTAAATGGCTGCGGAAATGCAGATTAGCGCAAGGCGTTTTCGGCATTCATGATTGCCTCATCAAACTGAACCTTAATGGCTTCCATTTTTACCTTTTCCTGCTGGTAGAATTCTAGCTTTTCATCATCAGCCAAGCTCTTGTCGGCATGTGTAAATCCACGCATCCACTGCATCATGGTGGCATTTGCCGCTGCCAAATCTTCCTTAATTACGGAATATTTTTGAACCAGAACAGGGTCAGCTAAGGTATCTAATTGAGCATCCAAGCTATTCTTTAATTTTGCAGTTGTATTCATTAACGGCATTACTTCATCATGTAATACCATCACTTCGGCATAAAGTTCTTCCTCTTGAGAGGCTTGCTGCTTGCAGCCCGACAACAAACACCCTGCAAAAGGTAAAACCAGAAAAAAAAAGTTAACATAAATAAATGATCTCATCCGTTCAGCATAGTTCGAACCCCAAGATAGCTATTAATAGCCATTCTTACCTATTTGTTTCTGACCTTATGTCGGTTGCATTTTTTTGCGGGACGTACTGTTGCACCACCTGGCTTGCTTTCTCATAATCAGAACGGATTACAAACAGTTTAACGGCGTGTTCAGTATCTGGAGTCGCCCTTCCCGAGGCTATACTTTCATGCATTTCATCTTTTAGTAAGGGAATAATTCCTTCATGTTCCAGGTTATCCTTTACCATGCCAGCTTCTATGGCTGATCCCGTAAATATGAGCACTAATTCGTCCTTTTCAGTCATAAACATTTATTTATTGATCTTTAGGCTGTCTTTATAGGACACCTTCAACTGTAACGCTGATATAGCTCGAAGAGTTTTTAAAACCGATAAGTATATCATTCATCTTTGCCAGGCTATATAAATTCCAGACTTTTAATAAACATTGTATAAAAAGAAATGTTGATGTAAGCGATTAAATGAACGTATGATCGTAAACTCTATAACCAAAGGGTGGGAAATAATTTACCAAAGAGCACATGGCCTGCTTGCAGTGGACATAGCACAGCACTGGCAAAAGAAAAGCCGGCCGGCGAGGTGGGTAGAAACGCTCGCTGCAGTGACAGAGCATGATGACGCCCAGGAAGCCTGGCATGCGCACTACCATCTTAGCGATGTTGGCGCACCACAAGATTTCACCCTTCAGCCATTCTCTTTACAACAAGCGCAAGCTATAACGAGAATGGCAGCTTATAAATCGCAGTGGATAGGATTACTCATATCGTCCCATATCACCTTTTTGTATGAATCTTTGCGAGGGAAAAGTAAGGCAATAGACGATTTTCTGGATGAGCAAAAGCAGCATCAGGCTAAATGGAAAAAGGAGCTAAATCTGGATAAGAATGCGATAGAAATGGCCTATGGACTATTGCAATGGTGTGATCGCTGTTCTTTAATTTTATGTAAAGGTGATCTGCCAGAAGCGCAAAGAGATCTTGAGATATTTACTATGCCTGACGGCATCCAGTACTTTATCAAGCAACGCAACGATCAAAGCATATCGGTAAAACCATGGCCTTTTGAAATCAATGAATTTGAAGTAATGGTTGAGTCCAGAGCGCTTCGCCAACTTCAATTTAAAGATGACAAGGCGCTGGAATTGGCATTAAAAAATGCACCGGTGGAATATAAAAAGTGGATATTCAAGAGGTAAAAAGTAACGGCTAAAGTGGACGGGATAATTCTTCGACCTGATCCTGTAGTGTAAAGATCAAACGCTCTAATATTCGTTTTTTTATTTCTGCCTTGTGTAAGGCGTAAAAGCGAAGTTCATCCATATTAAACATGCTCACAATATAGCTGATAAGATTACTTTTAAGATTTTGATCAGATTTGATCCTATCAGAAATGAAGGTCTTCTGATGTTCTATCGACAGACTCGAAAATCCGGATTTCTGCTTATTCAGAAATGACTTAAACTGAAATATCAGTAAGTCATTCTGAAATTTAATGATCGGAATCATGGTCAAACCCTGAAACCGGCCCATATTATTAGCTGCTTCTACCTCCAAATGTCCCTCAGGTCTTAAGTTTATCAGGAGTTCGTCTCTTTGAAAACCTAACTCATCTTTCATTAAAATCCCTGTATTAAACTGTTTATGAATTACTTCCAATCTGTTTCTTATTAAATTATTATTATAAATTCTAATATCTATTAACTCAATAAAGGTACAATAAAATGTTTAAATAA
>PPFU01001005.1_pt1 | contig 10699 bp, 6 predicted proteins | sample 1535991 | NCBI WGS metagenome assembly PPFU01 (sample SAMN04901290, study PRJNA319586) | Hypolithon metagenome, whole genome shotgun sequencing project. | isolation source: Antarctic Hypolithon | place: Antarctica: Miers Valley | collected 2014 | reverse complement strand
ACCTACGGGGCACTACGCCAGTAGGAAGACGTCAGGATGAATCCTGACCTACGGGGCACTACGCCAGTAGTACGCCGCCCGGGTTTAAAGAGTGGGTATTCGGCGGCGATCGCCGCGGCTTGAAGTGCTCACTTCCTGTTACCGCCGTTTTGACCGGGCTGTGTCGTAGAGCGCGGTGAGTCTTCGAACCCCGCCTCTTCACGGGTTCGTGGAGCACTGACGGCGTCACGGCCGCCGACGATAGGCTGCGTGGGCGGGTGGGGCACCTCTCACGTAGGCATGCCCGGGGCGTTGTCCTCGCTCGATGCCTGACCCCCGGCGATGGCGGAAGCGGGGCGGGTGCCAGTCTATTCACCGCGCACCTCCGCGACGGCGGGGGCGAAAATCGTACCTGTTCCGTTTCCTCAACCGTCGAGCGACATGATCAACAGCACGACCGTTTTTCTGCTATGGTGGTGACCATGCGTGCATTCCTCTCTCTTGCGTTGTTGTTCTCGATCATGCTCACGCCCGTTTCGGTCCACGCTCAGGAGATGCCCGCTCCCGGGGACGCGACGTGGCACCTAGGGCTGACGGGGCTGCTGCCGGGAGGCGAGGAGGGCGGCGTCGGGGTGGGGCTGGACATCTACCCGGTCTTCGAGGGCGGGCAGTGGGTGCGGGCGGTGGCGACGGCACGGGGATTCAACACGTCGATGCACTTCGTCGAGCCGGACGTCACGCTCGATGGTGATTCGCTCAAGGGCACGCTCCAAATCATGATCACGCCGGACCGGTGGGTGCCCGAGGACGGCCGGCTGATTGAGGGCGAGGTCGCTATCGACGCCACCCTCAACGATCAAGGCCAGCTATCCGGCACGTACAAGGGCACGCTGGGCGGAGAGCCCGTCGAGGGGAACGTCCACGGCGGTGCCGGGGCGACCGAGACCGGGTGGGAGAGCGCCTCCTGGTCGTTCGACGCCAACCCCGTCGTGCAGCTGGGGATGCCCGACCGCCCGATGATCCGCGTGAATCTGCGGGTCGACGGCGACAAGATCGTCAGTGGCAGCGTCGCTCCGCTCTGGCGGAAGAGCCCACCCCGCGTCATTGACATTGACACCTCCGGGCTCAAGCTCGACGGCGCGACCGTCACCGGCAGCTTCACCGCGCCCCAGCAGGTGATCGACATCGCAGCCCCTCCGGGCAAGACGACCAACGTGGAGCTGAAGGTACACCGCGTGCAGGGGCTAGTCGGCGGGCAGGTGACCATCGCGGAGCTGGGCCAGGCGACGCAACTCTTCGCCGCTGGCCGTGGCACCGCGGGCAAGCGGGCTGCGTCCGGGGGCGAGGCCGCGGCTGGCGACGCCAACCCGCCACTCTGGGTCGGCTCGATTGGTGACGCACCGTGGTACATCCCTACCAAAAATTATAAGGCGCCCGAACCCGGGGAGCACCCCCGGCTGCTCTTTCGCAAGGCGGACGTGCCCGCCCTCCGCGAAAAGGCGAAGACAGAAGCCGGTCAAAAAATCGTGCAGCGGCTGCGGTTCCTGCTCGATGGCGACGACGGCGAGGACATGCCCTCCCACTTCAACACCACGGCCCCGCACAACCACAGCAAGAGCGGCGATCAGCCCATCGGCGAGACGTTCACGTCCTTTCACGCCCCGGGCTATGCGATGCTCTACCAGCTCACCGGCGACAAAAAGTACGCCGAGATGTCACGCAAGTCCATCGAGCTGATGTTGGCAGGCACGATGGACCGCGACAACCGCTACGGCTGGGAAACGCCCGGAACCACCTTCCGCGCCGGCCCCGTGCTCTCCAGCGTCGCGCTCGCCTACGACCTGGCGTACGACGCCTGGCCGGAGGACTTCCGCCAGAAGGTCGCCCAGTCCATCGCCGACTATGCCCAGAGGGAGCACGAGTCCGGCGGAGGCAAAGTCGTCACCCTCGAACGCCTCGCCGGCCGCACCGGCTACCCCCCCGGGTCCAACCACTACGGCGCGTACATGGGCGGCGGCGTCGCGGCGCTGGCGATCCTCGACGACCCAGGCGTCGACAGCGATGTGTTACGCCAACGCATCAGCGAATTCGAACGCATGCTCGTTCAACAGCTCCACCACGGCTTCGGCGACCACGGCTGGTACAGCGAGGGCGACCACCCCAGCCGCATCTCCGCTAACCTGGGCACCCTCCCCTTCGCCGTCGCACTCAAAAACGTCGCGGGGCGGGACTACATCAACGGCCCCCGCACCAACCTCGACTGGATCACGCTGCGGTGGATCTACCACCTCGTCCCACGAGGCAACTCCGCCATGTTCCCCCACCGCGGGACCTACGGCGACGACCGATTCATCGAACGCGGCGAATTCGCCTACGGCTGGCACGCCATCCCCGACCGCTATCGCCCCGCCCTGCTCTGGACCTGGGAGAACGGCCCCAAGGACCTCCACGACAATTGGGGTGCCGCGGTGGTCCCGGTGCACGCGGTGTGGGCACTCGCCGGCTGGCTCGCCGACGCCGAGCCGGTCAACCCCGGCGAGTTGCTGCCCAAGGCCTACGCCGACACCGTGCATGGCTACTTCGTCGCCCGCAACCGCTGGCAGGACGGCGATGACATCCTCGTGACCCACCTGCTGCACCTGGGCGACGAGGGGTATCACGAGGTTAAGGACGCCGGCAGGATCCTCATCTACGGCCTGGGCACCAGCACCGCGATCGCCACCAAGATGCGGGAGCAGCAGCCCACCCACTACGCCCCCGGCGAAGATGGCAGCTACACCCTCACCACCCGCAGCGGCGACGAAGTCAACGCGCTCGCAGTGGACATGAGCGGCGCCAGCGGCCGACCCCTGCTGATCGTCGGCACGGGCAACGCCTTCAAGGGAATCAAGGAGCCAACGGTCGGTGGCAAGGAGGTTACCACCGCCTTCAAGACCTTCACCGTCGACGGCCGCGACTGGTTCATCTTCACCATGCACAAGGGTGCCCAGCCGCTCGAACTCGCCCCCCCCGTTGACGGCAAACTCACTGTCGGCGGCCAGACCCTCCACTTCGACGGCGACAAGCTGGTGCTCGACAAGTTCAAGCCCGCCAGCGAGCCCGAGTGACCGGCCGCCTCGAGCGGGTTGATAGGTGCCTCCGCTTCAGGGGAAGAAAACAATCGAGATCGCAAAAGGGGTCACACCCGCTCCGTATGGAACCCCCCGCGTCACCCCCCGCTCACCCCGCACCGTTGTCGGTTTCGTTTCCTCAAGCCGCGGCGGCTTGAGGAGATGAGCAATGGACTTTCTGTCCCAGAGCTAGACGCCACGTTCTATGGGATGACCGAGTTCCACATCGAGGATCCCGATGGGAACCGCTTGTGGATCGGTCAGGCTAATGGAGCGTCAGGTGACGCCTCACCATTCAGATCGGAAAAGGGGGGCAACATGGAAATGAGGCAGTCCTACCTTGTAGATACCCTTCCTGATCACCGGCACTCATCGCCGTTCACGTGTCGTGAGCCACGATGATGACGCGGGAATCAGAGGGTTTCAACAGTGCAGGTCACACCCCTTTACCGACATCAGGGAAAAATTCGCAAAAAGGGGCCACCCCGTTTATCGAAAAGAGCCCTTTTCCGAAACTCGAATATGGCGTGCAGCCCCACAAGGAGCAACCCGCGCCCGTCCTTGCCGCGGCTGATCTCGCCCGAAAGCCGAAAAAGTGCGGGACACCGTTGATACTTTACGTACCAGCACACGCTCGCCGGGTCCGTTGCGGAAACGTCCGAGGTTCAGGAGGCGAAGCATCGAAATCAGGATCGAACACTCTTTCGGCCCCTGAAAAAAAATATTCCGCGGCCCTTGACCTCCCCCATGCTGCCCCGCTAGGCTCGGCCCGGATCGTCTGGACGTTGCGTCGGGCGAACCTTCTCATCGCGGGCCTGCTTCGTTCACCCGAGCCCCTCCCCGAGGGGCTCCCCGCATGGGAGCTTGTTGTGATGCAAAATATGTTTGATCGTCCCGCCCTGGTGCGGATGGCCCTCTCCGTTTCGATGCCCGGCGTGCTGCTCGTCGCTTCCCCCGCCTGGGCGGGGCCGGTGGACGTGGAGGAGCTCACCGCACAGCAGATCCAAGCTGATCTGGCCACTGGCACCTACACCATCCCGGAGCTCACGCAGTCGTACCTCGACCGGATCGATAAGTTCGACGGGTTCTACAACTCGTTCATCAGCGTGAACCCCGACGCCCTCAGCCGCGCCCAGGCGTTGCAGGCGGAGTTTGAGGCGACCGGCTCCCGGGGCCCGCTCTTCGGCGTGCCCGTGGCGATCAAGGACAACATCGATGTCGTCGGGATTGTGACCACCGCGGGGTCGTCGCTGTTCAGCTCCGCCGCGGGGGGCGTGGACAACAACCCTCGCGACTCCGCCCTGGTGATCCAGAAGCTCGAGGACGCCGGGGCCATCGTGATCGGCAAGACCAATCTCCCCGACTTCGCCTTCTCCGGCAGCCGCACCGAGAGCAGCGTGTCGGGCGTGACGCTCAACCCCTACAACATCGACAAGGTGCCCGGCGGAAGCAGCGGCGGGACCGCCACCGCGGTCAACGCCAGCTTCGCCGCCCTGGGGCTGGGCACCGAGACCGGCGGGAGCATCGAGAACCCCGCCTCGGCCCAGGCGCTGGTCGGCGTGAAGCCTACCCTCGGCCTCGTGCCGCTCGACGGGGTGGTCCCCATCGACGCGGTCTTCCGTGATGTCGTCGGCCCGCTCGCCAGGAACGTCACCGACGCCGCCAACACCCTTGACATCATCGCCGGCACCGGCCCGGGTGATTCGGCCGTGATCGTCACCCCGCCGGTCATCCCCGCCGCCGGGTACGCCGCCGGGCTCTCGACCACCTCCTTAGAGGGCAAGCGGTTTGGTGCCGTGGGCACCGGCTTCCGCGACCTGTTCCTCCCCCTGGCTCCCGAGACCGATGCTTTCTATCAGCAGGCGATCTCCGCGATCGAGGCCGAGGGCGCGACCGTCATCGACGACCCCTTCGAGGGCACGGGCTTCAAAGAGATCTACGCCTCCCGCTCCGGCGTGCCCGGCCTGGGCGGGATCGGGCTCGAGGGGTACCTCGCCAGCAAGCCCGACTCCGCCGGCTTCGGCAGCGTTGCGGAGTATGAAGCGATCACCGGCGAACCCTTCCCCGTCGGCTTCTTCACCAACCCGCCCGACGACTTCGAAAACACGCCGGGGTACCTCGCCTACCTCGACTTCCGCGACGAGTTGCTCGCGGTGTTCCAGCAGGTGCTCGAGGACAACGACCTGGACGGCCTCTTCTTCCCGCAGGCCGGGGCCCCGATCCCGAACCTGGTCTTGAACCCCGGCGACCCGTTCTTCGACCCCGATGATGCTGACCCCAACGAGTTCCCCGAGCTGCCCAGCAACATCATCAACGACCTGGGCGTCCCCGTCGTGACCCTGCCCTTCGGCTACTACGACGAGGGCACTCCCTTCACCCTGGCCTTCATCGGCGACCTCAACTCTGACGCCGAGCTGCTGTCGTACGCCTTCGACCTGGAGCAGGCGACGCTGGCGCGGGTCGCTCCGACGCTGATGGTGCCCACGCCGACCGCGGTGCTCGCGGCGATCCCACTGCTGGGGGTAGTGCTGATCAGGAGGAGGGGGCGCGAGCGGGCGTGAGTGGAGGGGGGGCGATCGAGAGAGAGTGCGGCCCGAGGCCGAGAGGCCTCGGGCCGCTTTTGCGGCAAGATGAGGGAGACGAAACAGGGACGGATACGCGCTGTAGAAACCCGCCACATCGGTTATCGGTGAACGGCCTCACCGTGGCCGGACGGCGGACAAGCCCGCCGCTATAGGCCGGGTTTCTACAGGGTGTGTCGGATACCGATTTTTTGCAGTCCGCTGGTGGAGTGGGCGGAGACGCGACAAGTCGCGGCGATTCATATTAAGCATCCCGGCTTATCCGCGGCTTTGCGCCTTTGCGCGAGATCTCTTCGTTTAGATCTCGACTTCCTTGCCGCCCTTTTCCGCGGAGGCGTAGATGGCGTCGAGGATTTGTTGGACCATGAGGCCGTGCTCGGCGGGGGCCTTCGTGGGCTCGTCCTTCAGGATATGATCGACGAAGTTTCGGTTTTTTTCGTAGAAGTAACCGGCGAAGCCGTTCTTGAGGGCGGGCATCCAGTCGGGGGTGAGGTTGACCATGTAGCCGTTCTGGTCGGTGAAGACCTGGGAGTCGCCCCAGATGGCGCCGCCTTTGGTGCCGAAGATTTGGAAGTCCATCAGCCCCTTGTGCTGGTGGTGGGCGGCGAAGCTGGCTTCGATGTGGATGACGGCCCCGTTGTCGAAGCGGACGTGGCCGACGGCGAGGTCCTCGACGGTGTAGGTTTTGTGGTCCCAGCCGGCCCATTGGGAGGCGACCTCGTTGGAGGGGTGGTTGCCGAGGTAGGTGTCGGTCATGCCGACGGCGGCGACGGGCTTGGGGGAGCCCATGACGTAGTGGCACATTTCGAGGACGTGGACGCCGATGTCGATCATGGGGCCGCCGCCCTGGAGGTCTTTGCGGCCGAAGACGCCCCAGTTGGGGATACCGCGTCGGCGGAGGGCCTGGACGCGTGCGAAGCGGATGTCGCCGAAGACACCGGCGTCCCGCTGGGAGACTAGGAACTGGGTCTTAGGGTCGAAGCGGTACTGGAAGCCGATGACGAGTTTCTTCCCGGCTTTCTTAGCGGCGTCGATCATGGCCTGGGCCTCTTTGGCGTTCATGGCCATGGGTTTTTCGACGATGACGTGGGCCCCGGCCTCGAGGGCGGCGATGGCGTTGGGGGCGTGCAGGCCGTTGGGGGTGCAGATGTTGACCGCATCCGGCTTGACCTCGGCGAGCATCTTTTTATAGTCGGTGTAGAGGGCATCCTTGGGTATGTTGTGGGCCTCCGCCTTCTCCTCCATGGACTTCATGTTGACATCGGCGAGCGCCACCACTTCCGCCTCGGGGATCATCTCGAGGGCCTTGATATGGGAGGTGGCGATGCCGCCGGCCCCGATGAAGGCGATGCGGAGTTGTTTGTCGGCGGATGCGGGGGGGGTGGGAGTGGGCATAGGAAAGGGGGTTGGGGTGAGGCCTGGGGTGTACCGGCGTACCAGACACTTCGCTCGCAGGCTCGCTCAGCGTCGGCGTCGGGGGGCTCGGTGGGGGTGGGGATTGTGAGGGAAAATGAAGTCGGCTGCAAACGCGGCGGGTCAAGCGGGGAGGTCGGCGGGGTTGAGCGCTTGGAGGCCGGGAATGCTGCGAATGGGGGGGGCGGGAGATCGAGCGATCTCAGCCGGAGGTTTCCTTCGGGGGCCTGGATGATTCGGGCTATCCTCCGCCCCGGGGCTCGGGCGGCTGGACCAGCACCGCGGCAAACCGCTGCGAGTCGATCTGTTCGCCATTGGCGTAGATGGCAAACTCGTAGTCCCCGGGTTCGGGGAGGCGGAACGGCTCGATGGTGATCACCACATCGGTCGGCCTCAGCCTATTGCGAAACTCCATCCAGATCCCCTGGCCCCTCGCGATCATGCGGTTGCCCTGGAGTTCCCGCACCTCGATTGAGATGTTGTACCGCCCCACGCCGCCGACCAACTGGAGGAACGCCGACACGCTGGCGACGCCCGTGGGAAACCGCCTCATGCGAAACACATCGCGGATGCCGATGATGCTGTTGGTGTTCGTCCGCGAGTCGTGGATGACGCGGTCGCAGAGCAGGATCGCCTTGCAGATCGGAAGCGGCGTGTGCCCCCCCCTCCTGTCGGGCGGGTGCGGGTCGGGGGGCGAGGCGGCATCGTCAACGGGGGGCGGAGTCGACATCATTCACGGGGTTCACAGTGCGGGGCCAGCGGTGCGTCACGACTATAGGGCTGACACAGGTGCATCGACCGCCGGGGAGTTGTATGGCGTCCGCCGGTTCGCCACGAGAAGCCTCTGAAAAGCGCCGGGACGCCAAGAGAAAAGTCATGTCAGAAGAGTGGCGGTCGGAAGATGGCCCGGTTGACCCCGCTCCGGACGGATGCTCGAACTGCGGAAGCTTCCGAGGTGGGCTCCGGGCGGCAAGCCTTGGCCGCGGGCGGCGTTGCCCCGCTGCGATGTCTTTGACGCGGCTTGTTGATCTTGTCTCGATTCGCCACCGATGGGCATCGGTGCTCCTGTGCCTTGTGCTGCTGATCCCTTCCGCGGCTCACGCACAGACGACTGGCCCGTTCTCGATCCTCGATGCGACCAACCTCAACAATGGCGTGAAGTATCGCGACCCCCGCGATGGCGATGTGTTCTACCCCGTGCAGGTCCGCGGGTACTGGGGCCACATGAACCAATCGGGGTACCTCGTGGTGCTGCCGATCTACGACTGGACGGATGACTCGTACGAAGGCTTCGCCCGGTTCGTCGTCGAGGGGCGGACGGGGTATCTGAACCTAGCGGGCAACGTGCAGATCAAGCCGCGGTTCGAGTACGCCGACCGATTTGAAGAGGGGTACGCGGTGGTCGGAACCCTGCCCCGGGACCCGGGCGACGGGGAAGTGGGCGACGCGGGCGAGGCCGCGAGGTACACCTATATAGATCAGGCGGGGGAGCCGATCACCCGCGAGACGTTTGACGGGGCGTTGCGGTTTCGCGAGGGGTTCGCGGGGGTGATGCGGGGCGGGCGGTGTGGATTCCTCGATCAGCGAGGTCGAGTGGCGATCCCGCTGCGATACGCCAGCATCCGGTCGTTCCGGGAGGGGCTGGCGGCGGTTCGGTTTATGGCCGCAGATGGCACCCCCGGGCGGGCTACATCGACAAACGCGGCGTGGCGATGTTCACCGACACGGCGGGTGAGCTGCTGGATCTGGGCGACTTCTGCGACGGCCTCGCCCGCGTCCGCACCCGCGGGGGCTGGGGCTTTATCGACCGCGGCTTCCGCGCCAGAATCGAGCCACGCTTCCAGGACGCCCGCGACTTCCACAACGGGCTGGCGTCAGCCAAGGCGGAGGGCAAGTGGGGATTCATCAACAAGGCGGGGGCGTGGGTGATTGAGCCGCGATTTGATGCGGCGGATGACTTTGATGAGACGCTGGCGATGGTGGCGGTCGATGGGGTGCTGGGTTATGTCAACCGTGACCTGAGCAGGGGGATCGAAGCTCAGTTTGAGATGGCGGAGCCGTTTTTCAGGGATTACGCCAGGGTGGAGCGAGAGCCGAGCTTTGGGTACATCGACGTGACGGGTCGGCCGGTGTGGGACCCGCAGCGGGCGGAGGTGGCGATCGTGGACACGACGGTGGGGGGCGAGGTGCGGCGTCAGGCGGTGCAGTACACGACCGGGCGGCTGCAAGGCACGCCGGTGTTGGTGCCGCCCGAGGCAAGGCAGAGCCCGCCGGTGCCCTACCCTCCGGAATATTTGTACGACGAGGTGTTGCCACAGCCCGCGAGAAAATAGACAACTCATTGAGGCTTAAGATGTTAAACGGGGCAAGGGTGGACAAACGAATGATCGCGAGCTGCAGCAAGCCATAAAACATCCTCAGATGATGGACGTATGACTTGACAACGCTCCATTGGGTCACTATGATGCACCCGCTTGAACGGGAATCTGAAAGAGTCGGTGACGCCGACTCGACCGCCTTCAAGCTCCGAAATCTGACTGCTCGCTTCGATCCGTAAGTACCCGCCCCGTTGGGCGATGTTTGGGTTCAAAAAATCAATGTCCCTCACGCGGCTGTTGTCATGCAGCAGCCATCGAGTCGCTGGGTGTTCCAGCGTCGTCGGCAGCGTGTGATGTGTCCCGTCTGTCTGTCCAATCGGCACCCTTCATCGTGAAGGGAGCCACCCGGGAGTCCCCTCGACCCGTTGTGGGTCGATCCCGTCCCTGTCTGAACCGTCTGAACCTCTGGAGTATTCCATATGAAGAATCGCAAGCAAGGCTTCACTCTCATCGAACTGCTCGTGGTGATCTCGATCATCGCGCTGCTCATCGGCATCCTGCTCCCCGCGCTGGGTGCGGCTCGTCGGACCGCCAACCGGATGAAGTCCAACGTCAACGTCCGCTCCGTGGGCACGGGCCTGATTATGTACGCCACCGGCAACAACGACAAGATGCCCAACTCCGCGGCCGACCTCAACGGCACGGCAGGCACCGAGTCGGGTGCGCTGGTCAAGATGATCAACCAAGGTCTGTTCGACTCGATCACGCTCAACAACCCGATCGACTCCGACTCGATGGCCACCGGCGTGAACACCGAGGCGACCATCAAGGGCAAGACCGACTACTGGCTCCTCAGCACCGCCAACAACGCCTACACCAACCACAACCTGTCGACCGTGCCCCTCACCGGCGACAAAAACACCGGCACCGCCGCGGCGAGCAAGTCGCTGTGGAACACCGCCGGGCCGTGGCAAGGTGGCCTGTTCTGGGCTGACGGCCATACCACCAGCGAGTCCACCAACCAGGTCGACACCAAGTGGCCCAACACCACGACCATCAACGCCAACGATGACCTTTTCGCCGGTGACGCCACCAACACCGTGCTCGAAATGGACTAATCGAGCCGACCTCCTCGGTCGTGCCGGGTCCACCGACTTCACAACCTTATAACCCCCCAAGCGGCCGCCCCTCACCGGGCGGCCGTTTGATTTGAGTAGGTCAGGGCTCGCCCTCAATTTTACCCACAAGTCCCGGAGTGGCCGATATGGGGTGAGGTTGCTGCGTGCACGCGGCGAAT
>PPFU01025084.1_pt1 | contig 10700 bp, 8 predicted proteins | sample 1535991 | NCBI WGS metagenome assembly PPFU01 (sample SAMN04901290, study PRJNA319586) | Hypolithon metagenome, whole genome shotgun sequencing project. | isolation source: Antarctic Hypolithon | place: Antarctica: Miers Valley | collected 2014 | reverse complement strand
TACACAGCCCGGAGCGCCACAGGTTTTATGGCGGGCCCCGAAAGTCCGCCTCGCAGTACGCTGCAGCTGTGCGGATCTATGCTCAGAGCCGGAATGGTGTTTATGAGTGTTAGTCCGTCCGCACCGGCTTCTTCGGCGGCGAGAGAGTTGGGCCGCACGCCTTCGTTCGTCAGCTTTACGAGCATCGGTTTGCCCGGAAGAGCATCCCGGCACGCGCCCACGACCTCGGTTACGCTTCCCGGCCCGGCGCAGAAGGTGAGGCCGCCATGCTCGACGTTCGGACAAGAGAGGTTCAGCTCGACCGCTGAGACCCGCGCGTCATCAGCCAACCTTTGGCACAAGGTGACGAACTCTGCAACAGTATCGCCCGCGACCGAGATCATGAGCGGCACATCTATATCGTAGACGTCCAGGTCTTCCAGAAAAACGTCCATACCGGGATTTTGGAGGCCGATCGAGTTGATCATGCCGGCCGGGGTCTCCGCCAGCCGGGGCGGTGGATTCCCGGCACGCGGCGACGGCGTAACGGTCTTCGGCAACATCGCCCCGTATACGTTCCGCGCCTCGTCCAGGGCCTCTTTCGAGAGCGTCCCGGAAGCGGGGATCAGGGGTGTTTCGAGCGGTATCCCGCACAGCTCGATACCGAGGTCCACACCGGCTTTCGTCACCATGCCAGCACCCTGGCGTCGAAGACCGGACCTTCGATACAAGAGCGGACGTATCCCCGGTCTCTTACCGGCACGACGCAACCGTTACACGAACCGTTGCCGCACCCCATCCGCTCCTCGACGGAGAGTTGCCGGATGCCCTCGGTACCGGCGGCTTGCTTGACGGCAGCGAGCATAGGGTTCGGGCCACAGGCATAGACGGCCTCGTAATCTTCCAGGCCTTCTACGAGATCCAGCACCGTTCCCGCAACTCCCTCCGAACCATCCATCGTTGCCACGCTGGCCTCCGGAAAGTCGCAGGAGACATGGGAAGTATGAGAGTCCGCGAAACCCAGGAAGACGTCGTGCTCGACACCGAGAGATTTCAACCTACGAGAGAGGATTTTCATCGGGGCGACCCCGATGCCGCCACCCAGCAGGGCAGCCCGGCCGTTGATGCCTCCATTCGCAAAACCTCGACCGATCGGGGCTGTAACCTCGATCTCGGGCGACCGGTTTAGGAGCGCCGTGCCACGTCCACGAACCTCCAGGAGCAGGCTCGCCGTCTCGCCGTCGTGGTCGTAGAAAGACAGTGGACGCGCCAATAGCGGGTCCAGGGTATCCAGGAAATCCGCCGTTCGGGCCATAACAAACTGGCCCGGCTCTATTGACCCGTCCCAGCGGTAGTGGAGGAGCGTATAGCCCCCGACCTCTTCACGTTCCTCGATTTTTGCGCTGTAGAACTTCAAGCTTTCGTCGCGTAGAGGCCTTGCAGCGGGTTGACCCGTTGGATGCCGCCCCGAATTTTCGACTCTATTCCCTGAACCGCCGCAGCCGCCCCGGCGAGCGTCGTTATGCAGGGTACGCCGTGCATGAGGGCTTTGCGGCGGATCAGATATCCGTCCGTGCGGGCCCCCCGGCCCCAGGGCGTATTCACGATGAGATCCACCCCGCCGGCCTCTATGGCGGCGAGGACGTCTTCGCCCAACTCTCCTATCTTCGGAACCACCGTAACCGGTAGGCCGTTATTCGTAAGAACATCCGACGTACCTTCGCTCGCGGAGATCTCGAACCCAAGATCCGCGAAGGCCCGGGCGATCAAAACAACCGCTCGCTTGTCCCGATTGGCGACCGAAATATATACCCGGCCCGACTCCGGTAAGGTCTGCCCCGCCGCCGTGAGCGCCTTGGCGAACGCCCCCCCAAACGTCCGGTCTATACCCATCGCTTCACCGGTCGAACGCATCTCCGGTCCTAAAAGCGGATCCACATCAGCGAAACGGTCGAACGGAAAGACCGGCGCTTTAACACTGAAATGCCCCTCCGTAGAACCAATGAGATCCATGTCCCGGAGCTTCTCACCAAACAGCACCCTGGTCGCCACTTTCGCAAGTGGTACGCCGGTTGCTTTCGAGATAAACGGCACGGTGCGTGACGCACGAGGATTACATTCGATCACCATCACATCCTCCCCCCGCACTACGAACTGAATGTTCATCAAGCCGACCACTCCGACACCAATCGCCAACCGCCGCGTATAGTCTTCGATCCGCTCCAACAACGCCCGGTGAATGGTTATCGGAGGCGTAACACAGGAAGAGTCCCCCGAATGAACCCCGGCCTCCTCTACATGCTCCATGATCCCACCGATGTAAACGTCCTCGCCGTCACAAACAGCGTCAACGTCTACCTCAACGTAATCCTCCATAAATTCATCGACGAGCGTCGGATGCTCGGGGCTCATGTTTACACTAGACCTTACGTACAGGTCCAGGTCCTCGTCGTTGTATACGATCTCCATACGGCGGCCGCCGAGGACGTACGAAGGACGAACGACGACCGGGTAACCGAGGTCGTGGGCCACCTCGCTCACCTCGGTGCCGGTCGCCGCGATGCCGTAGCGCGGATGGGGTATATCGAGGTCTGTGAGAAGCCGTCCGAACCGGGAACGATCTTCGGCCAGGTCTATGGCGTCCGGGGAGGTGCCGAGGATGTTAACGCCTTCTTTCTCCAGCTCGCGGGCCAACTTGAGGGGGCTCTGGCCGCCAAACTGGAGGACCACGCCTTCCGGCTTCTCTCGCCGGACAACCTCCAACACGTGCTCGGCGGTGAGCGGCTCGAAGTATAGGCGTGTGGATGTATCGTAGTCCGTTGAGACGGTCTCGGGGTTCGAGTTGACCATGACGGCGTCATAGCCGCCTTCGATTAGTGCGTAGCTGGCGTGGACGCAAGCGTAGTCGAACTCGATGCCCTGCCCAATACGATTCGGCCCGGAACCGAGCACCACCACAGAGGGATTTTCCCCGCGTTCCACTTCATCTTCGGTTTCGTAGGTCGAATAGTAGTATGGGGTCTGGGCCGGGAATTCGCCGGCGCAGGTGTCAACGGACTTATAGGTCGGGGATATACCCAGCGCCCGTCTAACGCCCCGCACGACCTCGGTTGTGGTGTCGGATGCTGCGGCCAGATCCTCGTCTGAGAGACCGAGTTTCTTCGCCTCCAGCAGGTCTTCCCGGCTCCAGGCGCCGGAAAACGAACCTTCGCCGGCCACTACCCGGGCTATGGAAGCGATGAAAAACGGGTCGATCTGGGTCTTGGCGAATATCTCCGGAATGTCCATCCCGTTTCGCAAGGCTTCGAAGACGGCGAAGATCCTGTACGGGTTCGGTTCTTCGAGACTGGGTGTGATGTCCTGGGGATCAAGCTCAAGTGAACCTATAGCCTTCAACAGACTCTCGGTGAACGTCCGGCCTATCGCCATGACTTCTCCGACGGAGTGCATTCTGGTCGTGAGGGTTGGCGTGGCTCCGGGGAATTTTTCGAAGGTGAAGCGTGGGATCTTGGTGACGATGTAGTCCAGCGCGGGTTCGAAAGAGGCCGGGGTAGCCCGGGTTATGTCGTTTGGGATCTCATCGAGCGAGTACCCGACCGCGAGCTTCGCCGCGATCTTGGCGATCGGGAACCCTGTTGCCTTGCTCGCCAAAGCGCTCGACCGGCTTACCCTCGGGTTCATCTCGATCACGTAGAACCTGTCCCCTTCCGGGTCAACCGCGAACTGGATGTTGGATCCCCCGGTCTGTACCCCAATCTCACGTATTATGCGTATAGAGGCTGAGCGGAGAGTTTGGTATTGGCGGTCTGAGAGGGTCTGGGCGGGCGCGACGGTTATTGAGTCGCCGGTGTGGACGCCCATCGGGTCTACGTTCTCGATGGAGCAGACGATGACCACGTTGTCGGAGAGGTCGCGCATGACCTCTAGCTCGAACTCCTTCCAGCCGGCGACGCTCTTCTCGACCAGGACGCTCTTTACCGGGCTGGCGTCGAGGCCGTCGAGGATGGATCTTTTTAGCTCAGTGTGGTCGTGCGCGACGGAGCCACCCTTGCCGCCAAGGGTAAAACTCGGCCGGATTATTAGCGGATATCCGATTTTCGCGGCGAGCTCCTCGGCTTGCTCTAAGTTCTTTACGGTCCGTGACTCCGGAACATCCAAGCCGATCCGGTCCATCGCCTCGTGGAAGAGTTGGCGGTCTTCGGCTTTCTGAATGGACTCTATCGAGGCGCCGAGTAGCTCCACATCATATTCCTCCAGGACGCCGGCTTCGTCTAGCTCGATAGAGAGGTTCAGGGCCGTCTGGCCGCCCAGGGTCGGGAGTAGGGCGTCGGGTCGTTCGCGGCGGATGATCTCCGCCACCGTCTCGACGGTTAGTGGCTCGACGTAGGTTACGTCGGCAACCTCGGGATCGGTCATAATCGTGGCCGGGTTCGAGTTGACCAGGATCACCCTGTAGCCCTCGTCGCGCAGGGCCCGGCAAGCCTGGGTCCCTGAGTAGTCGAACTCCGCAGCTTGTCCGATAACGATCGGCCCCGAACCGATGATCAAGATGTTCTCGATGTCGTTCCGGCGCGGCACCCTAGATCCGCGCCTTCTCGGAGATGCTCTCTACGAAATCGTCGAATAGATAGCCTGAATCTCGGGGACCAGGGCTCGACTCGGGATGGTACTGGACGCTCCAGGTACGGAGATCCGGGCTCCGGAGTCCCTCCACCGTTCCGTCGTAGAGATTGCGATGGGTGAGTTCCACGCCTTCCGAGAGTGACTCTTCGTGAACGGCGAAGCCGTGGTTTTGGGAGGTTATTTCGATCCGGTTAGTCTCCAGGTTCCGTACGGGATGATTTGCCCCGTGATGACCAAAAGGCATCTTGTAAGTCTCGCAACCTAGCGCGAGCCCCAGAAGTTGGTGTCCGAGACAAATGCCAAAGGTCGGCACTTCGCCGAGAACCGGCTTCAGAGTGTCCACGGCCTCGTTCAGGGCAGCCGGGTCTCCGGGGCCGTTCGAGAGGAATATGCCGTCCGGGTCTGAGGCGAGTATCTCCTCCGCGCTTGAGGAACCGGGGATGGCCAGCACAGACGCGCCCCGACTACGCAGCTCCTTGTAGATCGAGCCCTTCACCCCGTAGTCCAGGGCCGCTATCCGGCAAAGCTCTTCGCCGTAAGCCGGCAGCAGGGTAGGCTCGGTCAGCTCGCTGCCCGCCGAGGCAAGGTCTAGTCCGAGCATCGAAGGGTGTGAGTTGGCCTTCTCACGCAGAAGATTCGGGTCATGCTCCGTCGTCGAGATGAAGCCCCGCATCGAGCCGCGATCCCGGAGGTGCCGGGTCAGGGCGCGGGTGTCTATTCCTTCCACACCCACTACACCCTCTTCCTCCAGCAGAGAAGCCAGGGATTGTTCGCTGGCCCAGTTACTATGGTACGGCGTGTATTCACGGACTAGCACACCGGCGGCCTGGACCTTCCGAGATTCGTCATCGCCGGGGATGACGCCGTAGTTTCCGATAAGCGGGTAGGTGAATAGCAGGATCTGTCCGCGGTAAGATGGATCCGTTAGTGTCTCCTGGTATCCGACCATGCTGGTCGTGAAGACGACCTCGCCGGCCACCTCCCCCTCACCCGTAAAGGTCTTCCCCTCAAAAACCGCCCCGTCTTCGAGAACCAACGTCGCCCGTCTAGGCCCGTACTCCAAATCTTGCTCCAATCCTGTCATGCACTAATTCTCCGCCGACCAGGGTTCCAACGACCCGGCCCGCCAGTTTTCTTCCGAGATAAGGTGAGTTGGACGAACGGCTTAACATCGTATTCCGTCCCACCGTCCACTCCTCGCCCAGGTCCACTAGCGTAAGGTCCGCCGGGGCTCCAGCCGATATACTTCCGCCTTCACCGACCCATTTGCCCGGCGCGCAACTCATCGCCTCGACCAACCGCGGGAGCGAGAGTTTACCCTTTTGGACTAGCTCTGTGTAGAGTGCCGCGAAGGCCGTCTCGTGTCCCAAGAAGCCCGGCGCCGCTTCCTCCAGCGGAAGTTCTTTTTCTTCGGAGGCGTGGGGCGCGTGGTCGGTGGCGACGAAGTCCAGTACTCCGTCTTTCAAGGCTTTCCCAACTCCCTGACGGTCAGCGTCCGGGCGCAGGGGCGGGTTTACCCGGTAGGCTCCGTCGAGGGTGGAGATCAAATCGTCCGTGAGCGTCAGGTGGTGCGGCGTGGTGTCCCCGGTAACATCCGCCCGATCCTTGAAAAAGGTGACGAGCGCCGCAGAGAGAGCAGTCGAGACGTGGGTTACATGGACCTTCGCGCCAGTCTCAGCCGCCAGTATCAACGCCGTTGCCGTTGCCACGTCTTCCGCGCTTGCTGGTGAACCTGGTATTCCTGCCAGGGCGGCCGCCGCGCCGTCGTGGACTACGCCGGTTGCAAGAGTGTGGTCTTCGCAGTGAAGGATCACCGGCATCCCAGCCGTGCGGGCGTAGAGCATACCGTTCCGTAGCAACCCGGCTGATGCCGTACCGAGCCCGTCGTCCGAGACACAGAAGGCCCCGGCCTCCTTTAGGAGGCGCATCTCGGTGAGTCGCTCTCCAGCGAGCCCGACGTGCAGGGCAGCGGAGATGTACGTCCGCACGCGAGATTCCTGCTCTATCCGACGCGCGAGGCCACTCACGACTATCGGCTTGTCCACGATGGGGTCCGTATTCGGCATCATCACGACGCCCGTAAACCCCCCGGCGGCGGCGGCGGCTGAACCACTCTCTATGGTCTCCTCGTCTTCGCGGCCCGGCGTGCGCCAGTGGGCATGAACGTCCACGAAGCCGGGGAAGAGGTGCAGCCCGGCGGCATCTAGCTCGTGCACACCCCGCAGCCCTTCTCCGACTTCGGAAATTCGGCCGGAAGAGATCCGTACATCCATCACTCCGTCCAAGCCGGAGCCGGGGTCCAGGACGTGGGCCCCGCGGATGATCAGTTCGTTTAGCGGACCATGCCCGTTCAAGCGACTACTTCCTGGATGGCGCCCGTTGCGATAGTGAGGACCGCCGAGCGAACCGCTATACCTGAAGCGACTTGATGAGGTATTAGGGAAGCCGTGTCGAGGACCAGGTCGCCGGAGATCTCTACTCCCCGGTTTACCGGGCCAGGGTGCATCACGAAGACACCGGGCTCTACGTGTCGCCTCGAAACCCCATAGTACGCCGCATACTCGGCGACCGATGGTACGCGCGGTGAACCGCCAACCATCCTTTCTTTCTGGAGCCGCAGCGTGTAAAGGACTTCCGCGCCCCACTCGATCGCCTCATCGACCGAATCCAGTACCGGAAGCTCCCACACATCTTTTTCGTCTGGCAACAGTGTTTGTGGGGCCACCAGCGCCAACTCTATACCGGCAGCCTGGAAAGCAGGGATCACACTACGCGCCACTCGGCTGTGCAACACGTCCCCAATGATTGCTACCCGGCGGCCGGCCAATTCCTCGAAACCGCCCAGGGCCTCAACAAGAGCGTAGAGGTCGAGCAGAGCCTGGGTAGGGTGTTGTCCGCAGCCATCTCCGGCGTTTACCACGGCCGCTTCGGTGTGTTGGGTGGCGAGCCGGGCCGCACCCGCCGACGGATGCCGGAGGACTATCGCATCGGCGCCAAGACTATCCAGGGTTACCACCGTATCTATGAGAGACTCGCCTTTGGTTATGGACGATCCACCTTCTGAGAGTGAGATCACATCCGCCCCAGCCCGGCGTGCGGCAAGCTCGAAGGAGGACGATGTCCGGGTCGAAGCCTCGAAGAAAGCCAGGCACACAGTCTTACCTTCGAGCGGTTTGCCCAGGTTCCCTTCGGAATAGTCGTTGGCGAGGTCCAGTATCGTGCGCAATTCCTCGCGGCTCGTATCTTGCAGCGTCAGCAGGTGCTTACTCTCCAACGGTGATCACCCCATCCTCCCCATCCGTGTCCATCAACCGCACCGAAACCCGCTCCCCAAGCGAGGTCGGCACGTTTTTCCCAACATAGTCGGCCCGTATAGGCAACTCTCGATGCCCCCGGTCTACCAGGATCGCGAGCTGTATCGCTGCGGGCCGCCCCAACTCCAGCAACGCGTCCATCGCGGCCCGCGCGGTACGTCCCGTAAACAGCACGTCGTCAACTAGGATCACATTGCGTCCGGTAACGTCAAACGGCACATTAGTACGATGAACCTTTGGTCCATCATCGTCGAGGTCGTCTCGGTGGAGCGTAATGTCTAGTGAGCCAACCGGCACGTCCAGACCTTCAAACTGCCGAATATTGTCCGAAATACGCCTCGCCAGGGGCACCCCCCGGGTCAAAACGCCGACAAGCACCAGCCTATCAAGATGGGATGCGTTGCGTTCGAGTATTTCGTGTGAAATACGCCGGAGCGACCGCTCCAAACGATCTGACGAAAGCAATTCGGAAACCGGGCGCGTCAGAACACGCTCATTAACTTCGGGTGCCGCCAATCCATCTACCTCCTTCGCGTCTCACAGGACGCAGTTAAAGGTTAGTATTCAGTTGCTGGTTAAGCTAGCAGAGCTGCTCCACGCCGTCAAGCTGTCCGCGCTGGCCGAATGCCTATCTCTTGTACTTTCGAGATGATCTCAATCTCGTCCAAAGCCCTCGCCCTAGAAATTCAATCCGGCGGCGGCTTTTTGGAGATCCATCGGGATGGGTGATTCGAACTCTACGGCTTCGCCCGTTACGGGATGCTCGAAGGCAAGCCGTTCGGCGTGGAGCCAAAGCCTGCTATTTTCCACGACCACCCCGTAGAGTGGGTCCGCGTAGACCGGGTATCCGATGGCCGAGAAGTGGACCCGGATCTGGTGCGTACGCCCGGTCTCTAACCGTACCCGGAGCATCATGTTGGATGTGGCTTCCTCCAGGACCTCGAAGTGGGTTACGGCGGTCTTACCGATCCCGGCGGCCATGAGGGTCGGGTTCTCAGGGTCTCGCCCAACAGGTGAGTCTATGGTTCCCGTCTCCGGCAGCCCGCTGCCTACCACAACGGCCCGGTACACGCGTCGAACCCGCCGCTCCGAAAGCATCCCCACCAACCCTGAGTAGGCAGCCTCGTCTTTCGCAAGAACCATCAACCCGGAGGTGTCCCGGTCGAGCCTATGCACGACACCAGGCCGGTCAGGGTCCGATCCACCGGAGATCCCACGCTCCAACAAAGCGTTCACCAACGTCCCGGAGGCGTTTCCGGCGCCCGGATGCACCACGAGTCCCGCGGGTTTATCCACGACCAGCAGGTACTCGTCCTCGAATATGATCGGCACAGGTATATCTTCGGGCTGAAGACCAGGCTCCGGTAGATGGGCCGCTACCCGGTCCCCTGCATGTGGTTTGTGGGATGGGGAAACCTTTTCACCGGAGATCAAAAGGTTGCCTTCCTCGATCAGACGCCGGACAGAGCTACGACTTAGCCCCAACCTACTCGCGGCGAGCCGATCCAGCCTCTCCCCAGCTTCTCCCGGCCCTACCTCGAACTCTTCGGCCGGCAACCCGCTCAGCCGCCCTCGGTGCCAAGTGTCTTAGCAACCTCTCGCGGCCCTAAACCCTCCACCAACACGACCTTATCCCGGCTGGATCCACCCCGGACCACCGACACCCCCGAACGTGTGAGTCCTAGCGTTTCAGCCAAAAATTTCTCTGTTTCAGCGTTCGCTTTTCCGTCAACGGGTGGCGCGGAGATCTTTAGCTTCAGCGCGTTCTCACCGTACGTTCCAGACACCATAGACTTCTTTGCCCCAGGCGATACCCGGAGAGTTAACAGCGTGCCTTCTTCGCAACCTTTGACGAAACGCTCAACCACGCTTACGCAGGAAGCGGCTGGCCCGCGAAGCCTTGACCTCGTCCGAGTCTTCTTCTCCGTCCCGCTCTTCACCATCAAGGGTGGTTTCTTCATCCTCGACCTCGCCGGCCGCATCATTTTCCGCGTCCGCAGCGTACGCCTGGGTGTCCTGGTCTACGCTGGAGGGTTCAACTTCAGGTTCTTCAACCTCTGGTTCAGGGTTATCCGTATCCTGTTCAGAGTCTTCGCGCGTCAGTTGTTGAGTGTCTTGGGATTCTTCCTGGTGTTCTTCGCTTTCCGATGCGGCTTCGCGGGCGGCGGTGATCACCTCCCAGTCCAATCGCTCGCGGAGAGATGATTCTATATCTTTGGCGGAGACTATATCCACGTTGTCCATTACGTCTATGTATGAACGTAAGAGGTGCCGGAAGTCCGCCCCGAAGTTCTGCTTGGCTGTTTTGAGCGCCTCGTACGATTCTTGCGCCCGTTCAACTTTGGAAGAAGAATCGGCCAGCGTCTGTTGCGCCCGTTCCTGGGCTTCTTTGATGGTTAGATCCGCCTCACGGTTCGCGTTGTTACGGATATTATCCGCTTCCTTGGCGGCGCCTTCGCGAAGGTCATTGGAAGCGCTTTCGGCGTGGACCAGGGCCGATTGGATCGAGCCTTCCAGCTTCTCGAACTGCTCCAGACGGTCGCGGAGGCTGGAGATCTCCTCCCGCATCCGCAGGTTCTCGGTGTAGGCGTGCTCGAACTCGTCGGCCACCGTATCCAAGAAGTCGTCTACTTGGTCCGCGTTATATCCCCGAAAGCTATTCTTGAACTCTTTACGCCGAACGTCTATTGGTTTGATTGCCATCCTAGATCACCCCGTAACAGGTCTAATAAAGTTTTCGATTATCAAGGTCAACAAACCTCGGCTTATATATAGGCCAAAGAT
>PPFU01001834.1_pt1 | contig 10701 bp, 7 predicted proteins | sample 1535991 | NCBI WGS metagenome assembly PPFU01 (sample SAMN04901290, study PRJNA319586) | Hypolithon metagenome, whole genome shotgun sequencing project. | isolation source: Antarctic Hypolithon | place: Antarctica: Miers Valley | collected 2014 | reverse complement strand
CCCGCCAGCACGACCGGCTCCGGCCCGGTGCGTTCGGCGACCGGCGGGAGTTTCCCCTCCGCGACGAGCCCAGCGAGGATGGGCGACTCGCCTTTGGGAAACCACGGCGCTGATTTTCCAGCGGAGTAATCGACCTCCACCTGCACGCGCGGGAGATTCGCCGGGTCGAAAGAAACATCGCGCAGCGCCTCGACCTCCGCGACCTCGTCCGGCGCGTGCTTTACCGGCTGCTCGGGGAGGGTCGGGCGCAAAATCCAGCCGGAGACATAGAGCAGCGCGGCAAGTCCGACCCCGCCGAGAAGGCAGCCGAGGAGGAAGCGGAGGTATTTCGACATCGCGGGCGGGGGGAGTGCGACGCGCATCTTTCCAGCACGACGCGCCCGTTGTCGAGACGGCGGGTCGCGAGAAACCGCGCTGCAAATCGCGAACCCCTTCGTTAGCTTCCCCGCATGTCCACCGCGCGCCCCCAGCTCACCCCGCTGCTCGCGAACCGCGACCTCGACCGTCTCGCCCGCCTCCGCATTGGAGCCGCGCGCCGCTTTACCAACCGCAGCCGCGGCGAGCACCTCGCCGCGAAGGGCGGCACCAGCACCGAGTTCTGCGACTACCGCGACTACAGCCCGGGCGATGACACGCGCTTCATCGACTGGAACATATTCTCCCGCCTCCACCGCCCGTACCTCAAGCAATTCCACCTCGAGGAAGAGCTCCACGTCGCCGTTCTCCTCGACGTCTCCAGCTCCATGCAGTTCGGCGAAAAATTCGAGCGCGCCCGGCAGTTGGCTGCCGTCTTCGGCGTGCTCGGCCTCCGCGCCGGCGAGCGTGTCAGCGTCCACCTCGTCGGCGCCGATGCCCCGCATCGCCGCCTCCGCCCTGCCACCGGACGCTCAGCGATGATGCCCCTCTTCCACTTTTTGGAAAAAGTCGAAGCCGGCGGCCAGCAGCCCATCGAGCGCGGGATCGAGACATTTTTGAAAAACCACACCGGGCGCGGCGTCGCCGTCATCCTCAGCGACTTCCTCTCCGGCGGCGACCTCAAGCGCGCCTTCAGCCTCCTCTTCGGTTCCGGCCTTGAGCCGCTCGCCTTGCAAATCCTCAGTCCCGCCGAACTCGACCCCGACGTGAGCGGCGACCTGCGCCTCGTCGATTCCGAGACCTCCGCCGCCCTCGACATCAGCAGCGCCGCCGCCCTCCTCGACCTCTACCACGAATACCGCGAGGCCCATCAACAGCAGCTCGCCCAATGGTGCAGCCAGCGCTCCGGCCGATTCCAGACCGTGAACTCCGCCACCTCTCTCGAGCACATCGCCTTCGACCAACTCCGGCGCACCGGCTGGATCATCTGAATCCGGGACCCAAAAACGCTCCACCGGCTCGCCAAGCGCTCGTCTCTCTCGCGAACCCACGTTTTTCGCGTGTTTAGCAGGCAAAAAACCCCTTCCCTTCCGCGGACGACATGGGATTCACCGCACTCAGCGCCGCCTGGCTCGCCCTGCTCCTCATCCCGCTGGTCATTTTCTATTTCCTGAAGCTCCGCCGCCCCCGCCTCCAGATCCCCTCCCTCGTCCTCTGGCAGCAAGTCCTCGCCGACCAGCGCGTCAATTCCCCCTTCCAAAAGTTCAAGCGCAACCTCCTCCTTTTCCTCCAGCTCCTCCTCCTCGCCCTCATCGTCCTCGCCGCGATGCAGCCCTTCCTTCGCCGCGAAGCCGCCCGCACCGAGAAGCTCCCCATCCTCATCGACACCAGCGCCAGCATGGCCGCGCGAGACACCCCTGGCGGCCCCACCCGCCTCGACCTCGCCAAAACCCGCGCCCGTGAGCGCATCGACACCCTCCTTCCCGGCCAGGAACTTTGCCTCATCGCCTTCAGCGATTCCGCCCGCGCCCTCACCGGCTTCACCAGCGACACCCGCCAGCTCCGCACCGCCCTCGACACCCTCACCGTCAGCGACGTCCCCAGCGACATCGAGGATGGCCTCCGCATGGCCCAGGCCCTCGGTCGCACCGCGAACTTCGGCACCGTTGTCCTCCTCTCCGACGGCAACTTCCCCGCCCGCGCGAACTTCGAGCTTTCCTTCGCCATCGACTACCAGCGCCTCCCCGCCGCCGGCTCGAACTTCGGCATCACCGCCTTCAACGCCCGCCGCTCCGTCGAGGGCGCGTGGGACGTCTTCGTCCAAGTCGAGGGCAGCGCCAGCGCCACGCCGTCCTCCGCCAAACTCGAACTCCTCCGCGACGGCCAGCCCGCCTCCACCCAGTCCATCTCTCTCTCCCCCGGCGCCGCCCCGCGCATGGTTTTCGCCGTCCCCGGCGACCGCGCCTCCCAGCTCGAAGCCCGCCTCGTTATCGACGGTCCCGATGCCCTCGCCGCCGACGACATCGCCTACCTCGACCTCCCCGCCGCGCGCCCCCTCGTCGTTAACGTGCCGGACTCCATGCAGCCGTGGCGGCACGCGCTCGCAGCGATTGGCGGCCTTGTTTTTGCAAAAAAAGACGCCGACCTGCTCATCAGCGACAACCCCGCCGATCTCGACACCGCCGCGCCGACCCGCTGCTTCACCGGCCTCGTCCCGCCCGCCCTCAGCGACCTTTTGAAAATCGAGCCCGAGCCCGCCGAAGTCATCGACTGGCGGCGCGACGCCAACCTCCTGCAGCACGTCGAGCTGGGCGATTCGATCATCATGGATCGCGCCGTCTCCGCCGTTGGAGTGGAGGAAAAATCCTACGCCGACCGAGGGTTCGAGGTGATCGCCCACGGACGCCGCGGCCCGCTCATCCTCAGTCAGCGCGACCGCGCCAGCGACACCACCTGGCTCCTATTCAATATAGACCGCTCCACGCTCCCTTACCGCCTCGCCTTCCCCATCCTCGTCTCGAACCTCGTCCAAAGCGCCCTCGACCGCGCCGGCCTCGCCGCCGCCACCGCGACCAAGACCGGCTTCGCCGCTCCGCGCGTCGGGCAGGGCCGCGCCAGCCTGCTCAGCCCCGCCGAGACCTCGCTGGCCGCCGTCGAGCAGATCCAGTTCAACGACCGCCTCAGCGTCACCGCGGCCGCCGCCCCCGCGCGGACCGACCGCCCCCTCTGGTGGCCGCTGGCGCTGTGCGCCTTTGCGTTGTTGCTCATCGAGTGGTGGCTTTTCCAGACCCCGAGGGCGACCGCGTGAGGAAAGCTCCGGGGAGCGCACCCGGCTCGGGTGCCGGTTTCGGCGGCTCGCCGAAAACTCGTAAACAAAATTCCAGTTGGCGCACCGTGTGGAAGTCAGTCGTACGAGCGTTCGGCGAGCCGCCAAACGCAACACCCGGGCCGGGCTTGCTCCCCATCCTCCTGCTCCACCTCCTCACCCACACCGCCCTCGCAGGACTCACCGCCGAAGTCCGCCCCACCACCCCGCGCCCCCGCTCGCAGGCCCCTTTCACCCTCCAGATCACCCTCACCTACGACGGCACCGGCCTCCTCGAGGGCGCGCTCAACCTCGCCATCATCGAGGGCAACGAAACCCTCCTCCGCCACCGCATCCCCGACCGCGTCCTCACCGCCGGCTCGACCTCCTTCGAAGTCCTCCTCCCCGACCCCGGCCCCGCCGGCTACAGCGAACTCGAAGCCCGCCTCACCTTCGAGACCGCCCGCGACCGCCTCGACCTCGGCAAGTTCACCCTCACCATCCCGACCCCCGCCCTCCGCTCCCAGCTCATCCTCGTCGCCCGCACCGGCCAGCCCGCGCTCGACGCCTTCCAAGCCCTCCGGCTCGAGCATTTCACCCCGCCGAACTTCCCCGCCGCCTCCGTCTCCACCGCCCCCGCGCAGCTCGCCCCCGAAGATTTCCCCACCGACCCGCTCGCCTACTGCGCCTACGACATCGTGCTCCTCCAGGGCCGCGCCCTCAGCCTCCTGCGCGACAAACAGCTCACCGCCCTCACCCGATGGGTCGAGGGCGGCGGCAGCGTGTGCGTCATCGAGCCGGGTGATCTGGAGGAAAGCGGTTCGCTTTTCCTCGAGACGATGCGCCCCGGTCGCGTCGGCCTCGGCCGTACCGCAGTCTTCGACGAGCCCGTCCCCTACGACACCGCGCGCTGGCGGGAGGCGTGTGCGTTTCTGTGGAAAATCCGCGCGAGCCAGACCAGCGCCATCATCTCGGGCGGGCGCGCCCTCGACACCTCCACGAATCCCCAACTCCGCGCCCAGCCCATCGAAAACATCAACCAGCTCGAGACTGAACTCCTGCCCCAGGAAACCCGCGTCATCCCGTTCCGCGTCATCCTTTTCATCCTTGTCGCCTTCATCGCCTGCATCGGCCCGCTCGACTGGTTCTTCCTTGGCTGGATCAAACGTCGCCGGCTCACTTGGGTTCTTTTCCCGCTCACCGCCGTCGCCTTCACCGCCTTCACCATCCGGATCTCCGAGCACTACCTCGGCAGCCAGGACAGCCGCCGCTACCTCACCTTCATCGACATCGGCGAGGACGGCCGCGTCCTCCGCACCACGCGTCTCGAAGTCTCTTTCGTCGCCCGCGCCCGCGAGATCGTCACCGAAGCCCGCCGAGCCCTCCTCGTCCCGATGCCGAGTTCAGGACGCGGATACAACCCCACCGGCGACAACCTCGCCCTCGGCCCGCCCGCCTACGCCGGCCTCATCCCCCAGCGCCACACCCTCACCCAGCGCCTCCCCCAATGGTCGCCGCAGATGACCCGCACGACCTCACTCGGGCCGTTCGAGGAGGCCATCCCGACATTCCGCTGGGATGCGTTCGAAGGAAAAGTCCTCCAAACCGGCGCTCTCCATGCTGAGGCGCGCCAGAAGCTTCTGGGAGACATACCGGGCGAGGTGATCATCTACAGCCAGGCAACCGTGTACCGGAAGCTGCCCCTGCCGGGCCCGCCACTGGAGTGGATGAAGGAGCTGTCCGTACCGCCGACCACGGGGTGGTTCGGCTTTGTCTCGGCGATGTCGCCGACCGGAGCGCGCAACTACGCGGACCTGGCCATGCTCGACAGCACCGACGCGAGCCAGAAGCTCGTCGTCGTGGTCGTGCAGGATGGCCCCGACTGGCTCGTCTATCGCCGCCTCTATCACGTCCCGAAATGAAAAACCGCCAAGACGCCAAGTCGCCAAGGACTGGACAGATGGCGCACGCTCCGGCGCTTCCTCTCCGCACCTTGGCGCCTTGGCGTCTTGGCGGTTAACCCCAACCCCATGTCCGACCTCGTCACCGTCGAAAACCTCCACGTCACCTACGGCAAAACCCACGCCGTCCGCGACCTCAGCTTCACCATCCCGCGCGGCGAAGTCTTCGGCTTCATCGGCCCCAACGGCGCCGGCAAGACCTCCACCATTAAAGTCCTCGCCACCCTGCTCCGGCCGACCAGCGGCCGCGTCACCGTCTGCGGCATCGACGTCGCCGTCGCTCCCGGAGCCGTCCGCCGCAAGATCGGCTACATGCCCGATTTCTTCGGCGTCTATGAAGACCTCACCGCCCACGAATACCTCCACTTTTTCGCCGCCGCCTACCGGATAGAACCCGCGCGCCGCCGTTCCACCATCGCCGACGTTCTCGCCCTCACCGACCTTTCCCACAAGGCCGACAGCCCCGTCGATGCCCTCTCGCGCGGCATGAAACAGCGCCTCGGCCTCGCCCGCGTCCTCCTTCATGATCCCGAGCTGCTCCTCCTCGACGAGCCCGCCAGTGGCCTCGATCCCCGCGCCCGCATCGAGATGCGCGAGCTGCTCAAAGAACTCCAGACCCTCGGCAAGACCATCCTCGTCTCCAGCCACATCCTCCACGAGCTCGCGCAATTCTGCACCCACATCGGGATCGTCGAGGCCGGCAAGTTTGTCGCGCACGGCTCCCTCGCCGACATCTACCGCGCCCTCAGCCTGCGCCGCATCATTCACATGCAGCTCGCCGACACCACGCCCGCGCTCGTGGAGAAAATCCGCGCGCTCCCCGCCGTCGCGAGCGTCGAGGAACAGGCCGACCGCCTCGCCCTCGCCCTCCATCCCGACACATTGGCCGTCGAGGATTTGCTCGATGAAATCCACGCGCTCGGGGCGAAGATCCGCATGTTCCAGCCCGACGCGATGGACATGGAGACCGCCTTCATGAAGCTCACCGAAGGCAAAACCGCCTAGCGAGTCCGACAGGTCAACTCCTGCACCCAGGTGCCGTTCCAACTTGCCATGCCGACCGCTCTCCGTAGCGTCTCCGCCCCATGTCCGACGACCTTCTCGAGCCCTCCGATACCTTCCTCCGCCGCCACCTCGGCCCCAGCCACGGCGAAGTCTCCGAGATGCTCGCCACGCTCGGCCACGACTCACTCGACACGCTCATCGACGCCGCCATTCCCGCCGGGATCCGGGTAAAAAAACCGCTCGATCTCCCCGCCCCGCAGGGCGAGCACGAGACCCTCCGCGAGCTGCGCGACATCGGGAAAAAAAACCGCGTCTGCCACAGCTACCTCGGCATGGGTTACAGCGACACCATCACCCCGCCCGTCATCCAGCGGAACATCCTCGAGAACCCCGGCTGGTACACCGCCTACACCCCGTATCAGGCCGAGATCGCCCAGGGCCGCCTCGAGGCCCTCGTCAATTTCCAGACGATGATCACCGACCTCACCGCCCTCGACATTGCGAACGCCTCCCTCCTCGACGAAGCCACCGCCGCCGCCGAGGCGATGGCCATGGCGCGCGCGCAATCGCGGAAAGGCGGCGCGTTTTTCATCTCCCAGCGCTGCCATCCGCAGACCATCGACGTCGTCCGCACCCGCGCCGAGCCGCTCGGAGTAAAGGTCATCGTCGGTGACGAATTCTCCTTCGACTTTCCAGAGTTCGTCTTTGGCGCCTTGCTGCAATATCCGGCGACCGACGGCGTCATCCACGACTACGCGGCTTTCGTCGAAAAAGTCCACGCCCAAGGCGGACTCGCCATTGTCGCCGCCGACATCCTCGCCCTCGTGTTGCTGAAGCCGCCCGGCGAATTCGGAGCCGACATCGCGATTGGCAGCACCCAGCGTTTCGGCGTGCCGCTCGGCTTCGGCGGCCCGCATGCCGCTTACATGGCCGTGCGCGACAGCCTCAAGCGCCTCATGCCCGGCCGCCTCGTCGGCGTCTCCCACGACTCCCACGGACAGCCCGCCTACCGCCTCGCGCTCCAGACCCGCGAGCAGCACATCCGCCGGGAAAAAGCCACGAGCAACATTTGCACGGCGCAAGTCCTCCTCGCCGTCATCGCCTCCATGTATGCCGTCTATCACGGCCCCGAAGGACTGCGCCGCATCGCCCAGCGCACCCATTTCATGGCCCGTCTCCTCGCCGCCGCGTTGCGGAAAGCCGGCCACACCGTCTCCGACGAGCCCTTTTTCGACACGATCAAAGTCACTGCTCCCGCCGCGGACATGATCGCAAAAGCCGCGAGCGCAAACATCAACCTCCGCCCCCTCGACGCCGACACCATCTCCATCGCCCTCGACGAAACCACCGACGACCTCACGCCGCTTTTGGAACTTTTCAACGCCGCCACCGACGTGCGCGCGCTCGCTCCGGCAATCGAAAATCGAAAATCGAAAATCGAAAATCGCGCCTCCGCATTCCTGGCGCATCCCGTCTTCAACAAGCACCACACCGAGACCGAGATGCTCCGCTACCTCAACCGGCTCGAGGCGCGCGACCTTTCGCTGACCACCTCGATGATCCCGCTCGGCTCCTGCACGATGAAGCTGAATGCCACCTCCGAGATGTATCCCGTGACGTGGTTTGGCTTTTCAAAACTCCACCCCTTCATCCCGCGCGACCAGGCCGCCGGCTACCACCTCGTCTTCGAGCAGCTCGAAAAATGGCTCGCTGAGATCACCGGTTTCGCCGCCGTCTCCCTCCAGCCAAATGCCGGCTCGCAGGGCGAATACGCCGGCCTCCTCGCCATCCGCGCCTACCACCAGAGCCGCGGCGACACCCATCGCACCGTCTGCCTCATCCCCACCTCCGCCCACGGCACGAACCCCGCCAGCGCCGTCATGGTCGGCTTCACAGTCGTCCCGGTAAACTGCCTCGACGACGGCGACATCGACCTCGACGACCTCCGCGCCAAAGCCGCGAAACACGCCGGCGAACTCGCCGCCCTCATGGTCACGTATCCTTCGACCCACGGCGTCTTCGAGGAAACCATCCGCGCAGTCTGCGACGTGATCCACCAGCACGGCGGCCAAGTTTATATGGATGGCGCGAACATGAACGCCCAAGTCGGCCTCTGCCGCCCCGGCGACATCGGCGCCGACGTCTGCCACCTCAATCTCCACAAGACCTTTTGCATCCCGCACGGCGGCGGCGGCCCCGGCATGGGTCCCATCGGCGTCGCCGCCCACCTCGCGGATTTTTTACCCGGCACGCCCACTGAACTCGGTGCCGCCCGCCCCTCCGCCGTCTCCGCCGCGCCCTGGGGCAGCGCCTCCATCCTCCTCATCTCGTGGGTCTATATCCGCATGATGGGCGGCACCGGCCTCACCGAAGCGACCCGCGTCGCCATCCTCAGCGCCAACTACATCGCCGCCCGGCTTGCCCCGTTCTTCCCCGTTCTTTTCCGTGGGAAAAACAACCTCGTCGCCCACGAGTGCATCCTCGACCTGCGCGCGTGGAAAGCCTCCGCCGACATCGAAGTCACCGATATCGCCAAGCGCCTCATGGATTACGGATTCCACGCCCCGACCGTCTCCTGGCCCGTACCCGGCACCATGATGATCGAGCCAACCGAGAGCGAATCGAAGGAAGAGCTCGACCGTTTCTGCGACGCCCTCATTTCGATCCACGGCGAGATCACCGCCATCGTCGAGGGCCGCGCCGACCGCGCCGACAACGTCTTAAAAAACTCGCCACACACCGCCGCTTCGGTCGTCGCGAGCGACTGGCCGCATCCCTACACGCGAGAGCAAGCCGCATATCCCGCGCCCTGGCTGCGCGAGCACAAATTCTGGCCCGCCGTCGGCCGCATCGACAGCGTCTGGGGCGACCGGAACCTCTTCTGCTCCTGCCCGCCCGTTGCGTAGCGCGGCGTCCCCGCGGCGGGCACCGAAGCGCGGGCGGCGCAGCGGCACCTTGGCGTAGTTGCCGGCGACGATGACCGTTGGCACGCGCACGGGACCGCGCGGCGTGTTGACCGCGTTGTCGTGCTCGCGGACGGGTAGCTTGAGCCAGTCGTCCCAACGCACGGGCGCGATGTAGTCGTCGCCCTGCACGTCGAGCGCGGTGGCCGCGCAGGTAGCGACCATGCAAAAAGCCTCGGCGGGCGTTTTCACATGGATGGCCTGCCAGTGCCGGTTCAGCACCAGCACGGTCGATTTGTTAAGAACGTCGTTCATAGAAATGTATTGGTGATTGGTTGGGCGGAGGCGAGACGGGTTACGTCCCGCCTCCGCGGTTGTCAGTCTTCGGCGCGGTCGCCGGGTGGGCACATCTTCACGAGCTTTGGATCGAACTGGCCGAGGACTTCAACCAGGTCGGTCTGCGCGGCCATGACGGCGTGAACGTCCTTATAGACACCCGGCACTTCATCGAGACCGGCGGAAAGCAACTCCACGCCGCGCTTCGCGAGCAGCTTTTTGGTCGCGCTCAAGGTGAAGGACTGCATCGCCTTGGTGCGGCTCATCACGCGGCCTGCGCCGTGCGACGCGCTATTAAGCGACTCGGGCGAACCCTTGCCGCGCACGACATAGCCAGGCGACGCCATCGAGCCGGGGATGATCCCGAGCACGCCGGTGCCCGCAGGCGTCGCGCCCTTGCGATGCACGATTACCTCGCGCGTTTCACCGTTTACTACGTGGGTTTCTTTCCACGCGAAGTTGTGATGGTTCTCAATGTCGAGGATCAGATGCGCGCCGAGCGTGCGCAGGACATCGACGCTGAGATCGAGGGAACTGCCGAGAGTCTCGCGACGGATGTGCGCCACTCCTTGCTTCATCAGGTCGTAGGCATGGAGGTGGTCTATCGCCCGCGCTAAAATTTCGAGATGCGGGAGCCGCAATGTTTCCACACGACGTAGCGATTGCGCGGGTGCGATGTAGCGGAAAACCGGACGGAGAAGAAATCGCCCGCCGACTATGATCACGGCACCGCCAGCCAGCACCACCAGACCCTGTGCCCAGGCGGGCATTGCGTGGATGGCGGATTCGTGCGCCTCGCCGCCCGATGCGGGTGATACGGTGGCCAGCAGCGGCAGCACCACCAGCAGCGGGATCACCGCGATGTCCTGAAACAGCAGCACCGAAAAACTCGCTTCGCCCCCCCGGCGTCTTCATCAGCCCCTTTTCCACCAGCGATTGCAGCACGATCGCCGTCGAGGAAAGCGCGAGGATCATCCCGAGAGCCAGCCTGCCAGCGCAACCCGGTCGCGAGTGCCACCGCGCCGAGCGCCAGCGTCGTGAGGATCACCTGCGAGCCGCAAAGACCCAGAACCGCGCGCCGCATTTTCCAGAGCCTGCTCGGCTGCACCTCCATCCTTATCAGGAACAGCATCATCACCACGCCGAACTCGGCCACATTCAGCACCTCGCTTCCCCCGCCGACGAGCCCCAGCGCAAAAGGGCCAATCAGCGCTCCCGCCTCGAGATACCCGAGCACCGACCCCAAGCCGAGACGTTTCGCAATCGGTGTCGGCGACGGTACAAAAGTGGAATTCTTGCCGGTTCAAAAGTGAACAGGTCGCTACAGGGTGAAAGC
>PPFU01000201.1_pt1 | contig 10703 bp, 10 predicted proteins | sample 1535991 | NCBI WGS metagenome assembly PPFU01 (sample SAMN04901290, study PRJNA319586) | Hypolithon metagenome, whole genome shotgun sequencing project. | isolation source: Antarctic Hypolithon | place: Antarctica: Miers Valley | collected 2014 | reverse complement strand
GCCGGCATAGCTGAGAGCGCCATCGTCATGACTGATGGCCTCGCGCCGGAGGAGGCCGGGACCGGTATTTCTCTGGTCTCCCCGGAGGCTACGGCGGATGGTGTGATCGGACGTCTCAGGGATGGCGACGTATTGAAGATAGACCTCGAAAGCGGCCGGATACGGACCAGGGTAAACGCCCAGGAGCTAGAGTCGAGAGAACTTTATAATGGAACGAAACTTTCCGGTTACGGATACGCGGCCCGTTACGCCCGCTCGGCGCTACCCGGTCTCGAAGGCGCCGGGTTCGGATTATCCTGAGCCGTTAGTTTATTCCGCTATCCTACGGTCTTTGAGGCGCAGCCGGACCCGGAAGAAATCGAAGAGGACCCGCAACACGGCGAGCGCGGGGACGGCGAAGATGACACCCAGTAGTCCGGCTATCTGCCCACCGGCGATCACGGCCAGAAACACCAGTATTGGGTGGACGTGTACGGCCTCGCCCTGGATGCGCGGCGTTAGGAAGTTGCCTTCGAGTTGCTGTATGGCGACGAAGACCAGAAGAGTAAGCAGCCCCGCCGTTAGGGCGTTGACCGGCAGTGTGGAAGATCCTAGAAGCAGGGCCAGGACCACGGCCGGGATCGCCCCGAGCCAGGCGCCGATATAGGGGATAATGGCCGTAATAGAGACCCACACCCCGATCAGGATAGCGTACCGGATGCCGAGCACAGCCATCGCAACCGCCGACACCACACCCTGTATGACGAGCAAGAATCCAAGTCCCGATAAGTATCGCGAGAGTGAGAGCCCGAAGGCGCTCCATAGACCGCTGCCATCCCGCCGGTAGTCGTGAGGAATCGTCAAGAGATACGCCGCCTTCATGCGCCGCACGTCCACCAGCAGATAGACCGCGATAAAGAACACCCCGAAGAGGGCTATGGCGAAGTTGAAGGCGCTGGAGATGAAACCGAGTAGACCACCGAGGATATTCTGGGCCAGATCCTGAACCCGATTGAACGCCTCATCTCCGAGGTTGGCGCCAAGATCCGGCAGCAGCTCTTGTGGATCCCCCGGCAGCAAACCTCGCTCGCCCAACTGCGCTAGCAGGGTCGGCATGAGGTTGCTGAGTTGCCGGTTCGCCTCCTCCGCGAAGCCCGGTATGTTCAGGATCAGGTTGGTCAGCTGATCTATGACGATTGGAACCAGGATCGCGAAAGCAAGAACCACGAGCCCGATCAGCGACAAAAACGATGCGAGTATCGCCAACCCGCGAGGCACAACCTTGGTGAGAGCACGCACGGGGAAGGACATAATAAGCGCGAGCGTGCCACCGCCGAGAGCGATGATCGGGACGTTTGGGGCGGCCCACATTAGTACGACCAGGACGACGAGCCCACTCAGAAGCAGGATGGTCCGGGTGCGGCGGGAAATCCAGATCGGGGTAGGGCCGACCCGGGGCTCATTGGTTCTCGAACGCCTTGCTTTGTTTCGAGTCTTTGCCACTTGTTCCTCTCGCTAAACGCAGAGACGTACTGAAGTTTATCTTAGAACCCTTCAGAACCGCCAGGGTGGCAGAGGCCGTTAGCAATAGTTTGTTAATTCCAAGCCGCTTCATGTAGCCATCGTGAGCAATTGTGGCTAAAATATCGTGGGTGTAAGGAATTTTCCAACTCAGCCAGAGAGGAACCTTCGATTCCATGATGAATAAGTATCGTCTCATGTCGCCTGGGCCAACCCCTGTTCCGCCGGAGGTCTCGGCAGCAGGAGCACTGCCGGTGATCCACCACCGGACCCCGGAGTTCGGGGAAATTTTCACGCGGGTAAACGAGAACCTAAAACAGGTCTTTCTGACAGAGAATGACATCTTTACCTACGCGGCGAGCGGTACCGGCGCCTTCGAGGGTGCCATACAGAACCTCTTTACGCCCGGGGACAAGGTGCTCGTCGTCAACAGCGGCAACTTCGGCAATCGCTGGGTCAAGATGAGCCAGGCTTTCGGGTTGGAGGTCACCGAGATCAAGTACGACTGGGGCGTCAAGGGGGATAACGATGAGATCACCGAAGCCCTCTCCAACGATCCGGAGATAAAGGCCGCGATGTGCGTCCTCTCCGAAACTTCCACCGGCACCGTCAACGATATCGAAGGGTTCGCCAAGGCGACGGAGAACGTAATAAGCGTCGTGGACGCGGTTAGTGGGCTCGGGGCTTGCGAGCTTCGGACCGATGACTGGGGTGTGGACGTGGTCGTTGCGGGTTCTCAGAAGGCGCTGATGATTCCGCCGGGTCTCGCGTTCGTGAGCGTCAGTGAGCGGGCGTGGAAAGCGCACGAGGAGAGCCGGATGCCTCGCTTCTACTTCGACTGGACCGCGGCTAGGAAAGCCTACGAGAAAGACCCACCCCAGACAGCCTGGACGCCGGCGGTCAGCCTAATTATTCAGTTGGACCTGGCTTTGCGTCAGATCCTTGACGAGGGCATAGATAACGTCTTCGAGCGTCACGTATTGCTCGGCCGGGCGGCACGCGAAGGGATCAAGGGCATGGGTCTACAGCTCTTTGGACCGGATGAGGACTTGAACTCGGCGGTTACCGCGTCCTGGGTGCCGGATGGTGTGGATGGTAAGCAGCTCGTGAAGATGTTGTTCCGGGAGCATGGTATACAGGTTGCGGGAGGACAGGCGGATATGGTCGGTAAGATCTGGCGCATCGGCCACTGCGGCTACTTCGACTCCTACGACATCATCGCCACGATCGCCGCCGCGGAACTCGTTCTGGAATCTATGGACCATCCTGTCGAGCTCGGTAATGGAGTAGGGGCGGCCCAGCGGGTCTTCTCGAAGAGCGGGGTGACCGCGTGAAGGTCCTCGTAAGCGAGAAGCTGGCCGACCGGGGGGTCGAGGCTCTAAAGCAGGAGTTCGAAGTAGACGTGCTGCTCGGCCTCTCGCCGGACGAGCTTGTCGAGAAGATCGGGGAATACGACGGCCTAATAATCCGGAGCGCCACCAGGGTTACGGCGGAGGTTATAGAGGCCGCCGACAACCTGAAGGCTATTGGCCGGGCCGGAATCGGGGTTGACAACATAGACATAGAGGCGGCCACCAAGCGCGGCATCCTGGTCGCCAACGCCCCCGAGAGCAACACCGTCGCAGCCGCCGAGCACACATTGGGGCTGATGCTCGCCGCCGCCCGGCACATAGCCGCCGCCGATAGTTCGCTTCGAAACGGCGAGTGGAAGCGGGGCGACTTCAAGGGCGTGGAGGTTGCCGAGAAGACGCTCGGTCTCGTCGGGCTGGGCCACGTAGGGTCCATCGTGGCGCGTGGCGCGCTCGGGATGGGGATGAAAGTTCTGGCCTACGATCCCTACGTTTCGGAAGACAGGATCCTCTCAATAAACGCGGAGAAGGCTGAAACGGTTGACGAAGTGCTAGAAAACTCCGACTTCGTCTCACTGCACGTCCCGCGCACGCCCCAGACCATCGGCCTTATAAACGCCGAAGCTTTGGACAAGATGAAGCCGACCGCCTATTTGATAAACGTCGCCCGGGGCGGAATCATCGACGAGACGGACTTGTACAACGCGCTGAAACAGGGCCAAATCGCCGGCGCGGCCATAGACGTGTACGTCGAGGAACCCACCACGGATTCTCCGCTCTTCACCTTGCCGAACGTGGTCGTTACCCCGCATCTGGGGGCGAGCACGGCCGAGGCCCAGGACCGGGCCGGTGTTACCGCAGCCGATCAGGTGGCCTCCGCATTGCGGGGCGCGGTCCCGATGCACGCCATAAACGCGCCGGTTCCTTCCGGCGACGGGGCGGATTTCGTGGCCCGTTTCTCATGGCTCTGCGAAGTTTTGGGGAACCTTCTCTACCAGCTTACCGACGGCCCAGGAGACCGGTTGAGGATCGAGTACCATGGTGAGATCTCCCGGTACGACACACGTCTTCTCGACGTTTCGGCCCAGAAAGGTCTTCTGGCCCCGATGGTCCACGAACCACTCAACTTCGTCAACACACCGGGGCTCGCGCATGAGCGGGGTTTGAAAGTCGAAACCACCCAGACCTCCGAGAGCCCGGACTACACGAACCTCGTCGTCCTGAAACTCGACAGTGCCGGAGGAGAGAGCGTGGTTAGCGGGACGCTCGTCGGCCCGCGCAACGAGCCGCACCTGATCGGGGCGCTCGGCTTCGATATGGATATTACACCCGAAAAGCACATGCTTTTTATCCGAAACGAAGACGTGCCCGGCATGATCGGCAAAGCCGGGACCGCCCTTGGGGAGTACGGTATAAACATCGGCAACATGGCCGTCGGACGCGGTGAGCCCGGCTCCCGTGCCGCGATGGCTGTTACGGTGGATGAGCCCGTATCCCAAGAGGTGATACAGCGCCTGCTAGAGATCCCCGGCTTCAACGACGCCCGGGCGGTGACGATATGAGGAATGGAGGGGAAGTCGGAGACATAATGGCCCGTTACCGGCCTTACGGCCCGGTCTTCGAGCCCGGGGATAAGGCCCCGTTCTCGGGGACTTACACCTGCGAACGTGGGACCATGCAGCCCCCGGCCTACGTTCAACTCTCTAAGGGAGAAGATTTTCCCGAGGCTGACGGCGTGGGGGAGAATACCCGTTGGCACGAGACAAACATCCAGTCCTAGCTATCGCTTCCGCTTCCGCTATCGCTCCAGAATAAACCGAACTATTCGCCGGGCGATAAAGTCCGCATCGTTATCGAGGGTGGCGACGTGGTATGAGTTTTCGAGGCGGATCAACTGTTTGTACACGCTCCCGAGACGTTCGTGTATATACGGCCCGTTCTCCGGTGATACGACGTGATCCTCCAGGGACTGAAAAACAACAGCCGGGACCGTTATCGCGGGTAGCAGGTCATCTGTAACGCGCATTAGCGACATAAATTCCCTGACGGCTGGCATCGGCATCTCATCGTAGGCAACCTCCTTGACCCCATCGGCCTTTATATCCGAGCCGACGCCTGGAACCGTGTTCGGGGCCTTTGAATCGAAGACCATTCCGGCCAGGTCCGGGTTGTCCAGGAACATGCAGGCGTTGATCGGGAGTACGCCCCGGATGAACTCCGGATGCATGGCGGCCATGTAGAGCGCGAGCGTGCCGCCCATCGAGAGCCCTGTAAGGTAGATACCGTCCGTCCTTTCCCGAAGCCACGCAAAGTCCTCTTCGAGAGAGGAGATCCAATCCTCAGCGGTGCTCTTAGCCATGTCTCTCACGCTCGTTCCGTGCCCGGCGAGTCGCGGTCCCGCAACCGTGAACCCGGCGTGGGAGAGGGCCTCGCCCAGAGGTCGGACACTTTGCGGGGCTCCGGTGAAACCGTGGGAGATCAAAACTCCAGCACCGTTTCCCTCAATGCGGAAAGGTTCCGCCCCCTTCATTACCCTAGCCACTGCATCCTCCTCTACTAACCGATTCTAGCTCTCAGCCGATATAATACCGTCTGCGACTTCCAGCAGGTCGTTCCCAAATACGCCCGGCGTCTCGGCCAGCGGGTCCGGCACCTTACCTGGACGGCCCACGAACGCCGTGGCGCATCCCATCCGCGCAGCACCGGCGATGTCCCAGGCGTGGGCCGCCACGAGCCGAATCTCTCCGATCTCCACCCCTAATCTCTCCGCCGCCAAGTGGTAAGGCTCCGGGGCGGGCTTGAGTCGTTGCACCGTGTCCGCCGAAAGCATCTGCTCGAAGTACTCACCGAGTCCCGAATTTTCCATCTGCTGATCCACGACCTGCTGCGTCGAGTTGGTCAGGGTCGCGAGCCGAAAACCGGCGTCGCGCAGGCGATCTAGGCCTTCCCTCACTTCTGGATGTGGCGGGAGTTGTGGGACGGTAGTCAAGATGCTGTTCTGGTCGTCTTCAGAGAGCTCGACTCCGTGGCGCTCGGCAGTCATCTGGAGCGCCGCGCCGCCGATAGAGCCGAAGTCCGAGTAATTATCCGTGACTATAGAGACGAGGGCCGATTGGATCATCTGTCCGAACCACTCTACCCGCACAGAGGCATCGCCGAAGACACGCTCAAAGTGCGGGTCGAGCGCCTGGAGATCCAACAAAGTTTCGTTCACATCGAACACACATACTCGTGGCATACGGTTTCCCCTTTCAGGGTCTATACAGGTTGTATTTAGAGATTATCCTTCGGATAGTGGGTCTGACGCAACCGCTAGGTTTCAGCGACTATTACCTGGACGCCGGAGAGCGATATCTCGCGGAGTAGCTCCGGGTTTGCCTTGTCGTCGGTGACGAACGCATCTATTCCCGAGATAGGGGTTATCTTGGCCAGGGCGATCACACCGAGCTTCGTATGGTCTGCGACCACCACTATCTTCTGTGATGCTTCTACGAGGCACCGATTTGTCTCGGCCTCGGCGACGTTTGGCGTGGTCAATCCGGCGGTCGGATGTATCCCGTGAACTCCTAGGAACAGAATGTCGGCGTTGAGCGTTTTGAGGGTACGCTCGGCGAACGGCCCGACCAGGGCGTCGGAGGGGGTTCGGAAGATGCCGCCGGAGAGCACGATCTGCTCCCACCCCTTCTCCTGTAACGTCAGCGCGATGTTGGTGGAGTTGGTGATAAACGTCAACTCTTCAGCTCCTGCACGGAGCGCATCCGCTATTTGCCAGGTGGTAGTGCCGGCGGAGAAAGCAACGGTGTGACCGTCCTCGACCAGGGGCAACGATTCCCGCGCTATGGCTTTTTTTTCTTCCTGGTTCAAACGCTGCTTTTTAGTAAAATGCGGCTCGGCGGCGGTTTTGGGCGCCGACACTGCCCCGCCGTGAACCTTCTGCAACAACTTGTGGGCGGCGAGCGTCTCCAGGTCCCGCCGGATCGTCATATCTGAGACCCCAAGTCGCCCCACGAGCTCTGCTACCGTTATACTCCCCGAACGGTTTACCTCATCGAGGATGAGCCGCCGGCGCTCCTCAGCGAATACTTTTTGCTTCTCTGTCATGCCCACGACCTACCCACGGCATACACCGACTAAAACGAACAAAAACACTGTTGCCCGATGTTTAACATCCTGCTAATCTCCTGCTTGAGGCACACATTTTACATGACTAGGTGAAGGGGGCGACGGGTGAGGCTTCTCAAGAAGGTTCCGCACATACTCTACGGTGGAGATTACAACCCCGAGCAGTGGCCCGAGGAGGTCTGGAAAGAGGACGTCCAGCTTATGCGGGAGGCCGGTGTGAACCTTGTATCGGTGGGCATCTTCTGGTGACAGTTGCGGACCTGTGATTACTGGACTTATCGAGTCGTGGCTCGATCAGGGTGTTGTGCGTTTGCCTTCGAGTGTGTTTAAATTTACTTTTGGATGTCAGTGGGGTTATTGGAAAGGATAGGCGATGGCAGAGTCGGCGTCTTCGGGAAGTACGAGGAGCGGTAAGAGGTTCGTGTACGTGGTGGCAGCCGTTGCGTCGTTCGGGGGGCTGCTCTTCGGTTACGACCTGGGGGTTATCTCCGGGGCTCTTCTCTTTATAAGGCAGGACTTTGAGCTCAACTCTTTTATGGAGGGGCTTGTCGTAAGTTCGCTGGTGCTCGGGGCTATAGCCGGCGCCGGAGCCAGCGGCAACTTCTCCGACAGGCTGGGACGCCGCAAGTTAACTCTTATAGCAGCCGCGATATTCGGCGGAGGGGCCATCGGCATGGCCTTATCGCCGAACGTCGAGATTCTGATCTTCTTCCGCATCATTACGGGGCTCGGTGTGGGCGCATCCTCGGTACTCGTGCCGACCTACATCTCGGAGATAGCTCCCACCGACATCCGGGGAAGACTTACTTCCATGTTCCAGCTCGCCATCACCCTCGGCATATTGCTTGCTTATGCGGTGAACTTCGCTCTTACCAGTGCCGAAGCGTGGCGCTGGATGCTAGGGCTTGCGGCGGTGCCGGCAACCATCCTGTTCGTCGGGATGTACCTGGTTCCGGAGACTCCCCGCTGGCTGATAAAACATAACTTTATGGACCAGGCCCGGTTCGTGCTCCGCCGTTCGCGGGGCCGGGAAGACGTAGAAGAGGACTTAAAGGAGATCCAGCAAGACGAGGAAGAGGAAGGAGCGCAGGCTGGGGGCCGCGAGCTACTCTCACCGTGGGTCCGGCCGATGCTGATAGTCGGCGTAGGGCTTGCCATTCTCCAGCAGTTCGTCGGGATCAACACCATAATCTACTACGCGCCCACGATCATCAACTCTACCGGCGTCGGAGTCTCGACTTCAATCCTGGCTACCGTTGGCGTAGGCATCGTAAACGTGCTTTTCACCCTGGTGGCGATATGGCTCATAGACAAGCTGGGCCGCAAGAAGCTGCTCTTGTTCGGGCTGACTGGCATGACGGTAGCCACCTTCACCCTCGGCCTGGGCTTTATCTTGCCGGGTCTCTCCGGGATCGTCGCCTGGGTCGTTCTGGGCAGCATGTTCCTCTACGTGGCCTCGTTCGCGGCCAGCTTCGGCCCTGTACTCTGGGTGATGCTGCCGGAGATCTTCCCCCTGAATGTCCGGGGCTCGGCGGTGGGCGTCTCTTCCTTGAGCAACTGGGCCGCCAACTTTACCATCGCCCTGCTGTTCCCCATCCTCACAGCGGCACTCGGCCAGGCCCCCGTTTTCTGGGGTCTCGGGGTGATATGTATCCTCTCCATGGTCTTTGTCTACTTTATAGTGCCGGAGACCGCCGGCCGCAGCCTGGAAGAGATAGAAGCCGACCTGCGTCAGGGCGTCACGGTCAATAGCTAAGGGGGCGAACATAGTGCCGCGCCGAACAACAGTTCAGGGGCTTGAGGAGGATAGAGGTGGATAAGGACCAAGACACCAAAGAAGACGGACGCTACATCGTCTTCTACACCTTTGACGAATCTAACGAACCAGAGGAGAAAGAAGAGGAGGAATGAACGAGCTCCGCTGGAACCCGACGACGAAAGAGTGGATCTCCTACGCCACCCACCGCCAGGACCGCACGTTCCATCCGCCGCCGGAATACTGTCCCCTCTGTCCCACAAAGAGCGAAGACGACTTCCCGACCGAAGTGCCCCGGTCCTCCTACGAGATAGTCGTTTTCGAGAACAAATTTCCCTCCTTCGTACCCGAACCGTCGGAGCCCGAAGAAACTGGCACCGAGCTTACCCCGGTCACGGTGGGCCAAGGCGTGTGCGAGGTCGTCCTCTACACCGACGACCACTACGCGACGCTGGCCGAGATGGATGAAAAGCACATCAAGAACCTCGTTGACGTGTGGGCCGATCGATACGTGGAGCTTGGCGCCCGGGACTTCGTGGATTATGTCTTTATCTTCGAGAATAAAGGTGAGGTCATCGGTGTAACGCTCGGCCATCCGCACGGCCAGATCTACGCTTACCCCTTCACCCCGCCTATTCCGGCAAAAGAACTCGAAGCCGCCCGGGAGTACCGGGAGCAAAACGGAGGCTGCCTCCACTGCGAACTCCTCTCCCAGGAGCACGAGGACGGCCGGAGAATCCTGGCGAAAGGCGAGCACTTCACCGCCTTCATACCGTTCTATGCCCGGTTTCCCTACGAGGCGCACGTCTACGCCCGCCGGTGCGTACCGGCTATAGTGGACCTGAACTCCGAGGAGCGGCACGACCTGGCGGGCGTCCTCAAGAGGCTGCTCGCAGGATACGATAGCCTCTTCGGGTTTTCGCTACCGTACATGATGGTGATGCACCAGGAACCGACGGACGGTGCGGACTACGAAGGAGTGGCCCACTTCCACATCGAGTTCTATCCGCCGAACCGGACCGCTGAAAAACTGAAGTATCTGGCCGGCAGCGAGACAGGAGCGGGGGTGTTCGTGATGGACGTGACCCCCGAAGACACCGCCGCCGAACTCCGCGAGAAGATCGAGGGGGACGCCTCTTGAAACTTTTGGTAACGGGAGGCGCGGGATACGTTGGTAGCGTAGTAGCCTCGCAGCTACGGGACGACGGACACGAAGTAGTGATCTTCGACGACCTCACCAAAGGCCACAAGTCGGCCATACCAGAAGGCGTGGAGTTCGTAGAAGGTAACTTGTTGGAGAAAGAGCGGATCGACGGTACGCTGTCCGAAGGCTTCGATGGCGTGCTCCACTTTGCGGCACTCTCGCTTGTGGGCGAGTCGGTCGAGAAACCGGAGAAATACTATCGTAACAACGTGTGCGGTACGCTCAACCTCCTGGAGGCTATGGCCGAGCACGGGGTGCCCCGGTTGGTGTTCTCCTCGACCGCCGCCGTATATGGCGAGCCGGAGAAGGTGCCGATAGAAGAGACGGACCCTGCAGTCCCGACCAATCCTTATGGCACCTCCAAGCTGGCGGTAGACCGCATGATCGGGGCGGTCGCCGAGGCTCGTGGTATCTCGGCCACGAGCCTTCGCTACTTCAATGTCGCCGGGGCCCACGGGCGGTTCGGCGAGGACCACGAGCCCGAGACCCACCTAATACCGCTCGTGCTCCGGGCCGCTTCCGGGGAGTGGGACCACGTGGACATCTACGGCACCGACTACGACACCCGGGACGGTACCGCAGTCCGCGACTACATCCACATCGAGGATCTAGGAAAGGCACACTTGCTGGCGCTCGAAGGCGGCGAGGCTGGGGAGCATCGCATTTACAACCTCGGCAACGGTGAAGGGTTCTCCGTTCGGGAGGTCATAGAAACCGCCCGCGAGGTTACGGGGGTGGATATAAAAGCCGTCGAAGCCCCGCGACGCGCCGG